>Ga0302114_10000126_pt1 | contig 54415 bp, 39 predicted proteins | sample AG5_Surface_MG_FD_203107 | JGI IMG/M metagenome (GOLD analysis project Ga0302114, IMG submission 203107) | Marine microbial communities from Western Arctic Ocean, Canada - AG5_Surface | ecosystem: Environmental > Aquatic > Marine > Oceanic | place: Canada: Western Arctic Ocean | collected... | reverse complement strand
CGTCGTCGACCCTGCGCCGCTTGTGAGCACCGCCGCCCGTGACCTCATCCTCCTCGTCTCCGTGCTCCGTCCCACCTTCCCGAACCCGTAGCACGTCACTGTCCTCCCCGCCGCCCCCGTTCGCGTCGTCGCTGGGCGTGTCCGACGATGACGGGTCGCTGGAGACGGTGGGCTCTTTGCCCGCGTGCTTAAACGTGCCCACGTCCATGGGCGCGTCGATCCAGTACCCGACTCGCTTCTTCGCCGTCTCCCTGCTACACAGCTGTAGGGACTTGCCGCGGTACTCGAGGAGCCGCTTGAGGCACTCCCCCGCGGTGGGCCGGGTCCCCGGGTCCTTTCGCAGGCACTCGGACGCGAGGTTCAGGATGAACTCCACCTCCTCCTCGCCAATCGCGCGGCGCCGCTTCTTCTTGAGCTCCTTCACCAGCTGCTGGCACATGATCCCGAAGCCGTACATGTCAGAGCTGGTACCGTAGTCGCGTCGCTTGACAACCTCCGGGGCGCGATACTTCGGCGGTCCTATCCGCGGCGTGAGCTCGGGGTTCACGTCGTCCCTCGACTCATCCGGCATTGTCCTCGCCAAACCAAAGTCGCAGAGCTTAGCCGTCTCGTACCCGCGGGTTATCAACACGTTCCTCGCCTTGACGTCTCTGTGCACGTGGCCCGCCGCGTGCAGCCTCACCAGCGCCCGCGCCACGTCGCTCAGCACCCGGACGACGTCCACCCTGTTCACCACGCTCCGGGAGCGAAGTGAGTGGGCCATGTACTCCATCACCATGTACAGCTTGCCGTCCTCTTCGTACCCTCCGAACACGGTGACGATGTTCGGGTGGGGAAAGCGTCTGAGGTAGAACATATCGCGCTTAAGTCCGGCCACGCGGTCGGGTTTCAGGCTGCGGGGTTCGGTTTGGGTGGACGGGGACCGGTCAACGGGGCGCGGGGAGGAGGGTGGGATTAAAGTAGGGGTTATGATTTCGGGGCTCGCGGGCGGGGTCGCGGGAGGGCGGCGACGACGGCACTCACTTTCCGATTTCCTTCACCGCGACGTTCGTGCCGAGCAGCGACGCCTTGTACACGTTCCCGAAGCTGCCGTCACCGATCTGCGTCCACTCACGCTTGGACGACAGATCCGAAGGGTCGAAGCACGGGTCCCTCCACAGGCCGGCCATCTCTTTCGAGCCTCACTTAAATTTCGTGTCAGACCTATCGGACGAAGGTCCCCTTGGGCGATGATCCCCGGGCCCCACGCCGGTCGCTACGCCGCGAGACTCGCTCGACGAGCTAGCCGAGTCTCGTGGGCGAGTCGACTTCCTCCCCGGAGACGCGACGGTGGCGTGCCAGCGCCCGTGGCTCTGTTCTTCGCGTTAACGTATTCATGGTTCGGGATCAAAATGGAAGTTTCCAAAACCCTCTTTGGAAATTTTGGAAACCCTCTGCAGCTCTGACTCACACGTCGCCGCGTTCGAGGTTAGCCCCCCTGGGGCGCCGCGACTCTGGCGCACTGCGAGCAGCGCGTGATCCGTCATGGCTTCCGTCACGACGTCACCGGCGTATCGCGCCTTCGGGCATGTCGCTCGGCCGGCCCCGAGCGCACGGGTTCCATCGAGGACCGCGCCGCGCGCGGGTTCCCCGGCGCCGAAAGCGTCGATAAGGTGCCGTGCTTCATCGTCATCCACCGCCGAGACCGCGTGCTCGTCTCGGCTCGTGTGCGCCGAGGTGCCCAGGGGGGACACCGCGGGCGCGATGATGACGCTCACCGACGCCCGCGTCACCGTCGGCGACCGGGATTTGCTCGTCAACGCCAACCTGCGGGTCGAGCCGGGCGAGACGGTGGGCTTGGTGGGCGCGAACGGGTGCGGTAAGTCCACCTTGCTCAGGTGCGTCTCCGGGATCCGCAGCCACGACGCGGGGGAACTACGGGTGGCACAACGAGCCGACGTGGGTTACCTCGAGCAGACCGCGGTGAGCGGATCCAAGCTCACCGTCGCCGAGGAGGCCCGCAGCCGCATGACACACGTCAAGGCGGCGCAGGATGCCGTGCGAGCGGCGGAAGACGCGATGGAGAAGGGTGACCCGAACGCCGCGGCGACGCTCGTCGCCGCCAACGACGCGTTCGAAGCCGTGGGAGGCAACACGGTGGAGCGAAGGGTATCGGACGTACTCACCGGCCTCGGGTTCGCGAAAGAGGCGTGGGACAGGCCGTGCGCGGCGCTCAGCGGCGGGTGGCAGATGCGCGTCGCCCTCGCCAGGCTTCTCCTGTCCCCGGCGGGTGACTCGCAAAATTCGGGCATCACCGGCGGCTTCCTCCTCCTGGACGAACCGACGAACCACCTGGACGCGCAGGCCAAGGAGTGGCTCGCGGGGTGGCTCAGGGCGTACACCGGGACGGTGCTGCTCGTGTCGCACGACGAGGCGCTCTTAGACCGGGGCGTGGACAGGCTCGTGGAGGTTCGCGGGTCGAGGCTCCACGGGTACAGCGGAAACTATCAAAAGTTTCTCGAGGAGAGGAAAAAAAACCGAGAGGTCGCCGCGAGAGCCGCGTCGAAAGAGGCGGCCAAGGCGGCGAAGCTGGAGCAGTTCGTCGCCAAGAACAGCGCTCGAGCGTCCACCGCCAAGGCTGCGAAGAGCAAGGCGAAGCAGCTCCAGGGTGTCCTAGAAAATTTGGAGGAACTGGAAGAGGCGACGGGGGGAGGGAAAGAACTCGGGTCGGGCCCCGGGGACGCCAAGCGCGTCACGTTCCGTCTCCCCGACCCGCCCGACGGCGCCAAGGAGGCTCTCATCCTGGACAACGCGGTGGTCGGGTACGGCGCGGGGCTCGAGCCGCTCATCACGAACGCCGGCATCAAGGTGAGCCGCGGCGATCGCTGGCTCATCGTCGGGCCCAACGGCGCGGGCAAGTCCACGCTGCTTCGAACGCTCGGCGGTAACCTTCGGCTTCAGGGTGGCACGCTGGCGCACGGCGAGGGCACGCGCGTGGGTTACTTCTCGCAGGACCTCGCGCAGGAGCTCCCAATCGACGCGACGCCGCTGGCGCACGTGTTGACGGTGGCCAGAGCCGCGGATCCGACAGTCACGGAGCTCACCGCTCGAAGCGTGCTCGGCGCGCTCGGTCTCTCGGGCGGCGCCGCGAAGGAACGAAGGATCGGGGACCTCAGCGGCGGCGAAAAGGCGCGAGTCGCCCTCGCCGCGTTCGTGCTGCGCCCGGTCAACGTCCTCCTCCTGGACGAGGCGTCCAACCACCTGGACACGGCGGCGATCGACGCACTCACAGGGGCGTTGCGGGGATGGCAAGGCGCCGTCGTCGCCGTCACCCACAACGAGACGTTCGCGGACGCCCTCGAGCCGACGTTCGTGGCGAGGGTCGAGAACGGGTCCATGAAGACGAGGATGGTCACGGGTGGGACGCTGTCCAAGAAGGACTTCTCGCCGAACGCGGTGGCCACGGGCGGTGTGGCGGGCGCGGTGGCCAAGCCGAGGAAGCCGGCGGAGAGCGGCGCCAAGGGAAATCAACCGCAAATGTCGCAGGAGGAAATCGCGGCTGCCGAGGCGACGGCCAAGGAGGCCAAGGCGGCGCGGGAGAAGGTGCTGCGGGAGGCGAGGAACGCGCCGAAGACGATCGATAAGATTGAGCGCGCGTTGGCGGTGCTGGACGACGACATCGCGGCCATCGACGCGCGGTTGATGGAGTGCGGCTCCGACGTGGCGGCGGCTCAGGAGATTCAGGTTGAGAAGGACGCAAAGACGGAGAAGCAGGCTCTGTACTACGCCGAGTGGGAACGGCTGGAGGAGGTGATGATGCAGGCTGAGGAGATCGCGGAGGAGGCGTAGTCGTTGATTCTGACGTTGATATTACTTACGATTACAACAGACATTTGGCGGCGCCGCCCCGTATGGGCGAGCGATTCAAACATGAATAATTCGTCTACTGTTTCGCCGCGTGGCACTCCTTGCACTTAAAGCGCCGACGACCGTGCTCGCAGATTGAGCCCCCACCGCACTCCTTGCACTGAGTGCGCACACGACTGTGCTCGCAGATTGCTGACCCACCGCACTCCTTGCACTGATAGCGCTGACGACCGTGCTCGCAGATTGATGACCCACCGCACTCCTTGCACGTAGTGCGCCGACGACCGTGCTCGCAGAATGCAGATCCACCGCACTCCTTGCACTGAGAGCGCTGACGACCGTGCTCGCATATTTGTGCCCCACCGCACTCCTTGCAATGAGAGCGCTGACGACCGTGCTCGCATATTTGTGACCCACCGCACTCCTTGCACCGACAGCGCTCACGACCGTGCGGACAAGCACCGCACACCTTGCAGTTCGAGCGTTGCTTCACCCCGTGCGGACATGGCCCCTTTGTGGGAGGGGCTCTCTTCCGCTTCGTGCCCTTCTTGGTCAACTCTTCTCTCCGACTCTCGTCGACATCAGCACCGTCGACATCAGCACCGTCGATATCAGCACCGTCGATATCCGGAACTGGAATCCTCACGCGTGGCCGCCACACCGTCGTCATCCCTCCCTCGCGCCCCGTGAAGTGTGAGCGGACGAGATCTCTCAAACGAATCAACAAGCTTGCGTTTCCCTCGGAAGGATCGAGATATGAAAAGCCACGAGCACGCCCGGCTGTCCCCACACGCGCACGCGCGGCGTCCGCGTCCCTACCCGGATTTCGGATCCGTCCCAGGAGCCCTTCGTCTTTCTTCGCTTCGCTCTACGCATCGCGCGATGTTCGAGAACCTCGCGGCGTCGGCCACCGCGGTGACGCCGCGACTCGCCCCGACGCGTCGCGAATCGCGTCGAAGCGCTCCAGGTAACAACCGAGTGAGTTTCGGCTCGTTGCGCGAGGATCTGTTCGGCGCCGGCCATCCCTCGATCCCCCCCGCGAAGCTCCGCTCGAAGGTGAGCATCGTGGGCACCGGCCAGGTGGGCCTGGCGTGCGCGTACTCCATGATCAACCAGGGCACCGCGCGCGAGCTGGTGCTGCACGACGTCGCGTCCAAGCTGGACGCGCTCGAAGCCGAGGTGGAGGATCTGCGCCACGGCGCGGAGTTCGTGCAGCAGATCTCCATCAAGGCCACCTGCGACTTCAAGGATACAGCAAACAGCGACATCGTGATCATCCCCGCGGGCGCGCGCCAGCGCGAGGGCGAGTCCAGGCTCGACTTGGTGGCGCGGAACGTCGCCATCTTCGAATCCATCGTGCCACCCATCGCCGCGGCGTCGCCGGACGCCGTCCTGCTCATCCTCACCAATCCCTGCGACGTCATGACGCACGTCGCGACGCGGATCTCCGGGTTGGCGCCGAACAAGGTGATCGGTACCGGCACCGCGCTGGACACGTCGCGGTTCCGCGCTCTGATCGCGGAGTACCTCGACGTGGACTCGGGAAGCGTGCACGGCATGGTGCTCGGGGAGCACGGCGACTCGAGCGTCGCCGTCTGGTCGCAGTGCACGGTCGGGGGCGTGCGGCTGATGGACGTGCATCCCGAGATCGGCACAGACGCGGCCGAGGAAGGTTTGAAACACTTGCACGCCGACGTCGTCAACGCCGCCGGGCGGATCATCGCTAGGAAAGGGTACACCAACTGGGCGCTCGGTTTGACCGTGACGAACATCGCGAAGTGTATCTTGCGCGACGAGAGGCACGTGTTGCCGCTCTCCGTTCCGGCGTTTGGGAAACACGGCATCGACGTGGACGTGCGTTTGTCGTTGCCCTCGATGCTCGGCTCGGATGGCGTGCTGCAGGTGCTGAACATGCCGCTCTCGGAAACGGAACAGGATGCGATCCAGAAGAGCGCGGCGACGCTCGCCGAGGTGCAGTCGAATATCGTCTTCGGGCGACGGTAGTTCAAGGAGGTGAGGTTGTGCGAAAAAGACGAAGAAGACGAGCTGTTTTTTAAAGTGATATCGCGGAGGAAACGTAGTCGTTGTGATTCTAACGTTGATATTACTTACGATAACAGACAGTGGCGGCGAGCCCGCCCCGTATGGGCGAGCGATTCAAACACGAATAATTATGATAGTAGGGAGTCGGGGCGAAATTTCACTCACACCTGCGGCCGGGTCTGCACCACGTAAATCTCCCCATCCTTGACGACACCCTCGATGTCCTGCGGCACACCGTCCAGCGCCGCCTCGATCGCCACGCCAGCCTCGGCAATCTTGGACAGGAGCTCGGTCCTGAAGCCCTCGTCCCAAACCAACGGGTCGGTGGCGTAATCCGCGTGGATCGTCTCCTCCTCGTCCATCGGTACCGACTCGTACAGACCCGCGCCGGCGTAGCCCTCGAGGTCCTCGCCGTTGGAGTCGGACCTGAAGATGAGAGTCTGCCGTGGGATCTTGAGCATCACGCTCTTGCTGGGGAAGCCGATAACCTTGGGCGTCTGGCCCTTAGTCTTTTTAATCGAAAAGGAGAGAGCGCGGCCGGGGTAGTTGCCCACGAGCGCCTCGCCCAGACCCATCACGACCTCGGCGTAGAGCTCGTCGGCCTTATCCTTGGAGGATGGGTTGACGGTGTGGATGACAAACGCGTAATCCGCATCCACGACGGGCTGCACCAAGACGCTCATGCGAAGGTCGGCGTGGTCGATGCCGACGTTGCGCAGGGACACAAACGCGCGATCGTTCCACTTGGACGCCCACACGTCGGTGAGAGCGCTCCACGCCATGTCCCAGCGGTCTTCATCCTCGGGCGGCGGGATACCGGCGTCAACCATCGCAGCCTGGATCTCGTCGAGCATACCCGCGGGCGCCGCGATGCGCTTGACGCAAACGCGGCACGCAGAGAGGGACCGCTCGAGCGCCGTTTCGGAGGAATCGTCGATCGCCGCGACGAGAGACGCGAGGTCAGTTTTGACGTCAGCGTTGATCGCGTCGTCGAGGATGTGCTCCATGGTACCGAATGGGATGACCATGGACTTGGGGAGGTTGATCCAGGACGGGATCACCCCGCCGCCGAGGCTCTCGTTGAGCGCGAGGGTGTTGATAGCCTTGGCGCCCACGACACCCTTCTTGAACTCGTCGAGAGGGACGGTGAACGCGCCGCAGAACGGAATCTTGGCGAGCTTGAGCCCCTTGGGGACGTTGGATGTCGATGCCGAGGCGCCGGTGCCCACGGCCACCGCGGAGGCGTCCACGATGTCCCATACCACGTCGTCGCCACCCGCGACGGAGGCGGACACCGCCTCGCCGTCGAGCTCGGCGAGGCTGTTCAGCACGTCCTCGTCGTAGCAGGTGGCGAATAGCACGTTCATGTTCCTGGCGCGAACCGCCGAGTGGGAGAGGACGTCGACGGAGCAGGTGGTGAGCACGGCGACGGCGCCCGCGGGGATCTCCTCGTCGCCGCCAACCTTGCTCGCCACCAGCACGGTGGGCTTGGTGAACTTCTCGTTCATAACCTCCCTGAGCGAGTGCACGTGCTTGACGTAGCCGACGGCGGGGACGGGCGAGATGATCTGCCACGCGCCCATGTCAGCCTCCGCGCGGAGCAGCGGGTCGAGGCGGGAGAGCACCAGCGACAGCGCAAACGCGGGGCCGCCGCGAATCACCTCCTCGGCGAAGAGGTCCACCGCCCAGTGCTCGATGCCGCACGCGACGCCAATCTCAGTCGCCGCGGGCTGCATCTTCGCCGCCACGTCGTCGGCGTGGAGCGCCACGGCGAGGCGTACGCGGTCCACCACAGCCTTGGCGCGGAGAGCCCACTGAGCGTCGCCGTCGCGCCTAGCCTCCTCAACCCTGCGCCACTCGATGAGCGCGAGGACGATGTCCTCGTTCGAGGTTGGGAGGGAGAGCGCGAGGTTCTCCATGACGAGACCGGAGAGCTTCATCTGCTCCTCGATGCCGTAGTTGGCCTCGCCGGCGCGCTCGACGGCGCGCCTGGCGACGTCGTCGAGGGAGAGGTCGAGGTAGAGGAGCTCGCGGGTCCACTCCTGGTCGGTGGGGTTGGCGAGGCCGGCGCCGCGGAGCTCGTGCCTGGCGTCGACGCACGCGGAGAGGAGCTGGATGGCGTCGCCGCCGCCGTTCTGGGCGACCCTCGCGTAGTTGAGCGCGGCGCTGACGCCGCCGAGACCCTTGTTGGCCGTCTTGATGCACTCGATGAGGTCCGCGCCGGAGTGAACCGACTTGAGAATCTTCAGGTAGTTTTGGAAATCCTTGATGAGGGCAACCTTCTGGCCGGGACGCGGGGTGGGCTCTTGCTTGATGGGGCGTTCGTAGGACTCGAGGCGAGCGCGGTCGATGCCGCCCTCGGTGAGAACGCGCCAGTACTCGGAGATGTCCATGTCGGACTTGAGGAAGGCGAGGTAAGCCTCGCAGATGACGATGTCATCCGGGGTGGTGTTGTTGTGGAGCTTCTGGTGCCACTCCTCCATCCAGATACCCTTCATCTCCTTGATGTTGTTGCGGTGCATGATGTTGAGAATCTCGTCGCGAATCTGCTGACCCTGGCCGCCCTCGCCACCCTTGCCGACGGTACCGAGCATCAGCCTGGTCACGTCCCTCAGATGGGGCGCGTCGCAGAAGAGCTTGGCGATGACCCTGGTAAGCTTGGACTGCGCGGAGGACAGCTCGCGGGGCTTGACGTTGTAGTTGCGCTGCCACGTGAGCTTGCGGTTGGACGAGTACCTGAGCCAGACGTAAATCTTAGCAGCCGCGGCGACAGCCTTGGCGATTGACTTCTCCGAGGCGCCCGGCGCGCACTTCTGCTCGAGCATGGTGGACGCGAGGTTGAAGCGGTGCATCAGGGTCCACCAGCCGTTGCCAGCTTCTGATCGGATGATGGTCTCGAGGAGCTCATCCGCAGCCTTGGAGTGCTGGGTGGTTGCGTAGTTGGCGTGAAAGTTGGAGTTGCCGTTCTTCTCATCCCTGAACCAGACGTCGCCATCCGCGTTCCTGACGACAAACTGCAGACCCATGAGCTCGTCCGCACCCTCACCCGGGAGCTCGATGGAGAGCTGCTGGATCGGGTAGCAGAGATCATCCTCGATCTCGTCGTCGTCGTCGAAAGCCTCGGCGGGGAGGCACCCTTGGCCAGAGACGAACATGGTCTCGACGCTCATATCGCTCACAACCTCCGTCATGGCGGGCCACACGGACGCCTCGGGTAAGATCCACTCCCCGGGCTCGTCCTTGGCGACGCCCCAGTGAAGCACCACGTCGTCCAGCACGTCGGTGGTGATGACCACGCTGCGGCTCGCCACCCGTTTGCGCGGGCCGCTCGACGCCGACTCATCCTCCACCACGTTCTGGTACATCTGCACCAGCATCTCGGAATCATCCCCGAGCTTGTACAGACGCTGGTTCACGAGCGTGTCCGGGGCGTCGAAGCTGGCCCACCGCGACATGAACGTCTTGGCGCTGTATGTCGGCTGTTCCACCTCGTCGCCGCCGGGGCCGCGAGCGACGAGCGCTCGTAAGTCGCGATGCGCGAACGCGTCCGAGTGGAACTCGCCAACCTGCTCGGGCGGGGGCTCGATCCACTCCTCGGGCTCGATCTCCTTCTCCTTTGCGGGCGGCGGCTTGGCCTTCTTGTCCTCGGATGTCCCGGGGATGTCAATCGTGGGCGCGAAGTCCTCGAGCGGCGTGGGTCTCGTCTCCATGGGCACGACGTTGGACGTGACGGTGGAGGTGACCCCGTCGCTGAACTTCTCCGCGGCGTCGTCGAGCATGACGTTGGCGTCGCCGACGTTCATGGGCTCGTCGTCGCCCTCCACGGTGTCCTGGTTGTATTTGCGGCGGATGTCGTTGAGGCTGGCGCCTTTGAGAACCTCGAGCTGGAGATCCAGTCGGGCCTTGGCGTACTCGGCGGCTTGCCACTCGGGGGGCGTGTCCTCGGGCATGCCGGCTTCCTCCCAGCGCACGTACGCGCGGATGCCGATGAGCTCCTCGGGGACGACGATCTGGGAGACGTCGGCGATACGATCGCCTGTGGAAAGGGGTTCGGGGGATCGTGGGTCAGAAAAGGGCCGTACGGGAAAAAACGAAAAGATGGGGGAGATCGGTTCTCGGGGCGCGGGTCAGCCGTCGGGGCGGGGGTTCACGCCTCGCGGGGTTCGTACCTTCGGCGGTCTGGCCGCCCTGCGCGCGGGTAACGGTCGAGATGGAACGCCTCGCCGCGACGGGGCGGACAGAGGCGCGCAGCGCGGAGGCGCCGCGCGCGGTCCTGGATCCCGCGGCATAGAACTTCGGCGCCCCCACGACACTGGCTCCGCCCATCGCGGTAGCCGCCATCGCCGCGCCTTACGCGGAGCGAAAAGGGGTGGGCCTCGAGCTCTTGTACGAGTGCGAGGGATACTTCGCGAAGTGTGTGACTCCGCAAACGTCGACGACGGGTTGAGGTGCCGTCGCGAGTGGTCGAACGACGGAATGAGCCGCCGCTTTGAAGTTGAGAGGCCGCGCGAAAAAAATATCCCGATCGAACCGTCGTTTTCGGACGTTTTCTGCGCGTATGGGCAATATGACGCGGAATTTCGAAATTGCAGTTTGAATCGCGATATTTTTTTCAAATCGCACCGACCAAGATTTGCCCTGCGCACTTTTCGATACGATCGGAGCGAATGAGAACGCTGAAATTTTGATTGTGCTGACTCAGGAAGGAAAGACAGTGATCGAGAGGGAGTTTCAGCAGCAGAATGTCTATTTGCTAATTCGAGAATGTCTGTTTGCTCACTCAAACGCGATTTTCCGGGGTGACGTTGAAAAAAGGCACGTTTTCTTGCCGACAGGCGTTGCCGAGTGTTTAGGGGTCGCGACGTCCGCTCGGTGTCCGCTTCAGTAGTGAACGGCGGGCGTCGTAGGGTTTCGGAGTGGAGCGGTTTCGGGTTCAGCGCGAGGAACCGGTCACTCGAGTCCACGCCGAAGACTCGAAGGATGTCCATCGCCGAGGACACCCAGGCGGAAGACCACGACGATGCGGAGCGAGCCTTTGCGCTGCAGAACGCGGCGTTCCTGCTGCAGCTCTTCACGCTGGCCACCGCGTTCGTCATCGGGCTGGGGATCAAGCACCTGAACATCCACTGGATACACGAGGCTGGCGCCACGATTCTGCTCGGCGTGCTCGTCGGTCTGATGATCAGCGGGTCGTCGGTGTCCGACGAGATCACCGACTGGCTGGACTTTGACGAGAGCGTGTTCTTCTTCCTCCTCCTCCCGCCCATCATCTTCGAGGGGGGATACTCGCTGCGCACTAAACCCTTTCTGTCCAACTTCGGCGCGATTTGCGGCCTGGCGTTCGCGGGTACGACGATATCCACGTTCGCGATAGGCTTCTTCGTCTGGATATGCGGCGGCATGGGCATCTGCTACGGCTTGCCTTTGCTCCACGCGCTGGTCTTCGGAGCCCTCATCTCCGCCACGGATCCCGTCACCGTGCTCGCCATCTTCCAGGAGCTGGGCGTCAACACGGAGCTGTACTCGCTGGTCTTCGGCGAGTCCGTCCTGAACGACGCGGTGGCCATCGTGCTGTACAGGACCCTCGTCAACTTCAACAACAAAGGGGTCACGTTCGTGTCGCTGATCGAATCCGCCGGTTTCTTTTTGGTCATCTTCGTCGGGTCCCTCGCGGTGGGGGTGCTGTTCGCGGTGAGCGCCACCATCTTCTTCAAGCTGCTCAACAGGCACGGCGCGCACGACGGGCACGTCACTTTGCTGCAGAAGTACTCGCACGTGGAGATGGCGCTGGTGATGATCGCGCCTTACGCGGCGTACGCGGCGGCGGAGTCGATGAGCCTCTCGGGTATAGTCGCCATCCTGTTCTGCGGTATGGTCATGGCGCACTACACGGTGCCGAACCTGAGCCCGGAGACTGCGACGAACTCCAAGGTTGTGTTTAAGGTTCTCGCCACCCTCGCGGAGACGTTCGTGTTCATATACATGGGCGTCGCGATGTTCCTGGAGGAGGAGAAGTGGTCGATGGTTCCGTTCGTCGCGGTGGCTATGGTGGCGTGCGCGGGCGGGCGCGCGTTGAACGTGTTCCCGGTCATACGGTGGGTGAACGAGAAGCGCCGGCCCGCGCGTCGCGTCCCGGAGAACCACACGAAGATGCTCTTCGTCAGCGGTTTAAGGGGCGCCATCGCCTTTGCGCTGGCGAGCACGACGATTCGGGATCTGGGCGAGGCTAGCGGCAAGGTGATTCGCACGGCGACGCTGTGCATCGTCATCTTCACCGTCATCTTCGTGGGCGGCTCGTGCCACTACCTGTCGGCGCGGTGGGACCTCGGCGCGGACAGCGCGTGGGCCACCCTGGGCGACGAAGACGGCGAACGCGGATCGAGACGGGGAGGAAAAGAGAGGGGGTCTGAAGGCGAGGGACACGGCGGCCCGGGTGCTTTGTCGGGCGACGTCCACGCCGCCCGGGACGGACCGCACGAGGAGCTCATGCCGGAGTTCAGGGTGGAGACGTTCGAGGAAGGGTACGCGGCGGCCAAGGCTGAGATCGGCGAGGCTATGCGGGGCCAGGAAACTAACAACTACGGGGGCAGGGTGCGAGCCGCGGCTAAGGCGCTCGGCAAGGTGGCGGCGGTGACGGACGCCGCGAGCGTCATGTCCGACATCGACGCGCGGTTCCTCCGTCCGTACCTCACGATCAACGGGTCACGCGCGGGGAGCAGGCGGGCGTCGCCGGAACGGTCCCGGCCGCCGTCCAGGACCGCGAACGGCGGCGGAGGAGGAGACGCGGGTGGCAACGGGGACGCGTATGGACAAAGGGACGCGGGTGCCGGCGGAGACGCTTCAAACGCCGACGGGTTTGAAGCCGTTCCGTTGGATGCGCCGGTGGACGCGTCGCCGGGTGATCCAATTGGTCGGCCGGTGTCCCCGGAGACGCCGCTCGGGCTGCCGGGGTCGCCAGCGCCGGTGCGACCGCCCAGGGCTCCGCCCTCGAACTAGATTACATCGCGACCCACGCGAAAGCCCGTGGACTACACTTGTACTTGAAATAAAACGATATCGTTCCGACGTTTTAGCTCTCACAACAGTGCGCCTCTTCACACCGGGTTCCGACGGCGTCGCCCAATCTCGGGTTCGGAGATGAGACGCGCCGCCGCGTATGCCTTCGCTCGCGCGGTCCGCGCCTCGGTCAGCCGGGATGTCGCGCCGGGGACGTCGCGCGTGGCGCCTCTCGTAGCCGCGCGACATCGAGGAACCCGCCCGATGAGCTCGATCACGGAGGACCAGCAGCAGCGTCTGCTGGAGCACTACGCGGTGGGTCTCAGGGGGATCCTCGCGGAGCACGACGACCTGACCGATCCGGCGCTGACCCAGAAGATGCGCGCGCTCAGGGACGATGCGCCGGTGCGCCTGGAGCACAGGTTCTGGGGCGCCCAGTTCTTCGCGATGGCCTTCGGGCACGAGCTGGGCTTCGCCGCGGCGCACCCGCCGGCGCTGCGGGCCATCTTCAACCTCGGGGTCATCGCCGCCGAGCACGGGCTCGTGCCTTTCCAGGCGATGCGCTCGGCGCACGGGCAGCTCGCCAGACTCGGCGTGCTCCGCTGCGACAGGGTCGATCCCGAGTACAACAAGATGTACAACGTCCTGAACGGCGAGGAGGGCGGGTCCTCACCGGGCTGGAACCTGGCCACCCCCAAGGCGGCGACGCCGTGGGAGTTGTTCGCCTCCGACCGCATCCGCGTCGCCGCGAGGGAGGCGGCGGTAGGCCTCGTGACGCGCGGCGCGGCGGTCGTGGACGACGCCCTGGGACCGCGTTTGGCGGAAGCCGCGTCGGCGGCGCTCGAGAGACACGCGGGCGACTCCCGGCCTCTCTTCTCCGCGGGGCAGCTGGACCAGACGGGCCGCAGCGACGTGTCCACGCGCGGCGACATCATTTCCTGGCTCGCGGGAGACGAGGGCGCCGACGAAGCGTTGCGTCTGGGCGCGGGGATATGGGGCGGGCACGTCCCGGGCGCCGCGGAGGGTCTGCTCGGTCGGTGCCCTCCCGCGGTCGTCTCCCCGGGAGCCGTCGCGCAGATGTTCCGATCATGCCTCTCCGATCACATCATCTCCGAGATGCCCAACGACGCTTTGATGTCGTCGGATAACTACGTCACCAACGCGATGATGTCTGTGTACGCGCCGGGAGCGCCGGGGTTCGTGCCGCACACGGACCACTGCGGGAAAACCGACTTACGACGTGTCACCGCCGTGTATTACCCATCCTGCAACGGCGACTGGGACGGCGACACGGACGGCGGGTCGCTGGTGTTGTGGCCGCGTGAGACCGAGGGTGACGGTGGACGACGGCAGGTGGTGTCGCCGAGGGGGGATCGGCTCGTGGTGTTTTACAGCGACGAGGTGGAGCACGAGGTGGTGGGCGTGAGTGAGGGCGCGGGACGTGAGCGGTTGGCGCTGTCGTTTTGGTACCTCAAGCCGCCGCCCGGTAGGTTCGATCCGAGCCTCATGTCGCGTTCGTAGCGTGTCGATATTAGCTGAGCGTGGTGTCCGGTGGGTCCATCGCCGAGTGGAAAAAAACGTTCTGAAAAACGTCCGTCTGAAACGTGGCTGTTTTCCCGATTTAAACATCAAGTTGCCGTTGACGGCCCCGACACAGTGCCGAGGAGCGGTCTGGGGGTGTCCGCATCCTCCGATACGCGTCGCTCGCCTCTTTCGGGACAGATGGGTCCGCGTCGAGCCCCCTTACCCGTCGCGCTGGCGGCCATCCTGGTCGTCTGCGCCGCGGTTTTCCCCGCGCCCGTCCTCGCCGTCGACATGCTTCGACGAGCCGGGGACGCGGCCGCGGCGACCGGCGCCGCGGACGGCGTCGCGGTGGTCAGAGCTCAGTGCGAGCACCGGATATCGGCGCTCGAGACATCATCGTCCGCGGCGCTGAGGGATCACGATGATAAGCTGGCGTCGCTCACCGAGGAGCGCGACGATCTGGCCGCGACCGTTAAGCGATACAAGCGCGGGCTGCTCAACCTCGAGTCGAAGCGAAAGGACGAGGTGGCCAAGCTGGAGCAGGCGCTGCGTTTGGCGGAGAGCGGCGAGTGTCCGACGCCCACGCTGGGAGACTACATCGCCCCCACGCTGGACTCCATCCGCCACGCGTGGCACGACGCGCTTACCGCCGTGGCGAACGCCTACGACGCCGCGGCTGTGGGCATCTGGTCAAGGACCAGAGCCGCGCTCGCGACGGGCGCGGGCGCTCGGCGCGCGCTCATCTCACGAACGTCCGCCGGCGCGCGTACGTTCTTCCCGGACGACACGGACGATGTGCACGTCAGGGAGACGGCGCGGACGCTCGTCGACGTCGTCATCGGAGCCGCGGTCGCCTTCGTGGCCGTCGCGGCGACGTCCAGGCTCCAAAGGCCATCATCATTCCTCGCGAGTCGTCGCATCAAGACCGGCGCCAACAATCCACGCACTAAGATTGACGTGGTGGACGAGGACGAGGACGACGAGGCGATGGACGGCGGGTCGGTGGAGTGGAAGACGTACCGGTCCGTGGTACCCGACGTTGGGACGGTGCGGATCGAGGGACCGCGGCGGGTGACGCAGCGGCGGGGCGCTAAGTTGCCGGACGCCATCTCAGCCGCGGCGGAGGCGTTCGACGACAAGCCGGAAGATTTCGACGACGACGACGAGCTCCCCGGGCCACCCGCGTCCCCAGAGGACGGCGATGACGAGGAGGAGAAGGACGGCGAGTACGAGGAGGAGGAGGAGGTTGAGGAGGTTGAAAAATTGGACCCCGCGGCTGAGTCAAAGTTTGTCGAGGTGCTCAACGAACGCGCGCCCCCCGCCAGGGTTCCCGCGCGCGTCGTGAAGACCCGGTCCCCGGCGCCGCCGCCCGTCGTCCCCGCGCGGGTGACCGTTCGCGCCGCCAGGCCGACGCCACCCCCGCGCACGCCGCCGCAGGGCCGCGCGACTCGGGCGGGGGCGGGGACCAGCCGCATACCCGGGCTTCTCAGCCGGGCGTCGAAGGATGGGACCCCGACTGTCGCCGCCGACGTCCTCGACCTCAACTCCACCTCCGACGACTTACTGTCCCAGCACCCGTGGGACGACGACGGCGGGTGGGTGGATACCATGGGCACGCCGGACTTTCAACGGAAGGAGAATAAGCTCGGCAGCCCGAGCAAGTTACCGGCGGCGGCGGGAGGGACGAGACGGGTGAGCGCGCCGCTCCGAACGACTTCCCCGAACGTTCCTCCTTCGCACGTGTTAAACACGTCCGGAGCGAACGCCGCCCGGGGACCCAAATCGACGCCGCCGGGAGCTGGGAAGCTGCGACTGGTTCGGCCGGGTGAACGGAAGACGACGCCGACGGCGGATGACGGGTCGGGCGGCAAAGGTACTGTTAAATACGTGTACTCGCCGGGTGAAAATCGTTCTTCGTCGCTGGGGCTCACGCCGGATAATAAGCAGATCACGCCGAGGCAGCGCGCGTTGGCGTACGCGGAGGCGAGGCGGAAAGGGGTGAACGTGGATTTGCCCAATCTGGGAGATGACGAGGGCGAGTACGTTCCGAGGGGCGGGATGAGGCACAGAGGTGCGTTACGTTAGAGAATTGATATCAATTACATCAGCCGCTGATCAGAACTTCTTGCACGTGGGCGAATCCTTGAAGAACGGGAGGTCGCACTCCGCCGGCCGCGTGATCCCGAGCCTCTCCCGGTCCTTCTCGTTGTCGGGGACGTATCCTGTTCCCTTGATGATGGCCAAGTTAGCGCTGTACTGCTTGTCGTAGTTGAACCTCTCCTTGTCGTTTTTTTCCTTGTTCTCCTCGCTCTTCGCCCTCAGCCGTTTGACGAGGTCGGACTCCGCCTCGGGGGCGGCCGATCCGCTGTTATAGTTCTTGTAGTCCATCTTGAAGTCTCCATCGTCCCCCTCTTCCGCGCGAGCGGGGGACGCGAGGCCGAGAAAGCTCACGAGCCCCGCGCCCAGCTCCCTCCTGCCCATCCCCGTTCCGGATAGGGTGCGGCCATCCCTGCCCGCCCTGCACGCGACCGCTGGCTTACGCTCGCGGCGCACGGCGCGAGTCGGAGCGGCGCGGGCGATCGAGATGTGAGAGACGGCGATCGAGAAACTCATGATGCTCTCTACACGACGCGGATAGGGCGCCCTCGGTTGTGACGATGTCCAAGAATATTCCACGATGATGTTATTTTCGTGATGACGTTCGGTGAGATCCAGTCTGGGGCGCGCACCATGCCTCCCAAGGCTCGCGGCGGCGGCAAGAAGGGGCCGCCGCCACCGTCATATACCGAAGCGGACGTGTCTGAGTTCAGGGCCGTCACGGGGTGCGATAGCGATGCCGCCGCGAGGAGGTCCCTAGCTGCCACTCGCGGCGACATCTCAGAGGCCATCATACGCTACCTCGAAGTCCACGCCCCCAGCCCAAAGCCTCCCCGAGGCGACGATACCGCCGCGGGCTCGCCGGTCGCGCGGCGCCAGGCCAATCTGCACGAGTCCAAGCGTCAGCGCGTGGACGGAAAAGACGTACACGACGCAGCCGAGAGGACCCCAGCCTTCGAGTTTGATTTCTCAGCCCAGGTGGGCACGCCGCGACCGGACCAAGACGGGTGGGTCACGTCGCTCACCCAGGAGATCGAGGCACAGGCGGAGACCAAGGACGCGACGGAAGGATGGGCGAGGGCGATCATGTCCCTCGAGGGTGCCGACGAGGGTGCCGACACGTTCGAAGACGCGCAGTTCCCGCCGGACGCGAGTAGCATAGACGGGAAACGAGTCGACGTCGACGCCGAGAGCGTACCGCGGTGCCGCTGTGGGGTCCGCGCGCGGATCAAATCGGTACACAAGGACGGACCCAACCACGGACGTGCGTTCTACGCGTGCGGCAACGAGCCGACGAACAGGTGGGAGCGTGCGTGGATGAAGGCGAAGGAGGAGGCTGACAGGAACCCAGGGGGCGGGCGTTCGGTGAAGTGCGATTTTTTCAAGTGGGCCGACGACGCTCCGTGCTCCGACGCGTCCAGGGCGATGAAGTGGCGACGTTTCGAGCCCCCGAGGTTCAAACTTGCCAAGGGCGTCGAGGCTGGAGTTCCCACGTTCGCACCATCGGACGTCAGGCAGGGTGCGGTCGGGGACTGTTGGCTCCTCTCCGCGCTCGCCGTCGTCGCCGAACGAAAGGATCTCGTCGCCCGCGTGGTCGGTCCCGCCGCCTCGCACCCGGCGGCGATGCGACGCGGCGCGTTCCTCGTGCGGCTGTTCCTGTCCGGCAGATGGCGCGGAGTCGCGGTGGACCCGCACCTGCCAGTGAGCGGTAAGGCCACCAAGGTTTTGAGGGGCGCGAACAAGGTCGGATCCCGGTGAGTTTTTTTTAATTCTCGTACACGGCATGCCGCTGACGTCGTGCTTTGTCCGACACTTACAGGTCAAACGATGAATTCGCACTCGCCTACTCGCGAGCCGCGGATAACCAACTCTGGGTGCCGCTGGTCGAGAAGGCGTACGCTAAGTGCCACGGGAGCTACCACGCCATCAGCGGCGGGTGGATCGCGGAAGGGCTTCTGGACCTCACCGGGTGCCCCACGGAGACGATCAAACTAGACGAAACGCACTTCGACTCGGAGGCGGCGTGGACCAAACTCGTCTCTTACGCCGCCGCCAAGTTCCCGATGGGTTGCGCCACGCAAGGTGACCCGTCGCACGCGAACGTCGGCATCGTCGGTAACCACGCGTACTCGGTGATGGAGGTACGCGAGCTTCACGGCGCCGCGGTGGGCCGGCAGACGAAACTTACTTCCTTCGTCGCGAAGGATGAGGTGATTGAACTAGACGCGAGCGATCGAACCGGCGGCCCGCTTCGGCTGCTGAGAATCCGTAACCCGTGGGGTCGGAAGGAGTGGAGCGGGGAGTGGGGCGCGCGGAGCGAGGTGTGGACTAACAAGCTGGGCGCGGAGCTGGGCCACACGCGCGTCGACGACGGGACATTCTGGATGAGCTGGCACGACTTCCTGTGCAGGTTCACGGTAGTGGACGTGTGTAAAGCGCACGAGGGCTGGCACGCGATATCAGTCCCGGCGATATCGGCGATATCGACGGAAAGCAGCGACCCGGCTTTCGAGGTTGAGGTTGCGCCCGAGCGAGGCGCCACGGCGGCTTCTTCGTGGGGGTACGTGATGTCTCTCCAGCCCAACAAACGCGGCCTCGGATCTGAACGGTATTGGTACGCAGACGTCGGCGTAGCCGTATATCGCAAGTCGCACGGAACGTCAGGGCCCGCTTGGACGCCGGTGACGGGTCGGTTGGGCACACGGGAGCGTGTCGAGCAGGTGGAGCTCATGTTCGAAGCCGGGGTGACGTACCTCGTCAGGTTCTTCTCCGTCACCGGGTTCACCAACGGGCCTCCGCCGGTCATGCGGCTGTACAGCGCCCGGCCGATGAGAATCCGCCCGCTCTCGACGTCGCTGCCGAACCTGGCGCCCGCGCTCCACTCGATGCTGCTGCCGCGGCCGGTATCGCCGCCGTCGTTGTCGTCCATACCGACCGTCCAGGAAGGCACCCGGAGGGGCGGATCCGGCGTGGGCGACGTCAAGCGCCGGTTACTTCCGATGTGCGGCGGCGCGCTCGTCGTGTGCCAGTGCCGGGGCGGCATGTACGTGTTGGGGGTGAGCGCCTCGCCTCCCGGGTCGCCGCCGTTGAGGGTGTGGCTGCGGGTGCGTGCTGTCGGTCGGTCGGCCAGTGGCCGCGGGATCAGCGCGCTGCACCAGCACCCACCGCCGCCGACGCCGACGCGCGCGGGCGTCGATCCCGGCGTCGGCCCGATCCCCGGCGCGTCGATGCACGAAGTACCCGCGGGGCGGTGCCGAGTTTTGGCGTTGGCGTTGGCGTCTGGCGCGTCGGACTCGTGTTCACACGCGCTGGATATCGCAGCGGAACAGGCGGGAGCGTGCGTCTGTTGCGCGAAGCGAGGCGGGATAAAAGGCGAGCGCCCGGGTCGCGAGAGACGCGCGAAGACGGAGGATAAGACGCGGGAGAACGGCGACGAGGAGGAGGTTGAGATCACCGGCGAGGTGGACGCGAAGACGCGGAAGGAGCCGCCGTGTTTGTTCGAAGAGCTCGGCCTCCCCGCGCCGCCGCCCGGGACTTCGGACGAGGCGATCGCGAAAATGCTGGCGGACGCCCTCGCCGTCGCCGCCGCGCGCGACATCGACGGGGATGACGACGAGGGCGAATCGTCCGACGAGGAGGTTGAGATCGTGGGTGAGGTGGAGTCCGCGGCGTGTAGGCGGAGAAGAAAGTCGCGGGAGCGGGAGCTGGCGAAGCCCGCCACCGCTCCGCCGGCGAGGCTGGCGCAGGTGTTCGCGCACCTCCCCGCGCCCGATGCGCTCGTGCGGGAGGTATCGGCGATGAGGGACTCGATGTGCGTGGGCGGTAAACGTAGTTAGAATGGATTAGTGCACGACGTAGTTGACGACTCGCGCGAAAAACGGTTGTGACTGGGTTTGGAGTCGGACAAGTGAAGGGTTATCTTCCGCTTCGTGCCCTTCGTCGGCAACTCTTCTCTCCATCACTCCGTGCTCTCTGCATGGCACTCCTTGCATCTAGAGCGCCGACGCCCATGCTCGCAGAATGATGCCCCACCGCACTCCTTGCACTGAGTGCGCAAACGACCGTGCTCGCATATTCCTGCCCCCCCGCACTCCTTGCACTTAGAGCGCTGACGACCGTGCTCACATATTCCTGCCCCCCCGCATACGTTGCAACCATAACGCTGACGACCGTGCTCGCAGATTGATGCACCACCGCACTCCTTGCACTGATGGCGCTGACGACCGTGCTCGCATATTCCTGCCCCCCCGCACTCCTTGCACTTAGAGCGCCGACGACCGTGCTCGCAGATTGATGACCCACCGCACTCCTTGCATTGAGAGCGCTGACGACCGTGCTCGCAGATTGAAGCACCACCGCACTCCTTGCATTGAGAGCGCCGACGACCGTGCTCGCAGATTGATGACCCACCGCACTCCTTGCACTGATGGCGCCGACGACCGTGCTCGCAGAGTGATCCCCCACCGCACTCCTTGCACCTAGAACGCCGACGACCGTGCTCGCAGATTGATGACCCACCGCACTCCTTGCATTGAGAGCGCCGATGACGGCCGTGCGGACAAGCACCGCACACCTTGCACTGAGAGCGGTACTTCACCCCGTGCGGACATGGCACCTTTGTGTAAGGGCCTCTCTTCCGCTTCGTGCCCTTCTTGGTCGACTCCTCTCTCGATGTATCCGTGTTCTCTGCATCGCCGACATTCGGAACGTCTATCCTGACTCTCGGCCTCCAAACCGTCGTCATCCCTTCCGCGCCCCTCGAAGTGAGCTCGACGCGTAACATTTCGGATCCTTTCTCGCGGGCGCTTTGTTCTCTGGCGACCCTTCAAACTCAAACGAGCACACCGAGTGTCACCGCGCAGCAGCTCGCCAATATGAGCACGCTCCGCCTCGACTCGGACATCCGCAACTGGGTGCTCATCCCGATCACCGTCGCGATGTTCTTCGTGGGCATCGTGCGGCACAACATCGGGAAGCTGATGCACCGCGACCGCAAGGTGGATCTCAAGGCGCTCAGGGAGGCCCAGGCTGTGATCCGCGCGGAGCGGCTCAGGAACAACTCCGGATACCTGCAGTCCCCGGGATTCCGCATGAGGAAACACTTCTTCTGCGCGCCGGTGAGTGATCGATCGACGCCCCGAGCGCTCATCGAAGTTGACCAGCCGCCCCGTCAGCACCCACCCTCGCGCCATGTCCTCGCGAGCCCGCCAGACGTAAACCTAAAATCTGACGATCGCAACCTCCCACCCGATCCGTCGTCAATCGCAGGAGACCGGCGTGTTCAACCAGACGGCGAAGAAGGCGAACCCCCAGGCGCAGATGCTGTCCGACCCCACCATGATGACCAGCATGCTGACGAAGAACCTCAACTTCATCGTCCCAAACATGCTCACCGCGGGCTGGGTCAACTTCTTCTTCACCGGCTTTGTCGTCGGCAAGGTTCCGTTTCCGCTGACGCAGCGCTTCCGAGGGATGCTCCAGCGCGGCATCGAGCTCCAGTCCCTCGACGTCACATACGTCTCGTCCTTGTCGTGGTACTTTCTGAACTTCTTCGGGCTCCGCGGGGTGTTCAACCTGTGCCTGGGCGAGAACACGCTGGACGACACGCAGGCCATGCAGCAGCAGATGGCGATGGGCATGAACACGGAGAAGGCGTTTGCGGCGGTGAAGGAGAACCTCGACATGATGGAGCACGAGTTCGTGCTGTACGTGGCGGAGAGACGGGCGGAGCGGCTTCTCAGGAGGCTGGTGTCGGGGGCGGCGGTCGGCGAGGCGAGAGCCTTTGCAAACGCCGAGTTTTGAGTTTCCAATGTAGCACTGTCATCAATATTACAAGTAGTAGTCAATCACATCACGCTAAGCCAGCCTGAGCTGCGATCTGGTACCTGTGCATGGCCTTCCTCCTGTGCCTCTTCCACGGCGCCTCCGTGTCGCGTATGTTCACCGACCTCGATTTCTTCGGCGGCGCTTCTCTCTCCTCCACGATGATGGTGACGTGCGACCGGGGCCTGTGCATCTTCCCCGAGCGACCGCGGCCGTGGATGCTCACCCTCGGCAGAAACGTCCCTTTGCCCACGATGGCCTCGGCGACGTAGAGCTTATCGCGATCGAGGTCGTGGTTGTTCGTGGCGTTCGCGGCGGCGCTGAGGATCACCTTGCGCACGACGTCGGCGTACTTCTTGGGCGACAGCGCGCACTGCACCAGCGCGTCCGAGACGGAGCAACCGCGGATCACCCTCAGGACGTCGTTGAACTTCTTCGGCGATCCTTTCACCTGGCGGAGCACGGCGCGCGTGCGCGTGTCGTTGGCGTCGGTGAGGCCGGATGCGAAGTCCGCGCGCGTGACGCTGCGCGGCGCGGGTGCGCGCATCAGCGGGGACGGCTGCGCGACGTCGGGCTCCGAGGCGGCGACCGCGGTGGTCTCGGCGTCGCCCGCGTGATCTTCCCCATCCTCCTCCGAACCCTTCCTCCCGTCGTCGCCCGCCGCGCGCATGAGCGCGTCGCTGCCCCGCGCGAACCCCCTCGTCGTCGTCGCCGCCGTCGATGCGAGCGCGCTCCACGCGCGCGTCATCTCTCGCGCGCCCGCGATCGTCGCGAAACCCGCGTCGCGCTCGATGGCCATCATCGACGTCGCCCGGCAACCCCCCAGGGCGGCGATCGTGCCCCCGCCCGCCGCGGGAGAGCCGCGCGTCGACAGCCTCCCGAGCACCCGCACGCATCTCGCGAGTGCCGCCATCGCGTTAGATAGAGCCGCTGATCCGATACGCCCTGATCGTCGCACGGCACCCCTGGTCCGCCGCGCGCTCGCTTGTGTCGTCGCCTTCGCCAAAACCCTCGGCGAAATCTGATGATAGATTATTTCGATTCGCACCATGGAGGGGGCGGACCCGCCGCGGGGCGGGGGTATCCGCGTCGCGTTGGCCAAGGGGGGCGGGCGGCGCGATCCAGCGGATCCATCGCCCGCTCAGGCGACCGAGGGGGAGCCGGTCGAGGAGGAAGTGGACTTCGACTTTGGCGGCGACCTGGACGAGGCCGAGCGGGATGCGTGGGACGTGCTCGTGGATGGACACGCCGAGGGGGATGAGCACGGAGGGGACTGGTACGAGGGAGGCGGGTACGCCGAAACGGAAACGGACCCAACGCCGGCCCACGGCTCCGACGTGCCGGTCCCCGATGCACCCGAACCGGCTCCAACTGCGCCGCCCAAGCGCGTGCACGACCCAAACTTCAGGAGGCTGTACGGCGTGATGGTGCCGGTCTCACTGCGGGACGGGGGATCCGACGCCGACGTGCTGGCGTGGGCGCGCGCCGACTGTAAAGACTGGACGTACGAGCCCGACGAGGAAGAGGCGGCGTTGATGCGGGAGCTCGAACGGATGGAGGACGGGGACTTCGAAGGTATCGACGAGGTACCCACGGAGGTGCCTTTGGTGCCGGGCGAGGAAGACGAGGAAAACAACCTCGACGTCGAAGCGGATGCGGCCGAACCTCCGAACGCCGACGACGACGAGGTCGACTTCGAGCCCTCGCAGCCGACGCCGATGGATGTCGAGGAGGTTCCCATCGCCGCCAAGCTGGACTTTTCCTCACCTCACTTCGACCCGCTGTTCGCGTTGCGCGAAGGGGTGAAGGGCGCGTTCAAGCCGCCGAGAGACGTCCGCCCGCTGGACTACGTCGGCAAGTTCCGCGGCTTCCTTCCCAAACGTGACCCTCACTTCGTGGACTACACCGCCCCGCGCAAGGGACGCAGCGCGGAGTCCATCGCGGCGCAGGCTGCCGCGAAGGAGCGCGCGATGCGCTTCAGGGCCAAGGCGGCGGAATTCGCCACGCGAGAGAAAGTCATCGACGTGTTAGCCGCGGAGTCGCGAGGTCGGGGCGGGCCTCTGTCGGTGCTGGTCAAGGCGTTCGACGAGGGCCGGCGGGTCCGCGTGGCGACGCGTCACCGCACGGGGATCCGCGGCGTGGCCACCGCGTACGTCAAAGCATTCGACGTGTACATGAACATGGTGCTTCAGGACGTGCAAGAGACGTATTCGGTGCGGCTGAGACACACCGTGGAGGATCCAAAGCGGCCGGGACGGACCCGCGTGAAGTACGCGCTCGAGCAGCGGAGCAGGCACATGAACCAGGTGTTTCTACGTGGCGAGCAGGTGGTGACGGTCGCCGTGGAGAAGGACGGCGATGATTTTGACGACGAGGAGGAAGAGGAGGAGGAGGAGGAGGAGGAGGAAGAGGTTGAAGAGGAGAAACCGCGGCGAGGGAAGGTGAAAAGCCGGGGGATAGACCCGGTCGAGGAGGTCGGCGCCGCCGCGGACGAGGAGCCCGTGCAGAGGTTCGGCGCGGAGATCACACGCGCGAGACGGGCCAGACAGACCGAGCAGGGCGGGGGCGCGGCGCGAGGCGCTTGGAACCCGCCGCCCCCGCCGAGGCCGCCCGCGGGGAGACCTCCGCCGCCGCGGCCGCCTCCGCCCAGGCCGCCACCCGGGAGGCCTCCTCCCCCGAGACCCCCGCCCGGGCCACCGCCCGGGCGGCGCTAGCCACTGGAACTAGACGTAGAAACATTCGTGTTCGTATGAAACGTGCGCGCAAAGTGTCGTTCGGTCTTCACAGGTCGTCCTCGGGTGACAAGGACAAATTTGGCGCCGGTCCTGGCGCGGCGCCGAGCGTCTCCCCTGTTTCGTCGAGGTCCTCCACCTCGACGCCCGCCTCGGCGTCTTTGGCCATGTTCGCCTCTATCCACTTGGCCAGGGTTCCGCTCCCGAACCCGTACCCTCCCGGCAGTTCCCTGTAATCCCTCGTCTGCATCACCGGCTCGGGTCCCCATCTCTCGGGGAACCTCGAGGCCTCGATCTTTTCGTCGACGTCGACCATCTTCGGCTGTGAGTCCTTCTTCCACGGCGCATCGGGATGGCGCGCCGCGATGTACGCGTACCTGTCCCGACTCTCCCCCGTGGACTCGTCGAACAGTGGGGTGCCGCCCGTGTACATCGTGTCCTTTGGGTCACCGAACTCGTTGAGCTCGTTAGCTTCCAGCCATCTCGTCAACTCCGTCGTTTCCCGGGTTGACATCGCAGCCCTGGGGGTCGCTTCGTCCACCTCGGCGTGAGACGCTCGGGGCACGGCGAGCGCGATGAGCAGCACGAGGGCGAGTTTGAGTGAATGGACGTTCCTTCGCATGCGTATATCGCGTTCGATACTCCCCGCGGACAATGCCCTGCGCAGGTTGTACTGTCGAGCCCACAAGATCTGGTCCGAGGAAGTCCGAGGAACTTTTTGCTTGGAAAAAACGAGCCGTTATTTTACAAGTACAGAAGGCGACGCGCGGGCATGACGCTCGGCCCGCCTCCACCGGATCCCCCGCCGCCTCGGCGGCCACCACTGCGGCCGAGGAACGAGGGATCGCCCGAGTACGTAGCTCAGCAGGTCTCGGGTGCTCTCAGAGCGGCGGCGCGGGGCAGGCGGCAGAGGCATGAGAAGCCCAAGGACGTGGTCATCAAGGCGTTCGCCAGATTCTCGGAGGATGGAAGGCTGAGCCCCGCGGAGTTCGTCGCGGGCTGCGAGCGTCTAGGCCTGACGGTTCCCATCGCGGATGCACTCGCGGTGTTCATCACCGCGCCGAGCGAGTTCGTGATGGAGAGCGACAGGGACAAGGAGAACGCGGGCGCCGGTGCGGGGGCAGATGGCGCCACAAACGAAGAAGAGGGCACCGAAGCGGGAGGAGCAGGGAAAGATGACGACGCCGACGCGGTGCTGCTGCTGTACGCGCCGTGGATCGACGACGTCCTCGAGGGTCCCCCGCGAACGGCATCACGACCCCGCGAGCCAGTTCCCACCGCGCCGCGCGTCTCCACGTCGGGCCGAACCTCACCGGCGACGTCCAGGCCAAATCGACCGGAGAATCGCTCGAAAACGCAAACCAACAGTACCCGAACACCCGCGCCGCCGCCCCGGCGTCCCAGCGGGTACGTCAAGCCCGTCGCACCATCCGAGCGGTTCCGCACGCGCAGAGGCCCGCTCACCGAACACGACCCACCCATACGCGAGGGCGACGCCTTCGTCTACCCGCACTGCCGAACGCCGGTGTTCCCTCCGGATGGATTCGACCAAACGCATCTCGCCCGCGGCGGCGTACTCCCGGACGCGACGCTCGAGCTGGACCACGTGCACGGCTGCGGGCCCGGACTCGTAGACCAGACCGCGCCGGTTCCCATCTTCTGTATCCCACCACGCGCGGATCCCAAGACCGGGAAGGTGAACAAGGAGAACGAGGAGTGCGTGTATTACGCCGCGGGCGTGTGCGTGGCGCGTACGCTGCGCGATCCCCGCGCGGTCCTCGCGGAGCGCGCGGCGGAGAACGCGGCGAGGGATGCGCTCGCGGCGCGGCGTAAGATGCAGTACATGGCCGGCGTAGAGCTCGACCCGGTGCCGCTGAAGAGTTGGGAGCACGCGAGGTGCCAGCGGCATTTCCGCGGTCACGTCGACGACGTTCGATGTTTGACGATACACGAGGGCAGTAGGCGGTGCGCGAGCGGCGAGATGGGCGCGGAGCCCAGGGCTATCGTCTGGCGCGTGGACGCGGACGTCGCCGAGGCGCCGCTCGCGATATTGAAGCACGGAAAGGGTACGCGCGCGGTGATTTGCGTCGGTTTCAACGCCGACTGTACCAGGCTCGTCACCGTGTGCGGCGACGACGGGCACACCGTGTCGCTGTGGGACTGGAACGCGGGACCCCTCGTGAACGCGTCGCTTCCCGGCGGGACGCGCGCGGGCCTGCGGCTGTGGCAATCGCGCGGGTACCAGAACACGCCGCCGGCGGTGCGCGGCGCGATGTTCACGCCGGATCTCGAACGCAAAGACGTCCTGCTGACTTTCGGGTCGAAGCACATCAAATTTTGGACCCCGCCGGCGCGCGAACCCAGGCCGCCGGGCGGCGTGGGCGACGCGGACGCGGAGCGCGCCTTTCAGAAACTGCCGTGGCGCGCGAGGAGCGGGCAGTGGGTCCCGAACGCCACGGTCGAGGACGTCCTCTGCGCCGCGTTCCTGCCGTGGGTCAGAGCCGAGGAAGTGTCGGACGCAGACGCGGATGATGACGACGCCGCGAGCGTCGTGTCCGGTCCCCCGGGCGAAGACAACCTCGCACGAGGCGTCAACCTGGTGACCGGATCACCGAAGGGGCGTATCATGTTCTGGGAGAAGGGCGACGGCGCCGTTCCGGTGAAGATCGTCCCGGGTAGCAACTGGCACAAAGCCGGCGTCTCGGCGTTGGCGTTGTCGTTCGATAAACGACTTTTACTCTCCGGCGACAAGGCTGGCGGCGTGATGTGCTGGGCGATGAACACCAGCTACGGCACGATCGTCGCACCGCTCGGGGGGGTGTTCCTGGTGGAGAACCCGCCGAAGCCCTTGCCACCGACGCCCCCGCCGTCCGTGTCCGCGTCGGAGGTGTGGCTCGAAGGCGACGACGAGTACCCGGGCCCTGGGTGGGAGTACGAGGGTGAGCCCCTGCGTTGGCTCGAGAGTTACCCCGACATCCGCGGCGCGTCTTGGTCCCCGAGTGGACAATACGCGCTGATCACCACGGCGCAAGGGAGCGTGTGGCGCATCCTCATCGACCCGAAGTTGACGGAGGGCGAGGAGACCGACACCGACGAGACCGAGGACGAGGATGGATCGCCCCACGCCAAGCTGACCGAGCTCGCGCTGGCTCGGCTCGAATACGCCGCCGCGGTCAAGGAGAACGCGAAGCAGCCCGTCGTGTCGGTGTTAATCCGGGGTCACGACTCGAGCCTCAACGCGGCGGCGTGGTGGCAAGGTGGGAAATTCGCGAGCTCGGGGACGCAGGCGATGTTTGCCACGGGCGCCGGGAGCGGCCGGACGGTGATCTGGAACGCGTGGACCAGGACGGAGCAGGCGGCGTTCGACGCGGGGGGTCCGGTACGATCGTTGGCGTTCTCACCGGACGGCCACCACCTCGCGGTCGGGCTTGACAAAGGCACGGTGAACGTGTTTGGGGTACTGGCTTGGAAACAGCCAGATCCCGATTATATCTCCACGGGTGACGCCTGGTTCAACGTCGAGGTTCGGTTCCTTTACGCGTGCGTGGGCAGCCTCAAGGCGAGCGTCGGCGCGCTGGGGTACTCACCCGACGGACGGTGGCTCGCCGCGGGCGATCAGCTCGGCGGCCTGGAGCTGTACAGGACCAAGGCTAAGATTGGGGACGAGGAGCTTCGGCCGGCGTATTCTCGCAGGTCCAAGTGCTCGGGTCACTCCTCCGCGGTGTGCCACGTGGACTGGACCGAGTGCAGCCGGTGCGTGCGCAGCGGCAGCACGTCTTACGAGCTGTTGCATCACTTGGTGCCTAGTGGCCAGCTGTTGCCCAGGGCTCCGAGGTACGGCGTTGACTCGAGGGAGCCGATTCGGGTGAAGGAAAAGGAGAGGCGAAAAAAGGACGACGACGACTCGGAATCTGAGGGTGAGTTGGTCGACCCCACGCACGATGCGCACGCGCTGCTGGACGGATACGAGAGCGACGACGACGGGCGGGGTGGGTGGCACACGTGGACGTCGCCCCTCGGGTTCGAGGTCATGGGCGTGTGGCGTGAGGGTCAGGACGGCACCGACATCAACGAGGTTTGGCGATCCGTCGACGGCAAGCGGCTCTTCTCCGCGGACGACTCCGGCGCGGTTCGCGTGGTCAACTACCCGTGCGTGCTCGCGAAGGCGCCGTCGCACGTCCACCGCGCGCACTCATCGCACGTCACCGCCGCGCGCGGGTCGTGGTGCGACGCGTGGGTCGCGAGCGCCGGCGGTCGCGACTGCTGCGTCATGCAGTGGCGAGTGGTCCCGGCGCCGACACCGACGGATGCGATGGAGGGGTACTTCGAGACGCCCAGGCATGCAGGGCTGGTGGGCGGCGTGGGCACCGGGATCACTGGGTTCGACCTCACGGACATCGACGCCGGGGTGGTTAACCTGCGCGTCGTGGACCGGCCCACCGCGCGAGTCGTCCGGGGTAAAGCCAAGAAGAGTAAAGCCAAGGTGAAGAAGGTTTCATCGAAGGAATCATCCGAGGACGACGGCGACGACGGGATTTGGAACGCCAAGCGCGAGGACGACATCGTCGAGATGGACGAACCGCTCGACCTGTTAGCCGACGCCGACGCCGTGGTCCCGGTGTGTAAGCTCAAGTCCGACGCGAACGTTGCGAAGTACGCGGCGGAGTTTGTCAAACGCGAGCCGGCGACTTCGAAGATGTGGGCGACGCGCGAGGAGGTCGCCGAGCGCCGACGGAGGCTCGAGACGGAACTTCGGAAGCTCGGGAAGGAGGGGCAGGCGACCGCGATCGGCGGCGGGCCCGCGGCGGGGCGCGTGGAGTGGAACGCGCCGAACGTGCGGGGCGGGGAGGTACCGGTTCAGCCGGGTCGGGAACCTCGGGTCAAGTTCGGGCCTTACCAATCCGAGCCGCCGCTCTTTTCGCACCAGAAGCCGTTCTACTACCCCCCGGACAACGTGTCCGACGCCGGGACATTCTCCGACGCGGGCGACGACGCGTAGATGTAGATGATGAACACGGAGACTACGGTTTAATCGAGAAGACTAAGTTAGTTATTGAACACGGTAGACGCGAGCAAACCGGCGAGCCCGGCGATCATGCCGCCGATGGCGAGTTGATCCAACCAGAGCGGCGGCCAAGGCGCGTCCGCGACGACGACGGCGGCGCCGCCGGGCGTCACGCGGACGTCGCACTTCGACACATCCTTCTCGACATCAGCCTTCTGTATCGCTTTCATGACACTCCCGCCCGCCACGTCCTCGATGTCCGTTAAGATCGTTCCCCCGTTGTTTCCATCCGCACACGCGTCGCACGGCGTCTTCGCCGGTGGCCATTTCTCCCCGAGCGCCTCCGCCGCCTCTTTAGCCGCGGCTTCGTGTTCATTCGGTTCCAGCCCCATGGACCCGCGCCACAGCCGCGGTATGACCTCGCCGCGCATCACCGTGCGCTCCAACACCGCCGGTACTTCAGCGGCGGTGACGTACCCGTACCAGACCCCTTTGGTCGGGCCCGCGTCGTCGGGTTTCGAGAGGAGCCCTTTTTCCGGGACGAAGATGAGGACGTTTCCGGCGTACTTGTGCCCGCCGGTGTGGCTGCATCCGCGCACCGCGACGGTATCGTCCATGTCCATGGCCTTGACCTTGTCGCGTATGGTGTCTATGAGCGCTGGGCCGCACACGCCGCACCGTGCGTCGCGCTTCATGTGCGTGCACACGAATAGGTGAGCTCTGTGCGAGAGAGTTTCGCCCCCCGACGCGTCGCCCTGCACGATGGCGCGCCTCACGAAATCGGCCACCTCGGTCGGATCGTTGGCGGCGTCGGCGCCGAGCCTGTGTCTGCGCATCTGCGGGAACATGATGACGTCGCCGGCCTCGTCCCCCGCGGCGCCCCTCGCGCCCGTCTCGGAGAGGTTGAGCTTGACCTTCCCCACCGCCGATGTTCCGGGCTTGAACTGGTGCACGCCCTTCTTGTGCTCGCCGGCGGCAGCCTTGATGGCTTCGTGGACGGTCTTCGCCGCGTCGCCCTCGGCGTCGAACTCCTCGCTGGGCCACGCGTCCGCATCGCCGTGCACGAGGAACGCGTGGCAGTCGAAGTGCTTCACCGTCCCGACGAGGCTCTCGCTTCCAACCTCATCGCGGTGATAGCCCACGTACTTGTTGGTCTCGGGGTTCCTGTCCATCGCCGCCGATACGGTGAGTTTGGGTTTGGGCGGCGTGAGCCTGGGTCTGCGGCGAGCGTGACGACGGGTACTCGCGGCGATGAGGGTGCTCGCAACACGGTGAACGAGCAGCTTGCTCATGAGTGGCCACGTCAATGATGAATCAGAATCGCGAGCCAGAGACGAATCCCACAAAAATTGGCGGGCTTTTGATAATCTTCGGGTCGCATTCGTTAAGCTTCATACCGCCCAGCGCGCCGAGCCCGGTCACTCGACTCGGGTTCGCGCTCGCGGTGAGGTGGGAAGGACCGATGGATCAGGCGAAGTTCTTCCGCGGGGGCCAATCCGGCCCGGAGTACGCCGCCGCGGACGATGTCCCGGAGGATGTTCTCAACGAACTCATCCAAGATTGGGGCGGAAGCCTGTTCGGCGGGGTCAAGGGCCCGGGCCAGGACTTCCTCACGTGGCAGGATCTGAGGGCGTTCAACCTCCTGCCCGGGATCGCGGAGTCCTTTCTGGAGATTCTGATCATAGTGTGGGTCGCGCTGACGGTCTGGTGCTGCGCCGGCGGAGCGGCTCGGCGGGTGAAGCACGCGCACGGCCGAAAAGGTTTGATTGGGAAGCTCACCGAATGGGAGGGGTCACACGACCCGTTAGTCGCCGCCGCGCTGGCCCCGGTTCAGGCGGCGTGGCTCCTCGCGGGCATGCCAATACACGCGATGATGTGGGTCCTACGCACGATAGTCGGAACGATATGGGCGATGGTCCAGTTCTTGGGGTTGGTCGGCGTCATGGGATTTATCGGAGGATCCGACGAGGATTGGGTGAGCGTCAATAAAGCCGCATCGTCATCAGACGAACCCCCGATGGCGAATAAGAAGAAGGCGAAGAAGAAGCAGAAGCAGACCACGAAGCGACGGTCGGTGGAGAAGAACCCGGTGGGCGCCGGGACGATGAGTGTAGAGACCGCGGAGGTGCGGGACATGGACCCGCGGGCAAGCACGGCGACAATGAGCGAGGACGAGTACCTGCTCCGGAAGTTGCAGGAGGAAGAAGAGGCCGAGGCGGCGAGGATGCACGCCGCCGTTCGCATGCGCGAGCGTCGCGAGTCCGAGTTTGTCGGAAAGATCGAGCGCGAGAGCAGCCTGGAGAAGGAGAAGGATAGGGAGGCGACGAAGGCGGCGGCTCTGCCCAAAAAAGGTAAGAAGCCGAGACCCGCGCCGGTCATCGTGCCCCCCAATCCATCCAACGGCGTGAAGCTCCCGTCGGTGTTAAAGTCCCCGACGAAGCCACCGCCGCCGTTGCCGAGGGGACCGCCACCGGCGAACCAGCCCAAGAAATGGACCAGGACGCCCGGGACGCGACCGCCGCTACCCTCGGGCCTGCCCCCCGTTCCCTCGCCTACGACGGGTCATTCAAACGGCCGAGCCAGCTCCTCGTTAACCGACCACATGGACGTCCTACACGACGACGAACAGGAGACGCGACTGCAGGACGAGCTGGTGAACAGCATGCTGGAGTCGTTAACCTCGGTTGAACCGCCGCCGGGCTTTGGCGGGGCCGGCTCGGCGGCGACCACGCCGACTGGGACGGGAGGAACGTTTGGTGGAAATTCCATGTGGTCGCCGAGCGGAGTCAGCGTCGGGTCCGACGGCGGGTTCTCGCTGTTCAGCGGGAGCAGCAACCCGAGCTCGCCGACGGCGCGGGAGTTGGAGCGCAGGAAGAATCGTTATAGCCAATGAATTGTGTGTTGCGTAGTGTTGAAACTAGGGTTGAAACAGTTACACACCCGGACAGTGAAACCGCGGACCTAAAATTGAAACCGACGCGCTCAATACTCCCCAAAGTTTTGGTGTCCCGTCGACTTGGCGTGCTCCAACGCCTCCTTCTCACCCACCAAACCCTGCTGGCACACCAGGCATCGCAGGGAAAAGTTCGCGGTATCGGTAAACTGCCTCGCCTGGTGCGCCTCGGCGACGACTTTCCGCGCCTTTGCATCCGCGGCGTCCGCCTCGGGCCCGGCGCTGGGGACGATGGTGATGTCCATGTCCGGCGGTGCCCCCTCGTACGTCAGCGCCATGGCGTCGTAGTGCAAGCCGTCGTACAGGAGCATGACCCGCTCGGAGTATCCCTCGCCTGTGCCGTACACGTCGCACCTCTGCGTCTGAATATCGTACGCCGCGATCTCCTTCTTGTGATATGACGCCAAGATACTCAGCTCAACCGCTCCGCCCCAGTGCTGCGAGTCCATGATCCACGTACAGTACTCCGCGTTGGGCTTACCTAGGAACCCCTCGGTGTACGTGAACGTATCCCCGGCGACGGCGTCGGCGATGACCCGCCGGAGCCGCGGCGCCTCCCGCAACGACCGCGACGTGACGTAGCCGACGGCGTTGAAGAGGCACGAGTTGTCGCTGTCGATGACGCGCCTGACCGCGACCGTCCCGTCGTCCTCGTACGTGCGCGCAGCATTCCCGGGACCTTGCGGGCTGTGCATGACCGCGTCGTCGCCGTCGGTGGCCATGTCGGTCCAGTCGCCGTCGATCCTCGGCACCTTGGTCGTTCGCGCGTTGGCTTCCTCCATCGACGCCGCGATGGCCATCATGAGCGCGTGGTCCTCGTCGCCCTCCAGGGGTATGTCCGCGGTCGCGCCGCCCCTCGGCCCCGCCGCCTCGGGCGGGGTGGACGCGACGATATCGTCGTCGTCGGGGATGACGATCTGGTCCGGGTTCGGGGGCGTGGGCGCTGGTTCGGGCGCGGCGAGCTCCAGCTCGTTGACCGTGATGATCTCGCCTTGCGCGATGCCGGATGAGGCGCACGTGTCGCCGTCGCCCGCGGTGACCTTCTTGGGCGGGAAGCCCGCGAGCAGCTCCTGCGCGGCGACCGCGACGCCCGCCTGCTCCGCGATGAGCGCCTTGAGATCGCCGACGGTGGCCTCCGCGTCCAGCTCGACGGTGTGCTGGCCCGAGGGAGCGCGGATCCGGACCCGCATGCTGATGAGTGTTATTTCGGTGCCCACTGCGTTGTCACCACCTCGCCCGCACTCGCCCTGTCCCTCGAGAACGACGAAAGGAAGCCGCCGTCCTTCGTGGTGTACCTTAAACGACGATGTTTTCGCGTCGCCGGCGTTCCTCGTTGTGAGGCGCGGGCACGAGGCGCCGGAGCTCCCAGATCCAAAGAGAGGTTTCGTCCACGTCAACCTCAGATTTGTTCGAACGGAAACCTCACAAATAACAACCGCGACCGCCATTATAGTTACGGCCCGACCGGGTTTCGACCCTCGCGCGGATTCGCCGGTGACTTCGAGACGCGAGCGAGATGCTTCGTCGCGCGGCATCCACGCTCGCCCCACGGCTGCGACTCGCGTGTGAACACGGGGCGCCCCCATCGACGTCGGGCCCGCATAGCCAAACGCCCATAGGCATCCTCCGCTCGTTACACGCGCGCGGGTTCACGGCGAACACGCCCGCGTGGAAAGAGAAAGACGGCGGGAAGGACGACGAAGACGGCGCGGCGGGCCGACGGAAACGCGCGGAGGCGGTCGCGGCGACGAACGTCAACAGGTTCAGCAGCCCGCTCTTCTCGCACGTGGAGCTCGAGAAGGATGACCTCGAGAGAACGGTGCCGCGGTGGGCGAACGTCCTCTTCGTCGCCGCCGTCGTCGGGGTGTTCGGGTACTTCGCGCAGTTCGCGTACAGGAACGAGACCGATCGGCGGGCGCGGATCGAGTTGGAGAGGAACGAACGAGAGACGAGGGCGAGGGTGGCGGTGCAGTCCGGGGCGCTGCGGGACGACGCACGAAACTTCGCCGGCGCCGACCAAGCTCACGACCCGTTCGAGGGTCTCTCGCCGGAGGAGATCGAGAAGCTGGCGGCGGCGGAGAGGGAGGACGGTAATAAGTGAGTGAACGATAGACACGCGCGTGTAATAGGAGCTAGCCCGTAGGCGTCGTCGTAGTCATCCCAGGTGCTCACTTGAAAAAATGTGACATGTTTTTTGGCCTGATGAGAACCAGCTTGGCTCTCGACTCGCGTTCCCAGACAGATCAGTCAGCCACTAGATCCCGCACGGGTCAGGTCGACACCGGGTATCATGTCGAAGCAACAACGCGTTGACCTCTCGCAGCTCTCCCCGCAGCAGCTGCAGGTGCGCGTCGATACCCCGCCCCGTCCCCGCCCCGCGTCCTGACCCTCCGTCAACCCCACCGATGGGGAAAGTAAAGTTCAAACGGGGCGTCGGTGACGGATCGTCGTCCCCGATCGCCCACCGCCCACCGCCTCCGACCTGACCGTCCGTCCCAACCCCGTCGTTTCCCCCATCTTCGCAGCAAATGGGCGAGCAGATCGAGGGCGAGATCGAGCAGCTGAAGCAGAACATGGCGCAGCTTCAGAACGGGGTGAAGAGGTACCACACCAGCGGGCGCGCCATCGAGGCTCTCAAGGATGAGACCGGGGGCAAGGAGATGCTCGTGCCCTTGACCAGCTCGCTGTACGTGCCGGGCATCCTCGGCGACACGGACACGATCCTGCTGGACATCGGCACCGGATACTTCGTGGAGAAGTCCCCGGAGGACGGCGTGGACTACTGCAAGAGGAAGGTGAACATGGTACGGGAGAACATGGAGAAACTCCTCGAGTTCATCCAGCAAAAGCAAAACCAGGCTGCGCAGGTCAACCAGGTGTTCAACGCGAAGGTGATGCAGATGCAGGAACAGCAGAAGATAGCGGAGGCGCAGGGGGTATGATCCGGTGCAGCGTAGCCCGCGTGAGTGACGCGTCGTCGTGTCACCGCCGCCGATGTAATCCGTTAACCACTTTGTGAGTCACTCGCCCTAATAAAAACGTGAAGTGGATTTTCAATTCCACGAAGGCACTTGTACACGCGCGTCTGACGTACATGCCGAAGGCGAAGAAAGGCGGGAAGGCTGCTGCCCCGAAAGTAGCGCAAGAGCCAGCGCATGATCCCTCGTGGGGCCGGTGCCTGAAACAAGGGACATGGGAGCGTCCGATTGAGGCTTTACCTTCGGCGTCGGCGTGGCCGACTTGGGGTGCGTTGCGTGAACGCATTCTGCTCGGTTGCACCGAGATCCGGACGTGTTACACCGCCGGGCTGGGCGACGCGTTCGTCGTGGAGCTCGTGAGGATGTCTCCACCGAACCTAAACACCATTCAGCTGAAAGGGTCTGACCGACTGTCCCAGTTTGTCGTCACCCCGGACTCTTGTTTCCCATCGCTTAAATTGGTTGACTTGTCCAGCTGCGCTGGCCTGGAGTGTGTGCTCATCCAGTCTAGCTCTTTGGAAGTCCTGGACCTTTCTCATTGCACAGGCCTTAAAAAGGTGGTCCTGCAGTGTCCCAACATTCGAAGTGTTTCCCTAGCCGACTGCACGGCTCTCCAGACACTCGCGATCCCGGAGGGGGGGGGAAAAGTGGACATCGATCTCTCAAATTGTCCGCTGGACAGTGTCGGGTCGCGGGTATTGGATTGAGACACACGGGTAGCATTTTCTGTAGTTAGAGTGTAACATTAACGAGCTAGTAGATGAACGCGGTGACTCGCATCTCGACCAGGACGACGATGCACGTGAGTGCGACGACTGAAACCTTCGCTCGTCGCTACGACTCGGCTGGCTTCTCCTTCTCGGGCGCGGGCTGCGGCCACGGCATCGTCTCCCCGGTCCTGTTGAACAGCGCGAGAAACTCCGTGTTGCCCTCCTTCGCGCCCTTGATCGGCGACGTCGTGTGCCGCACGTATTCCCACCCCATCGTCCCCGCGCCGTCGATCACCCTGGCGATGACCTCCTCGTGCACCTTCGGGTCCCTCACGACTCCTTTGGATCCAATCTGCGATCGCTTAGCTTCGAACTGCGGCTTTATGAGCACCACCAGCCGCCCCCCCGGCCTCGTCGCCGCCGCCACCGCGGGCAGCACCTTCAGCACGGAGATGAACGAGAGGTCCAGGCACGCCAGGTCCACCGGTTCCGGTAAGGGTTGGAGGTACCGAAGGTTAGTCCGTTCCATCACGGTGACTCGTGGGTCGGTTCTGATTTGTTCGTGCACTTGGCCGTACCCGACGTCCACGCCGTACACCCGCGTCGCGCCCCTCTGTAAGAGACAATCGGTGAACCCGCCGGTGCTCAGGCCGGAGTCCAGGGCGACGAGGTTGTTCGGGTCGATTTCGAACTCGTCGAGAGCCTTCTCGAGCTTCAGGCCCCCGCGGCAGACGTACTTTGGCGTCTCGGCGGTGATCAGGATTTTCACGTCCGGACGGAGCTTGGTGCCAGCCTTGGTGACGGGCTGTCCGTTGACGAGCACCTTGCCCTGCGCGATCCACGACTGGACGACGTTGCGCGAGTATTCCGGGTACTCCAGGAGGGCGAGCTCGTCGAGCCGAGCCTTGGCGCCGGGCTTCTTCGGTTTGACGGGCTCGGACGGGGTCCCATCCTGGGCACCCAGGGACGACGACGCGCGGACCGCGAGGGAGGGACACGGGCGGCCATGAATGACGGGTCGGGCGGACCATCTCGCGAGCGCGGGATACGACCACCTCGCCGCGCAATGTCGCGCGGCCACGCACGCGCTCATCCTCGCGAGGTTCATGCCGAGACCAGACCCCCGGCGGCGTGAGTGGAGATGGTCGCATCGCACTTTTCACTTTTTGCTATCCGCTTTCATAAAATTGACCTAAAACCTCGTAGGCGGCGGCGACGAGAGGGCACACGTACGCGCGCCGACACGCGTCTGTGTGAACGAAGCGATGTCTTCCGCGATCGTGATGGGTTCGGAGGCGGCGGCGGCCCGCGCGATTCGCGCCTCCGCGGCGTCCTCCTCCGCCACCGGCAGGAATGGGACCGCCGCCGCCAGAGTTCCAATTGGTCGCCGTTGTTCGCACGTCGCGCGCGTCGCCAAGAAGCGCGAGGAGCCCGGCGCTGTCAGCGAAGAAGAGGCGCAGTACAGGGAGATGCTCCGGGTCACCAAGGAGTGGATGGCCTACGACCCGGACGAGCTCCCGGAGAACTACCCGGCGCCGTGGGAGACGCACGTCCAGCAACTCATGGAGAACGGCCCGTGGCCGTGCTGGGACCCGGAGATGGACGAGAGCGACTTCGAGGACCCGCCGCAGTTCATCCCGTTCAAGGAAACCCCACCGGCGTACAGCATGTTCGACGACAAGGCCAAGATCTTCAAGGCGGAGCAACGCGAGGAACGCGCGGAACTCACACGGGCAAAGCAGGCTGAGATTCGCACGCGACCTCACATGAGCATGGACAAGGACGTTCGGCTGAAGGACATTCCGAGCTGCGACGAAACCGGGTGGACGCACAGGAAAATCATGCACCTCATCGACTACCCCGAAGACGTCCAGGCGAAGATGGAGGAACACAGCGTGCACATGTACGACCCGCGCTGGCCCATCGACAACAGCTGGATCCCGCCTCCGGAGCCCGACACCTGGACCTTCCTCAAAGAAATCGGCCGAGGCACCGAAGAGCCCGAGGAGGACGTCAAGCTCCGAGCGCGCATCGCGGCCAAGAACGGGATCATCCAGAGGTTCGACGACTCGGAGGAGGCTGACGCATTCGAGTACCTCGCGGGAGCGTCCGAGGCGAAGCTGCAGCGCGCGGTGGACATCGGCGAGGAGGATGACGAAGAGGATGACGGGTTCAGGACGCCCGGACTCACCGACGACCCGGTCAAGAAGCCCGAGTAATGTTAAGGGGAAATGCCCCGTCCACGCCACACCCGTCAACGTTGTAACATCAGACCTAAATCGTGCATTTCATCTATTAGTATCGTGCATCTCATCTATTAGTATCGCGGTCCACTCACGCCGCTCCCTCCCGTTTCGCGCGCATCGCCTCGCGCCTAGCCTCGGCGAAGGACTTGTGCAGCACGCCGTCGGGGGAGAAGAACACGGCGTCAACCACGCTCGAACCGCCGCGCCGACGAAGCTCAACCAACCACCCACCCTGGATCTCGTCGATGCACACGAACCGGTCCCGCCGCGACGCGTGCTCGTCGGGCATCCCCGCGATGGGACCACGAGGGTAGAGGACCTCGACGGGCGCCGCCGCCGCCTCGCCGCCGCCGCCGGCGTCGTCGCCGCCGGCTCGTCGGACCCGAGGCGCCGCCGCCGCCTTCGCCATCTTCGCCTCCCCGTCGCCGCCCGGGACCGCGCCCGCGAGCGCGCCGTCCATGTCGCGCATCGCGTACGCCCCGTCCCCGTCCCCCGCCCCCGACGCCGACGCCGACGCCGCACCGCCGCGCGTGGACTCCATCTCGTGGAACGTCTCCGAGACACCGCCCTCCATCACCGCCATGGTGACGACTTCCAGCTGAACGGAAGTTTCCTTCGCGAACTTGTCCAGCGCCCGGTACACGCTCGGGTCCGCGGTGCACACGATCTCGCACTCGGTCTGCTTCTCGATCGTGGCGTTCTCGTTCGCGAGCATGTCCAGCGTGGCCGACGCCAGGTCCAAGGTCGGGACGGTGAGTCGGAACCGCATCTCGGCTCGTTTGATGGGGAACACCTTCTGGAGCCTCGGGAGCGCGGCGAGCGCCTGTTGCTTGGCGCTCTTCGTGGGATCCACCTGGAAGTGAACTTCGCGCAACGCGCGCTCGATCATGCCCGGCGGGTACGGGCGGTTGGTCTCGGGGTTGACGCACTTGTCCACCAGGACGTTCACGGCGTCTCTGAAGATGTTGTCGAAGGTGTTTTTCCGCTCCTTGTCGCTCACCTGCACCTCGCCCGTCTCCAGGATGAGCCTGGCCACCACCTTCTCGTCCGCGCTGCCGAACGCCTTCAGTAAGTCCTCTTCCTTGGCGAAGACGCCTTTGCTGACGTTGTTGTAGATCTGGGTCGTCTGGAGGACGTTGTCGATGTCCTTCTCGAACCCGTCTCGCCAGGCGCCCGCCGTGTTCTTGTAGCACGCGATCTCGAAGCGCACGCCGTGCTTCTTGAGCCGGACCACCGCGATGTTGGTCAGCTTCTTGATGCCGGTGGGCAGCGCGAGCTGCGTCTTCATGGCACGGCCGCTCATGGCGATGGGCGGGTCGTCCGGGGAAGGGGCGCGCGGCTGGTTGTGCGGAGTCTCGGGGCGGCCGAGAAAAGAAATCCAAGTCAGCCGCCGACGAATAAAGCGATGGCTATGGATAGTACGGACATAACGGAGAGCGCGTTCTTCGATGACGGGCGCGGACGCCTCGGAAGGTGAGGCGTCCACCAGCGGGAGGGACTGGAGCTGGGTCCCGTACCCGGAGGGCCATCGAAAGCGGCGCGGATTCATAGCGAACTATCTCGACACCGTCAAAGGCAGGGAGAATGTCCGAGAGGCTGCCTACGCTCCGAGCGTCCAAGAGGCTCTCGACGGCGAGGCATTCGCGACGCTCCGCCGCGGAGCCACGGTGCGCTTCGACCCGAACGAGCATGAGTTGCTGGAAGCCTTCCTGGCTTTGATAGATACATCCGGTCTGGCCGCCGAAGACGACGACGACGACGACGGCGACATCGACCTCGCCAAAATCCACGAGCGCCTCCCCGACTTCGACCGAGGCAAGAGCCACCTGGAGGACAAGGCCCGGATCCTCGCGCCCCTCGCCCGACCCGGACCCAAACGCGATCGGTTCCGCGCCGCGTACGACCGGCTCATGCTCACGGTCGTCGCGCCGCACTTCGCCGCACAGATGCCGGGCGAAAACAGACTGCTCTACGCGTCTTTCCCGTGCGTTCGAGTCCAGCAGCCGTGCGACTTTCACACCATACGCGCGCACGTGGACACCATGTACCTCCACCCGCACGGTTCACTCAACGTATGGCTACCGCTGACCACCACACGCGGCGTGAACACGCTGCACGTGGAGTCGGCACCCGGGGCGGAAGACTTTGCGCCGATCGAGTTGTCGCTCGGGGAGTTGGCCGTATTCGACGGAGCGCGGTGCGCGCACTTCACCGTCGCGAACACCTCCGACCGAACGCGCGTGTCCCTGGACTTCAGGGTCATACCCAGTACCGTGTACGACCCGGACGCGGATATCTCGCGGGTCAAAGGGACCGGATCGCAGTGTTACAACGTCGGCGGGTACTACTCAGTCTTGGAGTTCGATGAGAAAACAAACGAGTGGGTCCGAACCGTGACGGGAACGCCGTCGATTCGGCACGGGTTCCCGCACGCAAACCCGGAGATTGTGGAGGAATAAGGACGCCAATAGGTGTGAGAATGATAGAGATAGGTTATGATAGAGATAGTATGTACACGGTTACCAAGTACGCTCACATCACGCGGAGAGCATCAGCTTGAACTCCTCAAATTCCATCTCACCCGAGCCGTCGGCGTCCACCTCGTTGAACGCGCCTTCCAAGTCGCCGCTGGCGAAGTTCCCCGCGGCCCACTCGTACAGACTCCGCATGTACCCGTCCCCGCTGGGGCACTCGGGTAACGACGCGAACGCCTTGAGCTCGTCCAGCGAGATCGTCCCGCTGCCGTCTGTATCGTACTCGGTGAGCCAAGCGTTCCACAAATTACGCAGCGTCCGCTCAAACTCCGCGCTCTCCTTCTCCTCAGCCTCCACGTCCGCCAGACTGACGTTCCACACGCACCGCGGGTTGAACCCGCAGTACGCCACACCGAAGCTCTCCCTGGTGAACTCGTTGGGGGCGAAGATGACCCGGCTGATGGAGGCGCGCCTGCCGGACGAAGCCCGAGGGCCGCCGAACCGAGCCTCCAGTTCCTCCGGCGTCGGACTCGCCGGTCCGTCGACGAATTGCGCCTCACCCGATACATCCACCACGCCGCGCATGTCCCCTTGACACCAGTACCCGTCGCTCGGCGTAGGTCCCTCGGTGGTCATGTCGAACCCGTAGAAGTGCCCGAGCTTGAGCTTACCGTCGACGATGGCGTCCGCGGGGATGGGTCCCATCCCGAGCGTGGCGACGCCGGGGGGGCATCGGGTCCAGTCCAGCTTACACCGGTCCGTGGGTCCCACACCGACGATCGCGGCCGGGACACCCGACGCGTCCATCTTCGTCAGTAGGTTCCTCCACGCTAAACGCAGGCACGCGTGGTTGGCGTTGAGGACGTCGAGGTCCACGTCCTCGACGGTGTATCGAAGAGACCCGTCCGCGTTCTTGGGCGTCTTGCCACCCTTGGACAGAAAGGACGCCCTGTATTCGCCCAATGGGTCAGCCACGTCCGGCATGCCGCACGCCGCCGCGACGACCCCCAAGGACGACACGTACATCTCCGCCGGGTCGAACATCTTGGTGTTGCCGTACGATTTGACCACGCTGAACGCGAGCGCCGCGTTGTTGGTCAGCGCGTCGACGTTGCGCTCGACGGTTTCCGAGAGCTGCCTCGCGCCCAACGCCTTGACGTAGTCGCCGAGGAGCATGACGCACTCGTCGTCGGTCTCCTCGCCGGTAGCCTCCACGGCGATGCCGGTGTCCTTGTTCGCACGCGCGAACCACTCGATGGCGCTCCACGCGGATTCGACCATGTCGTCCGCGTCGCTCATCGCCGCTCGGCATCGTTTGCCGACGACGCGGGACAGGAGCCTCGGGCCCTCGAGCTCGGCGCGGGTGCCTTTCCATATCTTACCGGCGGTCTGCTCCTTGTGCTTGGCGAGGCATATCTGGAAGAGCTTGTGGAGCGCGCCGTGGTCCAGACGGCCGTACGCGAGCTCCTGATGGATCCTGTTGGATTGGGTGACGGGGCGGCGGCGAGGGTCAGCCGCTGCGTGGATTTAACAATCAATCCCCACATCGAGCGGGATTCTGACTCGGAATCTGAACGGAACGGGCGGGGACGGGGACGCACCACGCGCGACTCATGGCCTGGTTGGCGGCGGCGAAATCACCGTTGAGCCAGTACTGGGGCAACACGGTGACGTGCAGTAAGAGATGCGGGGTGATGCCGAGGGTTTTGGGACGTTGGGACTCGTCGAAGATCCCGTCGAGGGCGTCGATCCAGAGGTGCGACCAGCCGTCGGCGGGCGTGTTCAGCACTGAGAAGGGCGCGGCGCCGCTCACGTGGTCAATCTCTCCGGCCGGATCGACCGCGTCGCAGTGCACGTCGACGATGTTATCGGCGCGGTAGCTCAAAACCCTGGCGCGCTCGATGGAGACCAGCTCGTCGTACGTCCTGGGAGGAGGGGAGACGGGAGGATGGGAGGATCAATCGGGCCCGAGACCAAAAATGGAAAGTTGCGGAACACGCATGCGCGCCCGACCGATTGCGCGGCGCCGGGGACGCGAGGGAAGGCTGGATCACTCACATCGCGGTCAGGAAGTGGTCCTTGAGTGGAGATGCCGCGACAGCCTCGGCCCAGCCGGGATGCTTGAGAACCTCGCCCAAGGGGACCGAGGCTCCGCCCGCCCGAGGATGCGGGGCGGCGGTCACCACGCGGAGAAGACAATCGCGGCTGATCGCGATGGGGGTCTTGACCTCGGGGGGCGCGGGCTCTTCTCCCTCCATGTTTATCGACTCGACGGCGGCGGTGACGGGTGATACGCGAAGCTGACGAGGTGTTCCGTCGCGCGAGGTCGTGGCTCGGCGAGGTGTGTTCTGGAGGGCTCCTGTGAATGGTCACCTGAGCAATCGAGAAAGTTCCTGCGTTCTGTTCGACATCAAATTTTGCAGTCTCATTACAGCACGAGTAGCACTCTTCAACGCGTGGGCCCCACACCCGACGGTCACTCAACACTCCAGCCGCACCGCGAGCACCGCCGTGTCGTCCTTGGACCTCCTGCGCCTCGCGTGCGCCACCAGACTCTCCGCCGCCGCCGCCGGGTTCACCCCGACCCGCCGCCGCCCACTCGCGTCCTTCCCTTGGTCCGAACCGCCGGACTTGGCCGCCGCGCCCAAAGCAGCCTCCGCGGAACACACGTCCCACAAACCGTCGCTCGCGAGCACCGCGACGTCCCACCCGTCTCCCCGCACCACCTCCACGGGCGGTGACACGTCGGGCGTCGCGATGATCCCAACCTTCTCCCGCTTTAGGAACGAGTCGCCGAGCGCGCGGGTCAGAGCTAAGCCGTGAAGTCTCCGCGCTCCGTGCGGGAGCTTGATCCCGTGATTCCGTTGCAGCCGCTCGCGCTCCTCGCCGCTCGTCACCCTGTGCTCCCGCGTGAGGAACTTGGCGCCGCGGCCGCCGTTCTTGGCGCGGCCGAACGCCACGTGGCAGTCGCCCGCGTTCGCCGTCTGAACGAACAGCTTTCCGGTGACGTGATCGCGCCACGCCAACATCACCGACGCCGCGCAACCCTCGTACTCGCACGACATCGCGGCGTCGCACTCCAAGAACGCCTCGACGAGCGCCCGCTCGCACCCCCTCGCACTCGGGGTCTTGCCCCGCAACAGCCTCGCCACGGATGCGGGTAAGGACTGCTTAGCGCGCACCGCCGCCTCGTGCCCACCGTGACCGTCAAAAACGGCGAAGAGCGCGACTTGCGAGTAGCCGCGGAGCGGGCACTCGACCAACACCCGGTCCTCCATACGAGGCGGCTTACCCGGGGAGCAGCGCGACGCGCTGCGCATGCAGATGGAGGATGACACGCCGTCTCCCGCGGCGCTGTGGGAGGTGGGCATGACGCCGACGTGCACGGTGGGGGAATCGGTGCGCTCGCCCAGGCGCACTCGATCGCCGTCGCGGAGGGGGAACCACCGCCGCGGACGAAGCGCCTCGGCGTTGAGGAAGGTTCCGTTGGTGGACCCGAGGTCCGCGAGCCTCCACTCGCCGACGTCCCCGCCCTCCTCCGCGATCGGGGTATCGAACCAGAACCACCGGCACTCGGCGTGGAAGCTGGAGACTTCGCCGTTTGGCAACTGCAAGTCGTTCTCGGGCAGCCGGCCGATGGACGCCGACTCAACCCCGGGCGGCGCGCTGTGCGAGCTTCCCCACGCCGCACCCGACAGCACCTCGAGGCGGAGCGTCGCGGGTAACCCGCTGGGACGCCACGGATCATCCGTCGGGTCCCCGTGGGTAGGTTCGTGCGTCGCGGGCGAGTCCGGCGGAAGCTCCTCGATACGAAGTTTTCTCCGCGCCGGTCTGCGCGTCGCCGCCTCGCGCTCGCTCATCCCCGTCTCGTCCCCGGAATCGTCCCCGGATTTGTCCGCGTCGTTCGCGTGGGTATCGCCCGTCTTGCCCCGGGTTCCCCATCCGGCGGGGGTGTCGGGCGACCGCGCGTCCGCGCCGGTTCGTATTCCGTCAAAGACGTCCCGCGGGGACGAGACGCTGAGCCTGCTCGGCGGCCCTCTGCTCGACGACCGCGAGCCACCCGCCGGTGAGTCATGCGCAGACTCGAAATCGCTGTCTTCGTCGTACGTGCTCGCCCTGCTCCGCGACCTGCGCGTGTCGTTCGGGGTTGGCGCCGCGGACATCGACCCTGGCGTCGACGCCATCGTAGACGGAGTCGACTCGACGGGTGAATCCACAACTTCTCGAACGTGCCTCGGGCCCGGAGTTCGCTGCGGCGAGTCAAAGTCGTAGGACCTCAGCTCCATGTTACGCATCGGCGGCGTGCGCGCGTAGGTGTTACCGGTGCCCGTGCTGCCGCTGTGGTGGCCGCCCTGCCACCGGCCGTACGGGCTGGTCCTGCGTTTATCCGGCGACAGCGCCTCCGTGACGCCCCGCGCCTGTAAACAAAACATGACATCAGGCTATTTGCCCATACGATGATTAAAATAAACTTACCATCTCCGCCGATCGTTTCGCCGCGGCTCTGACGTGCGCGAGTTGTTCCGCCTCTTCGTCGTCGGTGAACCCGCCCTCGTCGTCGTCGTTCATGTTGAGCGCCATGTTGGCCATGGCGAGCGCGTCCTCGGCGTAGTCGTCGGGGTGGTACGCGCGACGTTTGGGCGCGGCGTAGGACCCGGAGGCGGACCCGGGACCGAGGCGGGAATGCGAATGCGGTGATTTTGGCGATCGCGGCGAGTACGCTGAACGATCTGTGAACTGGCTGCCGAAGGAGCGTTTCGGCGGGCTCAGCGCGGCGACCTTGACGGCCATGCCCGCGAGGCGCTGCGACTCGCCGTTGCTGCCCTCCATGGCGAGCGCCATGGCGACTTCGTCGAGCGCGGCTGCGGCAACCTCATCCTCCGTAGTGATTGGCACGCGCTCGTCGTACTCGCCGGAGAGCCAGCGCGCGTCGTTCTCGATGTCGTCGGCGTCGGCGTGCCTGTCCGCGACGCCGAACTCGCGAGCGCGGCGGCCCATCGGCGACGTTCCGAGGGACACGCCGTCGGCGTCGCCCGGCGTGCCGTCGTCAACGCCTCGGAGGGAATTGTTCCCTCGTCTGAGCTGCGAGCGGAGCTCCTTGAGCTTGGCGTCCCGTCGCTGCTTGCGCGTCTTGCGTCGTCGCCCGGCCGCGACGAGCCCGCCGACGATCTTGGTGGCGATGATATCGTCGATGACCACGCGCTTGGTCACCTGGACGCCCTTGGTCACGGTGAACCACACCGCGACGCGCTGCAGGAACGGCGCCACATCTTCCCGTCGCCTGGGCAGCACGTCCTGGACCAATTCGGCGATCAAGTTTAAAACCATCTCTATCGGACCGGCGGAGTACTCGATGCCCGTGGCACGGTTCGACGCGGCGCGCGAATCGTTGAGGTTCCCTCGCGTAGGGCGCCTCGATCAGGTCGCGCGGTCGGGTGCGACACCGAATGTGCGACACCGAGCCCCTCGCCGGCTTTCAAATTGAGAGGATAAAACCAAATTCGTGCGCTGAGTTGGCCCGCGGCTCACGTCAGAGTTGAGAAATCTCGACTGTTAGGAGCGGGTGCCGCCCCGGGCAGTGTGAGGGGGCGTCAGGGAGCACCGGATGGGTCTCTTCGGCAAGAAGAAGCCCCCGCCCGCGGCGGTGGATACTCCGGCGACGCCAAAGTCGCCCGTCAAGTCGCCGGTCAAGTCCCCGGCAAAGACCCCGCGAACTCCCAAGGCGCCCGCCGAGGAATCCGACTCTTCCAGCGCCTCATCCTCCTCATCCTCCGACTCGGACGCCGAGGATGCGCCGCCTCCTTACGAGGGCGTCCCGTGCACCATGCGCCTCGCCATCGGCGTGGACGGCGGGGGTACCGGCACGACGTGCGTGGTCATCGGCGACGGCGACGACGAGCCGCTGGGCACGTGCGAGCTGAGTGAACGGAGCTCGAACGCAAACTCCGTCGGCTTCGATGTCGCGTTAGCGACGGTGCTGGACGCGGTGCGCGGCGCGCTGGACGACGCTCTCGACGGCACGCAGTGGAACAAGGAGGACGTGACGTTGGGCGTGAACGACGCGGTGGTCGGGAAGCGCGCGCTCGCGGTGACGTGCGCGGGAATCGACGGGTCGCGCGACGTCGCACGATGGAGAACCGCGCTCGTCGCCAAACTCCCGGGGCTCGCGCGCAACCTCGCGGTGGACAACGACGCGGCGGGCGCGTTGGCGAGCGGGACCGGGGGCGCCATGAGGGGCATCGCGCTGGTGGCGGGGACCGGGACCGTCGCGTTCGGGGTCGCGCCGGGCGAGGGTGCCGAGGGTGCCGACACAGCTGTGCGCGGCGAGGAAGGCGCCGATGGAGCGAAAGACTTTCCCGAGCGAAAGGAGCGAAGGGCTCGAGCGGGCGGGTGGGGCCCGGCGTTCGAGGACAGAGGCAGCGGCCACCACCTCGGCACCCGCGCGCTCAACGCGGCGGCGCGGGTCTGCGACGGCCGCGGTCCACCCACTCGCCTGCACGCGGACGTCCTGAAGAAGCTTCGGCTCCGACCGGATGAACACGCCGGGGATGGATTGAGACGGTGGGCGTATCAGTCCAAAGAGTGGTCCAAAGTCGCGGACCTGGCGCCGCTCGTGACCAAGGCGGCGGCGGACGGCGACGGCGTGGCGGTCGGGATCGTGAACGAGGCGGCGGAGGGCCTGTGGGAGCAGATATTCGCCGTGTACATGGCCGTCAAACGAGCCGGGGGATTCGGCGCGGCTGCAGACGCCGGCGACGTCACCACCAAGTCGGCGGACGGGGACGTCATACCCATCGTGCTCGTCGGCGGGCTGCTCAAACGGGACGGGGTGTTAACCAAGAAGCTCGGCGAGTCGCTGATGGCGAGGGCGTCGGGGCGGTGCGGGATGTTCAGCGGGCTGTTGATTCACCCGAGCAAACGGCCCGAGTGGGGCGCCGCTTGGATAGCGAGGAGACTCATGGACCCGTACGGGAGGTAGGGTTAGTGTAATACGTAAAGAGTAATGTAGCGATACAACACGGACACGTGTGGAGGGTGGGAGCTAGGGTTTAGGGTTACCCTGGTTAGCTAGCGGCGGCTACGGCGTCCTTGAGGAGCGCGATGGCCTTGGGCACGTCGTCGGAGCCGAAGACGGAGGATCCCGCGACGATGACGTTGGCCCCCGCCGTCGCCGCGGCTTCGATCGTGGCGGGCCCGAGTCCGCCGTCGACCTGGATGTCGATGTCCGGGTACCTGTCTCGTAGCGCCTTGACCTTGGGCATCATCTCCGGCTGGAACTTTTGCCCGCCGAATCCGGGTTCCACCGTCATGACCAGCACCATGTCGACTTTGTTCGCGTCGCAGATGGCGTGGACGGCGTCGGCGGGGGTGTCGGGCTTGAGCGCTACGCCCGCCTTCATGCCCGCGGCGCGGGCCCTGTCGCACAGCGCGGCGGCGTCCTCGTCGACCTCGATGTGGAAGGTGAACATGTTCGCCCCCGCGTCCTTGAGGGGCTCGACGTAGTCCCCGGGGTTGGTCACCATGAGGTGGCAGTCGAGGAACGCGTCGGTGTGCTTGGCGAGGCACTTGACCACGGGCGCGCCGAAGGTGAGGTTCGGGACGAAGTGCCCGTCCATGATGTCGAGGTGGAGCCAGTCCGCGCCGCCGTCGATGACCTTCTTGGCCTCGTCCGCCATGCGGGCGAAGTCGGAGGCGAGGAGGGAGGGTGATACGATCGCCGCGGGCGCCATGGTCGAGGAGGGCGGCGCGTCCAGTAAAAGTGCGGGGCGCTCTCGCCGACAGTTGGGCGCTTTATTTCAAACCGAATTCAAACTTTTGGCGTTCACAACACGCCGGCACCGACGCACATGTCCGACGACGAGTCGAAACTGGCGGGGAGGCGCCCTAAGCGGTGCCCGGAGTCGCGAACGCTCGAATCCCCCGCGTTCAAGGACTTCATCGAACGGTGCGCACCACCGCCACGGCCCATCGGCCCGTCCCCTGAAAAAAAGCGATCCTCGAATCTGGGAATCTGACGTCCAACGACCCTCCCCTCACCGATATTTCCCCCCCAGGCTCGCCAACAACACCCTCGACTGCGACGCGGGCGGTAAGGTTCTCCGCCTGAAGAGGTTCATCAAGTCCAACGCGGGTCCCCTGGTCATCAACGCCGTCCTCGACGCGCTGAAGACCAACACCAAGATCGAGGCGCTCTACATCCAAAACTTCGAAGATGGCTTCTTCGACGAGCAGCTCGAGCGGCTCACCGACGTGCTCAAGCGCAAGCGCATCTGGTGCCTGAACGTGGGCGAGAACTTCCGGACGACGTTGAACGCGTGGAAAGAATTCGCGGAGGACCTCCCGGAGACCGCGGTGTCGCACATGTACGCCAGCGAGCACCACTTCATCGGAACCGACCTCAAGAACCACATGAAAGACGCCATCCGAGAGACGCGCCGCGCGAACGTCATCCCGCACTCGCTTGAAGTCATCATGAACTGCGGCAACATGTGGTACAACCCCAAGCTCCCGAAGTGGGCCCAAGACATCAAGGGCGGTGCCGCCGCGCTCATCGCCAGGCAGCAAGCCGCGTCGGCGGACTCATCCGTGTGCGCCGTCCAGGGCCGCGGCGGCGAAACCGCGCCGGGCGCGGACAAAGGCACGGGCAGCGGGCGGGGCGGAAAGAAGATGGGCGCCACCGCCGCGCACGAGCTCGAGGAGTTCCTCCGGTCCAAGCGATCGGTGGAGCGGAAAGGGAAACGGACCGTGATTCAGACGAGCCGAGGCGCCGCCTTCGTAGCGTCGGAGACGGCGAAGCAGCGCCGCAGCGATAAACTCCGCCGCGAGCGCGCCCAAGAGAAGAAACGGGACGAGGCGGACGCGTCCATCGCGGAGAAGAACGCCGAGCGCGTCGTTCACTCGTTCAAGACTGGGGGCGGCGCCGAGTTACTGGGCTGGCGGGTTCGGGTGTGGTGGCCGGAGGAGGAGGCTTGGTTCCACGGCACGGTGGCCAAGTTCGACGCGTCGTCGGGGCGGCACGGGATCGAGTACGAGGACGGTGACGAGAAGGAGATCGCGTTGGGCGGTCGCGGGTTGTCGCTGGACAAGATCGGGTTCCTCAGGGCGCCGAGGGGCCGAGGTGTCGGCGCCAAGAAGACACCAGCGAAGAAGGTCAAGAAGGAGTCCGGAACGCCGGCGAGGAAGAGCGGCAGGACCCCGAAGCGACGCGCGGAGAGCCCACCGCCGCCGCCCGGTGGACTGCGGGGCTCGCACGGGATTCGCGCGGCGGCGAGGGAGAGACGGCTGAAGGAGGCGCTCGAGTCGACGCCGAAGAAGAGGAGGTCCTCGCTCAAGTAAACAGCTAACTAACGGGGGAGGAAAACACGGACAAACTACACGCGTGTAAGTACGCACGGGCACGACGGTTTAATGAGACGATCGTTACGCTTCGCATTACAAAAACGTATGTATCGTGCAAATCACTTCCCCTTGCCCTTGCCGTCGGCGACCAAGGTCCAGCCCGAACGCCTCGCCTCCGCGCCGGGTTCCGACCAGAGCTCCAGCAGCCTCCCTTTGTACCCAGCCTTGTACGCCTCGGGCAGGAGCGTCTCCATAGCCTTGTACACGTGCTGGGGGATGACGCGCCTGCCGGTGGATGAGGTCTGGAGCACGTCCAGTGTAACGTCCGCGGTGCGCTGGTGCCTGAGCTCCACCTCCTTCGCCTCGGGGAACTGCCTGACGTCGCGGCGGAACATGAGCATGGTGCGGTGGGACCGTCGGAGGTACCGCGCCTTGGCCCCAGCGATGGTGTTGTTCGGCATCATCTGCACCCAGGTCATGTTCTCCACGTAAATAAACCGCTGGTCCATCATCGCGTCGCACACGGCGCTCAGGTTCTCCTTCTCCACCCACATGAACACGAAGCCGTAAGGCGCGAGCTTGTGAAACGGGATCTTGCGAATCGCGTCAACCGTGACTTGTCCCGCGTCGGGGGAATCGTCGATGGCCCACGGGGGATTGGCGTGCACGGCTAGAAAGTCGGTACCGAGGTCTGTGAGCTTCTCGCAGTTCTTCACGATGTCCATGACGCGCTGCGTGCAGTCGGGCAGCGCGAGCTGGGCTGCTTCGATGTCGGCGGGGGGTTCATACGGTTTGATCACCTTGCCCCACGACACCGGGATGGGATGCGCGGGGAGCTTGAGGATGTTTGGCGCCCTCGGGTCGATGATCTTCTTCTTGCGCATGAGCATCTGGTTGTCGCTGTTATACGCGGTGATCATGTGCGACTTCTGGGGCTTGGGCGCCTTGGGCTCGCGCGGTACTTTGGGGCCGCCCACGCGTCTTTTCTTCTTCGCGGCTCCGAGGATCTCGTCCCAGAACTCGTTCGCGCCCGGCCCTTCGTCATCGTCATCGTAGAACCTAGCGGCGCCGCCCTCGAGGCGATCGAGCATGTGGTCGTCGCCGTAGAGGTCGTCCTTGATGGCGCTCTTGAGGCTGAAGTTGGACGTCTGCTTGAACACCTTGAGGAGCATCTCCTCGTCGAAATCGGGATTTTCCTCGTCGTTCGCCTCGTCGTCCTCGGCGTCCATCGCGACGTCCGCGTCCTCGCCGTCGGCCTCGGCGGCAGCCTTGGCGGCGGCTTTGGCCTCCGCCGCGGCCTTCTTCGTCTCGTCCTGCTCCTTCTGAATCTGCTCGAGGTGCGCGAACTTGGCCATGATCATCTCCGGGGTCTCGTCCTCCTCGACGTACCCGACGTAGTGCATGGCGCTCGGCACTTGCGCGGTGACGGAGGCCTTCTGGAAGGTGCGCTCCGCGGCCTTGGAGGCCGCGCGGCGGGGACGGCGACCGCCCTCGTCAGACATGGTGCGGGTGTGCGATACGAAAGCGAACCGTGCCGTACGTGCGTGAGAGACGCGCGCGTTGTGGCGTCTGAAGATCGCTGTCGGTGCCTTTTTTTGAAATCGATTTGAACTTGGCTGGTATCGACTAACTTATTCGCGTGTATGTCATGTTTTGGTGTATTAGGCGTAAGAATTCGCATTTTGGTATTTCTTGTCGATTTCATACCTAAAAAGCATACGTGTCAACAACAACCAACGCCGCCTACTCGTCCATGTCGGCAATCTCCAACGCGAAGTCGTCCCTCACGATCGCCCCGGAGTTCTTATCCGTCGCCAGCTGATCGAACAACTCCCCGAACTGCATCTGGTACACCTCCTCCTCATCCTGGGTAATGCACTCCACGTCCGACAACGCGGTGGACACGCAGAGCAACGCGTACCCCTCGTCCCTGTACTTCTTACTCAGACCCAACGCCTCGGGCTGCGCGAGGCTTCCTTTGGTCACCTTGACCGCGCACTTGGTGCAGCATCCCATGCGGCACGCGTTGGGCAGCTCCCACCCGTCCTGCTCCGCCTCGAAGAGGACGTATCGACCCTCCGGGACGTCAACCTCGAGAACCTCGCCGGTTTCGTGATCGGTGACTTTCACCTTGTGCCGCGTGCCGATCGCCTCGGACGGCAGCCCCGACCACGCGATGTTCTCGATGTTCGTCATGCTGTCGAACTCGGCGCCGCCCGCCAGACGCGACGCGGCGTTGTAGTGATCCTTCATGAAGAGGTCCACGGTGCCGTCGTCGTTGAGGAATTGTTCGCGCCACTCCGCGGTTGTCAGCGGCGCGATGGACTTTGGAGCCTCGTCAGAACCGGAGTCGTCTTCAATAGAACCTTCGGCAGAACCCTTGGACTCCCCGAGGGTCATGCCTATGGGACCGAGGGACAGGCCGGTCTTCTCCATGAGCGCGTCCGCCTTGGCCATGAGTGTGTCGTCGTCGTCGTACCCGGTGTCCTCGTCCGATTCCGCGCCTTCCGTCGACTCGGACTTCTTGGACTCCCCGAGGGTCATGCCGATGGGACCGAGGGAGAGGCCGACCTTCTCCAGGAGCTCCTCGGCGCCGCGCATGATCGTCTTGGTCTCGTTGCCCTTGCCCTCGGAGTTATCCGCGCGGACCGTCACGCTCCTGTTACCCCCGCGGGTGCGACGCGACCTCGTTCCGAGGGCATTATCGGCGTTTCCGCGGCGGAGGGGCCCATGGGTGCGTGCGCGCGCGTCCAGGGCGCGGGGGCGCGACGCGGACGACGTCGCCGGTGAGGACGCGCCGGAGCACGAGGCTCCCGCGATGGTTCGATACGAGATCGTCGCGTTCATCCGTGAAGACCACGCTCGGAACTATGGGCACGTCACCGTTCAAGATGTGTCACGCACGTGAGCCACGGAAAGAGATCCTCGGCGAGATCGGATTTGTGCCCAGGGCTCGGGCTGCCTCGGAGACCGAAATCATGAATTTGGGGTTGCCTTTGTGAAAATGTGTGCACGACAAGGCAAACAGTCTGTAGAAAATCTCGTGCAATGCCAGACCCAAAACCTTGAGTTATTTCCGCCAGTCAAGTCGAGTCAGATATCGTTTGCTATCGTCCTGCACCAATCAGGATAGGGCAATGCCAGCCTGGTTCGCGACTCACAACCAACGACCCACTCGTCGTCTGTCTCCACCTCGATACGAAGATGGCTGCCAACGTCGTTACCATCGGCGCGTCGGTTTTCACCGGCGCGTCCAGTGGCGTGTTCAGGCGCGTCCAGGCGCGATGCAACGCGTCGGGAAACCAGCACGGCGCTATTCCCGCGAGGCCCCAGGTTGGGATGGGTGCAGGCGGTAATCGCAAATTCCTCGGCCAACGCCGCGGCGACGCGCTCGTGGCGCCCGCGACCGGCCGCCGCGCCATCCTCCAGCAGGGTCCCCCCAAGCGTCCCCCGAGGGATCTTTTGGCGATGGAGGAGGAGATGATGGGAGGCGTGGACGACGAGACCCCGGCGAAGGGCATTCTCGGCGCGGTTTGGAAATTCGTCCGCCCGCACACGATCAGGGGTACCCTCCTCGGTACCACCGCCATCGTCGCCAGGCAGCTCCTCGCCAACCCCGAGCTCTTCAACCAGGCGCTCGTCCCCAAGG
>Ga0302114_10000124_pt1 | contig 55417 bp, 49 predicted proteins | sample AG5_Surface_MG_FD_203107 | JGI IMG/M metagenome (GOLD analysis project Ga0302114, IMG submission 203107) | Marine microbial communities from Western Arctic Ocean, Canada - AG5_Surface | ecosystem: Environmental > Aquatic > Marine > Oceanic | place: Canada: Western Arctic Ocean | collected... | reverse complement strand
TGTAGCTTTCAGATTTTCTAAAATCGGCTCTGCAATTGAGCCCAATCCCATTGATATATTAGTACTACTGACCCAGACTTCAGAATATCTACAAAGAAGAAGCCCAAAGTCTTTAAGAATAGAAATTGAAGCGCTAAACGAAGTGCCTAAAATAAATATTGAACCAGTTTTGATTGGATGGGTGATTGAGAACTTGGTTCGAAATGCAATTGATTCAATGGACGGAAAAGGAGTCGTTAATATTTCCTTGGGAGTTTTAGAATCTTCTATTTATATTGACATCTCAGATTCAGGAAAAGGAGTGAACTCTAATGATCGTCGAGCCATATTTAAACCGGGGTATACAACTAAAAGTAGAGGATGGGGGCTAGGATTGTCACTGGCTAAAAGAATAATTGAAACGAGCCACGGGGGGAAGCTCTATTTGCTTAATTCACAATTGGATAAAGGAAGCGTTTTTAGGATAGAATTAAACTCAATATAATTGGGACTATATATTCACATTCCTTTTTGCCGCAAAGCATGCAACTATTGTGACTTTCATTTTTCAACTCAACTTCTGGGAATAAAAGATGTCATGGCATCAATGAAAAAAGAATTAAAATTAAGATTTAAAGCAGGTCCTCAAGAACAAGCAACTTATTATTGGGGAGGGGGCACTCCTTCTATATTGCCTAATATAGAAATGGCTTCATTAGCTCAAATAGCATTAGAAAATGCCCCTTTAAAAATAGGTGGAGAATTCACTCTCGAGGTTAATCCAGATGATGTTACACATCAATCCTTAAAAGATTGGAAGAATATTGGAGTTAACCGATTAAGCATTGGTGTTCAGTCTTTCATGAATGATAAACTTGAATGGATGAATCGAACACATAACTCTGATCAAGCTCATTCTGCTATAAAGCGATCCCAGGATGCTGGTTTTGATAACATAAGTATTGATTTAATTTATGGAATTCCAGATTCATCATTAGATGAATGGCAAAATAATGTAGGTATCGCTATAGAGACAGGAGTAGTTCATCTCTCTACCTATGCTCTAACAGTTGAAGAAAAAACAAAACTATTCTATCAAATAAAGAAGGGGGAATCACATTCGCCCAAAGATGAGAGGGCAGAGGAAGATTTTCGATGGTATAGAAGGCACATAAATAAATTAGGCTGGGATCCCTATGAAATAAGTAATTCTTGCTTGCCAGGAAATAGATCAATTCATAATTCGATGTATTGGTCTGGGAAATCTTATTTTGGCATAGGTCCAGGAGCTCATTCATATGATGGAAAACATATGCGACGTTGGAATATTAGTAATAACGGTAAATACAGAAGAGCTTTGGGTATGGATGATTCATGGTTTGAGGAAGAGCTCCTTGAACCCAAGGATCTCATTAACGAAAAGATTATGACCAGATTAAGAACTAAGGAAGGATTGGATTTTCGAGATCTAGGCAAATGGGCAAAAGAAGTGGAGAAATCATGGAAGCCACATGTTGATTCTAAAAGATTATTTAAAAATGAAATAGGAATATGGAAGCTTTTAGACCCTGGACTTTTTTGGGCTGATCGTATTGCATCAGATGGATTTATAACTTAAATTAATTTGGATGAAACCCCCGGATTTAGTATATGATATCAGTACAGTAATTGAAGAGGGGCGCTCGCGCGCCTGGTATATTCCAGGAATGCAAAGAGACCCTGTTAAATTAGATGGATGGATAGGATCCGTGGATTTAGGTGGTGATGTTAATTTTTTCAATTTAAATATAAATCCACATGCACATGGAAGCCACACTGAAACTTTGGGGCATGTTTGTAAAAGCTGGCACCCAATAAGTGAGATCAGAATACCATTCATTCAGTCTGCTCTTTTAATTACGGTCAATTATGAAGATCAAGGAAAAGATGGAAAGATTATAAATTTAGATGAGGTAGAAAACGCATGGAAAAAATGGAAGCCATCAGCCGGCTTAACGGCATTAGTTGTGAGAACAAATCCCAACTCTAATGAAAAAAAAATTACGAATTTCTCATCAAAAGATGCGCCTTTTTTTTCTGATAAAGTAGGTGAATTCTTAAGGGAAAGGGGAATTTTACATTGGCTTGTTGATTTGCCAAGTGTTGATAGAGAGGAGGATGGCGGTGCGCTATTAACTCATAGAAGTTTTTGGGGTCTTGATCCGATGGAGAAAAGGGTTAGTGAAAAATCTCGTCCAGATGCGACAATATCTGAGCTTATTTTTATTGATGATTGTATAGAAGATGGCTATTGGACCCTAGCAATGCAAGTTGCCGCAATTGCAAATGACGCTGCTCCTTCTAGACCGCTTTTGATGAGATAAAAATATTTTTAATAGTAATTTATATCTTCAACCTTTCCATTTATCTGACCTTACCTTTGTAAGTCTATGTGGGAGAGTTTCGGCCATTTTATTTTAAAAAATCGTAAAGGTGTTTTGCTTTTCTGGATTCTCTATGTTTTATTTATGGGATTTGCAGGAAGAAATGTTGATATCAGTTATCATTTCGCAAAAATGTTACCTTCGGACGATTCCGTTTTCACAACTTATATAAAATTTCAAGAAGAGTTTACTGGATCTGGCAACTCTATAGTTTTAGGAGCCAAAGACAATGCTTTTTTCACTCCTTCTGTCCTAAATGCCTGGCAGAACATGGCCGAAAGATTGGAGAAAGAGGACGAAGTAACGGGTGTATTATCGCTGCATAACGCAGTCGATATTGTTTTAGGGGATAAGGAAGGAGAAAAAATGCAATCGCTTGGAATTATGGAAGGCAAAGTTGACAGCCCCCAGAAAGCATTTAAAATAAAGGATCATTATGATGCTCTTCCTATTTATCATGGGTTACTAAGCAGCCGTGATAATGAAACGCATTTGATGGCGATTTCCATAACTGAAAAGGCAAATTATAGCGAAATCATTTATGATTTATTTGATCGAATTCATAGGGAGACAAAGAGGTTTGAACGAAGAACAGGAATTCCAATTGAGGTTTCGGGTCTACCGTATTTGCGGCTTAATAATGCGAGGTCAATAAAAAGTGAAATAAATCTTTTTATGATACTTACAGCTTTAGTAACAGTTTTAATAATGCTCATTCTTTTGAGAAGCATGCGTGCTGCAATTATTGCATTAGTGGTGGTAGCTGTCGGTGTTGTTGGCTCATTTGGAATAATGGGGTTACTTGGATTCAAGATCACATTATTTTCGGCACTATTGCCTCCATTGCTGATTGTTATTGTTGTTCCAAACTGCATTTTTTTTATAAATAAATACCATCAAGAATATTCTAAGGATAAAAAAGTAAAACCTGCATTGCTTCATACAGTTAAAAAAATAGGTGGCGTAGCGTTTTTAACAAATACCACAACAGCACTTGGTTTTGCGACTTTTGCCCTGACTTCAAGCGATGCACTAGTTCATTTCGGAGTAGCCGCAACTTTAAATATTCTTGTAGTCTATGTTCTTTCATTGACTATGATTCCAGTTCTTTATAGTTGGCTTTCAGAGCCTAAGGAAAGACATTATAATCATTTGAATCAAAAGTGGATTACGAAATGGATTGAATGGTTGGTCCGCATCTCAGAATATCATAGAAGCAAAGTATACTTGGGTGCTTTATTAGTCGCTTTTTTTGGAGTTTTTGGAATGACATTAATGGAAACTACAGGAAATCTAACTACTGATATAAACCCTAATGATCCATTGGTTACTCAAATGAGATTTTTTGAGGAGGAGATGGGTGGAGTTATTCCTTTAGATATTATTATTGATTCGCGATCAGAAAACGGAATTGAAAAATCAAAACTTTTAAGAAGGGTAGATGACTTCCAGACTAAACTCGATACTTTCCCTAACCTTTCAAGATCTTTGTCATTAATTGATATGTTGAAGTTTGGTCGCCAGGCCTATTATGGAGGTGACCCATTATTCTATGCTTTACCAAATAGTCAAGAGAGGACATTGATAGCATCTTCATTACCGAATTTAGATAGTAAGAATTTAGACTTTCTTACAAATGGATTTGCTGATGAGAAAAATCAAAAGATGAGGGTTTCTGTCCAAGTTAAGGATTTACCTAGGCCCGAAATGATTCAATTGATAAGAAAAGTGCAGAAATTGGCGGATAGCATATTTAGCAAAGAAGATTATGATGTTGAATATACTGGGGCAAGTATAATATTTCTTAGAAGCACAAAATTTTTAATAAACAACCTGGTCCTTAGTTTGCTCTTGGCAATTGGCTTGATATCATTAATCATGGCATTTCTTTTTAAAACCTCCAGAATGGTTATTGTTGCTATTATCCCAAATCTTTTACCACTATTAATGACAGCCGGATTAATGGGTTGGTTTGGTATTCCAGTAAAGCCATCAACAGTTCTTATTTTTTCTATTTCATTCGGTATTTCTATAGATGATACATTACATTATTTAGCAAGATATAGACAAGAATTAATAGGTAATGGTCATAATATATCTCGCGCCGCTATTGCAGCTATTAGAGAGACAGGAATCAGCATGTTTTATACGAGTATAGTTTTATTTTCGGGATTTTTCATTTTTTTAGCATCTGATTTTGGTGGTACTCAAGCTCTAGGTCTTTTGGTTTCCATTACTTTAGTTTTTGCCATGTTTTCAAATTTAATTTTACTGCCTAGTCTTCTTATATCACTGGATAAAGTGATCACTGGATCCGAGATGGAGAATATATTAATTGATTTAGCTGAGGACGAATGAAAGGAATAATACTTGCTGGTGGTTCAGGAACTAGACTGTACCCGTTAACTAAAGTTGTTAGTAAACAATTGATGCCTATATATGATAAGCCAATGATTTATTATCCTCTGGCAACACTAATGGAATCCGGAATTCAGGAGATACTAATAATAAGCACTCCAGAAGATTTACCCTTATTTAAAAAACTTCTTGGCGATGGGGAAAGGTTAGGTTGTTCTTTTTCTTACGCGGCTCAAGAAAAGCCTAATGGCCTTGCTCAGGCCTTTGTTATTGGAAAAAAATTCATTGGAGATGATTCAGTCGCTCTTATTTTAGGTGATAATATTTTTCATGGCGATGGTCTTAAGAAAGTATTAAGTCAATCAAAAAATCATGAAGGAGCAACAATTTTTGCATATCAGGTAACGGATCCCGAGAGATATGGAGTTGTTGATTTTGATGAAAATGGAAAAGTTATTTCTCTTGAAGAAAAACCAAAAAACCCTGCTAGTAATTTTGCTGTTCCTGGTCTATATTTTTTCGATAATAGCGTTGTAGACATTGCAGCCAAACTTAAGCCTAGCTCAAGAGGTGAGTATGAAATCACAGATGTCAATTTAGAATACTTGAGTAGAGGCGATTTACATGTAAAGGTTTTGGAAAGAGGTACAGCATGGCTTGATACAGGTACATTTAATAGTCTAATGGAAGCTGGGCAATTTGTTCAAATCATGGAAAGTCGAGGTGGAATTAAAGTGGCTTGTATAGAAGAAGTAGCATATCGAATGGCTTATATAGACGCCCACCAGCTTCTCGAGTTAGCTAAACCTTTGATTAAAAGTGGCTATGGCAAATACTTAGAAGGACTTTTATTATGAATTCTGTAGATCGTCTAAGGAAAATATTTTTGAGGTCTTTAGAATCAGACTTTAGCGAGCCAGAATGGAATAGACAGCCTGACTCTTTATATGCCCCTCAGAGATATATTTTAGGAATAGGTGGAAAACGGTTGCGGCCAATTCTAGCTTTAATGGCTGTCGAATCCATGGGGAGAAATGCCTTGGAGGGGCTGCCAGTGGCTCACGCAGTGGAAAAATTTCATAATTTTTCTCTTATTCATGACGATATTATGGATGAAGCCCCTATTCGGAGGGGTAAAGCAACAGTTCATGAAAATTGGGGGATAAATACAGGAATACTCTCAGGGGATGCATTATTGGTAATGGCATATAGGTCATTACTTAAAGCTCCAAAAAGCATTACTTATGACCTTCTTGAAATATTTAATCAAACGGCGCTTGAAGTTTGTGAGGGTCAACAAATGGATATGGATTTTGAATCTCTTGACCGAATTGAAGAAGGTCAGTATTTAAATATGATAAGAAATAAAACTGCCGCTTTAATCGGCTGTTCGTTACAAATGGGCTCATTAATCGCCGGCGCATCAAAAGAAGTTTCAAAATCATTATTTAACTTTGGAATAGAATTAGGTATAAGCTTTCAAATTCATGATGATCTATTAGATGCATTTGGATCAGTAGAAACTTTTGGAAAACAAATTGGTGGCGATATACATTCTCAAAAGAAAACACTGCTTTGGACACACTTTTCAAATCATCGACCAGATGCATTAAAATCAATTCTTAAGTCGGAATCTAAGGATAAAGTCCAGGAAATTCTTTCCGCAATGGAATCTTCAGGAAGTAGAGCTTACGTTGAGGACCAGAGAAAAAAACATTTTGATCTGGCGATTTCATCATTGCACAATGTAAAAAATGATAATTGCGATATAAAAGACTTGGAGAGTTTAGCAAATTGGATTTTTGATAGAGAAGTATGATAATCCTCAATGGTATATTATTCAACCCTAATCCTTAAATTCATAAGGATTTAAATTGATGTAATTTTGATATTCTGAATAAAAATAACTTTATGGATCGCTTCTCCTTCTTAGGAACCTCACATATTGGCTTTATTGAAGACTTGTATCAAAAATACTTGTCAAGTCCTGACCTTGTTGAACCTTCATGGCGAGCATTTTTTCAAGGATATGACTTCTCTAAATCTGATTTTGGGGATATTCTAGAAGACGGCAAACTAGCAGTTCCTGACGAAGTAAGAAAGGAATTCGCAGTCCTAAATCTTGTTCAAGGCTATAGGACAAGAGGTCATCTCTTCACTAGAACAAATCCTGTGCGGACCAGAAGGAAATATAGTCCTGACCTAGCTTTGAAAAACTTTGGCCTGAATAATGATGACTTGGACTTGAAATTTCAAGCTGCCTCGGAGTTGGGTATTACTGCTCCAGCTGAATTAAGAGATATTGTAAGACACCTTGAAAATACTTATTGCCGATCTATTGGCGTTGAATATATGTATGTTCGAGAACCTGATGTCATTAGTTGGATTCAGAAATTTATTCATCGGAACGAAAATGCAGCTCTTCTTGAACCAAAGGAAAAACTCCATATTTTACATAAACTAAATGAGGCAGTAGCTTTTGAAAGTTTTTTAAATACCAAATTTGTTGGTCAAAAACGATTTTCAATTGAAGGGGCTGAAAATTTAATTCCGGGATTAGACTTCATGCTTCAAAAAGCTGCTGTTTTAGGAGTTGAAGAGGTCGTTTTAGGAATGGCTCATCGAGGAAGGCTTAACGTATTGACAAATATTTTTGGAAAGCCGGCTTCTCAAATATTCTCAGAGTTTGAAGGCAAGAAATTTTTAGAAGATGACTTTGATGGAGATGTGAAATATCACTTAGGTTATACAGCTGAACGATTGCTAGATAATGGTAAAAAGTTGAAGCTCAACATTGCTCCTAACCCTTCCCATCTTGAAGCTGTTGATCCTATAGTTGCCGGGATAGCACGGGCGAAAAGTAATGCTAACTATCCAGATAGTCCAAATAAAGTATTACCCATTATGATTCATGGTGATGCTGCAATAGCTGGCCAAGGAGTTGTCTATGAAGTTATTCAAATGGAACGTTTATCTGGTTATGGGACCGAAGGAACAATACATTTAGTCATTAATAATCAGGTTGGCTTTACTACAAATTTTATTGATGGTCGTTCTTCCACATACTGCACTGATGTCGCAAAGGTTGTCTTAGCGCCAGTTTTACATGTCAACGGAGATGATGCTGAGGCGGTCGTTCATGCCATGCACTTTGCCATTGAATATAGACAACGTTGGCATCAAGATGTTTTTATTGATTTACTTTGCTATCGAAAGTATGGCCATAATGAGGGTGATGAACCCCGATTTACTCAGCCACTTCTTTACAAGGCAATTTCTAAGCATTCGAACCCTCGAAAAATATATTTTGATACATTAGTTTCAAACGGAGAGGTTTCCTCAGGTTTAGTTGTTGAAATGGAATCCGAATTCAAGAATATGCTAGAAGGGCTCTTTGATGACTCAAAGAAAATAGAAAAAAATTCAATTGTCCCTTTCATGTTAGATGAATGGAACGGTTATCCAAGAGCAAAGAACCGTGATGTTTTTAATTTACCTGAAACTAAGGTAATTAGAGATCGTTTAGATCAAGTTGCAAAGGCTTTAACGGATTTACCAAAAGATAAAAAATTCTTTAAAAAGATCATTCGCTTAATTGGAGATAGAGCTCAAATGGCTTTTGAGAAGAACGCTCTAGATTGGGGAATGGCCGAGATGATGGCCTATGGAACTCTTCTGCAGGATGGGTTTAATATTAGAATATCAGGAGAAGATGTTGAAAGAGGTACTTTTTCTCACCGTCACGCTATAATCACATTGGAGGACTCCGAGGAAGAGTTATCATTGCTTGACAATGTTCCAAATTCAAAAGGAAGATTTGCTATTTATAATTCACATCTTTCTGAATATGCTGTTCTCGGATATGATTATGGATATGCAATGGCAAGCCCGCAGTCATTGGTAATATGGGAAGCTCAATTTGGAGATTTCTCAAATGGCGCTCAAATTATAATAGATCAATTTATCGCTGCCGCAGAGGATAAGTGGAAAGTTCAAAGTGGTTTGGTTATGCTACTCCCGCATGGATATGAAGGGCAGGGTGCTGAGCACTCTTCAGCACGAATAGAGAGATTTCTTCAGCTTTGTGCTCAGAATAATATGTTTGTTTGTAACCCTACCACCCCTGCGAATCACTTTCATTTACTCCGACGCCAAATGCATCAAAAATTTCGGAAGCCTCTAATTGTGATGAGTCCGAAAAGTTTGTTACGTCATCCTATGGCAACATCAACCATGGAGGATCTAAGTGATGGAAGTTTTCAAACGGTCATACCTGATACACTTCCCAAAAGTGGAATTACTAGGGTGGTTTTCTGCTCAGGAAAGTTGTTTTACGAACTTCTTGAGGAGAGAAATAAGAGAAAAGACATGGAAACGGCGATTATTCGTTTAGAGCAATTATATCCTTTACCAAAAAAAGAAATCGATTTAGAATTGGCAAAGTATGAAGGTAAAATAAAAATAATATGGGCTCAAGAAGAACCCGCCAACATGGGGGCTTGGACATATCTTAGAGTAAATACAGATTATCCATTTAAGTGTATCTCTCCTAAAATTTCTGCTTCAACTGCTCCGGGATCGAAGCAAGCAGCAACACAAATTCAAAAAAAAATAATAAATAAAACGTTTGAAAGTTAATATTCAGTGTTATGATTCTTGATATGAAAGTGCCCTCGCCGGGAGAATCCATTAGTGAAGTTGAAATCGCAAATTGGCTAGTTAGTACCGGTGACTATGTGGAAAAAGATGAAGCTATAGCTGAAGTTGATTCTGATAAAGCCACTTTAGAGTTGCCTGCAGAAATGAGCGGTATAATTGAAATACTTTTTGAACCGGGAAGTGTTGTCGGGGTCGGGGAAGTGGTTTGCAAAATCGATACATCGGTAAAAGCTCCGAATAAACCTGATAAACCTGACAAACTTGCTGAGGCTAGTCCTTCTCCGGAGGTTGGTAATTCTTCTGTGAAGACATATGCTACAGGGACTCCGAGTCCAGCTGCTAAGAAACTTTTAGACGAGAAAGGTATATCAGCATCCTCAATAAGTGGAAGCGGAAAAGATGGTCGAATCACAAAAGAAGATGCGATCAACGCCAAAGCCTCAATGGGCACCACATCATCAGATAAAGAGCGTGGACAAAACCGTCAAAGGATGAGTTCATTGCGACGAAAACTTGCAAAACGACTTGTTTCTGTAAAAAATGAAACGGCTATGCTTACAACTTTCAATGAAGTTGATATGAAGCCAATCATGGATTTACGTAAAAAATACAAAGAGGATTTTGCAAAAAAACATGAAGTTGGTCTTGGGTTTATGAGTTTCTTTACTCTCGCCGTTGTCAGAGCACTTAAGGAATATCCAACAGTTGGAAGTATGATCGATGGAGATGATATGGTCAGTTTTGACTCCATGGATATATCTGTCGCTGTTAGTGGACCAAAAGGACTAATGGTACCCGTTGTGAGGGATGCAGATAAATTGGGATTTGCAGGTGTAGAGTCTGAGATAAAAAGTTTAGCAATTAAAGTTCGTGACGGTAAAATAACTGTTGACGAAATGACGGGAGGATGTTTTACTATTACAAATGGGGGTGTTTTTGGATCGATGCTAAGTACTCCGATTATAAACCCGCCTCAGTCAGCTATTCTTGGAATGCATAACATTGTCGAGAGGCCTGCAGTAGTTGATGGTAAAATTGTTGTTCGACCTATTATGTATGTAGCAATGAGTTATGATCATCGGATTATTGATGGCAAGGAGTCAGTTGGAACTTTAGTTGCAATTAAAGAAGCCTTAGAAAATCCTATTGATATTTTGATGCAAGGAGATATAAATAAGGCTTTGGATCTTTAATTATTAGAAAATTGTGATAGATACTCACACGCATTTAGATAGTTCAAAGTTTTCAGATGATATCGATGAAGTAATAAATAGAGCTTTATCCGTTGGGGTAACAAGTATGTATTTACCCAATGTTGATGATGAAAGTCTTGCTCGTATGAATAGTCTTCAAGAAAGATATCCAAATCATATTGAGCTTATGTTGGGATTGCACCCATGCGATGTTAAAGGTGACTGGAAAAAAATTCTTGACCGGTACGATAAATTATGGGAAGAGAACCCAACAGCTTTTATAGCAGTAGGAGAAGTTGGACTAGATCTATATTGGGATAAAACAAATATAGACGAGCAGATTCAAGCTTTAAATCATCAACTGGATTGGTGCGTTAAATATGCCAAGCCCTTCAGTATGCATGTTCGAGATGCCTGGGAGCCCACATTAAAGATTTTAAGAGAGAGAAACTGTCCTGAATTAAATGGCGTTTTACATTGCTTTACAGGGTCAATAGAAATTGCAAGAGAGATTATCGATATGGGGCATTATCTAGGAATAGGCGGTGTTGCAACATTTAAGAATTCTAATGTTGTAAATGTACTTTCTGATATTGGTTTTGATCGAATTGTATTGGAGACCGATAGTCCGTATTTAGCTCCAGTTCCGCACAGAGGTAAGAGAAATGAAAGTTCATATCTGCAAAACATAACCATGTTCCTTTCTGATAAATTAGGTTACTCTGAAGAATATATAGACGAGGTCACATCTGATAATGCAAAACTTATATTTCAAAGGTGAAACTGCTACTTATATATACAGGAGGAACAATCGGAATGATTCAAAGCCCTGAGGGAGACTTGTCCCCATTTAATTTTGATCAAGTATTAAGACAAGTCCCAGAATTAAATCAGCTTGAATGTGATATAGAAACAATTCAAGCATGGGAGCCATTAGACTCGAGCGACATAGATCATAATCACTGGATAAAATTGGCAGACATTCTGAATAAAAACCGGGATCAATATGATGGTTTTGTTATTCTTCATGGTACAGATACAATGGCTTATACAGCTTCAGCTTTGAGCTTCATATTAAAGGATTTTTCTAAACCTATTATTTTAACTGGAAGTCAATTGCCAATTGGAGTTTTAAGAAGTGATGGGCGTGAAAACTTAATCACTTCTGTTGAATTAGCTCTATGCCAATTGGATAATGAGACTCCTGCAATTAGAGAAGTATGCGTTTATTTTGAGAATAAGTTATTTAGAGGGAATAGAGTTTTCAAGAGAAGTTCTCAGGCATTTGAGGCATTTTCAAGTCCTAATTATCCTGTTATAGTCGATGTTGGTGTGCATCTTAAGATTCATCATGAATATACTTTGAAACCAAGAGACCATTATTTTTATGACCCTAAAATGGATTCTCAGATTGCCGTTTTGAAATTTTTCCCAGGGATTGATGAGTATTTTTTAAGAAATGTGATCTTGAATTCAGGTAGAAACGCAATTATTCTTCAAACTTATGGCAGTGGTAATGTCCCTAAATTGGAATTCTTATCTGATATTTTAGATGATGCGCGCGATAAAGGTGTGTTAATAATTAATGCCTCTCAATGCCCAGGTGGCGGAGTTTCTCAGCCAGCATACGCATCTTCAAGAATGCTTCGGCATGCAGGAGTGCTATCGGCAGGCGATATGACACTTGAAGCTACGATAACAAAAACCATGTGGCTTTTGGGTCAAGGAAAGCAAGGAAAGGTATTTGAGAATCTTTTCATGGAAAACCTTGTTGGAGAAAGAACCATTTAAACTTTACAACGATCAAGGTGAAAGAGGTTTTATCCAATGCCAATGGGAAGAAAAATAGAGAATTTTTAGGCAATGAAAATCAGGATTGTAAAGATATTTCAGCCTTTACTTTTTGTCTATATTTGCCGACTAAAAGCCATTGGAGAGGTGTCCGAGTGGCTTAAGGAGCACGCTTGGAAAGCGTGTGTGCGGGAAACTGTACCGAGGGTTCGAATCCCTCTCTCTCCGCTCTCGACTATCTGATATACAGAAAGTTTATTTTAACACGTCGGCATATAAAAATATGTCGGCGTTTTTATGTCATAATGATATAATACTATAGAAGCGACTGTTGATTTATTGAATTTCAGGACTACGATGACAGAGAAGTGGTAACTCAGTCAATTTGTAATCTGATTCCAATGCCATTGACGGAGGTATTCAAGGTGATTTTATCGAGCACCGGGAGCTTTCTGGAATGTTGGTGATGAACGAGATAGGCGAATGAGTCGAAGGCCAATAAAAAAGAGCCTTGAAGAATCAAACTGTTCCCGTAACCTCGGAGCAATTCCTCTTGACTCTGTCGATTGGGAGCCAAGCTGCGCATCCAAAGACCCGCGGACATGTAACCAATGTCCAAGCCGCTATTGACTATAAAAATGGTTTCCGTCTTTTTCTGCATCTTGATCATCTCCTCTCTGGTCATAGCCTTCCCACTTCGAGCAGCATTAAGATATCCAGGTACAGCAAGGCTCAGGTTTACGGTATTCCAGATCACATTCATCTCATGGAATCGCTCTGCTTGTTCAGTCGTTGCGGTGGAATAACCAATTCCGCTAAACAAAAAATTTGACACAGCATAAGATCCCAATCCGACCATCAAGTTCTTATTTATCTTATTGAATTCAGTTTGAAATTCAGCCACCTGACCAAAGGCAGGTTGGAAATGCAGCACGCAAGCCAATAATAATATTTTCGTTTTCATCTCTGTTTAAACATTAACAATGGGATTGTGTAATTATATGCCACTTTGGATTATCCATATTTGATGGTTTAAATATTTGTATTTGTTAATTATTTTCACCGTCATCTTCAATAAATAAAATTAGAAAATATCATAATGCAATTACCGCTACTGATTTAATTTATTTTCAGGACTACACTAATTGGGCAGTGATCGCTGAGCATATCGTCTTGAACCATCTGCTCACCAGATTTCGGAAAGTAGTGGACTAATTCACTACCTGGCTTTTGAAGCTTTGCAGCATCAGGGCCCATGAGAATATGATCTATTGGTACTGGATATTTAGGATGACAACCTTTCAAGTCTTGCATACTGTTTTTAAGGAGAACACGCTCTCCATCTATTTCATTCAGAACTGACCAGAGTTTGTTGTTTTTTATTGTCAGCCTATGGTTAAAATCGCCAAGGATAACAAATTTTCTTTTTTCTTTAATATTGCTCTCGATCCATGCATCCAAAATTGGGACTTGTTTTTCTAGCACTTCACAAGCACTTCTATCGGACGTAGTGTAATCGTTTACAAAGCAGCCGCTTTTCAAATGTATGGCCATGACATCTATCGTGTCTTCTGTGCCAAGAAGTCGTATCATAACCCCGTAACGCAGACCATTTCTGTCTATGGCGATTTCTTTATAGCTTCCGAGGTCTTGAAAGACTATTCCCTTACGTACGGCAATGGCCACGCGCTGTTGTGTGCTTTCTTGATTATTACCACGACAGCTATAGGTTTGGCTGGTTGGACGCTGAGAAAGTATAATTGTCCAATCTGACTCTGGAAACACCCTATAAACTGCCGCCATATTTTCTACTTCCTGCAGTGATACTATATCTGCTTGGAGTGATTCTGTGAAATTTCTAAGCTTAGTGTAATCTGAATCATAACGGGGCACGCACCCTTTACCGTTTTGTTCCGCTAAGTGTTCCATGTTCCAGGCGACAAATCGAAGTTCTTTAGATTGAGCTTGGACATTACTTACCGAAAGAGCAAAGAAGCTGAAGAATGTTGCGATAGAAAGAATGAATCTCTTTTTCATAAGAGTAATTTAATTTTTTTAAAATTAGCCTAGAATAATTGAATTTTATTTTAGTTTTAAGCTTTTACATTTTTTACTCTGAATTAATTTAATATTAATGTTTTTCATTGTGAAATGGTGGTATTAATTTAGGCTCAGATATGAGCTCCAAAAGACATTACTTATTGCACCCTGTTGTTTGGCTCGCAGCACTCGGGTACTTTGTGGATATTTATGACTTGCTTCTTTTTAGTATTATTCGAATTCCTTCTTTAAATGATATTGGAGTGGAGAATATTACGGGCACAGGATTGCTCATTCTCAACACTCAAATGTTTGGTCTTCTTTTGGGCGGTATTTTATGGGGTGTACTGGGAGATAAACTTGGCCGTACGAGAGTATTATTCTATTCGATTGCTCTCTACTCTATTGGAAACCTGCTTAACGGTTTTGTTCAATCTGGAACGCAGTATGCTTTAATTCGATTCATTGCTGGAGTTGGACTTGCTGGAGAGTTAGGCGCTGGAATCACCTTAGTTTCCGAACTTCTTCCAAAAAACAAACGTGGATTGGGAACTGCATTGGTTGCAGGGTTTGGATTGACAGGTGCTGTTTTTGCATTTTTTATATCCCAGTGGTTTCCTTGGCGTACCTGCTATTTTATTGGAGGAGGTATGGGGTTATTATTGCTAACTCTTCGTATGAGTGTTTTTGAGAGTAAATTATATAAAAAATTATCTGAAAAAACACATGTAGCGAAAGGCAATTTCCTGATGCTTTTTAATAAAAGAGAGAGATTCATGCGGTACCTCAGGAGTATCTTAATTGGACTACCCACGTGGTTTGTCGTTGGTATTTTGATATCTTTTTCTCCAGAGTTTGCCCGTCAATTAGGAATCGAACAACCCATAGACCCTGGCAAAGGAATTATGATTAGTTATGCAGCTATTGCCGCTGGGGATATAGCAATAGGTCTTTTATCTCAGCACTTAAAATCGCGCAAGAAAGCTCTACACGTATTTTATCTCATCACTATAGTGGGTATGGTGGTTTTCTTCACTGCCTCAACACCTTGGCAGCTTTACCTTTCTACTGGAATTATGGGATTTGGAACCGGATTTTGGGCTGTATTCATAACTATAGGAGCAGAAAATTTTGGGACCAATTTACGAGCAACTGCTGCCACGACTATTCCAAATATGGCGCGTGGGTCGTTGAATATGATTTCTGCATTATTCTTATTTTTGACAAGCCAAATTTCATATCTCAATAGCGGAATTGTTACAGGTGTTATTGTCATGTTAGTTACCTATTGGGCAATTTACGGCCTTCAGGAAACCTTTGGGCGAGATCTTGATTTTATTGAAGAATAAATAGTTTAAAAACCTGATTGAAAAACTACTAGGCAGCCATGCAACATACAAGAGTCATCTTCCCCCCAACTCTTCAAACGACTCTTTCGGTTGTTAAAAAAGTCTTTATTCCCGAAAATCGTATAGATATACTTCAGTCATTGATTGTATATATTCAGGAAAAGCTTGATTTGGAACTAGAGGTTAACTTGAATTTTGTTTGCACTCACAATTCTAGAAGAAGTCAGTTCTCTCAAGTTTGGGCGCAAACAGCAGCTATTTTTTATGGCATTAAGGTTAATTGTTTTTCAGGAGGAGTTGAAGTTACTACTTTTAATCAGTCAGCTTTATCCGCTCTTAAAAAGAGCGGATTTGATATTAATACAATAGGAACAGATAACCCCAGACATGAAGTATTTATGTCTCATGATTTTGAGCCACTGATTATGTTTTCAAAGCTTTTTGATGATTCTATTAACCCGAGAAATAATCATGCTACAATAATGACGTGTTCTCATGCTGATGAAAATTGCCCTGTAATAACAGGGTCTGAAAAAAGATTTTCAATTCACTATGAAGATCCAAAAAAGTTTGATGGTTTGAGAATTGCGGCTAGTAAATATAATGAATGCTCGATTCAGGTTGCTAGTGAAATGTTTTATATATTCTCTCAACTCAAAAATAAATAATGAAAAAAAAGATAAGGAAACTTTCATTTCTCGATCAATATCTAACTCTTTGGATATTTCTTGCGATGGCATTAGGCGTAAGTATTGGATATTTTGTTCCCTCAGCTTCCATTTTTATAGATTCGTTTAGCTCAGGAAGTACAAATATTCCAATTGCCATAGGATTAATCTTGATGATGTATCCCCCATTGGCAAAAGTGAATTATAAACTATTGCCCAAAGTATTTAAAAATGTTAAAGTTTTGACTCTTTCATTAGCTTTAAATTGGATTGTGGGTCCCATATTGATGTTTATTCTTGCTTTGATATTCCTTCAGGATTATCCGGAGTACATGGTTGGCATTATACTGATAGGTCTTGCTCGTTGCATAGCGATGGTTTTGGTTTGGAATGACTTGGCTGAGGGGAGCACTGAATACGGTGCTGGCTTGGTTGCTTTAAATAGTATTTTTCAAGTGTTTGCGTACTCTTTTTATGCTTGGTTATTTATAACCATTTTACCTCCCTATTTTGGTTTTGAAGGTGCTATCGTTGACATTTCTATTATCACTATAGCAGAGAGTGTTGCCATCTATTTGGGGATACCCTTTTTAGCCGGGTTTTTCAGCCGAGTTATTCTTATTAAAGCCAAAGGCGAAGATTGGTATAAAACGCAATTCATTCCTGCAATTTCCCCAATGACTTTAATAGCTCTGTTATTTACAATAATGGTCATGTTTTCGCTTAAGGGAGAATTGATTGTTCAAATACCAATGGATGTATTTAGAATAGCTATTCCTTTGTTAATTTATTTTGCATTGATGTTCCTCATTGGTTTCTTTTTAAGTAAGGCAATGGGCGCGGAGTATGATAAAAATGCTGCTATCTCTTTTACAGCTGCTGGAAATAATTTTGAATTAGCTATTGCTGTCGCTATTGGCGTATTTGGTATTAATTCCGGTCAGGCATTTGCAGGAGTTGTGGGGCCATTAGTAGAGGTTCCTGCTTTGATTCTGCTGGTAAGAGTTGCTTTTTGGTTTAAAAAGAAATATTATTCTAATGAGAAATCAAAAATCTAGAATGTGAATTTCTAAAACTTAACATTAAGTTAACAATTACAAAATATTTTGGTTAAAGTGCAATATTAATTTTGTTAAAATTAATCAGTTATTACTATGCTTTCAGTAAAAATAAAGATCACAATAGTTACTGTTTGTACATCTCTAGTGACTTTTGGTCAGCAAGGTGTAAATCAAATTAGTTTTGGTAAAGGGTTGTTAAATTATGTTGCTGCAGATAGTAGTTTCAGTGTAAAATTTGCTCCACGTATCCAAGTGCGTTATTATGGAAATACGGATTTCACTGATGACGGTTTAAGTCCACTAGAACATGAATTTTTGGTGAGGCGATCACGATTTAAGTTTGATGGATGGGTCTTGAACCCGAGTATAGGCTATAAAATGGAATTTGGACTTTCAAACAATGACATGTCAGGTGCAAGTGCTTTTACAAAAAACTCACCGAGATATATTTTAGATGCAATCATTAAATGGAGATTTGCGCCCAACTTTGAATTGTGGGCAGGTCAAACAAAACTGCCTGGCAATGTTGAACGTGTAGTTTCATCAGCAAATCTGCAATTAGTAGATCGTTCTTTACTAAATAGTAGGTTTAATATTGATCGCGATTTAGGCATTCAAATTCGCCATTCCTCCAGAATTGGTCGCCATTTTGTAAGCAAAGAGAAATTCGCAATTTCTCAGGGTGAAGGACGAAATATTGCCACCGGCAATGAAGGAGGGCTTCAATATACGGGGAGAGTGGAATTATTCCCAATGGGAAGCTTTTTGAAAAAAGGAGAGTATAAGGGAAGCTCAACGCTTAGAGAGTCAAAGCCAAAGTTGATGCTAGCATATACTTATGATTTTAATAATGATGCTTCTAAGACTAGATCGAATATGGGCGATTATATGTATCTCGATGATGGGAGTCTTTACCAGACGAATATTACAACTCAGTTTATAGATGCGGTGTTTAAATATGAGGGCTACTCTTTAATGACTGAATATTCATCTCGAAGTGCTACAAATCCAATAGCAAAAGAAAGTGACGGAATGGAAACAGGTGATGTAGTTTTAACAGGAAGTGCCATTAATGTGGCAATGGGATATTTTTTATCAGAAAAAATAGAAATTGCTGGACGTTGGACATCTTTAAGCTTCGATGATCTAACCGGTGCTGAATCTGTTATAATGTATACCCTGGGGTTAAACAATTTTATAGTGGGTCATAAGCTTAAGGTACAGAGTGATTTAAGTTATACCCTAAATGACGGATCTGGAGATGCTCTTATGTTTAGAACTGGTTTTGAATTACATTTTTAATTTAACACACAGATAACATTTCACATGTAAATTTGATCTTGAAAACAAAATACTATGGATAATATATTCTTTTTGATGATAATTGCACTCGCTATTTTGGCGGTTGCAGATCTTATTGTTGGTGTCAGTAACGATGCAGTGAACTTTTTAAATTCCGCAATTGGGTCAAAAGTCATTTCTTTTAGAAACATAATGATAATAGCTAGTTTGGGTGTCTTTGTTGGTGCCGTATTCTCCAGCGGAATGATGGAAGTCGCTAGGAAAGGAATTTTCATGCCTTCGGAATTCTATTTCGATGAAATCATGTTCATTTTTATGGCAGTAATGATTGGGGATATACTATTGCTTGATTTTTTTAATACATTGGGAATGCCAACTTCTACCACAGTTTCTATAGTTTTCAATTTGTTAGGAGCAGCTGTAGTAATGGCGCTTATTAAGATCGGTATGTCTGATACTGAGACATTGGCAGATCTTTCCCGTTATATTAACACACAGAAAGCAAAGCAAATTGTTTCTGGTATTCTTTTATCAGTGGTGATTTCATTTACTGTGGGAATGCTTGTACAATGGATTTCACGTTTAGTATTTTCTTTTCAATATGAAAAGAAAGTAAAAAACTTTGGATTTATTTTTGCCGGTATTTGTCTCACGGCAATTGGCTATTTCATTTTCTTTAAAGGTCTAAAAGGGACCCCTTTCTATGGAGACATTAAAGAATTCTTAGCAGATTATTCAATATTATTGATCGGTTTAATGCTTGCTTTTTGGACAGTCTTGATGTTCTTGATAGATAAGATTTTTAAAATTAATGTACTTACAATTGTTATTGGTGTTGGTACTTTTGGTCTCGCGCTCGCTTTTGCTGGAAATGATCTTGTGAACTTTATTGGCGTGCCTATGGCTGCCTATCATAGTTATGAAGCTTGGTCGGCGTCAGGAATACCCGCATCTGAATTCTCCATGGGAATCCTCTCGAAAAAAGTGCCAACCGAATCTGGTTTGCTAATATTAGCAGGTTCAATTATGGTCGTCACCTTGGCTTTTTCAAAAAAAGCACGTACAGTTGCAGACACTTCCATTGATCTTTCTCGACAAAGAGATGGAATTGAGAGGTTTCAACCAAACATGCTTTCAAAGATCATTGTAAAGGGATCTACAAAGTTTGTGAGTGCTATAAGTGCAGTTTTACCAAGTGCTTTTCAAGCTAAGATTTCGAGTAGTTTTCAAACGCCAGCAATAGAAGTATCAGAAGTAAAAGCAAAAGAGCTTCCTGCATTTGATATGATTCGTGCGTCTATTAATCTTGCTGTTGCTGGAATTTTAATTTCGATAGCAACCAGTATGAAATTACCCTTATCCACAACATATGTTACGTTTATGGTAGCTATGGGGACATCGCTGGCTGATCGTGCTTGGGGTAGGGAAAGTGCCGTTTATCGTGTTGCTGGAGTTTTAAATGTAATTGGCGGTTGGTTTTTTACAGCTTTCAGCGCATTTACATTTGCGGGTGTTTTAACATATATCATTTACATGGGTCGCGGGGCCGCAATAGCAATCTTATTACTCCTTGCTGCCATACTTGTTCTTCGTAATTATTTAAGTCATTTGAAGAAGTTAAATTCACAATCTGACCATACCTCATTGAAGAAATCTGCAAGCCAAACCGTTCAGGGTATTATTGAGGAAAGTGCAGATAATGTCGCCAAATCTATGTATCGCTCTGTAAAAATATTTGATGGTGTCATGGAGGGATTGGCAAACCAAGATGTGGGTGCCCTAAAAAAAATGCGTAAAAGTGTTTCGAAATTTGAAGATGAAGTTGAGACTTTGCGTAATCATCTGTTTTATTTTATTAAAAATTTAGATGATACCAGTGTTCGGGGAAGTAATTTTTATATCATGGTTCTGGCAAATTTGACAGATGTAGTTGAATCCCTAGCATTTATATCTAAAAAAAGCTTCAAGCACATCGATAACAATCACAGCGGTTTAAGTAAGGGTCAGATCAATGATTTAAAGGAGATTCAGTCTGATTTATCTACGGTTGTTTCGGCCATTGAAAGAGCATTTGTTAATAAAGAATTTAGTGATTTAGGAAGCTATCTTGAACAAGAAAATCTAATTGTAGCGCTCATTTCTGAGAAAGTTGATATTCAGATCGCGCGGACAAGAAAGGAGGAAGTGAGTCCGAAAAATACGACTCTTTACTTCAATTTGTTGCTCGAAACAAAAGACTTGATAAAGTCAATAATGAGACTTGCAGAAGAATACTACAACAGTAGCTCAAATAGATAATTTATTTGATCGTCAGTTGACATTGTTTTTGTGTCATATATTGTAGAATATAATTACTTAGAATCTCATGGCTAAAATGATAACTACCCCCAGAGTTAAATATTATTGGGTGATAGGAGCTACAGGATTTGTTGGGAGAAATTTAATTCTGGAACTATTAGATCGTTATGGTGACTATCCTTTAGTTCAGATTGTTGCTGTAGGGCATCATCGATTAGACCCGATGGTAATGGAGCGAACACATTTTTTAATGATGCCCTTAAATAAAATTGAGAAAAGGTGGATCGAACGTTTTCCGCCAAGCTACTTATATCATTGTGCTCGTATGGCTGGGAGTAATGATTTTCTGCGTCGTATAGCATCATCCAAAGGCGAGCGAGCTAATATTCGTTTAAAAAAGATGCTGGAGAACTTGACGTCACCTCCTATTGTCATTTATTGCAGCGGAACATTGATGTACGGTAATAATTTGGAAGCTGTAGATGAAGATTCACCAATTCAGCCAATAGCATATGCACGTGCATATGAACGGGCAGAGAGACCCTGGCATAAGAAGTCTAATTATATGGATATTCGCATGGCCTTCCCTGCATGGATCTTTGGAGGGGACTCTTGGTTTATGAGTTTTTATCTAAATCCCGCTGAAACCCGTAAAAAAGTTCCTGTATATGGGGATGGGGGTCAACAAATGAGCCTGATTCATGTTCAGGATGTTGCCGGACAGCTTATCCATATAGCAGAACATGGAGAAAAAAGTAATCACTATAATATTTATGGTACAGAGCTAACCACGCAAGCTAATTTTGCGCAAACGGTTGCTGAGGAAGCTGATCTTCAAACTGAGATTTTAAGTGAAAAAGAAATTGAAAAGAATTATGGCAAAACCGTTTTAGAGGCATTGACTTCATCGATGCCAATTAAAACTCAACATATAAAATGGAGAGCAGGCTACAATTTTAAATTTCCTAATTGGAGATTAATGGTTCGAGAAGTTGTTTCCCTGCATAGAAATAATTAACTCTTTTTTTGAAAATCATAAAGCATATATTCTCCAAGAGTTCCAAGTTTGGTGCGTGAAATTTTAGAGTCTATAAACCAGAGAAAAAGTCTAATCTTGTTTGGGAGTCTTCTGTGAATCCCTCCATAATACCAGGCCGGAAAAAAAATACTATAGCCTCGCTGTTCTTTGCATTTCAGTGTTGTACTTAATTTAACTTCTTTCGATGAGTAGCATTTAGACGCCAAAAATTTTGATGACGAATACCCTCCCCATACTTTTTTTAGGCGATCAAAGGCACTGCGGAACCTGCCTTTGAGTAATTCGATAAGTATTCCGCCAACATACCATTTGTTCACAAAAGTCAGCACTAAATTTCCTCCAGGCAGAAGAAGTCTCTCTAATTCAGCCATGGAATTACTCAAGTCATCTACCGTGTTCAAGGCTCCGAAAAAGACATATATCATGTCGTATCTCTCCCCAGGGAATTGGCTTTCAATATCTTCTACACTTCCTTGTTTTGATATTGCATTACTAAGATTAAAATCGAGTATTTTTTCATTTGTAATTCTAACCATCTCAGCAGAGATATCTAAGCCTCTTATGCTTGCTTCAGGGAAAGTTTGAGCAAAATGAACCAGGTCAAATCCAGGCCCAAATCCAATCTCTAATACTCTTGTGAATTTATATTGGCGCACATGTTCACGAAACGATTGACGGATACGTTGTAGGGTATCGTTTTTCCAATATCGATGTTCAAAATCAACAGCATCTTTATCATAATAATCTCCAATTTGATTGTAATATTTTGAATTCATTTATGATTTTGTTTTGAAATTAGTTCAGGACATATTATGGCTGCTCCAAAAGACCAAAATAAAAATGCAAAACTAGGCTGATTTAAAAAATTGTTCACGTTCATATGGAATGCATAAGTTATCAAGCCTAAAAAAAATGGCAATGTCTGTATTTGCATTTCTCCTGTGCTTGAGTAGCTGCGATACATCCAAATTATAAACATAATCAGAAACAATATAGTTGAGGGCCATCCGTTTTCGCTCAGCTGGAGTAATATTTCGCTATGGGAAGAGCCTCCAGAGCCTTTGGGTATATTGTCGGGGTTTCTGACACTCAACCTATTTATTAACGATGCTTCTTGAAAGGGTATATAGGTGAACTGATATGTGCCCGGTCCAAAGCCCCAATGAGGTCGATCTTGGAACATTTTAATTGCACTTGTCCATCGGTTCAATCGCTCAAGGTTACTAATATCTGTTTGGATATTAGTTACAGATAAAACCTCTTCAAAAACATTTGCATTTGGGTCATGACTTTCTATCTTATCATAGGTAAAGGCCTCACGAATTTTTTCAGACCCAAAAATTATACTGACAACAATCAGAATTAATGGCATAGCCAATCTAGCTTTTATAGGCAGCCAGCACAAAAAATATGTGATAATCATTATTCCGATACTGATTAAAGCAGCGCGAGATTCGGAAAAAACAACAATTATAAAGGCCATTAAAGACAGGAGATAATAATTTTTGTCTATTCTTGCTTTTCCCAAAGAGAGTCCACTCAATATTGCCGCTACAGCACCTACAAAGGTATTTGAATAATAAAATGGCTTAAAAATTCCATTTATGGTGACTGGATTAAAATCGTACTTGATAAATTGATATCCGCCCCAAAGAATTACAAGTGAGAAAGCTAAAAAATATAGTTTAAGCCACCTTGAAAGTTCACCTGACCCAAAACGAAGAACTCCGTAAAAAAAAACAAATACAAAAAGTGCATTGAGTAGGGAAAATTTAAATGAAGTCTCAATCATTGAACTCATAAAAAGGGGTAATACAAAAGATATAACCCAAAGCCCAGGAAGGGGTTGATTGGTGATTAGTTTATAATTTTTTTCAATTAATAAATCCCAAAATAATACAATAGCTAAAACTCCAATTAGCCATTCACTTGGGAGCATTAAATTAAGTTCTCCAATATTGATATTCATGCTCAACGGTAGGATAAATGCAAGCAGAGAAAATCCGTTTTTGGCCCATTTTTTTTTAACTATGATTACAGCGACAATTAGGGCTAGCAATCCTGCAAAAATTAATCCCCATTTATCTATGGTCCAGACTGCAACAATATAAATCAGTAAAAAAAATATGGATCCAATTCCACTTTTAAAGTTCAACATGAAGCGTCAGCTTTTTACCATAGAAAACCCCCATAAACATAAATACGCTAGAGCACCTCCTAGTAATCCAATTAGCCAAAATGGTAATCCCGAAGGTGAGGAAGGTATTTCGGCACTTGAAATGATATATGATTTTGGGATTGGTGCTTTTAAATAATTCTCTAAAGTTTTGTCTTTTCTTTGAAGTCTAGTCAATTCTTTAACAGCAGCTCCATATTGATTTTCTTTTTGAAACAATCTAGCCTCTAATGCCAATGAGTCTTTTTGAGCCTCAACTCTTAATGAATCTAATATTGACCTTAAATATTCTACCTCTTGAGATAGTGTCGCTAAATTGCTCCGAGTGAAATCCAAGCTTTGCCCCACATTTTGCCCAAGCATTTCTTGTTTTATCGAGTCAGCCCATTGAACAATTGAATTAGCAGCACTTGCTGCCAATATTGCTTCAAAAGCGTCAACAGACACTTTCACTGCTCCATTTCTAGTTCGATTGACTTGGTAATTTAATTCTTCACCGTAAACATTTTCAATTTTTTGTTTAAGGATTTTACTCGTTAATATCTCAATATGCGCATCTATCTCGATTGGAGATCCAAAGCCTATTCCATTTTGATTTATCTGCTTTTCCATCATGGTTAATGGGACAAAAAATGTGGCCTCTGCTTGATACGATGCCGGTTTGAAAAGCATTAAACAACCAATAAGTATGCCTGCTATTCCACTAAGAAAAATGAAGTTTTTTTTCATGATTATACTAGTTTTTTCTCGTTGTAATTTTCTAAAACTCTATTTTGAACACTGTTTGGCCAGAACCCACTGGTGTGTTCAGAGATTTCTGAATTACTATTTTTACGCCAAGAATTTTTAAGCATGCTTCTTGTAATAATTTCTCGGGCCTTATTTTCTATCCAATCTCCCCAAAAATTATTTATTCGTTGATCTCCAGTTCCAAATAAAGGATCATATACACGCCATCTAGAAAATGTGCTCGAATTAAATGTGTAGGCTTTTTCAGGAATAAAGTTTGGAAAGTAATCCTGAATAAATTTATTTTTCTCATAGAATTTACCTAGTAGACCTTTATTGGTGAGAGCTATTAGCGAAGCTGATTCAACAGCGGTGTAGATATTTTTTTTCTTTAACTCTAAATGTTTCTCGTCAATAAAAAAATTGGTACAAAAGTATTTGTGCGAATTGAATAAAAACAACTTTTTGAAGATAATTAAAACCAGTCTAGTAGTCCATGCCCTATTTAGTTTTGTAATTATAAAATAATCGATATCGTCATCGTCACTAGTCGTCCCAAGTTTTGATAATGATCCGGAGAGATATACCCCTTTTACAAAAGGAAATTGATGGATTAACCATCCCATCCTCTTTGAAATTTTGAGTAATCTTGAATTCCTTTTCAAATTATTTGACCTGATATCTAAAGATTCATTATTCAATGCCCAAAGATCATCTCTGTTTACTATTAGATTCGACTTAGTCATCTCGCTAAGGTTCTTTAAAACCTCTTTTTGAGAAGTTTTTATGCTTAAATAGCGGTGAATTTCTTCCGAATGCAATGAATGATTAAAAAAATCAAAATATTCTAGTACGTTGATTATTGCCTTATGAATTTCTGTAAGTGCTTTTAAGTCCTGTTTTTGATTCACTGGTCTTTTGATATTGATATAATCTAGGATTGTAAGAAGAGAGATTAAGAGCTATTCTTTATTTGGTTCTAGCTTTTTTTAAAAGTTGTCTTTCTGGAATAGAAATATTTTGATGACTCATTCAAAGCTATAATCGCGTCCATAATACATCATCTGAGCAAGGAAATTTTTAGGATATTCGATATCAATATCTACAATCGAGTAACCTTTCCTTATGGGGGTCATTATTGGATTTACAAATCCACTGTAAGGTGCGATATTCAACGGTTCAGAGCGTCTCAGAACTTCAGCATGAACATTCTGGTCGACTTTGACACCGTAATTCTCAACTAAGGAACGACCAGCTTCGAAATCCCCCTCGCTTTTAATACGTTGAATCTCATTTAAGAGTTCTCCAAAGTAGATGCGCAATTGATCGTAGTCATTGATCACAAAGTAGGTTTTTCCGTCAATAAACTTGCGTTCGATAGTATTGCTTTTCACTCCTCGATCAAATGCCCAAGAAGCTACAAGTTGTCGATTTCTCATGTGATCTTCTTCTATATCATCTCCAGGCAGGATTCGTCTCAATTGTAGCATCATTCCATTGCTTATGTAACTATCATATTCCGCATAGCCGGCTTCTTTATTATCCATAAGACCTATTTGCTGCATTTTATCATCAAGAATGAAATACAAGGCAACTAGGTCTGCTCGAGCCTCCTCAAGTGTTGAGCTGTAGTTTTTTAATGTTTCTTTAGGAGTTCCTATACCAGGATTTATCTTGCCTGAGGCATGACCTACTACTTCATGAAGAGCTGTGTGCATTTTTGAACCGAGTTCTCCATATTTTTCTGCACGTTCTTGATGAATTCTTGAGAAGCTGAACTCTCTAGACATTCCCTTTCCAGAGCTATTGTGATATGCATCTTCAATATTCCCTAGAGAAACACTTTTAGAGCCGTGTTCGACTCTTATCCAGTTGGCGTTGGGCAGGTTTACACCTATCGGTGTTGATGGAGATGAATCACCTGCTTCTCCAGCAGCTTCAACAATCTTATAACTAACACCGACGACGCTCTCTTTTTTATGATTTTCATCTATTGGGCTATTGTCCTCAAACCATTGAACATTATCGGCAACTACGGCCATTCGCTCACTAGCATCAAAATCTTTGATTTGAACAATGGTCTCATAGGACCCTCGGTATCCCATTGGATCATTGTAAACCTCTACGAATCCGTTGATGTAATCTACATCACCATCAGTATTGCTTACCCAGGAAATATTGTATTCATCCCAAATAGAAAGGTCACCTGTTTGATAATATTTTATTAATAATTCAAGTGCTTCTGCCTGGCCATTATTCTCTGCCACTTCAATAGCATTTTCAAGATGCTTTATTATTTGTTTAATGCTTTTACTATACCTCCCTGTTTCACTAAAAACCTCTTCATAAAGAGCTCCATTATTATCTCGAGAAAGCCTACTGTTCAACCCATGACTCATTGGTCTTTCAGGGTCAAGATCTTTTTTTGCCGAATAAAAATCTTCCGCTTCAAGTTGAGTAATGTCTGGAGCATAAAAGTTAACAGCTGATTCAAGTAAAAGATCAACTCCGTCTGCACGATTGACTTTTTTAGGATCAAATTCAGAGTCGAAAATAGCACGATGAGCTTCTTCTGAGATTTTAAGGTCCAAAGTTACCAGGGTTGCTGAGAACCAATTTTGATCAAAATTGGGTTCGAATTTCATATTGCTGTAATGATGATGAATTCCGTTGGCGAAAAAGACACGTTTGGCATATACTTCAAAGTCTTTATACTCTTGAGTAGAGTGATCTATTGTTTCATTGGAAATAATTGATTCTAAGATTTTCCGGATCTCGAGATTATGGCGATAGTTACAATCCCACATTATATCACGCCCACTGAGGCCAGCCTCATTAAGATGATAAGCAAAAACTCTTTGTTTAGCAGTTAGGTTTTCCCATGAAGGTATTTTATATCGTAAAACTTTCACATCCTCAAAGCGATCTATTTGCCATTGAAAATCATCTGTTTCCATTTCTTCTTGAAGATTGCAGGAATTTAAAATCATTAGTGAAGCTAGACTTCCCATGTATAAAAGAGTTTTCATTTTTAAAAAAATTAAGCAATAATTTTTATTATTTATTAGAAATAAATAGTTTGACAAATATTCCAGGATGGAAGTTACTGCAACTTTAATATTTCTTTAGATAAAATAAGCGGTAATATATTTAATAGCAATATTTTAAGCAATTCAACGAATAGGGGTTGCCATAAAAAACATTAGAAATCATATAATTCTATTTCTTTTTTGGAGAAAAGCATTTTTAGATGAAATCCAGAATCATATCCTAAAATTTTTTTTTTTTACGGTTTTATAACTATTGCTATTTAATTTCTTTGTTCAACTTTAGTCCTGTTGTTTTAGAATTCTTGTAATATGATAGATTATTTTTTTAAAAAAAACACTAAAGTGAAACGATTTTATGATTTTTAGACTGTATTTTCGTTCCTTCTATTTTTGTAAAAGATTCTCATTAACGCTAGATAAAATGAGAAAACGGATAGGTGCTATTTGAATGTTAAACGAATCAAAAATGCTCTGTCCGTTTCGGCCCTTGTATGTCAAAATACAAGGGCTTTTTTAGGCCTGTTATTTAACCAGAGTTTTTTTGCTCATCGTCGAAATAGTAAATTTTAACGTCTGCAGTGTCATTCAAGTAATTTATTTTGCCCACCTCTACTCGATTTATTTTTAGCCCGGTCCTTTCTTCTAAATTGGATTTTAGCTCTTTATTATTGAACGATTTGATAAGATCAATTCGTTCAAATAAAACTGTTTTTTGAGTTTCATTCCTTAAAAGGAATACGTATTCAATTAGATAAGTTAAAAGGCAAATAGAAACATTGATCAAAGCTAATTCTGCAATAGAGATTTTATTCGATGCTAATGAATTAATGACACTTAGTCCAATGACTATAAACAGGTACGTCATTTCCTTTATTTCAACGGTGCTGGTTCGATATCGTATTATACCAAAAATGGCAAACAAACCTAATCCCATTCCGGTGTCTATGTCTAATTTCTTTAGTCCAAAACACAGAAAAAATGTGATGAAACCGATAAGAAAATATGTAAATAAGTAATCTTTTCTTTTTGCTATCGGATAGTACAAGTAACGAATTACTATTATTAGAAATACTAGATTAATTGATACTCTAAGCAATAGCGTATAAAAATCAGGATCAAACCAAGTGATATTCATTTTTTCGAATTTTATTAAGTTGTAGTAAAGTCATTTTAAACCGATTGTATTTTAATTTTTCGTTGCCCTTAAGTGCAATTCTTCCAAGAATATACTTACTCAATTTGACTGGTCGTTTGCCTTTTCTTTTCATTAGTTTAAAAAAGGGGCTGTTTCTATTTATTTTACTTTGTTTTAGTTCAGCAATGGCAATATCTGACATTTTTATTGTGTCGCCATTTTTGGAAAAGCTTAAAGACATGTCTAATGTTATTCTTTCAGGTGGAGTTATGGAAACAAGAGTTATCCTTTGATAAGAGGTGCTTATAGATTTTTGTAAATCTAAATTGGAGATAGAACAATCACGTAGAAATTTTATTTGCTTTGAAGATAAATCACCATTCTCAGAGGAACTTTGAATTCTGCTCTTAAATGTTCGTCCATTTTTTTTTTGTTTTATTTCGAGATAATGTTTCTTTGAATCAACATATTGTCGGTATCGAACCTTAAATCTATTTTTTTTACCGCGATGGTGGTCTCTGAAAAAACTATCCTTATCATCATCAAAGTAAAGACTCTCATATGAATGAGTGAATTTATTATTCACGCTCAGAACGGAATAATCATTTTCTAGACTTAAAAGGATATCATGTAAGTCATCAATTGCGAAAACAAATTTTGAATCCATTCGATTCATAAGCTTTACGCTATCCATTTCTGCCAGGGAAATGGGATTAAATCGCTTTAAAATCTTATTTAAGACCATCTGCGCAAGTTAATTTTTCGGATTGAATTTTTTCAATAATCCATTAAGATCTATTTTCAAATCTAATGCTATAATATTTAGTAATTCTCTCTCTGATGGCTTTCCTTCCCTTTGAAATAAGTATTGCATACGTGCGCTATAAATCTTGTTAAAATCGTATTCTAGTCCAGCCATGTGTCTATATTTTCTAGTGTAGGTCGGTGTATTCTCTTCGATAGAGAAAAATAATTCTGAACCACCGTTTATCCTTAGCTTTTTAGATAAGGGATGCTCAATTAAAATTCTAGATCGCACATAGGTTCTCTTAAAATTTAATGGTGTATTTAAATAAAAGTCACGAATTTTTCGTTGCGCTCGTAAACGATATTTCATTTTAAAGTTATTTAACTTTAAAAGCCTGCCAGAGATATCAAAATGAAATCTATCTGCAATATCCTTGAAGTCTTCTTCGACTCCACTATTAAAGATTGATGAATCTATAAATGAGAGGTTTGAGCGTCTTGTTCCTACTGCAATTTTTAAAAAATTATTGACAGAATATTTGACTATGAAATCGTGATAATTTCCTCGAGCCTGATTGCTATTTCTTCTATTACCTATTTCGTACTTGACATCAATATTCTTAAAAATCTCATAACTTAAATTCAAGTCAGACCATAGATTTTCGCTACTATTTTGAGCTTGAATAAAAAACGAATTTGTGAATAAGAAAAATATTGGTAGATATAACTTTCCCATTTTTTAAAAATTAATTAGAAATTAATTTATTTGACAATCTGTATTTTTCTGGTTATTTCATTATTGTTTGAAGTTAGCCTTAAGATGTAGACGCCTTGATATACGGATTGTGTATCAAAATAAGCGATTGTGCTCCCTTTAGAGATTTTCTTCAATTGTATTAATCTACCCATTTGGTCTAGTAATTCAACTTTGATATCATTCATTACTATTCCATTGAATTGAATTGCTATAAGGTCTGAAGTTGGATTTGGAAAAACCGATATATCAGAATCTTTTAATTCTATATTGCCAATAGAGCTTGTATAAATTGTTGTTGTTTCGTTAATGGAATTCACCTTTCTGTTAGATGCATTTCCGTAAAACGTTGGTCCAATTAAATATGGGTATGTTGAATTCCAATCTTCATCCACTGTCGCATAGTATGCATAAGTCCCATTTGGATAATCAGGTGTAATAGCAAAACGACCATTATGCTCATCTAAGTGATCATCCCCAACATTGATGATATATTCATAGTCTTCTTTAAAGTAACCTAAGAACAAGGTTTCTTGAGATGTTCCTCCAGGGCCTGTTATGGTAATTACTTGGCCCACAGTTGGCCCGTTGGTCCTGGTAGTAATATTTCTTAATTGATAGCTTGACTTTATTCTTGTAATACCACCCGATCCATCTGCATTCTTATAGCCAAAAGCACCATAAATAGGATATCCATCATAAGCGAAGCCAATTAATGGAGAGTGAGAATTGCTATCAGGAGTATATAAACCGTCAGCATCATAAAGATTACAGATATTGGATAAAACAGTTAAATCAATCTTAAAAGCTGATGGGTTTTGGTGATGATGATAATTCCCCATTGCAGGATGTCCTTTGGAACAGTCAAACCCATTCATCTCAGCTGGAATGGCATCACGATTCCAGTCCATAGATGCCATGGGCCCTCCAGGGCATGGCGGGTTTCCTGGCCCCCCACAAAGAGAATTCGTATTTGGGTTCCAAGCGACGCCATCTCGATAATCAAATACCGCGACACCGTTAATAAATACTCCAATATTTCCTCCATTTGTAGAGATCGGGCTTCCGAAATTTGGTGTAGGATTTAATGGAAATTGAAATATTGAATTTTGATTCTGAGCATTACTTGGATTAAAATCTAAAAATGGCCCTGTTGGATAAGATGGCACTCCTGTGGCAGTAACGTATACATTGTTCGTTGAGTACTCCACTTTTTGACAGTTAGCTAAAATATTATTGCTCATGGCCGTTGAATTCCCTGAGACGTAGTATGTTCCTAACTGAGTTGTGTTTTGTAACCATGAACTTATCGTTGGAGTGATTTGAGCAAATCCTGAAAATGAAAACGCAAGAAAAAGAGTAAATAATGACTTTCTGATCATGGTTAAAAAGTATGGTTTTTATGTTTTAAATCTACAAATCTTATTCGAGTATTATTATTTAATAATTATTGATTTATAAATAGGAACCAGGTTTCACAATTTTTTTTTATTAATGAGATCTCTTGGGAATTGATGTTTTGGGTTAAAGACAAAACTTGTGTCATTGAGAGTTAATAAAAATGCTATTAAATCAGTTTTCTCATCGCTTTTAAAAGGTCTAGTCATGCTGTCATTTATTCCCAGTCTATCATTTTTAATCATGATAGAGTAATGATCTAATACCCCTCTCAGGGATGAGAAGCGACCATCATGCATATAAGGGTATGAAAAGCTTAAGTTGCGAAGCGATGGAATTTTGAATAGCATACTATCTCTTCTATTTTGACTTATTTCCATCCTTCCAACATCTTTAAGGAGAGTATCAATTTCTAATCCGTTAGATGCGAAATCATAAGTAGAAAATAATGGTTGCAAATGGCACCGATTGCAACTAGCGAGAAAAAGTTTATATCCTTTTTTTTCCTGTAATGAAAATATTGCTTTTCCATCTAGAACCTTGTCATATTTCGAATTTGCGGACACCAAAGTTAGTTGAAATTGAGATAGTGCTTTTAGAATATTTTGACCGGTAATATTGCTATCCCCAAAGGATTGGTAAAAAAGTTGTCTGTAATATTTATCATTTTGAATTTTCCCTTTGACCTCAATAATACTCGATGCCATCTCGCTAGAGTTATGGATTGGAGCCAAGGCCTGAACATCTAAATGGTTTATGGCCCCATCCCACATAAACTTTTTCTGCCAAGCTAAATTGTATAAGGCAGGAGCATTCCTTGTGCCTATCGAATCATAAATCCCGTGACTTAATTTATGGTCTGTGTGGGAAAATGCATTAAAAGGAGAATGACAGGATGCGCAGGAGACCGTATTGTCCAAGGAAAGTATCGGGTCATAAAAAAGGTTTCTTCCCAGTTCAATTTTATTCGAATCGATTGGGTTGTTTTGAAATGAATAAACTGGTTTTGGGAAATTGTTCGGAACAAAATATTGAAAATCATTATAATTCGTAAAAGCCATTAAAAAGACTCCGCTGAAAATCATAATGATAATTCTATTTTTCAATTCGAATCAAAAGATTCAGCTAAAATTTGAGATTTCTCTGTAGCTATTTGACTTGGACTCATAATGCCTGCTTGTTGTGAAAGATCTGTTTTTTTGAAGAAATGAATTAAATCTAACTCAATAATTTTACTTTTCTTACTCTTAAAATATAAGTTCACTTTTCGAATAGATTCAAAAGGTTTTTTATAGCCTCCAAGATGGAAATTAAAAGATTTATCTCTAGTCAAACAATTTTTCGAGATTCCTTCTAATTTAAAATTTATATATCCGCTCTGCCACGACCAATACATCCCCTGTGTTGGGTCTAAATCCCCACCCAATGCTCCTGATACATTAATTGAGCTGTCTAGGCCTAAGACAAAAGAAATGCTCTCTGTTTGGTTAACATCAATATCTTTTATTTTTAAAGATTCAGGGTATTTAAAATCAATTAATTGACGAACGGGGTAATACTGGGGAGGTGAATTCCCTCCTTTGAAATTTAAAACTATGTCGGAAACATAAAATTTTAAAGTGGTTATTTTAATGCTGTCTTGATTAACAGGATCAAAATACAATTCATCAAGATTTAATTTAGCTTTGTTAAATAACAGCTCAAAACGTAATTGAGTTTTGATAGATTGAGCCTGAGATATCTCAGTGGAGATCAATAAAAGAATCAGTAAGAGAAATCGCATTTGTTATTGTCTTAAACCATCAGAATCCCAATATTACAAAACCTCTAAAATTGACCTATTAACTTTTAATCAAGATTGCTCAACACTTGTTTGAGAAAAGATTTAAAATCATCTCTAATTTGATTATTTTTAATACCAATTTTAGGATCAAAATTCTCTTTATTTCTAGGTAAAATCATGGTTCCAATAATTTCACCTCCATGCCTAGGGAATCGATCGATCGCTGCATTTAGGACAGTTTCCCCACCGCGCGGACCAGGTGCCGTGGAAAGAAGAATCATTTTTTTTCCGGCAAACATCTTCAATGTATGAACAGAAGCCCAGTCAAATAAATTCTTAAACCCCGCTGTGTAAGAACCGTTATACTCAGCGAAGGAGATAATTAATAAGTCTGCTGAATTTAATTTAGAAATAAAAGAACCAACAGCTTTAGGGATGCCACCTTTCTCTTTTTCAACTGTATAAACAGGCAAATCATAATCGTTTAAATCTAAAACTTCAAATGAATCTTTTGATATTTGGGAGGCAACATATCTAGCCCATTCCCGATTTATCGAATTAACAGAGTATGAGGCCCCAAATGCAACTATTTTAGGCGATTTCATCGTTTCTTACTTGACCAGAAGCCGTTATTTTTTTTCTTTTTTTCTGGATTCTGTTTTACTCCCTCATTGCTCTTGGGTTTGGTGAAGGCGCCTCCTGAACCAGAAGAATCACTTCCCCAGTAGGAAGTGTCATTTTCTTTTTTCTTTTTTTCCTTAAACCGCTGGGTATCATTCAAATTTTTCAGTTTGTAATTTCTAGAATCTTTCGATTGACTTGGGTTTTGCTTTTTTGAATTTCTGGTTTGCGGCTTTCTGTCCTCATTTGTTGAAGAATCCGATTTTTCATTATTTGGCAGAAGCGTTCCGGGAAGAAATTCATGATTTGTTTCAACTTCAATTTCTTTCTTAATAAGCTTCTGAATGTCTTTAAGGTATTTCATTTCCTCTCTGTCGACAAAAGACCAAGCAATACCGCTATTCCCAGCACGCCCTGTTCGTCCAATTCTATGCACATATGTTTCCGGAATATTCGGGATTTCATAATTTATAACATGTGTTAATTCGTCAATATCTATACCTCTTGCAGCAATATCAGTTGCAACTAAAACTCTAGTATCTCTTTTTTTGAAATTCTTCAATGCATTTTGACGCGCATTTTGACTTTTGTTCCCATGAATTGCTTGGGCGGTAATGTCATTTTTTATGAGATCTTTAACAACCTTATCTGCTCCATGTTTTGTTCTTGTAAAGACGAGTACAGATGGAATGTTAAATGACTCATTATTTAAAATTGATCTGAGAAGAAATCGTTTTAATTTTTGATCAACTTTGAAAACTTTCTGTTGAACTTTTTCAGCAGTCGTAGAGACTGGATCAACCGAAACTCTGATAGGGTTTTTCAATAATGAATCACTCAGTTTAACAACCTCTTCCGGCATTGTTGCAGAGAAGAAAAGTGTCTGTCTCTTGGCGGGGATCTTTGCAATTACTTTTCTTACGTCATGAATGAAACCCATGTCAAGCATTCTATCTGCTTCATCTAAAACAAAGTGCTCAATTCTTCTCAAGTCAATAAACCCTTGGTTCATTAAATCTAAAAGCCTTCCAGGTGTTGCAGTAATAATATCTACCCCCCGTTTTAAAGCATCAGTTTGAGATTTTTGTCCAACTCCTCCAAAGATTACCGTATGGTTAAGTTTGGTATTACTTCCATAGGACTCAATACTTTCATCTATTTGAAGAGCCAGTTCTCTTGTAGGAGTTAGAATAAGAACTCGAACAGGTCTTTTGCCTGGCTTTTCTACTATTGGCATTAATTGTTGAAGGATTGGAAGCGTAAAGGCAGCTGTTTTTCCCGTTCCTGTTTGAGCAGTACCAAGAACATCATGCCCTTTTATGGCTGAGGGTATTGCTTGTGCTTGAATAGGGGTGGGGGTTTCGTACCCCTGGCGGGCCAAGGCATCTACGAGAGGAGATGCGAGACCAAGTTCAATAAATGCTTTCAAGAGAACAAAGATAAGTTAATTGGATCGGACAAAAATTAAAGAGCTAAGCCTTTTGTTAATTATTACTTTAAGGAATTCAAACTATTAAAAATATTTTATCTCATGGATTGATTCAGTTATCAATGACAAGAAATATTTTTTGATCTCTTTTGGCATGATTTTTAACCCTTAACTTTGTTCAATAATTTACAATTTTATAAAAAATATATATAAATGAGTCAAGTCGGTAAAAAATTTCCTGATATATCTGTTAATGCCATGAATGACATGGGCGATACGTTCAAAATGAATGTATTACAGGAGGCTATCAACAATAAAAAGAAGGTTATTCTTTTTTGGTACCCCAAGGATTTTACATTTGTCTGTCCAACAGAAATCCATGCATTTCAGGCAAAATCTAAAGAGTTTGAAAAACGGAATACAATTGTTATCGGAGCCAGTTGCGATACCCCTGAGGTTCATTTTGCATGGCTTAACACAGCAAAAGACAATGGAGGTATTGAAGGAGTAACGTTCCCATTAATTGCTGATTCCACTCGACAGCTTGCTGAAAATTTGGATATTTTAGATACTCAGTATGTTGGTACTGAAGAGGACTATACGATTGAAGGTGACAATGTTACTTATCGAGCAACTTATTTAATAGATGAAGAAGGAACAATCTTCCATGAATCAGTCAATGTAATGCCTTTAGGACGTAATGTTGACGAGTATTTGCGGCTAATAGATGGATACACGCACCACCAAACTCATGGTGAAGTTTGTCCTGCAAATTGGGAAGAAGGCAAGGATGCAATGAGTGAATCAAGAGAAAGCGTCGCTACATATTTGAGTAAGCACTAGAATTTATCATGGAAGAGTTAAAAGAAGATAATCTTGGAGATATTTTATCTAAAAATGAAAAAGTCATGGTCCAATATGGCGCTGGATGGTGCGGTAATTGTCGCATCATGAAGCCCAAATTCAAAAAGTTTGCTGCTGAAAATTCGGATACTTCTTTTTATTATGTTGATGCTGAAAAATATCCGGGTTCTAGGAAATATGCAAATGTGAGTAATTTGCCAACATTCGCTGCTTTTAGTAAAGGGGAGCTGGTCAAGCAGATTCAAACAAATAAGATCGAAGTTCTTAAAGAATTCGTAGATGAAATTACCTATAGTTAAAACTCTTTCTGAAAGATTTGATGAGGACTACCTTTTAGAAACATTGGAGGTTCTTGAAGCTTTAGCAGAGGTGCCTACTTTAAAAGATAAGGAGCTTGAAGTAGTCGGCGAGTTAATCTCCAATACTTTAGGGGCGGTCGAAGTTATTGGGATAATGCGGGAGAGTAATGGAAGAAAGAGCGCTAAAGAAGCCTCTTCTGAATTTATGAAACGAGTTTTAGGAAGTATTGATCAGTAGTAAGAGAATAGAAAATATTAGTTTAATCAGCTTTTTAAATTGTCAATTATATTGCATTTATAAAGTTAAATTTGTCGGTATGTTTGGATGGTTAAAAGGAAAAACAGAAGAGGAAAAATTAGCTCTACAGTATAAAGATTTATTGAAACAAGCATATGATTTATCAACTGTTGATCGCGCTGCTTCAGATTTAAAAAGAGCTGAAGCTGAAGAGGTAGGTAAGATCTTAGATGAGATTCGTCAAAAGAATTAAATCTGCATATTTTGAAAATGAAAAATCTCAAAGGTTCAAGAATTGCAGTTTACTGTGCATCTTCCGCAAAAACTAACCAACGATACATAGACCAAGCTGAGAAATTGGCTGTAGAATTTGTAAGAAAAGAGGTAAAATTAGTTTTTGGCGGAGGCAAAACAGGTTTAATGGGGCATATAGCCTCGAAGGTTATTCAAAATGGAGGTCAAATTCAAGGGGTAATGCCTTATTTCTTAAAAAATATAGAATTGAGTCATCCTCTTGTGGATGATTTTATTTTTGTGGAAACGATGTCCGAGCGCAAGCAGCTTTTATTAAAAAACACTGAAGGATTAATTGCTCTTCCAGGTGGTTGTGGAACTTTAGAGGAATTACTGGAAGCCATAACTCTAAAAAGACTTGGTCAGTATCTCAAGCCAATTATCATTGTTAATCAGTATGGGTTTTATGATCCTCAGCTAGAAATGCTTGAGAAGATGATTCAAGAAAACTTTATGCGTCCAGAGCATAGATCCCTATGGACAGTAGTTAGCAATGCAAAGGATGCTTTACAAGCAATTGAATCGACTGAGGATTGGCCTTCTGATGCCTTATTCAATGCTACATATAAAAATTAAATCAGATTTCTAAAAACATCTAATTTGAACCCATTATTTTAATTTCCGGGATAATGTCGGCATGATGTTTGACAAGTTTAAATAACTATTTTGTGATGAACATAGTATTACATTACTTTTGTGCATCTCAAGAATTTAAATGTTTAACTAATTTAGTTTGAAACCCATGAAAAAGGTTCTCACTTTTCTCCTAATACTTGGAGTCTTATCTAGCTCTAAAGCTGTTGCTCAAGAATCAACAGATACTTTGTTAACGTCGACAGAATTAGGCCTCAATGATTCCGCTAATGTTGCTTCCGACTCAACTGCTGTTGCGTTGGATTCTGCGGCTGTTGATACAAATGATGTAGTTCTCATAGAGGAAGCTGTAATGCCTGAAGATCCAAGCTTTACTCAAGTTTTGAAGAAATATTTTATCAATGGTGGTCCTTTCTTCATGTCATTTGTTCTCCTTGCTTTGATCTTAGGGTTGGCTCTTGTCATAGAGAGAATTATATATCTAGCGTTATCGACAACGAATAATGACAAATTATTAATGGATGTGGAGACAGCCTTAAATAATGAAGGAGTTGATGCGGCAAAAGAAGTTTGCAAGAATGTAACAGGTCCTGTTGCCACTATTTTTTACGAAGGACTAGACAAAATGGATGAAGGTATCGACATGGTTGATAAAGCTATTGTTTCTGTTGGGTCTGTGGAAAATGGCAAGCTTGAAAGAAATATATCATGGATTTCTCTTTTTATAGCATTGGCTCCTATGTTAGGTTTCATGGGAACGGTAATTGGTATGATTGGAGCTTTTGATGCTATTGAGGCTGCGGGCGATATATCCCCTTCTTTAGTTGCTGGAGGTATTAAAGTAGCCTTGCTGACTACTGTATTTGGTTTAATCGTTGCAATGATCCTTCAAGTGTTTTACAATCTTATCATTGCAATGATGGATAACATCGTGAATAAGATGGAAGATGCTTCGATTCACTTTTTAGATATGGTAGCTGATTTTAAAGCAAAGAAGAAGTAAATTAATTACCTGCTATGAAGAATTCTCGATTAATAGCTTTAGGAGTTGCTGGCTTAGCCGGCTTAGCTGGTGGAATACCAACTTTAGGGATCTGGTTTTCGCCAAGCGATGGTCTTATTAATACATCTATAATAGTCACGATAATTTTGATAATTTCTGCTACTATTTTAGCAATTGCTAGTTCGGTAAATGGTATGCTGATAAATCCGAAAGGGCTGCAAGGAGCCGCAATAGGAATTGGTGGTCTTTTATTTATTTTTCTTTTGAGTTATATGTTGGCAGACGGCTCCGATTACATGATATATGATAATGTTGATGAATCTACCACAAAGTGGGTTGCAACAGGATTAAATGCTTTTTACATTGCTTTTACCTTAGCAATCGCATCGGTTATATATTCCTCTCTATCTAGACTTCGTAAATAATTCGTGCCAAAATGGGCAGAAAAAAACGTTCAACTCCAGAAATAAATGCAGGGTCAATGGCAGACATTGCGTTCTTGCTTTTGATTTTTTTTTTAGTAACAACAACCATGGATGTCGACAAGGGTTTGATGGTAAAGCTTGCTCCTTGGACTGATGAGCCACCACCGGAGGACAACAAGATCAAAGAGAAAAATATTTTTGTCGTTTTAGTCAATTCAAATAATCAATTACTAGTTGAAGATGATTATCTCTCTATTGATCAATTGAGATATGCAGCAAAAGACTTTATTAATAACAACGGTGACGGAACATGCTCTGAATGTAACGGTCTAAGAAGTCCGGCAAGCTCAGATAATCCTCAAAAGGCTATTATATCTCTTCAAAATGATAGGGGAACCAGTTATCAAATGTTTGTTAAGGTTCGAAATGAAATACTTGGTGCTTATTCAGAGTTGCGAAACGAACTATCTGAAAGAAAATATGGTCGATCTTTTCCTACTCTAAACGAAGAGGATAGATCCGTTATAGCTGGAATATATCCTCAATTTATCTCTGAGGCAGAACCTATAAGTGTTGGTAAATAATGGCATTAATTCGTAAGAAAAAATCAAAAGAGACTCCGCCAGTATCAACTGCTTCATTGCCAGATATTGTTTTTATGTTACTGTTCTTTTTTATGGTAACTACAACGATGCGAGAAGTCACTTTATTGGTTCGCTTAAAGAAGCCTAAAGCTACAGAAATGCAGAAGTTAGACCGTAAAGATTTAACAACCTACATTTACATGGGGGCTCCGAAAAATCCTAATATTTATGGTTCGGAGCCTAGAATTCAGCTTGATGATCAACTTGGCAACATTGGAGATATCCAATCGTTTGTCATTTTGAAACGAGAGGAAATAAATGAAGCAGAGAGACCAAAGTTTACTGTTTCTATTAAAGCTGATATTGATGTTAAAATGGGCTTAATCTCCGATTTAAAGCAAGAATTAAGAAAAGCACAAGCGTTGAAGATTAGTTATTCTACCAACCCTGCAGCCTCTCCCGAAGAGCTTTATAAAACTTATTAGATTTCATTTTGCGCTTTTACGCAATTGATTTAATTGAATTGCAATAATTATTGCAACGGCTGTAAAAATAAGTACTTGCCAAATGTTTGATGTTTGACGTGACATTTCACCGTATGATCCTGGGCCAGATGATACTGTCCAAAAATAAGTAAGTCCATTGTGAAGGATGTGTGCGCCAATCGACACCCAAAGTCGACCAGATATCCAATATATAAATGCTAATGCTGTTCCAGCAATAATTAAAAATGGAAGTTGTACTAAATTTAAATGACCTATGGCAAAAGCCATCGCTCCTAAAATTATGGCTTGATATGGTTTTAAATTGTTATGAAGTAATCTTTGTATTGCTCCTCGAAAAAATAGTTCTTCAGAGGTTGCGGCTAAAATGACAAATACAAATACTGAAAAAAGACTATCACCTAAAGAATTAAAGAATATCATCTTTTCAATTAAGAGAGAATTTGCATCATATTCATCAAAGAGAGCTTTTAATATCGGGGATTGATGTCCCCAGTCACTCCATAAATTGGATAGCCAGTCCATTAAGGGTAATAATAATGGGAGTAAGGATAATGCCAGTACTGTTTGAATTACACCCCATTTTTGTTTTGTTAGAAGGTTGATAGAGTTATTTTGCTTCCATCGATTGATTATAAATAAACCAGGTACTAGAAACATTAGAGTAGCTCCTATGGCTTGGTATAGCAATAGAGATCTTCCAGCACTTTCTTCAGGTTGAGCAAGTATTTCTTGAATTGTCATATTGGCAAATCCAAATAGTTTTAAAGCGCTTGGGGCAAAAAACATAGTAGCGAATGCACCACTTACAACTATTAAAAAAAATATAAGGGCTTCTTGTCTTGCATTGCTGGCATTCATAGGAAAGGGGTATTTTTGTCAAAAATCGGAATAATGATTCGGATAGCTGACATTGAGTTAGGAGAATTTCCACTTTTACTTGCACCTATGGAAGATGTAAGTGACCCTCCCTTTCGTGCCCTGTGCAAAAAACACGGCGCGGACTTAATGTATACAGAATTCATTTCTTCAGAGGGCCTGATTCGTGACGCTTCAAAATCCGTACAAAAGCTCGATATATTTGAATATGAAAGACCTGTAGGTATTCAAATATTTGGTGCTGAGATACAGAGCATGAAAGAGGCTGCCGCAATATGTGAAAAAGTCAATCCTGATATTATTGATATCAATTATGGGTGTCCTGTGAAAAAAGTTGCTTGTAAAGGAGCTGGTGCCGGAATACTACAAGATATCCCCAAGATGGTCAGTATGACGGCTGAAATAGTGAAATCAGTGGATAAGCCAGTAACGGTTAAAACTCGCTTGGGCTGGGATGCCGACACTAAATATATTGTTGAGGTTGCAGAGAGGCTTCAAGACGTCGGAATTCAAGCTATTAGCATTCACGGAAGGACGAGGAAGCAAATGTATAAGGGAGAAGCAGACTGGTCTCTGATAGGAGATGTAAAAAACAACCCTCGTATGCACATCCCTGTTTTTGGAAATGGCGATATCGATAGTGGGGAAAAAGTATTGAAGGTTCGCGATAGGTATGGGGTTGATGGAGTTATGATTGGTCGCGCTGCAATAGGTTATCCATGGGTGTTCAACGAGATAAAACATTATATGAAAACAGGCTCTCACATGTCACCTCCCTCGCTTTCAGACAGAGTAGATGTTGCAAGGGAGCATTTGAAGCTATCTGTTAAATGGAAAGGTGAATCGCTAGCAATAGTTGAAACACGAAGACACTATGCTAATTATTTTCGAGATTTCCCCAATTTTAAAGATTATCGAATGCGATTAGTGACTTCCAATGAAATTGAGGAACTAATGGTCACATTTGATGAAATCCTAAATGATTATGCTCCAGTTTTTGCTATCTAATTGATCAAGCTTTTTCTCGGAGTCTTAATGTGCTTATAGAAATCTTTTTAGATGCAAAAAAGCTAAGTATCATTCCAATTAGTATTACATAGGCACAAACTTTGATGCTTTGTAAAAATGAAAATTTAACAGGATAAGCGTCCACTATGTATCCATCCCCTAATGATATTAACCCATATACGCTTTGTGCCCAAATAGTAAGGCTGGCAAAAATTAATCCTATTAATGATCCAACAATACTTACCCATGTTCCAGACCAAAAAAAACTCAACCGAATTTTTTTTTCAGATAATCCAAGTGCCGATAATATAGCGGACTGAGGTTCCCTTTCCATTCCTGATAATAGGGTTGATGAATAAAGCCCTAGAGAAGCGAGGAGGACTATAAATGCCAAAATTGCAGACGTTATAAGCCCTTCACTTTTCATGACTTTAAATATTGCAGCTTCTTGATCTTCGGGGCCTCTCATCTCAAATGCAGAATTTTTTAAAATCTCATAAATCTCGTCATTTAAGGCGTTTAAAGAATTCATGTTTTTTGGATTCTCCCATATTTGAATTGATGACCATCTTTGATCCCGACCCCATTGATTTAAGCTATTTAAAGATACTATGACATGTTTGCTATCAATTTTTGAATTTATACGAAAAACCCCCTGAGGGTGTAATGCTTCTCTAAAGAATGTTTGACTGAAGTCAAGTGTTAATTTCTCTTTACCTCTAGGCCATAATAATTCAACAGAGTTTAATCCATTTAATTCTATTAGTCCTAGCTTTCTTGCAACTTCAGAGCCGAGCCATATAGATTTTTGGGTTGGTTCTGTCTTCAATTCAGAGGTAAGTGAATCTAACCAAACAAAGGATTTTAATTTGTTATGCGGTATTCCAATTACATCTACGAGCAGTTCTTTTTCATTTGACCTGATAACTGCTTTTTGCTCAAGAATTGGAAACCAATTATAATTTGTTGAATTTAATTTTGAAATAAGAATGCTGTCAGGAGTAAAACGACCTTCTTTTTTTGAAAATATCTCAACAGCCGGATGAATTTCCTCAAATGAGGATTTCACTAGACTTTCAAGGCCATTAAATGCAGATAGGACAATAATCATTGCTGCAGTCCCCACACAAATTCCGGCAGCAGCAGCTCTAGTAACCCCATTTGATAGTCGTCGTCCAAGTAGGTAGCGCCAACCGAGTTTTGCGGGGTGTGATGAATTCATCCTAAATCAAATAATAGGGTTCTCTCCACCTTCGCGAAGTATCTTCTCAATATTTGCCTCATATTCCATAGAATCATCAAGGTGGTAATATAAAGTAGGAATAATTCTCAATTGATTTCGGACTTCCTTCGCCAATTCAGCTCTTAATTTCGATGTATTTTCCTTTACGAATGTTAGTACGTCATCTGATTTTTCTATCGGGAAAACACTGAGGTAGCTTCGCACTAAACCTAAGTCTGGACTCACTCTAACTTTACTGACAGTGATGAGCGTTCCCGGAAAGTGACTAGCGGCTTGTCTTCTGAATATTTCTGCTAGGTCACGTTGCAGAACACTGGCTATTTTTTTTTGACGTTTACTTTCCATTTGGTAAAAGTACGAAGTAGGTTCATTGCCAACCGAATCCAGGTCAGTCGTACTTTCGTTAAATGGATTCTTTTTATCGAATACTGGGTTTTGGTAAAAATTATAGTGCTGCAGCCTGGGCTGCCGTTCTTTTTTATGTTGTTTATACCTTATTTCAATTGGCAGGTATAGGTATGATTATTCCAGTTATGGACATAATTCTCAATAATGGATCTCAATTTGAACTAAGTCAAGACGGCTCCAATCAATTAATGGGCCTTCAATATTATATCAATAATATTGTTAACCAAGGTATTTTTACATATGGCTCATATGGAATTCTTTGGCGTGCATGTTTGATTTCATTTGGACTTTTTCTAGCAAAAAATATTTTTAGGTATGCAGCTCTGTGGCAAATGGCAAGTTTACGTGGAGGTATTACTGCTAAATTGAGACAAGCATTGCATCACAAGATTCTAAAAATATCGCCGGGTAAATTGTCTGAAAACAGAAAGGGTGACCTTTTGGCTAGGGCATCATCTGATGTCACTGAAATTGAATATGGTGTCCTTGCTGGACTTGAAATCATAGTCCGTGAACCTTTGGTTATTATTGGCTCATTGGTCATATTATTCTCAATGAGTTTCTCGTTAACAATTTTTGTACTTGTCATTGCGTCAATTGCCGCATTATTGCTTCAATTGGTGAGTAAGAAATTAAAAAGGAAGTCCAATCTTGCACAGAGCAAATTGGGGATGGTATTAAGTGCTTTAGATGAAAGTATATCAGGTCTGAGAGTTATCCAGGCTTATCAAGCTGAAAGTCGCCAGCGGCGTCACTTTGAAAATAACAATAATCAGGCAGAGAATACTCAAATTAGTGTGTTTCGCCGTCGTGATTTAGCCAGTCCAATTAGTGAGATAATTGGTATATCTACTCTTTTGTTAATATTACTATATGGGGGCGCTCAATCTCTTGCCGGTCAGGGTATGACTGGCGCTGCATTAATCGGGTTTGCTCTATTTTTTTATCAATTGATCCCCTCTTTTAAGTCGATTTCAAATGGTCTTTATAACGTTCAAAAGGGAAGTGCTGCGGCAGAGAGATTATTTGAGATACTTGATAAAGAGGAAGATATAAAGGACCCAAATAATATTATTAAAGGTCAAAGTCTAAAAAATGGAATTGAATCAATTGAGTGGGACAGGGTAAGCTTAAAATATCCAGACTCCAATAATTTTGCTCTTGAAAATTTTACGGCAACAATAAATCGAGGAGAGACTGTTGCTTTAGTTGGCCCGTCAGGTGGAGGTAAGACAAGCTTGATTAATTTATTGATTCGAGCAATTGATCCATCATCTGGTAGTGTTAGATTGAATGGTGTTCCTGTATTGCATCAAGAGGAACCCTCTTGGCCAATAAATGAAGTCCGTTCTGTTTTCTCTTTAGTCACTCAAGACTCTCTTGTTTTTCATACCACAGTTAGTGAGAACATCTCTTTAGGGGATCCTAATCCTGACAAAAAAAGAGTGATTGAGGCTGCAGTTTCCTCTCAGGCGAAGAGTTTTATCGATGATCTACCTAATGGATTCCAATCTGTATTAAAAGAGGGTGGAGCTTCTTTGTCTGGAGGCCAGATGCAGAGAATAGCATTGGCTCGAGCAATATATAGAGGCTCTAACGTTTTATTATTGGATGAGGCAACTAGTGCATTAGATACGGAAAATGAATCACGTATTCAAAAAGCTCTAGATGCGGCTTCTGCAAATCGCACTACTATTGTAGTAGCGCATAGGTTAGCAACTATCCAAAAAGCTGATCGTATTTTAGTTGTTGACAAAGGCAGATTAGTTGAGTCTGGAAGCCATAGTGAATTGATATTAAAATCAGGCCTTTATTCACAGCTTGTAAAAACTCAATCTTTTGTAGATTAATTCAGAGTATATGATAAGCGCATTTGAAAGAATTGAACATATTGGAATAGCTGTAAGCGATATAGAATCAGCAGAGCTTTTGTATTCTAAAATATTAAATTCAAAACCATATAAACGTGAGCAAATAGATAGCCAGGCTGTCATAACCTCTTTTTTTAAGGTTGGGGATAATAAGATTGAATTACTTCAGGCAACGAGTCCTGATTCTGCCATCGCAAAATTCATAGCCAAAAAAGGGGAGGGCATGCATCATATTGCGTATTTAGTTTCAGATATATCTCATGAAATCAAACGTCTATCCGAGGCAGGGTTTTTACTAATAGACGATGAACCTGTTGAAGGGGCAGATAATATGTTGGTCGCCTTCTTACATCCAAAAAGTACGGGTGGAACTTTGATAGAGATATGTCAATCAATTGATTAAAAAAAAAGTGTGCTCAATTTAACCTTTTGAGGCCGCGTTTATTCTGGAAATATATTTGGAGGTAATTCAGCTTTAAGCTCTTCGGATAAATTCAACCAATCGCTATCTAGTAAATTCTGAACACTATTTGTGGCGGCTTTAGTTTTTGCCAACCATAGATCATGAATCGCAATAATATTTGTTGTTGGTTTGCCACTCATTTGCCATAAATAGGATCTAAATTGACTGTTAGTATATGTCCATGTTTCTGGCTGTTCAAAATATCCTCTTTTGATATCATCTTTCCCAAATAGAGCGATGCGCTCTTTTTCAATTTTCTTTTTAAACTCTTTAATATCCTTCAAACGATTTTTAAATAGTGTGCTGTCCTTATCGGTTCTGAGCTTTAATAATTTCTCAAAAACCTCAATGGATTCTTTTACTTCATAGAGTCTTGTTACAGCGTCTGATAAGGTTTTTGTTGGCTCATGAAGACTTCTCCTGAATGTTAATTCAGCATCCCATTCAGCGTCGTCAATGATTGTTCTGGGATCATTGATTACGCTTATCATTGTAGAATCTGAATCTTCCTTGAAGTTAAATACCACTTTATACATTCCTGGTTTGACGGAGGCTCCACGAGGGTCGGTTTTTTTCCTTTTCTCACTTATTTTTTCAAATTGTGGCCCACGAACTCCTCTTTCACACATATCCCAGACGAATGAATAGATTCCTGCATCTGAGGTGTCTATTTCCCTCTCCAAATGTCTAATTAAGGATCCAGATGAATCATAAATATCAATTTTTAATGGATCTTTTAACTTGTCTGGGAGGTTATCAAGGTGAATTCGCATCCTTGCTCCTGCAGTTCGATTTTCACCCTTAAATGCAGCGTCACCCTGAAATCTAATTCCATCACTCACCATAAACTGAGCGTGAATAGCTTCGGGACTTTCGAATGCAGTTAGTGTTTTTCCTTGGGTCTGACCATTTGCTATTGCTCTTAGTGGTTTTAAATCATCTAATACCCAAGCGGCTCTGCCAAAAGTTCCGAGTATAAGGTCTGACTCACGCTCTTGTATAACCATGTCTTGAACTGGCATTGTTGGAAGACCTTTCCATTTCTGCCAGTTTTTCCCATAATTTGAACTAATCCATAGACCCGTTTCTGTACCTAGATAGAGTAATTTTTTTACTACGGGATCTTGGATCATACTTAAGGAATGTCCATGTATCGATGATTTATTCAATAGATTTTTCCATGTTTTTCCGTAATTCTCAGTGTGAAATAGATAGGGTATCCAATCATTTTGACGGTAGTTGTTTACCACGGCAAATGCCTCCGCTTCGTTGTGCTTGGAGGCTTGAATTTGAGCTACCCATCCACCTTCAGGAAACCCTTTAATTTTTTTGCTTGTATTTGCCCATGTTTCCCCATAGTCTTTAGAGATTTGAATATTTCCGTCATCAGTGCCAACCCAAATAATCCCTACTTTTTTTGGAGATGGAGAGATACTTATGATGCATGTGTGATTCTCTGCCCCTGTCACGTCGGGCGTTAAACCTCCTGATTCTAATGCCTTTTGCTTTTTAGGGTCATTTGTCGTTAAATCTGGGGATATAATATTCCAATTTCGACCTTGGTCTTTACTATAATGTAAGAATTGGGATCCATAATAGATTGCATCGTCATTGTATGGATCTTGGGCAATAGGTGCGTTCCAATGCCAGCGCAAAGTATTGCCATCCGGATGAACAGGCCTTATAAGCTCGACGCCTCCTGTTCGTGAATCTACTCTACCTAAATATCCTTCTTGGGCCATAGCGTATACAATACGAGGATTGCTAGGGTGAGGCACCACGTCAAAGCCATCTCCAAAATATAACTCTTGCCATTCACTATTTCCAATGCCTGTACCTATCCAGGAATACGCAGGCCCTTTCCAGCTACCATTGTCTTGCATGCCACCATAAACGTTGTATGGTTTTTGATTATCAACATTGATATGATAAAACTGTGCTACGGGAAGGTTTTCTATAAAGCGCCATGAGGATCCTCCATCCCATGTTATATTCATCCCGCCATCATTTCCTTCAATCATATGTCCAGGACGCTCAGGGTCCATCCATAGGGCTTGATGATCGGGATGCACTTTGTAATAAGGTGCTATTACTCTCCAGGATTTACCACCATCATCACTTCGGGTCATGATGCTCCACAGTGAGTATAGAGTATTTTCATTGAATGGGTCTACATGGAGATCAGAATAATAGAACGGACGGTTTCCAATATTTTCATCTTCGCTAACCATTTTCCATTTAAAGCCTCCATCTGTGCTTTTGTATAACCCATTTTTTTCTTTGTTTTCTATTAAAGCATACACTGTTTTTGAATTGCTTTTTGCGACAGCAATTCCAATTCGCCCCAATTCACCTTTGGGCAGTCCGTCTTTTTCAGTTATTTTTTTCCAGGTTTCACCGGCGTCTAATGTCATGTAAAGTCCAGACCCTTCTCCTCCACTTTTAAAATACCAAGGCCATCTTCGATATTCCCACATAGCACAGAATAATTTATTCGGATTTGCAGGGTCGATAACTAAATCAGCAGCCCCCGTCCTATCGTTATTATAGAGCACTTTTTCCCAGGTTTCACCCCCATCAATTGTTTTATAAACTCCTCTTTCTTTGGTGTCCCCCCAGGCAATTCCAAATGCGGCGATATAAACAACATCAGAATTTCTTGGGTCGATGACTATTTTATGAATATGCTTAGTCTTCTCAAGGCCCACTAATTCAAAACTCTTCCCTCCGTCAATACTTTTGAATAATCCAGCACCGCTTGATTGAGAGTTTCTGGGGTTTCCTTCTCCCGTTCCAACCCATATTACATCAGCATTGTTCGGGTCTAGCTTAACGACTCCAATTCCTGCTGTAGGTTGGTCATCCCATATGGACTTCCAGCTTTGTCCAGCATTGATGCTGCGCCATAATCCTCCAGAGGCACTTCCAGCATATATTATATCGCTATTGTCTGGGTCTACATCGATAGAGGTTATTCTTCCAGACATTCCTGCTGGACCAATATTTCGAAACGACATTCCTTCCAGCACTTTGTTTTCTATTTGGGCTGAAATCAAATATGGAATTAGGAAGAGAAAAGAAAAGAATATTTGACGATTTTTCATAGCAATGAAGATAGAGTAAAAGAATAATTATTGTGAGGCACGATACTTCCTTGGCGTTGTACCATACTTTTTCTTGAAAGCTGCAATGAAATGACTTGAATTTGTATACCCAATGCTAAAAGCAACATCGTTTACCGATTGAACTCCTTGGTCTAGCATCCTTCTTGCATGATTAAGTCTAGTATCCATGAAATATCCATAAACTGTAGTGCCATAAACTTCTTTGAATCCAACTTTGAGTCTGTATTGGTTTAATCCAGTTTGCTGTGATAGCTGCTTTATTGTAGGTGGATTTTTCCATTTATCCATCATTATTGACTTTGCTTGATGAATTTTTTGAACCGTGTCTTCATCTTTCAAAAATGGACAAGTACCCAAATTAGGTTCGGAACTATGAAAATAAAGCCCCAGTATTTCCAGGATTTGTCCAAAATGAGCAACTCTTTGAGCGTTGGGAATTAGGCGATTATGAAAAAGTTGTTCAAGCAAAATCCGCATGTTTGAATCGACAGGTTTTTGGTCATAAATAGGTTGATTTAAAGCGGTTCTGCCGATAAATGGTAGTTTAATATTATCCGATTCTTCTCGAATAAAAAGCGAGTGCATGCGATTCAGTGAAATTTTAATACAAGTCAAACGATGCTCCTTGGGAAAGTTTGCTTGAGTAATTAATGTCTTATTGGGATTATAGATGAAAAAGCTTTGGCCATGAGGTAAAGGCCTCATGTACATCGGTCCAAACTGAAAAGTGATCTCACCATCCAATCCAAAGAGAAGAAAAATATCGTTTGCTTTTAGTTCAATTTCAATTTGTGCAGAAGACGCACGTTTTCCAATGACTAAAAGATCAATTCCATCAAAAATTTCAGTAAATCTTAATGGGGTATCTTCTTTTAATTCTGGCATTGTTTTTTTTATTAAAAAGTCTTCAAATTTAACCTGCACACTTTATAATAAAAATTAAGGACAGTTTATTTTTTTTGTAAATTTTTTCTTTTTGGGGCATTACTATAATCTCAAAGATTATACTTTTGTAAACGGATGAAACAATTAAAAGTTTACCGAGCAGTATTAAAAGAAGAGGGATGGTCTGGACTTGTTAAAAAATCTGGAAAACCAGTTGCTATTGGTTTATTTATATTCTTTCTTTTTAAAGGTCTTTTATGGTTATTTCTTCTTTATGGTGGATTTGAATTAATCTTTTGATTTCACAGAGCTAGTCTAGTTGACTTCTATATCTTACTTTTGCAATCCTTAAATCTGTTTAAGATTTTAGGGCCCGTAGCTCAGTGGTTAGAGCAGGGGACTCATAATCCCTTGGTCGGGGGTTCAAATCCCTCCGGGCCCACTAAAATCCTGTCATATAATGGCAGGGTTTTTTTTGTTTAGTATGTTGTAAATCAGAACGTTGAATTAGCAATTGACGTTGCAGTCCTGTTAATACTGAAACGAATATAACAAGTAAAAGTTAGAACCGAACAGAATAAAGTGACTACTCGTGACTACTGTGGTGACTACTTGACCGTCAACTTTTAGTATCACTTCATCAACTTTTTTTTCTACAAAATGCAAAGTCCATTATTCATCTCGTTATATGTATATGAGTATTAAAAACTTGGTACATATTAATAATAAGACGTTTAGAGAGCCAAGAGAATCTCTACACAGAACCATTAATTTCCTACGATGGTTTGACGTTGTAAACTCGGATAGAGCGCTTGTGTGGGTGTGAGCGGCAGTTTTTCCCGTGTCAGTTGTAATCGACACCGTATGAATGGGTTTTCTGTCTTGATTCTGATGGGGGTAACTTCATATAAAGAGATTAATATCTTTTTTAGATGAGGTATGGGAAATAATTAATGAAAGTGCCCTGCGGGCAGTTGTTTGGAAAGTAGTTTGTGTGTAAAGTGCCCTGCGGGCAGTTGTTTGGGAAGTAGTTTGTGTGTAAAGTGCCCTGCGGGCAGTTGTTTGGAAAGTAGTTTGTGTGTAAAGTGCCCTGCGGGCAGTTGTTTGGAAAGTAGTTTGTGTGTAAAGTGCCCTGCGGGCAGTTGTTTGGAAAGTAGTTTGTGAATAGTATGAATACAACAGGTAAAAAGTTTGGAGGACGCACAAAGGGGACTCCAAACAAAGTAAGTGGTAAGGTTAGAGAACATCTATCTTCTATTATCTATGATGCTATTGAGTCTTTAGACTTATCGTGTATGACTAAATCTGAAAAGTTAAAGCTGATACAACTAGGGCTTCCTTATATCATTACAAGGGCTGAAAATATAGAACCCATAGAAGAACAAAAGTTTACTGTAGAAATCATTGATAGACTAACTGATTATTCAGATAAAGACTTACATAATGCTATTACAAATAACCAACCCTAGAGAAGCTATTATCCAGAGTTATAGTAAGCCTGTGTTGTATTCTGACTGTATTATATACAAAGGACAAAAGATTATTGTTCTGAAGAAATAATGTCTTAGATATCAATGTTTTGTTTTGATGAAAACTAGTACATAATGTTCAAATCTTTGACTTGAAACAATAAAAATTAGGCTCTAACTTTCCTTGAGTTTAGAACAAACACTATCATTCGATAAGAACTATTCAGAAGGTATTTTTTAAAAACATATTTAAGACTAGAGATATTTCTATGACTAAATAAATAATCACTTAAGAAGAATACAATAGCCTTAAATAAATATTTAAAAAGGTGCCTCAACGTAAGTGAGAGACTCAATATAGGATAATTAGGGACAAGTGCCCCATACTGGATGATTAGATGCAGTTAACGATACTTGTAGAGAATTATGTCCCATTACTTGCTGAAGTTTCGTTAGAGAGCCTGTTTTCAAATCAGAGACTTTAGAAATACCGAAACGCTCTTGCTTTTTGGGGAACTGTAATATTTTGGGAACCCATTGGATTATTTCCGTTAGAATTATAACCAACAATTCTAGCCTGAGCATTATTTGCCTGTGTCGATGACCAATAATAAGAGCTTGAAAAGCTGAGGTTTGCAAGTGAATTATTATTCATAGCTATCACTAATTCATTAAAGCTTGGTAAATGCCAATCGGAATAACCATTAGCGATTAAATTTTGAGCCATTTGAATCGCACCAGTTTCGATTGATACGCAAGAATCGAAAATAGCACTCGTATTTGTACCTCCATCACCAACCCAATTAGTTGTTAAAGAGCTTGCAATTTGGTATGAAGAACTTGAATTACCACACCACCTAACTGTAGCATAATAATCGTATGGTAAGGCAATTAACCCGTGTTGCTCACCGCTCACATAACCTTGTTCACCAGGCTGAATAATGTGCGCCACAATTCCCCCTTGAAACAAATCACCAATTGAGACCAAGCCTTTTGAGGTAAATGTTACCTGGTTACCATATGCTATTCCATTTGAATTGGTTGCATAGGCTCTTGCATAGTATGATGTGTTTGAATCAAGTCCAATTACAAAATCATTAAATGCACCTGTTCCTGTTGATACTGTGGTAATATTATCTGAAATATTTGGATTGGGCGATGAACTATAACAAACTCCCCTTGAAAGGATTGAAGCTCCACTATTTGATAATACGTTCCCTCCTAGAGTCGCAGAGGAGAAACCATAGGATGTAATTGCATCCGTTGTAACAGTAGGAACAGTTCCTGCTGTGCTTGTTAAAGAAAGGTCTGCCCATCCTGTTCCATTGTATCCTGAGAATAATCCATTAGTTCCACAGTCAATGCACCAAACTATTAAGCCTGCAGCAGGATTCGAGATGGCATTTCTTTGAACTTGAGTCATTCTTGGGGGAAGCAAGCCTTGTGTTGTTGATGAGACATCCAATAAAGCTGAAGCATCAGCACTTTGACTTCCAATTGCAACATTCCCTAAGTCTACTATGTCCTTTCCATTGGCATCATTACCTGTTGTTAAGACTTCTTCAATATTCTGAATTTCGTTGGTCACCGACCCATCATTCGTTACCCAGCCAAGAGCTCCACTTCCATCAGTTGTTAACACTTGATTTGCAGTACCATCTGTATTAGGTATAGTAATGGCACCTGCTGTAATTGTTCCACTTGTTTTTACATCTGTAACAGATGCATTACCCAATTGAATAGTATTACTTGCTGTTACCGAAGCACCATTTCCTAAAGCCGTAGCGTTGGTTAAGTTACCAGCGCTAACATCGGCACCATATCCCAAAGCGGTATTGCTACTCCCTGTAGTATTGGTACTAAGGGCATAATAACCAGTTGCGGTGTTATTACTCCCTGTGGTGTTGTTAGTAAGGGCAGAAACCCCAGTTACGGTGTTCCAAATCCCTGTAGTGTTGTAATAAAGGGCAGAAACCCCAATTGCGGTGTTGGAATACCCTGTGGTGTTGAACAAAAGGGCTCCATTACCAGTTGCGGTGTTGTAATACCCTGTGGTATTGTAATCAAGGGCTTGATTACCATTTGCGGTGTTGCTATATCCTGTAGTGTTGTACTTAAGGGCATAAAAACCATTTGCGGTGTTGTTAACCCCTGTGGTGTTGTCCCTAAGGGCATCTTTACCATTTGCAGTATTGTTAGCTCCTGTGGTGTTGGAAGCAAGGGCTGCATTACCAGTTGCGGTGTTATTATACCCCGTGGTGTTAGCCTTAAGGGCTTGATAACCATTTGCGGTGTTGTTACTCCCTATAGTGTTGGAATAAAGGGTTTGATAACCATTTGCGGTGTTGCCGTTGCCGTTACCCGTTCCTGCTCCTTGGCCTACTGTAATGCCATTTACTGTCAAATCACTACTAAATATTTTCGCCCCACCAATGGTTTGAGCTGTGGTTGTATCAACATAACCATTGTTATTGACAAAGGAATCTACCTGAGCCTGAGTCAAGTTTGTATTGTCTAAGTATCCAGACAAGTCTATCGAGGTTGCTGTTGAGTTGCCTGTAATGGAAAGAACGTTTGAGGCTATGGTCAAGTCTTGTATTTCATTGGTAATGGAACCATCAACCTCAGTTAATAGATATCCGTTATTATTTGCAAATGAATCCACCTGAGCTTCTGTCAAATTTGTATTGTCAAGGTATCCCGATAAATCAACCTTTGTCGCCGATGGATTCAGAGAAATGGACAATGTGTCTCCATTCAACTGTAAATCCTGAATCTCATTGGTGGTAGAGCCATCTATGTACAAAGACCCAAAAGAGCCTAGGTCTATAGTATCATTGCTTATCGATAAGCTGGGTAAATCACTTATCTGATTTATAGAAACAGAATCAACGGTAGCCGCTTTGTCTGCAAATAGTGAATATGGGACACTACTTATGTCACTCACTCCAAAAAGAGAAAAATTAGTGCCACCAGAAGCATCCATTTCAACTTTAAAAGAATAAGGCCCATCTGACCAGTCGACAGCTGAAATTGAGCCAATAACAGGAGTGCCATTGCCAATTTTTAGGTTTACCAATCCGAAATCATTGGATGTTGATGATTGTGTTTCTTGAAAAACAACATTACCAGTTGATGAATTTGAGATTACTGAAAACTGAAAATTTACTGATGTATTTACAATCAAAGCTCCGTTGGCATCTCTTATTGCAGCTTGGTAATTAATATTACCAGGGGTCATTTGTGCAAGAGCACCGAATGAAACAATAAAGAATAGAAT
>Ga0302114_10000123_pt1 | contig 55445 bp, 48 predicted proteins | sample AG5_Surface_MG_FD_203107 | JGI IMG/M metagenome (GOLD analysis project Ga0302114, IMG submission 203107) | Marine microbial communities from Western Arctic Ocean, Canada - AG5_Surface | ecosystem: Environmental > Aquatic > Marine > Oceanic | place: Canada: Western Arctic Ocean | collected... | reverse complement strand
ACCCGCGAGAAGGGCGGTTTGTTACCCCCGGCTAACTTGGGCCAGGGCGGCGGCGGCGGTGGGTACGGCGCGGTAGGTGCGGGTATGCAGCAGGCGCAGGGCGGTGGGTACGGCATGCCGCCGCCCGGGCAGGTGCAGATGGTGGCGGTGCCCGTGCAGGGGTACGGGCAGCCGATGCAGGCGCAAGGGTACGGTCAGCAGATGATGATGGCGGTGCCCGCTCAGCCCCCGCAGGGTGGTCAGCAGTACGCGCAGTACGCGCAGCAGGCGCCGGGTGCGCAGGGTCAGTACGCGTACGTGGACCCGAACCAGGTGCAGGGTGCGGTGTACGTGCCCGCGCAGCAGACGCAGCCCGCGCAGACGCAGCAGCCGGGGGCGCAGGCCGTCGCGGGCGCGGAGTGGGGACAGGCGCGAGCGCAAGCGGCGGCGCCGGCGATGACGGGCGATTCCATCTCCACCGCGCCGTCGGGCGGCGAGTGGCAGACGCACTACTCAGAGGGACGCGCGTATTACTACAACACCGCGACCGGGGAGACTCGCTGGGCGTGAGAGGTGGACTTGTAGTCGCTATAAGCCGCAGCTTTTATTGATAAATTTACGAACGCCGACGCTAACAGTAATTAGACCAAAGCGTCGTAGTGGTTCTCACCGTTGAAGAGCAGCCGGACCGGCTTTCGAGTCTTGCCGCTTTTCTTGCTCACCGTGTACTTGCTCCCGTACGTCTGGATCGCCACGAACCCGTTGTTCGTCCCCGCGCTCCTCACCTTCGCCGCCGGCAGGTATACCATTATCGGCCGTTTGAGCAGGTGGCATAGGACCAACAGTTCGGGCTCGCCGCCCCAGAAGGACGTCTGTAGGATGCGCTTGCAGTACGTCCCCATCGGCATCTCGAACGAGATGGCCATCTCGGCATCTTTGTAGTTTTTGCGTTTCTCCGGCGCGCGGCACATCGTCTCCGCGACGGCGAGTCGCAGTTGATCAGCCTCGGCCTCCTCCGACGATGCGGTCAGCATCTTGTTGGTGATGTGCGCGAGGCTGACGGCCATGGCGCGGAACATGCACCGCCCGTCGCCGCGCACGCGCACCACGCCGAAGTACTCCACCTTGGCACGGTTAACTTTCTCCTTGACCTTCCCTTTCGTCGCCTTGGCGAGGTCAAAGACGGGGCGGATGGATGGATGGGGGGGATCGGTGAACGAACCCGCGATGCGGGCGAAACCGGACCACCGGACAGGGCGGCGTGAGACGCGCGCGCCGGTCTCGGCGAACCCGGCGGCGACGGCGGGACGCGCGGACGCCGCGTCCCGCGCGTGGGATGCCTCAGCGGCGGACGACGAAGACATCACCCACAGCTCGGCGCGGGTGAACAGTGCGAAGGACCTGGATGGTGGTGACCCTAACTGCTCTATCCAAAAAGTTCACGCTAAAGGTAACTGAATGTTAGCCAACGCTCCGCCGCGACGTGTCCATCATCCATCACAGGTGGAAGGACGACCGCGGGCCGTCCACGGACGAGAACCGCTCCTCACGCACGAGCCACGCCCGGCTCACCTTGACCCTCGCGCCCGCCAGCCTGTGCGTCCACCGCGCGCAAGCCGCGTTGACGTCCGCGAACGCCCGCGGGTCCAAGCGATATTCTGAATCTTTTTGCGATGAATCGAATCCATCCGACTCCCCATTCGGGAAGCATCTCAGCAGCGTGCAATGCGCGATGGTGGTCTGCTTCGCCGGCGCGCCGGGGAAGGCGCCCCGCAGTGCCCTTCGCATGCGATCCAAGGTCCCGTGCGGATCCCTGAACAGTAAGAGGAGTGACCCGGATTTGGCCATCGCGACGCGGTCCACCTCCAGGGTCACGTCGCCGATCGCGTTTTCCCGTACCCGCCCTCCTCCCTTCGACCCTTCATGTCCGACCGAGCCGTTACTACCTGAGCCGTTATTTCCGCGCGGGATGTGAACCGGCGTGACCCCTCCGTTGACGTCCACCTCCCCGCGCAGGGCGTCGTTCACCGCGGCGTCCTCGGCGGCGTGATCCGGGACGAACCCCGGCGTTTTACGCATCGATTTTCCATCCACCGCCGTCGGATCCGCCACCGGATCTGTGGGCAGCGAGAGGAAGAACACCGTGACGTGATAGGCGCTCCGTGGTACGTTGAAGCACCCGACGCCGGCGGAGCCCATCGTTCGCATCACCTCCCTCGCGCACGCCGCCCCCGCCGCCGCGACCGCCGGCGCATCCTCCAGCATGAGCACCACGAGCCTGGTGCAATCATTCGGCAAGTTCAGTTTAGTGTACGGCACGGGCCAGACGCCGACGCCCGGATGCGGTTCGAAGTGGAACCATCGCGACGCGTCCTTCACCGCGTCGACGTCGAACGCGCCGCGTCGTTCGGTGAACTCGCGCTGGATCGTGTCGTACTTCGCGACGAGGTCCATCGTCGACGCGCTCACGTCGTCGTCCAGCTGCGGTCCCGGTGTCGCGTTGGTTCCTTTTGGTCGCGCGGTGAGTCTGTCTCGCCAATCGCGCGGGGTTGACGTTCGCGTGGGTGCCGGGTCGACGGAGGTGGGAGGCGGGGTGGACGATGCGGCGGCGACGGCGGCTTGCTGCATGGCCTCCTTCTTCCTGATGGGTGGTGTCGACAACGACGCGGCGGCGTTGACGCCCGAGGATGCGGGCCCGGGCGTGGCGGGCGGGTGGTCGGGGACGTCATCGACATCGTCGACGTTCACCGGAGTCTCCGGCTCATCGTCCTCGACGCGTTTCTTCGTCTTTGCCGGTTTCCCCTCGGGCGTGGATGACTGACCCGCGACGATGCCGGCGAGGTACACCCGCCTCGCGCCGTACGCCGCCAGCGCGACGCCGCACCTGGTGAGGGGAAGGGGATGCCGGAGGATTCAGGTGCCGTGTCGGGTCGGGGTCGATGGAGCGGATGTGGGGGCGCGCGTGCGTCGCGTGAGTGTTCGGGGATCCATGGGGACGTACCCGACTCCCGCGGCGAGGATCCATCGTCGGCGTCTGCCTCCTCTCGCGGTCGGGGGCATTTCCCCGGCGTGTGAATGACAGCGCCGCCCAGTCTGGGGGCACGGGCGCGACTTCAGTCGACTTTCAGGCCGCGGGGGCGCTATCAATGAGATTTTCTCGGATGTCGCGCACTGCATTGGGCAGCGCACCGAGGGTCCTGTGGGTCGAGATGATACCGCGGGGGCGCTCGCGCGTCACCAGGGTCCTCGTCGCGGTCGCGGCCGCATCGTTCGTGCTCCTCTTCACCGGCGTCGTCTCGTGGACCCGCGACGAGACATCCGGGCCGATCGCATCCGCGTTCGCATCTGTGATCCGCGGCGCCTTCTTCGTCTCCGCCCTCGCGCTCGCCGCCGTCGTCGCGTGGCGCCGGCGACAGGCGAATCGCGATGCATCTAACGGTGGTATCAGTAGTGACAAGGGCGCGCATCAGAGGTGGGACGGCAGCCGCTGGGTCGACGTCGAGTCCCAATCCCAGGCGGTGCCGAGCGCCGTGAACACGAGGACGACGAACGGCTTCGGAGGTGGCGACGCAGGGTCCGCGTCGGTGCAGCGCCCGCCCGGTCCGTCCTCGTACGACCCAACCACACCCTACGCCGACGATGCATCCACATCCACCGGCGCTTCACTCAACGGCGACGGCACTTACCAAGGCAACGAGACCCCCGAGGAGACCCGCAGGCGATTACATCGGGAACAAGCGGAAGCCGCGTATTGGGCGCGGGTGGAGCGCGAGGACGAGGAACGCGAGCGACGTGAGGAGGAGCGCGAGGAGGCGTTGTTGGAGCGCGAGCGTGAGCGCCGCGCGGCTAAGAAGGAGAAGAGGCGGGAGCAACGCGCGGAGGCGAAAGCGGAGAAGATGAGGGAGAAGGCGTCGAGCAAGTCGGATAAATGGGCGCGTCACGAGGCGCGATGGAACGCGCTGGAAACGACCGTTACGACGACCGTTACTGATAGGTCCGGATCCGAGGAATCTGCGCCGTTGCGTTACGACGACGTTCCGTGGCCGCCGAAGATGAGCGCGATGCTGCGGCACGCGTGCGACGGCGGCGGCGATAAGGAACGCAAGCTCGCGTACCATCGGCTACTTCGGCGGTGGCATCCGGATAAGTTCGGCGCTCGGTACGGGCCGCGTGTGGCGGCGGGTGGGGATGGCGATAGGGTGATGGAGCGGGTGAACGTGGTGGCCAGGGCTCTGAACCAGGAGTTCGCACGGCGGTCGTGAGGAGGTATTAGCGGTATTAGCGCTGGTGAATGAATGGGAGTGTATTTGGCGCCACAAAGTGCCAGGTCACACCGTTATCTTGACCCATTATAGTCGGGGTCCATCCGGGACACTGGGAGACGCGCGTGGTGGTTCGTATCGCACAATGAGCTTCGCGGCGAGGACCGGGGCGATCGCGGGTGTCGGTGCGCGGGCGCTGACGCCGCGTCGTGCGCGCCGCGGGTGGCCCACGGCACGCGGGGGATCCCCCGCCCCCGCGTGTGTCACAAACGCGTCGACCGCTTTGGGGACGTGGACGCCGACGCCGGATGGGCTCCGTCGCCGCGCGCGATGTCACGCCGTGGACTCCACCGCGGGCCTCCTCGCGAGCATGGACGAGCAGGACCCGCCCCCGATCGACGCCGGCGCGGACCTCGACGGCGTCGTCATCCTGAACGGCTCCGTCGACGACCCCGAGACGGGCGCCTCGGCAACATCCATCGACGAAGACGACGACGACGACGACGAGCCCATCTTCAGCGGCGAGCTCTTCGCGCGGCTCGTGCGGTTCACGCTGCCCACGATGGCCATCTGGCTCAGCGGCCCGATCCTATCCATGGTAGACACCGCCGTCGTCGGCACCGCGAGCACACTCGAGCTCGCGGCCATGACCCCGGGAGGAGTCTACGTCGACTACCCATCCTACCTCCTCTCGTCGTCGCTCGCGGTGGCGACGACGACGTTGGTGGCGCAGGAACGCATGCGAAAGAAGAAGAAGACACGGATGAATGCGAAGGGTGAGCTCGAGGAGGAGGAAGATGGAACGTCAATCGTCTCGGACGCCGTCGCGCTCGCAGCTCTCCTCGGCTTGGTTGTGGCCACCGCGCTGTCCATCGCCGCGGCGCCCGCCATCGCCGCGTTCGCTGGGCCCAAGTCCGCGGCGGTGGTCCCCGCGGCGCTGACGTACGCGGCGATACGATGCGTCGGCGTGCCATTCCAGTTGGTGGCGTCCGTCGCGCAGGCTTCGTTCCTCGCGTGTAAGTCCCCGTGGCAGCCGCTCATAGCGGTGGCGTGTTCGGGTAAGTTTATTTGAATCTTCTTCGTATGGGCAAATAGTTTGACCTGATGTTGTGTTTTGTTTATACAGGTTTCGTGAATCTCATCGCGGATGTGGCGCTGGTTGTTGGTTTGGGGTGGGGCATCGGCGGCGCGGCGCTGGCGACGGTGGCGTCGCAGGCGGTCGTCGCGACGGCGCTGGTGTACTTGTTGCTCAAGACCGGGCGGGAGAAACGGCTAGCGGCGGAAACGGCTGGAAACGGCTCATCGCGGGTGGACGACGTGAAGGCTTCTTACTACGAAGGCGGCGTTATTTTGGAAGACGCGGATGCCGTGATCGACGAGGACGCGGTGGAGCTTCCGTCGCTCGAAGCGGTCCCGCGTTCGATTCCCGGCCTCGCCAAAGCCAAGCGGTTCACCAAGATCGCCGGCCCGGTTTTGTTCCTAAACTCGATCAAGGTTTTGTTCGTGGCGAGTTTGGTGCAGGCGGTGACGGCCATCTCCCCGGCGTGCTCCGCGGCGAACGGTGCGTCCTTCTTTTTATTTCCGTATGGGCAATAGACTGACTGACATCGAGTTTTGTTGGTTTCAGGCGTGATGACGGCAATCTACTTCTTCTTCGCCGTCATGGGCGACGGGGTCTCGCAGGCGGCGCAGACCTTCTTACCCCCGGTGCTTGGCTCCAGGAGGGCCACCGGGACCGCCGCGATGTTGCTGTTGGCGGCGTGTGGGTTGGGCATTCTCAACGCCGTCGCCAGTTGCGGCGTCGCTCTGGCGCTGCCGGGATTGTTTACCAAATCGGCCGAGGTGATCGCCATCATGGCGGAGTGCGCGCCCGCGATGTCCATCGCGCTGTTGCTGCACACGGCGTCGATGGGGAGCGAGGGGTGTTTGTTGGCGGCGCGGGACATGCGGTTCATGTCGTTTTGTTACGCGCCCAACGCGGCGCTTTCGTATTGGTGCGTCTCTTTTTCATGTTTTGGTACGGGCAATTAGAGTGAAGGCGTGTTTTGTTCATCACAGGACGTTGACGCTCTGCGTGGGTAAGTTCGGGATGGGCGCTTCGGCGTTGTGGGTGGCGCTGGCGCAGTTTCACGCGTGCAGGCTCGTGGCGAATGGCGTGAGGATGTTTCTGTTGCCCGGGCGCGGGTCGCCGCTTCGGAAGAAGCTCGCGGAGTGACGCGCGAAGCGAGAGACGGTCGAAGGTCGCGTTGTTGTCGTTGTTGTTGTACGAAGGTAAAAGTTTCATCTAGTAACCAATTGGCGGGGGGTTCCGTTCACACGTTACAAACTACCATCGCGCATACAAGAGCCGTTTCTATTCGTCAAACGTCACGCCGTCATCCACGTACACATTGCAGCCCGCTGCTTCGAGCTCGCGTATCTCCGCCGGCGTCATCCGTGCGCGCGCATGTAAGAGCGTATGTCATACGTCACGCCGTAATCCAGCGACACTTCGCAGCCCGCCGCTCTGAACTCGCGTATCGCAGCCGGCACGCTCGTCAGCTGATTGCGCCAAATCAACAACTGACCCAGCGACCTCAGCTGCCCGATCTCCGCCGGCAAGGTCGTCAGCTGGTTGTCGCCGAGGTGCAACAGATTCAGCTCCGTGAGCTGCCCGATCTCCGCCGGCAAGCTCGTCAGGCGATTGCTGTCGAGGTGCAACTCCGTCAGCGAGGTGAGCTGCCCGATCTCCGCCGGCACGCTCGTCAGCTCATTGTCGGCGAGGTCCAACACCGTCAGCGAGGTGAGCTGCCCGATCTCCGCCGGCACGCTCGTCAGCTGATTGTCGGCGAGGTTCAACTTCTCAAGCGACGTGAGCTGCCAGATCTCCGCCGGCAGGCTCGTCAGCTGGTTGCCGCGGAGGGACAACTCCTTCAGCGACGTGAGCTGCCCGATCTCCGCAGGCAGACTCGTCAGCTGATTGCTGTCGAGGTCCAACCTCGTCAGCGATGCGAGCTGCCCGGTCTCCGCCGGTAAGCTCGTCAGCCAATTGCCGATGAGGTCCAACTGCTTCAGCGCGGTGAGCTGCCCGATCACCGCCGGCACCGCTCCGGTCAGGCCCATCAACATCAAGTCGAGCTTCACCACTCGACCGTCAACCATCGTCACCCCGCGCCACTCCTCCGGCCCGATGTCCACCCGCCAATACTGCTTGAGTGGCGGCCATGCCTCGCGTAGCATGCGCAACACGAGGACGTCGTCGCTCACGGGCTCAGCAGGATACAGGACGGGATGTTCTGTTGTCCAGGACATCGTCGCCCACGGAAGTTCCAGCTTGTTGTGAGCCCACTTGAGAACCTCGAAGTTTCCTTGCACGCAGGCGTACTCGCAGAGGCGGTCCTGGTGCACCCCTATGAGCTCCAACGCCCGCTCCTTCTCCAGGGACCGCACGCGATCATCGTCCAGGAGACGAACGAGGCGGTAGGCGATATCATCGCCCGCTACCCCCTCGAGGTCGTAAGTCCGCGGCAAAGCCCTGAGCAGGGAAAAAACTTCTTGGAACGTCGAGCTCAACGCCAGTATCTGTCGCGTTTTGAGGTGCTCGATGTGGGAAAGGACGATCGCCCGGAGATCCACGGGGAGGTCGCAAAGCCCGGCGTTCAGGTCGTCCATCTCGCGGCGATATGTATGTGATGTGTTTCGATGTGCTCGATGTGGGAAAGGACGAGCACCTTGAGCTCCACGGGAAGATCGCAAAGGATAGCGTTTAGATCATCCATCTGGCGCCGATATGTACTGCACCGCGGGCTGGGTTGTGACGACTGCGCCCCGCCGGTGGGGCGAAAAGTTTCCTCGGAAGAAACGAACCGACGTGAATTTTTTCGACGTGACTTTTGAGATAGATTAACCAATTATCCTTCACAGATCTCACCGAGCCCTCGTGCATGATATATTTACGTCGCGTATTTGCCAATTATATTTCACAAATCGTATGCATTTTCAGTCACATCTCACCACCAATCGTCGCCTCTTCATTTTGTGAGCTCGACCCGTATATCAGCTCGAACCTTTACACATCCGAGCCCTCTCAAACACGCCGACGAACGTCGACGGTACGTCCCCAACCCCCGTGCGATTTCCAAGTTTTGCCACGGCGAGGGCGCGACACTCGTGCGGATCGCGCGCCGCGACCGAATCCACTCGCGACGCGCCGGACCGGCGCCCCGCGGACCCCCAGCGACGAGCGTCGGCTTTCGTCTGATTGACGAGCTTCGCGCGCATCGATGGGGTCCGCCTGGCCCGGTTCCGGCGCGACGCGACGGGACGCGATCGCGTGTGCGACCCGCGCGATGCACGCGGACGTCCTCGGAGCGTATCCGCGCCTCGAGACCGTCCGCGCGATGTCGTCGCGGCCCCGCCCGCCCCGCATCCCCCGGTCGATCGATCGCCCTGTCCTTCATCGGTTAGGGTTCGAGGAACCGCGGTGTTTTTTCCAGGGTTTGCGGGACCCGAGGGACTGTCGCGGTTCGCCGTCGAGCGCGATTGGAGCATCACGCGAAGTGTCGACGGCGTGTACTACGTATCACCGCCCCGTTCGCGCGCTCGAATCGCCTTGAAACCGGCCGCGGCACCTCCCCGGGCCCGCTCCCGCATCACGCTAGGGCCTGAAAATCCAACCTCTCTCCGCGCGTCCGAGAAGAAATCCAACTGAACTCCTTTTTCCTCCTCATTTCGTCGCAGGTAACGCTAGTAGACACCATGGCTGAACGTGGAGGTGAAGGACGCGGCGGCTTCGGCCGCGGATTCGGTCGCGGCGACCGCGGCGATCGCGGACGCGGTGACCGCGGACGCGGTGACCGCGGACGCGGCGATCGCGGACGCGGCCGCGGCCGCGGCAGGCGCGACGCCAAGCCCGAAGACCGCTGGACCCCGTGCACCAAGCTCGGCCGCCTGGTGCAGCAGGGTAAGATCCGCTCCCTCGAGCAGATCTACCTCTTCTCCATTCCCATCAAGGAGCACCAGATCGTCGAGCACTTCCTCGGCGAGCTCTCCGACGAGGTTATGAAGATCATGCCCGTGCAGAAGCAGACCTCCGCGGGTCAGCGCATGAGGTTCAAGGCTTTCGTCGTCGTCGGCGATAAAAACGGCCACATCGGCCTGGGCGTCAAGGCGTGCAAGGAGGTTGCGCACTCCATCCAGGGCTCCATGATCCTCGCCAAGCTCAACATCGTCCCCGTCCGCCGCGGATACTGGGGCGGTAAGCTCGGCGCGCCGCACACCATCCCCACCAAGCTCACCGGCAAGTGCGGTAGCGTCTCCATCCGGCTCATCCCCGCGCCGCGCGGCGCCGGCATCGTCGCCGCGAACGGCTCCAAGAAGGTGCTCCAGCTCGCGGGTCTCCACGACGTCTACACCTCCTCCACCGGCAGCACGAAAACCCTCGGTAACTTTGTCAAGGCGACGTACTACGCCCTCAAGAAATCTTACGGCTTCCTCTCGCCCGATCTGTGGAGGGAGACTGCGTTTTCCAAGGCGCCCGCGCAGGAATTCACCGATTTCCTCGCGTCGAAGAAGGTTGTCGATCACAGCAAGGACAGGGAGGCGTATTAAGCGTGAACTTGAGTGAGTTCACACTTAGTGCGGCGGTGGGTTTCGGCTTAGCTTATTAAACGCGTGCGACGCGGCTCTTATGTAATAGACCTGAGAACAGTCGTATCACTCGGACTCTCACTCGTTCACTTGTTGTTTGGCTCGAAAAACTCTCTTTCAAATCTTGGGTGTCATCTGCGCTTTCCACCACGTCACTCCCGCGACGCGCGTTGGAGGCGGGTCATGGCGGACCTGGACGCGCGGGTGCGCGCGATCCTGGACGAGGACGAGGACGATGACTTGGTAGATTACGGCGATTCCCCGCTGCCGTCGCCCGCCAAGCCACCCGCGGCGGTCGCTGAAGCTCCGGTGGATGTTGTTCCCGCGAGATCTGCGGTCGTGGACGTCGAGGCTGCGCGCGCGATGATGGAGCAGGCGCGACGCGACCGCGACGCCGAGACGCTCCGCATGGCGGCCGAGAACCTCCCGGACGACGACGACGACGACGAAGATCTCTGGTACGATGACGACGACGACGACGACGAAGGAGGGGAGGATCAGCAAGCGGCGATGGCGGAGGAGGACCTCGACGAGTTGCTCGCATCGGACCCGACGCCCCCCGCGCCGCTCCCGATCCCACTCGCGCCGCAGCCGCAACTCGGCGAGAAACGATCCCGCGACCGCATGGATGACGACGTCGACATGATGGACGTCGAGGGCACGATGGACGACGACGAGAACGCCGCGCCCGCGGGCCCATCCACGATGAACAACACAGCCGGCGGCGACGACGACGACGAGGAGATGCGCGATCAGCACACGTTCGTGCCGCTCGAAGAGTCCGAGGTCGTACTCGCCGAACACATATGCCGCAAGGTCCGCGAGCACAAGAAACACCTGGTCCGCCTCCTCATCAAACAGTTCGGCAGCGCGCTGTGCGAAGGTGCGCTGAAGGAGACTATGCGTATCGAGCGCGAGGGCGGCAGCTTTGTGACCCTCGACGGCGCGGGCGGGACGCGGCGGCGGCTGCCCGGGGGCGTGTTCATCATGACCATGAAGCAGCGCGCGCCCGCGGTGGACTTCAAGGCGGTGATGAAGCGATCGGGGGAGATCGATAAGGCGTTGAAGAAGCAGCTGGAGGCGAGGGGACCGGCGCCGCCGAGGAAACGAACGAAGGTTGATCATCAAACACTCGGAGGCGGCGGCGGTGGAGGACGAGGAGGAGGACGAGGACGCGGGGGAGGGCGGGGCGGTAGAGACCGGGGGCGACGAGGCGGTAGGGGAGGTAGAGGTAGAGAGGGCGGTAGAGGCGGTGGTAGAACCGGTGGTAGAACCGGCGGTGCGCCCGTGACCGCGTACGCAGTCGACATATGAAGTTTTAAAAGTCGCGAGCGAGGAAATTCTAACATATCGCGTCCGTGTTCGTGATGACCTGTGTATCGCTTGACGTGATGGTTCGGGTCCGGGTAGACGTGCCAGATATGATATGCGCGCAAAAGTACACTATTGTCACACGTAAAACCACCACTTCTGTGGCACCTTTTACGTGACGGACGACTGGCACGTCTACCCGGACAGAACCGAGCAAAGTGTTGCGGTGGATGCCAAGTCAAGCGACCCTGGAGATACCTCCAGGTCATCGCGAACACGGACGCGATCAGAAGGTTGGAGCTCGCGCAAAGTGATGCATCTCCTCGGCCGAGTGCGGCATGAAAGACTGTGCCGTCATGGAAGACTGCGCCGATCTTTCTTTAGCAACATCGTCAACGTGACAGTCACATGCCGCACTCGGCCGAGGTGGTCAAAGGACTACGTGTACCCTACTTTGCGCGAACCCCGCGTGTTGTTTTCATCTTATGCCGCTGTCTGAAACAGCACGAAGTCCAGCACGTGCGGCGGTGGATCCCCGTCCTTGATCTCCGGCATCGCCGCCTCGATGATCGTCGTCATCGGACCCGGCAAACTGACGTTCGCCACCGACTGAAGCGAGTCCCTGTGAACAAACAAAACACGACGTCATTCAAATCGCCCGTAAGAGTTACGAGAATTAAAAATAAACTCACGCGAGACTCGCGGGCGGACCCGTGAGGTACGTCTTCCCCAGCCAGACCCCGCAGCCGACGTGCCGGACCTCATCCCGGAACGCGGTGAACTGCCCTTGCCCGCGGTAATCGATGATGAGCGCGGGGCCGCCGTCGAACGTGGATTCACCTTCGTACAACACGGCGGAGGCGGTGAGCACCTCGACGGACTCCACGCCTTTCGGCTGCGGCGGAACCACTCGGTTGGCGACGTTGGCGATGAGCTCAAACGAGTACTCGCCTCCCGGGTCGGTGACGAGTCGCCCGTCGCCGCCCGTGGGCTCGGCGACGAGCGTACCGGGCGTCTCCGGTGCCGTGAAGCACTTCCCGCGCCAGGGCAAAGCGCCGGCTGTGAATAAAACACGGCGTCAGTCTAATTGCACGTGCGATGATCAAAATAAACTCTTACCGATGCGTTGGATCGACGTGGCGTTGTCGATAGCCTGTGGTAAGCAACCCGCGGCGCAGGAGTCGAGCGGGGGCGGGGTGAGGAAGGAGTCGGGGAAGTCGGTGGGCGCGGCGGCGTAGGCGGCGGCGTATGCGGACCAGTCGTAGGCGTCCGGGTCCGACGGCGAGTCCGGGCATGCGACCGCGCGAAGCGCGTCGGCGTCGGCGAAGCCGACGCCGCACGCCGAGAGTTTCTCGGCGAGCGTGACGGGCGGTGACGAAGTGGGCGCGGCGTCGTCGGCGGCGGCGTATCGGTCATCCTCGTCGAGGTCATCGGCGTCGTCGATACGCGCCGCGACGTACTCGTTGACCGCGGCCATGAGCGAGGCGCCGGACGGCGGCGTCGGCGCGACGCCGGGCGCGGCGGCTGGGCCCTCGACCGATATCAGCCTCGGAACAGCCACGGGGTCGGGGTCGTCGGGGCGCTCCAGCGCGCGGGCGCCGGAGGCGCCGAGCGCGAGGATGAGCGCGGACGCGAGGGCCACTCGCGATACGAGCGATGCGCCGCCTCGAGACATGGCGCCGCCGGCGCCCGCGGGTTGGAGCGCGCGCGGGGTGGAGTGCGGAGGAAGTGTGTCCTCCGATAAAAGTTTCTTGCGATTTTGTTTTGGCAGGTCCAACAAACCTCGGAAAATCATCTGTGGCGCACAATACAGTCCTGGGTTCGAACCGGGTCGAGCCCACAGACGATGTTATAATTTTAGTTTTCCCCTTTCAGTACAATCATCTATTCAATCTCGGCTCGAGCACACTCGAGTCCCCGAAAGCTATCGAAAAGGTCTTGTGGCCCAATGGATAAGGCGCGGGTCTACGGAACCCGAGATTCCAGGTTCGATCCCTGGCAAGATCAAATTACTTTTTTTTTTTGCCCTGACAAGATCAAATTACGCGTCGTGGTCTCAGCTACGCCCTGGAGAAGTTTCACGCCATTCCGTGGAGTGTGGAGGCGTCGGCGCGCTCGCAAAGAGGCGGCAAGCGATGTTAAAAAACTTTCTTGGCGACAACTTCAACTCTGATTCTCGTACGATGATTTCGCCCGTGCTATTTCCTAATTCAATTCGTTTTTCGTAAGGCTAGTAGCCATAGATATCTTTTTTTCCTTTGAAAACGCACGGACATTCCGAGGTGACTGACTGGGCTGCAAAAGTAACCGTCCGAGGGAATCTCGTCCACAGTGAGCGCGCGCAGCCAGGGGCAACCGGGACGTCCGATCGATGGCGCCCTCCCAGCGGCGCGAGACGTCCGACGTGTCGCAGTCGGGAGCCGGAAACGCGAGCTCCGGCGTGCGAACCCGGCGTTCCGCGAGCGCACTGGACGACCTGCCCGACGCCCCCGACGCAGATCTCGACGCCGAGCCCGAAGAGCTCATCTGCCCCATCACGCGAACCATGTTCCGCGACCCGGTGTTTGTGTTCGATTCGGGGCACACGTACGAGCGGAACGCCATCTTGTCGCACTTCCGGCGAAATGGAGCCAAGGACCCGCTCACGAATTGCGCCCTGAGCAGCACGAAGGTGATGACGATCTGGGCGATGCGAAACGTGGTTCAGGCTTGGCTGGACAAGCACCCGGGCGTGAAGCCCGACGGATGGGACAGTCGCGAGCTTCTGGAGCCGCCGAAGGACGACGGGACGCGAACATTCGACGACGAGGGGGACGTCGGAGCGCTCCGGACATGGCGTGCGATGTGCCCTGCACTGCGGGCGCTGTGGCCGGAGGCGAGGCGACCGGAGGATTGGGAAGGGGTGACGATGGAAAACGGCCGGGTGGTGAAGCTCTCTCTGGATGACTTTGGCCTGACCGGAGCTGTGCCGGCTGAGGTTTGTCGCCTGAGTGCGCTGAGGGAGTTGCACCTCAGCCACAATCAGCTGACGAGTCTGCCGGCAGAGATCGGGCAGCTCACGGCGCTGACGAAGTTGGACCTCGGTTACACTCAGCTGACGAGCGTGCCCGCGGAGATCGGGCAGCTCACGTCGCTGGAGGTGTTGGACCTCGACAACAATCGGCTGACGAGCGTGCCGGCGGAGATCGGGCAGCTCACCTCGCTGGAGGGGTTGTACCTCAACGGCAATCGGCTGACGAGCTTGCCGGCTGCGATACGCGAGCTCATAGCGGCGGGCTGCGATGTGTATCTGGATCCCGGCGTGACGTTTGACGAATAGAAACGGCTCTTGTATGCGCGATAGTAGCTCGTAACGTATCTTAGTCTCAGCTACGCCCTGGCGAAGTTTCAAGCCATTCCGTACAGTGTGGAGGTGTCGGCGGGCTCCTCCGCGTCGACCTCCCCCAGTTTTGGCTGGGAATAAATTTCCTGGCGACAAATTCAGCACTGATTCTCGTACGATCATCATTTGCTATTTCCTAATTCAAATTCGTTTTTCATATGGCTAGCAGTTATATCAACGGCTTCCCGCTCCCGAACTGAAGTTTCACCCAGAGGTTCAATGGGTTCAACCACCTCGGCGGTTCCACCACTCGCCGGCTCACGGGGGTGCTACCTTTACTCCCAGATGCCTGGGGCGGCGTCGGCGGCATCCACGCGCGGTGCGGCGGCGCACCAGCGATGGTGCGCTCCCGCGAAGCCGAACAAGGCGGCGCTTATGGCGCGCCGGCGTCACCAATCATCATCAGTCAGGGTGCAACTTCATGGGTCTTCAGATCAAAACCCGGGCGATCGCGGCCAACAACCCGGGACGACGAATGGCAAGCCGAACAGGCACACCAATCTCATTCTCATCGGCGGCCGTGGATGCGGCAAGAGCGCCCTGTGCAGACGCATCATCGCCGCCGAGCCCAGGTTCAGCCTCTACTCCCTCGACGACATCATCGTCGAATCCGCGGGGATGAGCATCCCGCGAATGGTGGAAAACTTCGGCTGGGCGCACTTTCGCGAGGTGGAGTTCGAGGTGTGCAAACGCGTGGCGCAGCTGTGCGATCGGGGATGGTGCCTCATCGACGCGGGCGGTGGGGTGGTCGTCGACCTGGACGAACAAGGCGACGAGACGTACTCGCAACGCAAGGTGGACACGCTGAAACGCAACGGACTCGGAAAGATCGTCTACCTCAGACGCGACGTCGAGTACCTGGTGACTCGAACCTCGGGCGACCGAAACCGTCCGTCGCTCAGCCAAGTGCGCAGCTTCGAGCAGGTGATGTGCGCCAGGTCGCCGTGGTACGAACGCGCGGCGGACTACGTCGTCGACGCCACGGGCGGGTCCATCGAGAAGGAGGTGAAGAACAAGCAAGAGATCAAACGAGAGGTGCTGAGATACTTCTACAAAGTCACCGGCGAAGACCCGACTGACGAGCAGTACAAGCCATAAAGGGGGGACACTTAGACGCGACACAGTACGGATTAGCCGTACACTTAAAATCATAAACTAGAGTCTTCTAATAACCTACCTACTATAGCTTCGAGCGGGGACCGGCCTTCCTCGGCGGCAACACTTTGTAAGGGTTCAGTATCCCTCGCGGATCGAACACGTCCTTTATCCGCCGCATCGCCTCGATCGACGCCTCGTCCTTACTGTGTCTCAGCTCACCGGGTTTCATCGCCCCGACGCCGTGCTCGGCTGATACGCTCCCTCTTCGATCCGCGGTCCATTGGTACACGAAGGGCTCGATGATCTTTTCCAACTCCGCGTGATACCCGTCGGGCGATGACACGTTCAAGTGCAGGTTCCCGTCCCCTAAGTGCCCGTACCCGAGCACGCGCACGTTGGACACGTCGAACGGACCGACGTACTGACCCAGCCGGGTTCGCACGTCCACGACCAGATCGTACATCTCGCCCGTGGGCAGCGACAAATCGTATTTGTAAACCTGAAACAAAACACGACGTCATTCTAATTGCCCACATGGAAACAAAAATAAACTTACCGCGCCCGCATGTTTCAACGCCACGGATATGCGCTCGCGTAGGTTCCACAGCGCGGACGCGTGCTTCGCATCCTCGCTCACCACGCCGTCGATCGCGATACCCTTCTTTTTCAGCGATTGGACCCAAGCGTCGAGCCGCTTACGCTCCGCTTTGCCGTTGCCGTCGCCGAAAACCGCAGTCTCGGTCACCACATAGAACGGCGCCGAATGCATCGGCATCGGATCCCTCGCACCCTTCAGCGTCTTGAGCACCAGCTCCAGGCTCGCGCGGTCGAAGAACTCGAACGCGTGCAGCACGTCCCCGAGGTACGTCTTCGCCTCCCCGAGCGCCGCGACGGCGGCGGCGAACGACGGCGCCGCCACGACGCAGACGTCGACGCTTTTCGGCTTTTTCGGCGCTAGCATCGCGACTTTGGTCACGATCCCCAGCGTCCCTTCCGCGCCGATGAACAGCTGCTTCAGGTCGTACCCGGTGTTGTCCTTGCGCAGCGTGCGGAGCAAGTCCAGCACGGTACCGTCCGCGGTGACCACCTCAAGCCCGAGGACGCTACCGTGCAGGGACCCGTGTTTGAGCAGCCGGAGCCCTCCGGCGTTGGTGCTGACGTTGCCCCCGATCTGGCACTTACCCTTGGCGCCGAGGTCCAGCGGGACGGTCATGCCTTGGACGTTGAGCTCGTGCTCCAGGGCTTCGAGAAGGCATCCAGCTTCGCACACGACGGTCCCCGCGGCGGGATCCACGGCTGAACAAATCACGACGTCAGTCTAATTGCCAACTCTAATTGCCCGTACACTAATTGCCCGTACGTAGGATAAAATAAACTCACCCAGCACTTTGTTCATGTGTTTCAATCCGATGACGATCTCGTCGTGGACGGGAACGCCGCCGCCGACGAGGCCGGTGTTGCCGCCCTGGGGCACCACCGCGAGCCCGCGCGTGTTGCAGTGTCGCAGGATATCGGAAACCTGGGCGGTGGAACGCGGTAGGAGTAAGACGCGGGAGTCTCCTCGGTACTTTCGCATCCAGTCCTCGTTGGCGGCATCGAGCGACTTTGCGTCGGTGCGGACGTTGTCGGCGCCGAGGATGTCGCGGAAGGCGTTTAAATCGGCGTCGGTGAGGACGGCGAAGTCCCCGCGCGGGGCTTGACCGCCGCCCATCGACGCAACGACGGAGTTGCCGACCGATGCGCGTTGTCGCCTGTGAGAAAGAAATGACGTTGTGGCTGGCAAGTTGAAAATTGCGCCTCCGGAGGAAATGCTCAAAAAGTCTTCCCCGGCGGCGGCGGGCGCAGTCGGCACGCGCGCCGCGAGCGAGCGAACCCTCTCAGACGCGATGAAGACCCGCGGCCAGGGCCCCGCGACGCCACCCGCGAACATCGTCGCGGCGGCGCACTCGCCCACCAAGAAAACCCCGGGCACCAAGGCCAAGACCCCCGCGCCCCTCCGCCGACTGCTCAGCGCGAAGACCGCCGAGGCGCTCAAGGCTGGCACGCTCGACGTCCCCGAGGACCACGAGGAGGACGACGACGCTCGACCCGTGGACGACGACGACGATGCTCCGCCTCCTCACGATGACGACGACGATGAGGAGGACGCGTCCGAGGAGGAAGGCTCGGATGACGAGTCCGACTCGGAGGCATCCTCGGATGAGGAAGATTCAGACTCTGACGAATCTGACAAATCCGACGGGGACGACCCTTCCTCGGAACCCCCGGCGCCGTCGCACAACCCGTACGACCACATGAACGAAGCCACCGCGCTGTACTTCGCGCAGTCCCTCGCCGTCGAAGCCCTCAACGCCGAATGCATCGAGCTCGACGCCCAAGGCAAGCTCTACGCCAACGAAGAGGAACGAAGAGAACACGAACGACGCAACTGGAAAGCGTGGGCGCGACACCGCGTGAAAGAAGCCGCCATCGACAAGGCCAAAGAACTCGAATCAACCCCAGAGGCGGTGATGATGGGATGGGGCGTGAAGAAGTCAAACGACAAGCACGCGAACGCGTTCAACTCGCTCTTCGGAGGGCACATGGTCGGCGGCGACATGAACCAGCCGCTACCAAAAGTTAACCCGGCGAGGGGCGCGGCCATGATGGCGCTGCCAAACGCGAAGAAACACGACAGGCTGAAGAAACCCAGCGAGCGCAAGGGTAAGGGCGGGAAGCTCCAGGCGCACGACCCGAACGCGCAGGGCGGGGTGAAGAACCTGCGCGAGCTCGCGACGGAAGGCGCCGGTCTCTTCGTGGCTCCGCTGGACCAATCGCGACTGGTCCGAGAAGCTCGCAAGCTCGGAGGGCTCGGCGCGGGCAACGCGGGTAACGGCTGGTTCAACATGCCGGCGGTTGAGTACACCCCGGAGCTCAGGCGTGACATGCGTTTGCTGAAACTGAGAGGCGCGTACGACCCGAAGCGGTTTTACAAGACGGACGACACGAGCAAGCTGCCGAAGCACTTTCAGGTCGGTACCGTGGTCGAGGGGGCGCAGGACTTTTTCAGCGCGAGGATGACGAAGAAGGAGCGGAAACGGACGTTCGCGGAGGAGATCGCGTCGAGCGCGGAGATCACGCACGCGAGGAAGAAACGGTTCAAGAAGGTGCAGGATGCGCACGCGAACACGCTGGGGCGGAAGCACAAACGGCAGCTCGGGGGTCGGCAGCGGTGGAAAAAGGAGACGCCGTCGAGCACCAGACGAAAGAAACATTAGTGCACGGGAGAATAGACTATGATATCGGTGTGGTGATTTGTCATAACATTACTCCTAACACTTGGCACTACTCTCGCGCGCGTGCTTCCCAGGAAAAGCGGCTCTCAAAACGCCGAGGCCAAGGCGTACGCGGAACACCTCCGATGAAATGCAAACAATACACCGACGACTCTTTTGTACCATCGCCTTACAGTCTAAGTTCGCTACTTCTTGCACTCCTTGCACTCAGAGCGCCGACGACCGTGCTCGCAGATTCCTGACCCTTCGCACTCCTTGCAGTATTGGCGCTGACGACCGTGCTCGCAGATTCCAGACCCACCGCACTCCTTGCATGAATAGCGCTGACGACCGTGCTCGCATATTTGTGACCCACCGCACTCCTTGCACCTAGAGCGTATACGACCGTGCTCGCAGATTGCACCCCCACCGCACTCCTTGCAGTCACTGCGCTGACGACCGTGCTCGCATATTCCTGCACCACCGCACTCCTTGCACGTATAGCGCTCACGGCCGTGCTCGCATATTTGTGACCCACCGCACTCCTTGCACCTAGAGCGCTGACGACCGTGCTCGCAGATTTGTGACCCACCGCACTCCTTGCACTCAGAGCGCCGACGACCGTGCTCGCAGATTGATGCACCACCGCACTCCTTGCACTCAGAGCGCCGACGACCGTGCGGACAAGCGCTACACACCTTGCACCTCGAGCGATGCTTAACCCCGTGCTCGCATGGCCCCTTGGGATACTTCGTCGGAGGGGCTCTCTTCCGCTTCGCGCCCTTTCCCTCGGAAGGCGTCGTTCCGTCTTCCCCATTTATCCCATCGTCGTCAGCGGGAGGCTCCACCTTGACATCGGGGACATCGTCGTCGGGCACTTCCTCCTCGACGGGTTTGATATGCTTGTTCAACGGGTGTGGGCGCCAGATGGTGGTCATGGTGGCGGCGATACAACCGCGCGGGTGAACAGTGACGGAAAGTCCGAGAAATATCGCCAATTCGGTTCGCTTCTTCCGATGAAAATTTTCGCCCCACCGGCGGAGCGCAGTCGTCACAACCCAGCCGCGCGTTGCAGTACATATCGCCGCGAGATGGACGATCTACACGCTCGCCTTCGCGACCTCCCCGTGGAGCTCAAGGCGATCGTCCTTTCCCACATCGAGCACGTCAAAACGCGACAGATACTGGCGTTGACCTCAAGAGAGTTCCAAAAGGCTATTTCCCTGCCCGGGGCTCTGCCGCGGACTTACGACCTCGAGGGGGTAGCGGGCGATGATATCGCCTACCACCTCGTTCGTCTCCTGGACGATGATCGTGTGCGGTCCCTGGAGAAGGAGCGGGCGTTGGAGCTCATAGGGGTGCACAAGAAACGCCTCTGCGAGTACGCCTGCGTGCAACGGAACTTCGCGGTTCTCAAGTGGGCTCGCAACGAGCTCAACCTTCCGTGGGCGCAGTATCATGCTGGGCCCGTCAGCGACGACGTCCTCGTGTTGCGCATGCTACGTGAGGCATGGCCGAAGCTCAAGGAGGAGTGGCGGGTGGACGTCGGGCCGAAGAAGTGGCCCGGGGTGACGATGGTTGACGGCCGAGTGGTGAAGCTCACGTCGCTGACGGAGTTGAACCTCGACGGTAATCGGCTGACGAGCCTGCCGGCGGAGATCGGGCAGCTCACGTCGCTGAGGTGGTTGTTTCTCTACGGCAATCGGCTGACGAGATTGCCGGCTGCGATACGCGGGCTCAGAGCGGCGGGCTGCAGCGTGTGGTTGGATCCATGCTGGACGCGCTGGATGACGGTTGACGAATAGAAACGGCTCTTGTATGCGCGATAGTACCTTGTAACGTGTGAACAACAACAACTACGTTTTAAACCCACCCCGGGTCTCACGCCTTCGTGGTCTTGGCCACGCGCGAGTTCGCGAAGAACCCCCCGCCCGCACCCATCAATCCCCCGCCTCCCCACGTCCCTATGGACAGAGCCCTCGCCGCCGCCTCCGCCGCCGCCGCCTCAGCCGCGGCGATGGCCTCGTCGTCCCCCCTCGCGTCCTCAATCGACCGGACGTACCCTCCAGTCATGCCGTAGCTCAGCCTGTACAGCAAGCTGCCGGGAGGCGCGCCGGGGTCGACGATGACGTCGCGCTCGCGCACGCCGCCGACGTTGACGTCGCCGGGGCCAGAGCCGGGGACGTACCTCGGATCCCCGGAATCGGCTCGAAGCTTCGAGGTCGACGACGATGAAGAGCCGCCGCCGCCGGATGAAGATGACGACGATGAGGAATCCTCGAGGTGGGAATCGATTCGCTGCTCGTGGACAGCATGAAGCGTCGCGGTGGCGTGCCCCGCGGCGTGCTCGTGGTGCGTCGGGTGCCACAGCGCGGAAGACGCGGCGGCGAGCGCGGAGGCTACCCCGCCGCCGCCGCCACCCGCGGCGGCGGCGGAGATCCCGAGCAACGCCCCCGACACGCTCACGCCGTGCTCCTCGTGGGAATTAGCTCCGCCGCCATGCGCGTGAACCGCGCCGGCGCCGCTCCTAACGGTGACGCCGCCGCCGCCGTCGGTGGCATCGCCGTACGCGACGTCCCTCGCGGCGAGATCCGTCGCGGCTTTGGAGCCCGGCACGTTGGGATCGAGGTGCCTCGCGTAAGGCCGCCCCGGTCGGCACCGATCGTAACTCCGTCGTAGGCTCCCAAAGGTTCGCTCCCACGTCAACCCGTGCGTGCTCTTCCGGGCGGCTTTGCCCATGCGCCGGCGTCGCTCGGGGTCCCGTAACAGGGTGACCAGCGCGTCGACGTAGGCGGTGACGTCGCCGGGTAAGGCTTCGGTGCCGCCGACTAAAACGCCGGTGACGCCGTCCTTGACGATTGCCCTGTTGACACCCACGTCATCCGTGACGACCGCTAGCCCACTAGCCATGGACTCGATCAGGTTGTTGGGGATCACCTCGGTGCGCGACGGGAAGAAGAACACGTCGCCCGCGGCGTAGGTGCGCGAGAGCCGATCGCCCCCCGTGTGCCCCAAAATTTTAACCTCGGGGAAGTGCTCAATCTGCCGCCGTAGCCACGGCAGATCCGGTCCGTCCCCAGCCACCACGACGCGGAACGGGGGTAAACCCTCGATGCTCCCTTCCCTCTTGGCCGTGAGCAGCTCCGTGACCGTCTTGGCGAACGAACCGAGGCCTTTCTCGCGCACGATTCGCGCCACCCAGAGAATAACAACCTCGCCATCCTCGGTGCCGGCGTCGGCTAACGACTGTTTGCCCGTACCACCGCCGCGTTCCTTACCCGCGCGGCGAGGCCTAGCGCCCGTGGACTTGCTCCCCACGCCCATGACGTCGCGCCTGAACTCCAGCGAACGCTGCGCGGGTGAGTACATCGTGAGGTTGATCCCGCGCGGGAAAAAGCCCATGCGCTCCCTCGGTACCCCCATGTCCGACAGGTGCTCCGCGGCGGCGTAACTGGGCGTCGCCACGACGTCGCAGCTGGAATAAAACCCGCCGAGCATCTGCCTCAGCGGCGTGGCCAACACCCCGACGCGATAGTACTGCAAATACGTATCGTACGCGGTGTGGTAACTGCACACGGAGCAGACTCCGTTTTCCGCGGCCCACCGCAGCGCTGAGTGCCCGAGCATATCAGGCGCCGCCACGTGCACGACGTGCGGCGCGAACGTCTCCATCTGGTGCCGCTGCCTCGCCTGCAGCGGCGCCGCCATCTTGTACTCCCCGCGGCCGGGCATGGGGACGTGCGGGACGTCCGCGACGTGGTACCTGTCGTTGTTGGCGGCTTCCGTGAAATCGTGCTCCGCCAAGTCTGGGGACATGACGAAGACGGAGGAATCGCTTCGAGCGCCGAGGTGATGCGCGAGGCGCTTCATGGTGCGCGAGACGCCGTCGACGTGGGTCCAGACGGACGCGAAGATGACCACGCGGCGCTCGCCGGGGTAGCCGCCGGGCGCGCCGCCGTTGCCGACGGGTTTGTCGTGAACGATGGGCACCGGCGCCGGGACGCCGTCCTTCCCGGAAAAAGAGTCCCCATTCCCGGAAGAATCCTTCCCGTTCCGTTCGCGCGATCCACCCCCACCGGCACCGCCGCCGCCCGCACCGATCCACCGCCCGCCGTCGTCCTCCCTGTGACACACGATGTCCGGGCACACCGACTGAGATACCACCCCGCCAGTCTTGGCCAGCGATCTCAGTAACCCCGCCACCGCGTCCTTCTGCTCGTTCAAGTTGCAAGCCTCGTACTCTCGGCCCCTGCGTTCGAATCCCGCGTCCGCCCCTTTTCTCCACTGGTAGTGCTGCACCTTGAGGGGAATCGGGTACGCCGCGTTGAAGTCCTCGGCGAGCCGGGATGCGGTGACCACGTCGTCGAGGCCAAAGTCCTGCAGAGTCCGCACGTCTAAAATAGGATACTGCGCTCGGTGCGCCCACACCCGCTGGCCCCCGCCGACAACCCCGACCAACGTGCTGTGATGCCGCAGCCCGTGCAGGGCGTACGTGTTGACGCCGTGGTTGGCGGTGTGACCTGGGCCTGAGTGCGTGGATTTACCAGGTCGGTGGCCGCCCACGCCGGGGCCGCCGCCGCAAGCGCCGACTGAGCACCGAAGCGGGAAAGTCGCCCCTGTACACAAAACACGACGTCATACTAATTGCCCATACGGAAATAAAAAGAAACTCACCTATGTTTTCGCTCGTCGACACCGGCACCAACTCGCCAGTCTCCGCCAGCCGATCGACCCACGCGCCGTGCACCAGCGAGTACCCCATCTCGTCCACGCTTCCGAGGAAACCCGGGACGGTCTGACCGCCCGGCGGCTGCACGTGCTCATCCAGGTCCGCCACCACCACCCAATCCTCCTGTCACCAACAAAACACAACACGACGTCAGTCACTCTAATTGCCCGTACGGAAATAATAACCAAAAACGTACCTCGTCAACCGCGTTTGCGAGATGATTTTCCCAATGATGCGCAACCGCGCTGAAGAGGAGCGCCTCGCCCTCCCACACCTCGTGGAATACGTGCCTTTGCCGGAGTAAGTCGGTCATGGCGCGCACGGCGTCGTCGTCCACGCCGGCGCCCTTGGTGTGCACGATGACCATGACGTGCGACGCCGGTACTTTCATGGCTTCGACGTAGTGCGATATGAAATGATGGAGAAGGGGGAGGGACGCGGGGTCGTCGGCGGACGCGCCGGTGAGCACGAAGACCCGCGCGTCCGTGGGGTTGAGCACGATGTCGTGCTCTGGGGGCTGGAAGGTTTTTGGGTGCCCGCGGAAGCGCCCGCGCTTGATGGAGAGCGGCGCGCCCAACGATGTCTTGGACGACGACGACGAATGCGACGAATGCGACGACCCGTCGCCTCGCGCGGAGGACGACCCGGCCGCGCCGGCGACGAGCGCGTCCGCGCCGCCGCTCGCGTCGAACGATGACACCCCGCCGACGCGTGACGGTACCCCGCCGGCTGTGCCGTCGCCCCCTCTCCCCCCTCCCGCGTTCACACCGCGTGCCCCGCCGCGGTCGCCGTCAGCGCGAAAACCATCATCGCCAACGAGCGAACTTCGATCGCGGAGCGGCGCGGCGGAGCACAGCAGCCGCCGCGCGCTGCTCGTCTCCACCTCGCCCTCCCTCAGCACCGCCGGGAGCTCCGGCGCGTGGTGATGCCGCGGGCGGACCCTGTACTTCCCAAAGTATATCACGAGCCCGAGCGCGTAGCACATGACGAGCAGCGCCAGCGTGCGGGGCACCGCGCGCACGGCCCGCAGGAGCCGGCGCTGGTGCTTCTGGCGCGTGCGCTGGGGCATGCGCTGGAAGAGCCGCGACTCCACCTTGGAGCCCCGGCGCTTGCCGTGGCCCTTGAGCGGTGAGCGGTACTCCTTCGGCGAGTCGCCCCCCATCTTGACCTCACCCACACCGCTACCAGCGTCGCCGCGCTGCCTAAAGTCAAGAGCCTTGGAGCCAACAGCTTGCGGCCAACGGCCCAGCCAACGCTTCTCCGCCTCTGATTTGGCAAATTTGTTCGTCCGAGAAAACACATAGGAGTTCCGGGCTATTTCACACGAATTAGGCGAATTGTCGTATCATCCGTATGTGAAGTAGATACGATGAATACGCTTATTTGCTGAAGAGGAAACCCGCGCTGAATCTGAGCTGGCACCGTCTCCAGCACCCAGAAAAATTGCTCGGCACTCTCGGTCTCGGGGCGCCACGGGGCGAACGCTTGAGCGAGCGCCGCGGAGATGGTGCTCGTGCGGGTCATCCGCGCGGTCGTGCGCGCGATACGCGTGCCCCTGCGCAGGCCCCTCGAGCCCCTGCTGTGGATAGCCGCGTCGCTCTCCGCGAAGGATGTATGGGTGGGTGATGTTTGAACCCTGAATCCCATTAGAACGACGACGACGCACCCCGACGCGCGGCGGCCGTGTCGTCGACCGCGACGTCACCCTTCGTCCCCTACCCCGTCCGACGTCACATCTACGCCCTCCTCACTGACCGTCCTCACTCTCCCATCCACCACCATCGTCGCAGACGTTACCGGGCTCGCACGGCGATGCGGGCGCGTCCCCGTCGTCGCGATCGCGCAAACCAACCAGCGCCCGTCGACGCCGCGGCGGTACCCTCCTCGTCGTCGCCGCGCAATCCCAGCTCGACGGCGCGCGGTGGCAGGTCTACCCGGCGTACATGTCCGCCGTCGCGTGCACCGCCGTCGAGTACCTCGCGGGTGCCGGCGTCGACGTACACCCAATCATCTGTAAACTCGTCGCATTCTCCGGTGGGATCGGGGCGCTCGTGTCAACCGCCGCCGGGGTCTTCGCGCCCGTGTTCCTGATGCCAAAACCAACCGGGCCGTACCGCACGGGTAAGACCACGCGTCTGTGGATCGACGGCACACGACGATCGTGGCTCCTACGGAGCAAGGGGAGATCCCTGGAGAAGATACCGGAGAGCAGGATGCTAATGGCGAACGTGTGGTATCCCGCCGCCGCGCCCAAGCCCCAGCTCCGACGCGACGCGGCGGTGAAGAAGAAGAAGGAGACCTCCGCCGATGACGGGTACGAGTCAGGAAGCGACGGCGGGTGCGACAGCGGCGACGACCTCGGCAAGCACTGGCCGGACGACGAAGCCGCCAAGGTGCACTACGAGGCTATGGCGCAGGAGAAGCTGATCATGGCGCAGGCGCTGGGATCCCCCGACGGCAAACGCATCGGCGATCGAACCGGCGCCGGCCCGGGCGTCTCCAACCGCATCACCATCGCGAACGCGCGCAAGGCGGAGGCGCGGCGCCGGCGCAGGCGGCAGCGTGGGAAGCGGACGCACTGGCTGGAGCCCACGCTTGCGACGACGATGGCGGTTTCCTTCGCGCTCCCGGGTTGGATCGTGGATTACTTTCGGTTGGTGCGGATGGAGGCGCGGGTGGACGTCCCTGTGGCGGACCCACCCGCGCCGGCATCGAGCCTCGACGGCGCCACGGAAGGCTTCCCGCTCGTGCTCTTCTCGCACTCGTTCACCGGGATGAAGGAGCAGAATTCATCGCTTCTGCAAGAGTTGGCTTCGTGGGGTCACATCGTCGTCGCGGTGGATCATCCCCACGACGCCGCCCTCGTGCTCTACCCCGACGGGTCCACCGCGGATTTCCGCGGGTACGACATGCCGATGGAGTCGGAGCCGAGGAACTGGTGGAGGTTTCGGCACGAGCACGCGCGTTGGCGCGCGCTGGACCTGGCGCACGCGCTGGAGAGAATCGTGGACGCCAACGGCGACGCCTCGAGCCCGCTTTATAAGAAGGTGGATTTAACGCGGGTGGCGGCGGTGGGTCACTCGTTCGGCGGCGCCGCGTGCCTGATGCTGGCGCAGATGGACCCGCGGATCACGAGCGTGGTGCTGATGGACCCGTGGATGTGGCCGCTGGGTAAGGAGACGACGGAGACGGGCGCGCCGTGTCCGCTGTTGGTGCTGGAGGCGCCAGAGTTTCTGTGGGACCGCGACATCTTCTGCGTGAATAACGGGGAGATGTCGAGCGCGTTGTGCGCGGCGACCGCGCCGCAGTGCGCGGGCGTGCGGCCGGTGTACGGCCCGGGGTCGGAACCCCCGACGCCGTCCAAGACGCCGATGCGAAGGGTCAGCGACGGATCGGTGGACTTCGACGAGCTCGTCGGTCCCGGCGGGGAGGTTGAACAACAAAAAACTCGCCGAGAAATTGACGCCGACCCCGCCCGCCGTCCTCAACGCCACCCGGATCGCGTCAACTCCGGCGGTTCGTCCACGAACAGCGCGCTGGAACGCGCGCGCGCGCGCGACGCGGCGACGAATGCGACGAATACGAATACGAATACGAATACGATCCAGCCCGGTTTCGATCCCGCGACCGCGGGGGAGGATCCGAGGCACACGAACGCTCCGCCTGGGTTCATGGGCGCCTCCGTGGACGGGTTCCGCGGCGTCGGGTTCTACACCGAGGACGGTTTCTACCACGCCGGGTCCCCGCCCGTGTCGCCGACGTCGGTACGTAAAGGCGTGTTTAAACGCCCGCAGCACCCGCGGAGTTCTTCGCAGGATAACTTGGCGGCGATGGGCGGCGGAGGCGGCGAGTCGCTCGGGTCGTTCGGGTCCTTCGGGTCGCAAAAATCCGCGAGTAAATCGTCGCTTCTGAGCCGAGCGGATGGGAACTCGGGGTCCTTCGGGGGCGGCGGTTCGGACCCCGCGGGAATCGAACCCGGGACGGGAGGAAGCGGGGACCTCGCGCACCACCGCTCGGGCAGCAGCTCGGGGTGGACCGAGATCCTCGACGCCGTTAACCCCCCAACCGAGGGAGACGCCGAGGGTGAAATTTCCGAGCAGCGACTGGGCCGCCGCGGTCGTACCGATTCGTGGGAGTCGCTCCTCGCGCCCTTCCGCGGGCAACGCCGCGGCGGCCTTAACCGCACGCGCGCGAGCTCGTTCAACAGTACCACCAGCGCGGGGTCGATCGGGTTCACGCGCGAGCCGAGCGGCGTCGCGTTCAAGGCCGTCGTCGACGCCGCGATGCACTTTGACTTTACCGACATGGCGATGGTCGCTCCGGTGACCACGACGATGCTCGGTTGGGTCGGCCGCGGCGGCCGGGACGTCCACGACATATCCAGCGCGGCGGTTCTGCGGTTCTTGCGTACGTTTAACCACGCGCGCGAGCCCGACGCGGCGGCGCCGGATTCCAGGGACTTGGAGCGGCTGAGAGCCGGGCTTTTGTCGAGGACGCCGGTGAGCGAAGTGTTACCGGCGAGGGAGTGGGGGTTCACGGGGGGGCACGCGTTCGGGTACCACGGGCGGATACCCGCGGATGACTACGTCCGCGCGCCGCCCAAGCCGCCTTCACCGGCGTCGAACGACGAGATCGAGACACGGAAAGGGGGCCCGTTGAGCCCGCTGAGCAAGTTGAAGATGCCGCTGAAGATGCCGCCTTTGCCGATTCCCGACCGGCTACGGCGGATCCGACTGCCGCCGCGGCCTCCCGGTTCGTCGGATCCGATGTCGTCCGCGGAACGCACGCGGCGCGCGAGGCTCCTGCGGCAGTACCGCAAGAGCTTCGACGCGACGCACGTGCCGGAGAACTGGATGGAGCTCGAGTCCATCGCGTCGGATTCAGACGGTGAAACGCCCGACGCCGACGACGAAGACGACGGGTACGTCAGCGGCGACGAGTTAACTGCCACGCCCGTGCGCCGGGGGAACGAAGAAGACGAAACGTCGTTCGATGAGTTCATGACCCCGGGTCCCGAAGGTGCGAACGTGGGAGTCGACTCCCCGGTGGGAGGGGGGGGCTTTGTCACCGCGGAGAGTTCACCCGCGGATGGGTCGGGCGCGTCGCCAATCTCGCGATTTCCGATTGACGACGCCGGGGGCGAGCGGGGCGGGGCGGGGCACGCGGGGCGGACGTCCGGGGGCGAGATCGAGGAGTTGCATCGGCCGGGGACGCCCCCCGGGGGCGATTCGTGCCCCCCGGGGTCCCTTCTTCCCCCCCGCGGGGCCATCGGCGCGACTCGTACCCACGACGCTTCGACGGATGATTCTCGTAACAGATTGCCGGTGACTCACCGTCAGCCGGTTCCTCGGCGGGCGTCTGGTGTCCCTTACCCGGTGGAGGTGAAGCCTCGTGGGGTGCGTTGGGTCAAATCGTACGAGTGGGATCTCGCTAAGGACCGCGAGTGGAGTGAATCGCAGAGACGGGAGATGCGATGGCTTCTTCACGAAGCTACCGACAGGGGCGTTCGTTTACAGCCGAGCGATTTCGTCGCCATGTTTCCGAGTTTCGACAGCGCCGCGATCCAGAAGGCGGCGGTGGAGGAGCTGATGACGCTGCACGAGCACCCGGCGCCCAAGCCGCTGGTGTGGATGTCGCAGATGATCATAGACGAGAGCGGGGAGCTGCGGAGCAAGCACGATAGGCCGCACTAGTAGTCACCGTTTGTAGTCGGAGGGTCGACGAGAGTGATAACATACGAGGTTTCCCTCAAAAAGAGCTAGATCCCGCTACTTCTTGCACTCCTTGCATTTAGAGCGCTCACGACCGTGCTCGCATATTTGTGCCCCACCGCACTCCTTGCACCGAGAGCGCCGACGACCGTGCTCACATATTGATGCCCCACCGCACTCCTTGCATGCAGAGCGCACACGACCGTGCTCGCAGATTGATGCCCCACCGCACTCCTTGCACTGAGAGCGCACACGACCGTGCTCGCATATTCCAGACCCACCGCACTCCTTGCATTTAGAGCGCTGACGACCGTGCGGACACCCACTGCACATCTTGCACTTCGAGCGATGCTTAATCCCGTGCTCGCATGGCCCCTTGGGATACTTTGTCGGAGGGGCTCTCTTCCGCTTCGCGCCCTTTCCCTCGAGATCCGTCTTTTTTCCGTCTTCCCCATGTATCCCATCGTCGTCAGCGACAGGCTCCACCTTGACATCGGGTACATCGTCGTCGGGCACTTCCTCCTCGACGGGTATGATATGCTCGTTCAACCAGTGTGGGCGCCAGATGGTGGTCATGTCATTGGTGGCGGCGATACAACTGCGCTGTTGAACAGTGACGGAAAGTCCGAGAAATATCGACCCGCCTTTGATGTGACTTTGAAAACTCATTTGTCCCGCGGGCGTTTCGGAGCCATTTTAGTTAGGTTACGTATGTGAACCAGTTAGGAATGAGGCAAAATCGAGACCCATTTTCGTAAAAGTCAACGCTTTCAACGGAAAGAAACTGTTTTCACGACAGATGTCACGTCACAGCGCTACGGCGCCACGAGGCCTGCACGGCGGTCATACGAGCGCATCGAACGCGCCTTTGATCGGATACCGCGTCGTCATGAGTTACTCATCCAATCACGCGGCTAACGGCGACGAGAAGGTGCGCCGCGAACCCCACGCGTGCCCATCGCATCGCGCGCGCACGCTGCGTTCCCCTCGGAAAACCCGAAATCTCGATGACCCGCGTCCCTGACCCATCTCCCCCGCCGTCCCGATCCCCCTACGATCCATAGAGCATCGGCGAGATGGATGAACTCGTCGACGCGTCCATGAAGTTCACGCGCGTTCTCAAGCGCAAGGGTGTCTCCCAGGCGACCCTCCAGGTCGCCGTCCGAGCCCGCCCGCTGTCGCGCAAAGAGATGTCCAACGGCGCGCGGACAATCACCAAGCTCGTGGACGAGCGATGCGTCGTCGTCATGGATCCGGACGAGGACGCCCTCGAGAACGGCGTCCCGGGTGTCCCGAAGCCCATCCGGCGCAAAGAGGTGGCCGCGGGTGTCCGTAAAAAGGAACGCCGCTACGTCTTCGACGCGGCGTACGACGGCGAGGCGTCGAACGAGCAGGTTTACAGAGGCACCGTCCTTCCGCACATCGCGGGAGTGCTACGAGGCACGAACGCCACGGTCTTCGCGTACGGCGCGACGGGCAGCGGCAAGACGCACACCATGGTGGGGGATACCCGCGACCCCGGGCTCATGGTCCTCTCCCTGCGCGACGTCTTTCGCTTCATCTCGAGCGACTCCGGGGAGAAGGATTACAAAGTCGAATGCTCCTACACCGAAGTGTACAACGAGCTCGTGTACGACTTACTGGTACCAAACTCGCAACCGCTGGAACTACGGGAAGATCCCGAGCGAGGGCCGATGGTCAGCGGCCTGACGCACGTCCGCGTCACCGACGAGAATGCGATATTCGAACTCTTAAGAAAAGGCAACGGACGGCGAAAGACGGAGGAGACTGGCGCCAACGCGGTGTCGTCGCGGTCGCACGCGGTGCTCGAGATTTGGGGTGAGTGCCTTATTGTTGACACCGGGTCCCACCGCTGAATAGTCTCCCTTCCATACTCAAACTCCCAATTACCACCCAAATAGTACTGACCGATGACCCCTCCACCACCACCCTGTACAGTCACTCGCACGGAACGGAACCACTACAGCAAGGCGTTCACCACCGGTAAGCTCGCGCTCGTGGACCTGGCGGGCGCGGAGCGCGCGTCGGAGACCAACAACCGCGGGCACCAGCTTCGCGACGGCGCCAACATCAACCGATCGCTCCTCTCCCTCGCCAACTGCATCAACGCGCTTGGTAAGCGAAAGAAGAAAGGGTTCGTATTCGTCCCTTTTCGCGACTCCAAGCTCACGCGGATCCTCAAAGACGGTCTGTGCGGCAACTCGCGGACAGTCATGGTGGCGACGGTGTCCGGCAGCTCGCACCAGTACGAACACACCGTGAACACCTTGAAGTACGCGGACCGCGCGAAAGAGATTAAGACGCACGTCCACGCCAACGTGGGCACGGTTGAGACTCACATCGCGGAGTATCAGCGGATGATCGACGCTTTGCAGGAGGAACGGCGGGAGCTTCGCGCGGAGGTGGAGAGGCTCAAGGGCGACGGCGGCGGTGGTGGCGGGGGTAACGGTCCGAGCAGGGGGTTCAAGGACGCCGTCAACGGCGGGCAACGGCGGGACTCTGGCGGCGCGAACAATTCGAATCCGCAGGGCTTGACGGTTGAGGAGGTTGAAAAGTTTGCGCAGGAGCTCGCGGAGGCGACGGACGCGTGCGCCCGCGCGCAACGCGTCCTCCTCGAGCAGCGCAGTCGCGAGGCGTCGCAGCAGGCTGCCGCGGCAGCCTCCGCGCTCGAGGCGCTCGCGCCCGCCGACGCCGCCAAGAAGCCGGAGAGGAGAAGATCCGTGGGATTTTTTGGCTTTGGCGGCGGCGGCAAGAGCGACGCGGCGGATGACGGTTCACACGAGCCCCCGCCCGTGCTGGCGAGCGACCTCGCGGTGCTTCACGCGCGCGCGTCCCTCGCGGTCGCCGCGGACCTCGACGCCGCCAAGCTCGACGCGCGCGATCGGTTGATCGAGGACCAGCGCCACGCGATCAAAGCACTGATCTCCGCGCTTGAGCACAAGGCTAAGGTTTCCAACCCCGAGCGGCACCTGGATTTACCGCACGCGGGATGCGCGCCGTCGCAGCTCGAGCAGCGGTACCAGGCCCTCAACAGGGAGGAAGGAGCCGGCGGGCACGAAGGCAAGAAGGCTACATCCGCGAGCCATCGAAGGTCCAGCCCCGGGAGCTCCAGCGGCGGATCCCCGACGGGATCCACGAGCTCCGATCGTTCCTCCCAATCCGCGGCGGCTTCCGTGTTACCCGTGGACGCCATACGGGTCGAAGCGGAGGCACTCGCGGCTCGTGCGCGCGCCGCCGAGTCCCACCACTCCACCCCCGACGGCAAGAGCGGCGGCTCGTCCAAGTCATCCGGCGGCGGCGGCCATTCCCGCCGTTCCTCTTTCGGCGCCTTTGAGCTTGAATACTCACCAGAGGTACTCGAGGTTGACTCGTTCATACACGGGAACGGGTACGGGCTGGACGAAGCGCCCATGCGTCAGCCGGCGATGGTGCTCTCGCCGGTGGCGGAGAACGTCGCGGGGAACCGTGCGAACGTGTTCAAGGGAGGGAGCGGCGGGAAGGATTCGGGTCACGCGGGGGATAAATCCACTGGCGGGTCGGAGAAATCGCGTTCGACTTCTTCGTCCAAGGAGAACCGGGGAGGCGCGGCGGCGCAGGAGAAGCGGTCGAAGAAGAAGCTGGAGGAGGCGCACGCCATCTACGGCCAGAACGGGCAGCAGAAGCGACGGGGCGGGGCAATCTCCGAGAGGCTGAAGAGGTTCGCCGCGCGAAAGGCCAAGAGCGGCTCGCCGGTTTGAGCCACAAACGACGATTATTACATAGGGGAAACCACAGCGGGACGGCGCGATGAGGCTCCGAAAAGGGGGAGTCCGCGGGTCGTGTTTATCAATGCGTACATAAAGAGTTGATATGAAGACGACTCGTGTCCGGATTACAACTTTCGAACGGTCGCCGCGCGGCGAAAAACAAGGCTTTTTAAAGACAAAACGCGAGAAGCCCTCAGCGGGTTCTCGCACCACCAACTCGTGTCCACACACTCTGTGTGAACTCAGTACAGGCGCTCGAGCACGTACCCGACCATATCGACCAGCGAGGTCTTCGCCTCGCCCTCGGGCAGGCCCTTGAGCGCCGCGAGCGCCTGGTCCGCCTCCTCCCGCGCCATCCGCCTCGCATCCTCGATGCCGCTCTCGTTGACAATCTCAATCGCCTCGGCGAGATCCTCGGGTTTCGCGAACCGCGTCTCGATGAGCTCCCGCAGCCGCGGGTCGCGCCCGAGCGCGAAGATGCACGGCGCGGTGAGGTTACCGCTCGCGAGATCCTGCCCCTTCGGCTTGCCCAGCTGCGCCTCGCTCTGCGTGAAATCCAGAATGTCGTCGACAATCTGAAACGCCAAGCCGAGATGTTTGCCGTACTCGTACATGTCCATCTTGACATCCTCGCTCACCTCGCTGAACACCGCCGCGGACTTGCACGACGCCGCGATTAAACTCGCCGTCTTGTTGTGGCTCTTCTCCAGGTAACCCTCCAGCGTGACGTCGCAGTTGAACAGCGCCCCCGCTTGCGAGATTTCACCGTCGGCGAAGTCCGCGATGACTTGCGAGATGAGTTTGATCACCTCCAGGTTGTCGAGGTTCGCGAGGTACCAAGAAGACTGCGCGAAGAGGAAGTCACCCGCGAGGATGGCGACGCGGGTGCCGTAGAGCGTGTGGATGGTCTCCGCGCCTCGTCGGGTGTCGCAGTCGTCGAGGACGTCGTCGTGGACCAGCGAAGCGGTGTGGATCATCTCGGTGATCTCCGCGAGCCTTCGTTGGCGTTCGGTGATGTCATCCATGTCCATGAGCTGCGCGGTGGCGCGCGCGACGAGGAAGACGAGGACGGGGCGGAGGCGTTTGCCGCCCGCTCCGAAGATCTGATCCGCGGCGGCGAGTAAGAGCGGGTTCTTGCGGCCGACGATGTCGAGGATGTTGGATCGCATCTGTTCCATGTCGCTCTGCACCGGGGCGGTGATGTCGTCGATGACGTAGGAGCACACGCCGTCCTTGCACGTCATGGCAGCGCTGTTGGGTTGAAGGTCAGGGGGGTGAAGGTCAACGGGATGGACGATGATGATGCGATGTGCGTAAATCTGATGATAAATCATCCGCTTGGGTTTATCGCTTGAAAGTTCTCCTGGGTGGACGTGTTCCGTTGGGGGGGCCGCCGGGATTGGCGCGCGCGCGCGTGCGTCGAGACGCGCGCGAACGACGCGCGATGAAAGAAAAATGGGCCACGAGATGAATGTGAGGCGAATGTGAACACGCGCGCACCTGTTATCGAGCTCATCCTGCGACGCGAACTTGACGTGCTCGGGGTCCATGTCCATCTCGTCGATGGAGGGCCTCGACGCCTTGCCGTTCACCGCGACCGCGGCGACCACCTTGTTGCCGTTCACAGCGCCCCCGACACTGAACCCGCCGCCCACGCCACCGTTCACCCAGCGCGCGTTGCCGACGCGCGCGCCCCAGCGCGCGACGCGTCCGCCCGCGGGGCGCGATCCCTCGCCCGGGTTCGCCCTGGCCCTCGCCGTCATCCTCCCCTCCCCAGCGGTGGTCGACGCCACCGCGAAACGCGCGGCCGCCCACGCGCGCGGCGCCGTCGCCGTCATCATGCCTGCTTAACTCCACGTCCGGTACCTCGCAACGTTCACGAAGCGCAACGAAATCACCACCGAGGTCGAACACGCGGCGTGTCGCGCCCCGAAGAGTGCGTCGCCGTCGTGGCTCGCACTAAAGCATTTGCCAGTGGAAGACACCGTGGCCTCGTATGAGACGTGGACACACGGGAGCACTGGCTGGGAAGGATCTCCCGCCCTCGGTGAGCGACTCAAGAAATCCTCGAGTTAAACCTTATCCGAATGTTTATACGGAGGAATTAGACCGCCGTTTTATGAGTCGTTCGGGAACAAATAAGTCAGACTGCCAGTCCGTAAAAAAATCGTAAAAAGACTCGCGAACCAGAGCTCCTTTCTCCCATCACGATCACCCAACCCCAACCCCGGCTTTCGCAGCTCGAAGCGAAGACCCCACTGGAGACAAATCAGGGTTTTCCAAGCTGGATGATCTCTTCGTCGTCGGCCCTCTCTCTCCGCCTTCCCCGCCACGAAACCACCCTTCTCGTTACCCTCGCACCCACCCGGTCGATGAATCAATCAATTACAACACCAAACTCACCGCGGCCCGCGCCTCTTGTAGAGCACCTTGTCGATGACGCCGTAGTCCATGGCTTGCTCGGCGGTCAAGTGAAAATCACGGCGAATGTCGTTGTTCACCTTGTCCTCCGGCTGGCCCGTCGCCCTGCTGACCATCTTGTTGATCTTGGCGCGAATCTTGAGCAGCTCCCTGCCCTCGTTCCGGATGTCCGACGCGGACCCGCGCGCGACGCCCGCGGGGTGGTGCAGCATGATGCAGGTGTTCGGCAGCGCGGCCCGCTTGCCTTTGGCGCCGCTCGCGAGGAGCATGCCGCCCATGGCTCTGGCGCTGCCAAAGCCGACGCATCCGACGTCGGATTTGATATGTCCCATGGTGTCGAGGATGGCCATGGTCGGCACGATGTCTCCTCCCTCGGTGTTGATGTACAGGTAGATGTCCTTACCGCCCTTGTCGACGCTGTCGAGGTAGAGCATGGTCGCGACGAGCTGGTTACCGAGCTCTTCGTCGATCTGCTGGCCGACCCAGACGATGCGTTCGCGGTAGAGGCAGTTCCAGATGTCGACCCACTGCCAGGAGTTCTCGTTCGGGGTCTTGTAAGGGACGCGCGGGACTCCGATGGGCATCATGGTGGCGACGGATCGGCTGCCTTTGCCGGACCCGGTGGCCATGGCGAGTGAGGCGGAGACCTTATCGCCGAGGGTGGCGACGCGGTCGCGCGCCATCGCCAGCGGGTTAGCCTTGAGGCCGCTGTAGGACGCCATGGAGTAGGCCTTGGGGGCGGTGGGTCCGCGCGCGGTCGATCGCGCGCGGACGCCCACGGTCAGAGGCGCGGCGCCCATCACGGTACCCGCCATCGTTGTGTTAACCCTACTGCGCAGACTCTCTTCGCCCAGAGCAGAATCCAGCTACGCCGGCTGAACCCAGTGAAGCGCGAGCGGCTGTCCTCGGACGGAAGCGGCTGTCTCGGAGGAAGCGAACGAAAGGCTCTGAAGGAGCTCTGACGTCCGGCGGTGCGCTGACTGAGCGCCCGTGACCACAGTGGCCGGAAGAGCGCGGGCGCCGATCTATTATTTCAACCCCTGCGCTGTGTCAAGATCTTGCGGGTAGACCTTGGTTTCTTGAGTTATTTTCGCCAGTCATCAACTCGCGATTTTCCATCAGCGCGTCGTTGTTGTGTTGTTGCCCAGCTCTGAAGAGGCGCTGCTCACAGCTGCGGCGGAGTTGCGCCCGCGCGTGGGGTCTCGGTCGAGATGGGGAACGCGATGACCGCCATGAAGAAGGCGTTCGACGACATGTTCGGCAACAAGGAGATGAGGGTGAGTGCCCCGAACGCCGCGCGGCGCCCTTCGCGGCGCCCCATTTCCTCTCGAGCAACCCCACTCTCGTTCGTGCGTGCCCTCATCTCTCTCCGCCCCTTTCTGACCTCCCCGACGCTCGCTCTTCCTCGCGTAACAGGTTGTCATGCTTGGGCTGGACGCCGCGGGAAAGACGACGATCCTCTACAAGCTTCACATAGGGGAGGTGCTCAGCACGGTGCCCACGCTGGGTGAGTGGATCCGCGGCGACCCGCGCGAGATCTCCCCCCCCCCCGCCGTCCCCTCGGAGAAAAGAAATTGAAAAATGAAATCGTCGAGCCGGACCCCGCCCCGCGCTGACCCCCCGCCCTTCCCCTCCGTCCCTCTTACCCATCCCCAGGTTTCAACGTGGAGAAGGTGCAGTATAAGAACGTGGTGTTCACGGTGTGGGACGTGGGCGGGCAGGAGAAGCTCCGCCCGCTGTGGCGCCACTACTTCAACAACACCGACGCGCTCATCTTTGTCGTCGACTCGCTCGATCGCGAACGCATCCAGCGCGCCAAGGATGAGTTCAACAGCATCATCAACGATCCGTTCATGAAAAACAGCGCCATCTTGGTGTTTGCGAACAAGCAGGACATGAAAGGCGCGCTGACCGCGGCGGAGATTGCGGAGGGGCTCGGTCTTTCGGACCTGCGGGGGCGGCGGTGGCACTGCCAGAGCGCGGTTGCGACGCAAGGGTTGGGGCTTTACGAGGGATTGGACTGGCTCAGCGGCACGCTCAAGACGATGCAGTCGCGCGGAGTGAAGACGAGCGTGGGGACGAGCGGCGCGAAGGGGACAAACTTCTCGGCGGCTGGGGTCAAGAAGTCCATCATGTCCTTCTTCTGACCACGACTTCTACGGTGTAATTGGTAATTGTGATTTCGAGGGAAAGCGTTCTCTTCATCAAGTGTTAGCGCTACTCGTCGCGACGTCGCCTCCACCCGTCGTCGTTTCACTCAGAACCCCACGCCAGTCAGTTCTCACACCAGTCCTCACACCCAACTCCCGATCTCCACGCACATCATAAACGTACATCAGTCGCATCACGTACGGTTAAACAGTGACGCCGACGTCCCCGGGTGCGGGCAGCGCGAGCAGGCCGAAATCCCCGACGCCGTTAGAATCCCCACCGCCCGCCCGGTTTTTCCAAGCCTTCGCCGGCGGGAGCCACACCCCCGCGCGTTTCCTGCAGACGGTACACCCGCGCCACCCTTGCCTGCACTTCGAGCAGCCGAGTTGCACCCCGGGCGGGAGCGCGGCGGCGAGCTCCGTCGGACTCGCGTCGTCGCCCACGTCGATTGGTAACAGGCATTGCTCGAGCGCCTCCGCGGCGGTGGACGGCGGCTTCCTCTTTGCCGACGTGTTCGTGTTGACGACGGCGAGGGCGTTGGATGCCTTGCTCTTCTTCTGTTTGTTCCTCGCGGGTGGCTTCTTCGCGGCGGCGAGCGCGGATTGCGGCACGAGGGTTCGCGGGCCCGGGTTTTTGGCACCTCGCTTGGCGCGCTTGAACGCCGGCTCCGTCGGTTCGTTTTCCTTATCCTCCATCTCGGCCGCCGGGTACGTCATCGTTGTCGTCGCGCCGAAGTCGTAGGGATCATCATCTGCGGACTCGACGACCATGACGGCGGTTTCAAAGACGCCGGCGCGTTCCCTGCACGTCGCGCATCCGTACCGGCCGTACCTGCACTTGGAGCACCCGAGATCGACGCCTCGCTCGTCGACGGCGGCGACGGCGAACGCTGGCGCCTGGCGGCCTCGCTTCTTTCCGCTGGACCCGGGCGTCGACTTGGAAGACTTTCCAGAAGACCCGCCGGTGGATCCGGAGACGTCCAGAGCCTTCTTGGCGTTCAACACCGACTTGACCGATTTGTGTGTGGACCCGTTGGTGACGTCGCCGAGAGCCTTGCGCTTGGAAGGCGCCTGGACCTTGGTACCGTGCTTGCTCTTGCTCTTGCTCTTGCCGGCGCCGTTCTTGCCGTCCGAGGATGTCGATCGTCCGTCCGCGAGCCACCTGGCGCACTCGTCGAGGGACATGTCCTCCTCGTCGCCGTCATCGTAGCGGACGAATGCGCACGGCACGTGCGGCGCCCATACCTCCATGCGCCGCGCGCGTGTCTCGACGACGGTGCCCCAGACGTACTCGCCGTCGGGAGGCGGGGGCGCGCCCTTCTTGCGCCGGCCGCGTGGTTTGGGAAGGCGGAACCACTTCTTGACGCGAGCGCCGATCCACCGATCCGCGACGGCTTCAGCCTCTCGCTGCGCCGCGAGCTCATCCTCATCCACATCCTCCTCTTCTTTCTCTTCCTCTTCTTCCTCATCCTCCTCTTCCTCTTCTTCATCCGAAGCCTCAGCCTCGTCCTCGGTCTCGGCGATGTCCTCTGTCGGTTCGAGGACCGCGCTGGTGTCCATCGCGGAGCTCCGCGAGGTGTCCAGCTCCTCGGGCTCGGGGAGGTCAAACTCGTACGGGTCCGCCTTCTTCGTCACCGGTCTCGTCACCCCACTCGGCACCCTTCGGCACCCCACGGCACCCATCTCGGCACCCTCCTCCCTCTCGTCGTCGTCTTCGTCGAGAACGTCCATCTCGTCGAGCTCGGACGCGGGCTGGGTGGGCATGATGGGCTGCGTGGGCGCCTCCTCGTCCCAGTCGCTGTCGCCGTCGTCCTCGACGGCGGGCGCCGCCTGGGTGGGCATGATGGCCTCCGGCTCGGTCGTCACCGGGCGCGTAGTCGTCACCGGCTGCGTAGTCGCGTTCTTCACGGGGACCGGGTGGGCGGTCGCGGCGGCTTTCGCAGCCTGCTGCTTAGCCTCCCACTCCGCCTCCAACTTACGCCCGTACTCCTTATCCATGAGTAAGTAAGACGCTTTCCACTTCCGCTCGGGTTCGGGCGCCGCCGCCTCTTTCTGCACCGCACTCGCGTCGATCACCAGCCCGTGGTCCGCCCTGAACGCGCAGAGCTCCTCCTCAGCCTCTTCCGGGGACCAACGCATGGACGCGTCGACCCACGGCGCGGCGTCTCTGACGAGTTCGTACAAATCGTCGCATCCCTCGTCGACTTTACCGTCGCACTGAAACTTGCGGAGGAGTTCGTTGACCTTGTTGTCCTGCCCTGACGTCGCGTTGGCCTTCTTCTCGAGCTTTAAATCCGCGATGGCCTCCTCCAGCTGACAGTCGATGATGCACTCCACCTTCAGGCACATCGACGCGGCCCACACCAGGTACGCCCACATGTCAGCCTGGTAATCGTATATCGGCCCGCGCGTGTCGGGCGCGATGTATCCGGCGGTTCCCGGGCCGTGGAGGGTCATCCGACGCTTACCTTCCTCCGGCATCTTGACCGCGGTGCCCCAGTCAGTGAACGCGATGGCAACCTTGACCACCTCGCCGGCGCGGCCCCGGTGCGCGGATCTGACCAACAAATTCTTAGCCTTGAGATCCCTCCAGACGATGCGGGCATCTTTCAACTGCTCAAGGCCCTTGGCCACCTGCAGCATGATGTCCAGCTTGACCTCCGGGGAGAGTGGAACGCCCTCGCGCTCCATGAAGTCCTCGAGGTTGCCGTGCGGGCAGAGCTCGGTGATGACTGCGAACATGGCGTCGGCGCCGTTGCCGACGTTGCCCTTGAGCGCGGGGTCATACTTGAGCTCCTGGAGGGTGCAGCTGGTGTACCCGTGCACCTTCGCGGCGATGGACGGGAGGCCTGTGTTTGGGTTCGGATACGGGTGGATGGGGCGTTCAGATATCCCCGCTTGGGTTGTGATGAACGGGTCTTCTTCGGGAAATGAAGTCTAAATCTCGGGCGGGGGGAACTGGGTCGCGGGGACGCGGTTTGGGGCGCACCTTCGACGGTGGCGATCTCCTCGACGACGGTGTTCATCCGCCTGCTATCGATGACCCTCGCGCACATCAGCTCGCCTGTGGATACACGAAACGGGGGGAAACGCGCGGGTCAGTGCGGGTCCGCGACGGTCGCGCCGGGCGGGGGGGGAAAAAGCCACGACTCGGATACGGAAATCGAGGGGTCGGCATCATGGGGAGGTGAACGCACCGTTCCACGTGCATCGGTAGGCGGTGCAGAACCCGCCCTCGCCCATCCTCTCCTCGAAGTGGACGTCGATCTCATCGGGGTTGATGTAGTCGAGGTCCGGGCGCTTCTCCCCGATCTCCTCTATGGTCTTGTCGCGCCACCACAAGTCCATCGCGGATTGTTATTATTCCCCGGCCGCTCGGCTCGATCGCAACGTCGCGCGTGTGCACTCTCTGACGCGCGTGTGAACGACGACGCTCCGGCTCTATCGGAGGTCCCGTGTGGGGGATACCTCGGTCAGAAAGCCCGTGACTGGCTCGTCGCCTCCTAGCGCACGAGTTGTGGCGCGAGTGCCGGCGAAGCCGACTTCTCAGAGCCAGAGCTGTCGTGACTTACGATTTCAACGGCCCAACAGTACCCCCCCCAAAATAGCCTATGGCCTTTTAGTCACCGTAATTATTCTTCTCCAAATAGAATACGACGCACCACTTAGGTGAAACCTTACACAATAATTGGTAATAATTGGTATTAAATCACGCCGCGGTCTTCTCCCCCACCGGGAGCCTGGACAGCGCCTGGATCTGCGCGAACGTCGCAACCTGCGAGAACCCATCCGGCCACGAGATCTGCACCGCGTAGTTACCCACCACCGAAGCCTCCACGGGGATGAAATCGTCGGGCACAGGAGTCACTCCATCCATGAGGAAATCCGCTTTTTTCGCCTCCCCATCCGCGACGGCGCTCTTGTCGCTCCGCCGCACGTCGCATCCCCGCACGTAGAACGGCATCCCGCCCTCGTCCGCGAGCTGCACTCGCAGCGCCCCCGCCACCCCCGCGACGCCTTCCTCGTCGATCGCGAGCGAACCCTTCGGCCCAGCCTTCAGCTTGGCAACCTCCTGAACAACCTTGGCGGCCACGGCGCCGTAGACGTCGGCGACGGCGCCCGCGGGGTCCACCAACACCAGCGGCCGCCCGGTATCGCCGCACGCGGACAGCTCCGAGACGATGGGCATCTGGAACAGGTTCGGGACGCCGTAGTCGTCGCATATCCGCTGCCCGCTGCCCTCGCCGAACGGCTTATACCTGAATTAAAAAAACACAAAAACCGTCACTTTAATTGCCCGTGCAAGTACAGAAATAAAGGGGATAGACGCACCGTTTACCGTCGTCGCCGTCAAAGTAGCTCATGTTCTCGACGACCGCGACGCACGGAACCTGCAGCTTGCTGAACATCCGCACGCCCTTCTCCACGTCGATGAACGCGAGCTTCTGCGGCGTGGTGACGACGACCGCGGCGGTGATTGGCAGCACCTGGCAGATCGTGAGCTGCACGTCCCCGGTGCCGGGGGGCATGTCGATGATGAGGTAATCCAGCTCGCCCCAGTTCGTCGTGGTCAGCATCTGGTTGATCAACCCGCTGACCATAGGCCCGCGCATGATGGCGGAACCTTGGCCGGCGAACCCGAATGAGACGATGCCGACGCCTTCGTACTCCGTAGGCGTGATGCTTCCAGTTTCCTGTAAACAAAAGTCTAATTGTCAGTCACATTGCCCGTACAAAGATAAAAATAAACTCACTTTGTCCATCTGCAGCACCGCGGATTCCGGGGATGTCATGGTGGGCAGCGACGGGCCGAAGACGTCTGCGTCGAAGATGCCAACCTTCGCGCCCATCATCCGGAGTGTGTACGCGAGGTTCACCGACGTCGTGGACTTGCCGACGCCGCCCTTGCATGAGGACACGGCGATGATGTGGCGGACTCCTTTCAATCCTTCCACCGTGTCGGGCCCATCGTTCGTCACGGGCTGCGCGGTCATGTTGACGTTGACGGATTTGCACCATTCCAGGTCGCCGACGAACTGTTTGGAGAGCCTGTCGAACTCTTCTTTGACGGGGCAGGCCGGGGTGGTGAGCTCCAGGGTGAACATGACGTCGCCGTCGTCGGAGACTCGAAGGTCTTTGATGAATCCGCAGTTGACGATGTCTTCGCCAAAGTCGGGGTCGATGACGTTGCGGAGGGCGTTTAGGACGTCGGCTTCTTTGCTGCCCTCGGGCGCGGAGGTGATGGACGGCGAGGAGGCTCCCTCCGTGTGCGCGCGGACCGAGATGGACCGCGACGAGCCGCGGCGGCGAGCAGGGTTCGCGGAAGGGTGGGTTCGCGAGATGGGCTTTCGATGTGCGATTTTCATTCTGACGTCGCCGCCGACGTTGGAACGGGCGGCGAGGCGCGCGGCGGGCGCGGCGGTGCGCGCTGCGAGGGTCGCCATAGCGTCGAGGGTGCGAGTGGAACGGCCGCGGTGCGTCGCTTCGCGCGGGCGGTGCTAGGGTGACGCCGACAATGGGGCCGAGGCGAGCGCCACCAGAACCCTTATCTCTGAGAGGGTCTGATCTCGGATGCGGAGATCTCCTGGCACCTGGCCTGCAACAATGATGAATATTCTGTCCCGTCGCACACAGTGGGGGCGCCTGGCCGCGTTTACGGGCCAACGCCGCGGAGCTCGTCTCACTCTACTCGCGCGGGTCGGTGGACGCGCGAGTAGGCGCGGGCGTGAAGGGAGCGGAGTCGCTCGGCGGGGGCGGCGAACACGAGGGAGGCTCTGAGAAAAGAATATAACGCGATGATGATGATGTCCATGCCCATCGGGTCGGGTCGGGCGGTGCTGCCGAGGTGTGGCGAGCGCAGACGAAGGATGTCCCGTCGGGCGGCACGCTGCGAGATCATCGAGGAACACGCCGACGAGCGAGCGAGGGAGACGAAAGGCGAGGCGCGGATACCCGGGCAGGAAAGGCCGGCGGCACAGGGAGGACGAGACGCCACCGCCGACGCCCATCATTCCCGCGATGATGACCGCCTCGACATCGGCTCCCCAGCCGTCACCCTCGCCGCGCTCGCCGAGTTCGCCCTCCTCGCGGCGGACCAGGCGACCCACGAGTCGTCCGTGATGGCAAACTTCGTCGACGGCAACGTCCACGACCTAGTCATCGCCACCACCCCGCTCGAAGTTCGCGAAGACGTCTTTGCACATCTCGTCTCCGATCCAATCCCGGAAGCCGCAGCGTTGTTACTGTGCGTCGCATCCGCGATGTGCCTCTACCGGGACAAAACACAAAACAACGCCGATAGTAACGTTCGGCGCGTCACGGCCGTGTTCGGCGCGGTCGCGGTGGCGCTGCCCCTCGTGGAGGCTGCGCTGAAACCATGGTTCCATCGAGCGCGGCCTCTAGTAAACGCGCATACGTTTTCATTTCCCAGCGGGCACGTGGCCGGATGCGCGGTGACCGTCGGGCTGTTGCTGTTCGTGATGCTCGATCCGACGTGGCGCGCGGTGACTGGTCGAATACACGAGGACGCGCCGATGACACGTGGCGCGAGAACGGCGGCGTGGTTCGCGTGTATATGGGCCACGTCCGTCGGACGGGTATTCGCGGATAGGCATTGGCTCAGCGACACGATGGGAGGCGCGGCGCTGGGCGTCGCGCTCGTCTCTTTAGTCGTGGCGTTCATGGGTGACGACGCGCGTGCGCGCGAATTGTAATGCTAAATGTAACGTGTATTAGTAAGAGCTAGTCGACGTCCGTCTCTATTAGCACGTCGCGAAGAGTCCGGCTTCCTCGGCTCGAAGCCATGTGCAGAGCCGGTTGCACACCGCCACCGCCGCGCCCCTCTGCGTCAGCGGATCCAACGCCACGTACAACTCAAAGTCGCTGCCCACGCACCCGAGCAGCACGTGATCGTCGGACACTTCGTAGTGTACCCTGCGTTCGGCGACTGCCACGTCGGTATCCACGTCAGCATCGACTTTGTCCGACGAAGAACCGGAAAGTCGCAAACCGCCGAAAAACGCCGCCAACGGCGAACCAGTCTCGGCGCCGTCCCCGGATGACGACTTATTACGTTCCCTCGTGCGAAACGGGTCCTCGTCCCAGTCCTTGACCGACGCGTCACCGCTGACGTGGCACCTCCGCATCGAGTGAAACACCCGCTGGTACGCCCTTAAAAGCCGTTTCTGTTCCCGCCGGCCCGACAGCGGCGGCGACCAGTCCGGGGTGAGGTACTGACCGAGAAGCGGTCGAATGTAAAGAAAGTGGAGCAGCGGCGTGTTTGCCACGTCTCCGCCTCCCGCAGCCTCTGGGATGTCCCGATTGATCAGGAGTGAGCCGGGGATCGCGTCACCGATTTGTTCACTCGTTCGGTGTCGGACATGATTGTCGGACAGCGTTGTTTCTTTACCCCCGACGCGGGCGGATATGCGGTCCAACAGTCCTTCCCGAAGCATGCGTTCCTCCACCTTCCCTCGCGCCTCCGCCGCGGCCGGGAACGCGTCCTGCCGCGTGGACACCAACACCAGACACACGTGCTTCCCTGCCTGGGAATCGAACCCCGGACCCCCAGGTTCGTCCCCGTCGCGCTCACCGACCGGGGTACTACCCCCGAGGTAAGACACGTACGCGTAGACGAAGCGGTTCGCGTCGCGGTTCGGCAGGCACACCGGCGCGAAGCTCTCGGGGTTGCGTCGGAAGCTCGCGCTGCTCCGTACGGTGTTGCACAGGAGGAGGACGTCGTCGGGGTCGATGCCGGCGTAGTAGCCGGAAGATGACGACGGCGTAGTAGCCCTGGACGATGATGACGATGATGAAGAAGATGAAGATGATCTTCTGCCGGCTTTGGGATCGGCGTTGGCGACTGCGACGACGTGGCGCGCGGTGATGAGCGCGCCGATGAGCGCGCCCTCGCCGACGCCGCCCATCCCCCGCACCAGCGCGTCCCTCAGCGCGTTCGTGCACATCTCCCTCCACGACGTCGGCAACGGCAATGGAAGCCACGCGCGGGTCCAGGTTCCGGGATCCCACGTGAATGAATGCGCGAGGGTTCCGAAGAGCGACTCGGTGCCTCCGCCGAGGAGCCGTTCGCGTGCGTCGAACTTGGACGATTTCTCGAGCGCGCGTTCTACCGCGCGCGTGAGGAGCGCGAGGAGCTGCGCGTGAAGCAGGTGGAGCTGCCTGCGAAGCGCGGCGGGTGACTCCCCGGTCGACGTCACGGCCACGAGTATGATTGGTCCTCGTCTCAGCACCGTCATCTCGTGTGGGCGTCCACCCGCTTTGTCGCCAGCTGTGCGCGCCCCTCCCAAGGACCCGACGGATCGCAGCGCGTCGCCATCGTCGCCGACGAAGGAGACGATCGCGGAGAGCGCGGCGGTGAACCCGGCGAGTGCGCCCTCGTCGCCGTACCGCGACCAGAGCGGCTTGCCCGCGTCGCTCAAGATGAGGAGGTGCCTCCTCCGCCGTAGCCACGACGGGTGCGAGTCGGACTCGTCGGGTCGGGACCGGGAGGGGTGCCAGCGCCACGGGTGCTTCTGAAGTGGCTCGGACGTGGACGGATGCGACGAGTCCGATTCCCGCCCATCGGACGCCCCCATCGGAGCGGCCCCGTCGCGCCCCATCTCGTCGAGCCGCCCGGCGGAACGAAATGAAATGTCCCGTCAGAGCCACGACGAGAGCCGTTTACGTGGGCACTTTTCAGATCGACGGAGCGACAGATCTGAGAGGCGCGACGCAGCGAAAAGACATCTCGAAACGAACAATGCCCGTCACCATCGGCGTGAAGTGGGGCAAGAACGCCTACGACGTCGAGGTCGACACCTCCGGCGTCGGTTTAGACCTCAAGACACAGCTGTTCTCCCTCACCGGCGTGCCCCCCGAGCGGATCAAGGTCATGGGACTCAAGGGCGGCAAACAGCTCACCGACGACGTCAAGCTCAGCGATTGCGGCCTTGAAGACCTCGCGTCCAAGAAGAAGAAGCTCATGATGATGGGAAGCACCGCGGGCATCATCAAGGCTCCCGAAAAAGAGATCACCTTCGTGGAAGACCTGCCCGAAGACGAACAAGAGGCGGCCACCATGGTGAACTTCTCCCCGGGGCTCACCAACCTCGGCAACACGTGCTACATGAACGCGACGATCCAGTGCCTCTACGCCGTCCCCGAGCTCCGCACCATCCTCGACGAGGGGCCCACCGCGGCGGGCGGCGGTACCCCGGCCACCGCGCCCGCGCCCGGCGGAGGCACAGCCCTCGCCAACGCAACCAAAGATCTCTTCAACGAGATCAAAACCTGCAGCGCCGCGGTGACGCCCTTTCGCTTCCTCGCGTTGCTCCGCCAGCTCTTCCCGCAGTTCGCGCAGGTTGGCCAAGGCGGCGTGTACTCCCAGCAGGACGCGGAGGAGTGCTGGAGCTCCATCCTGCAGACGCTGTGCCGCGAAGTACCCGCCATCGATGACCTCTTCGGACTCCAACTGAAGATGTCGCTGAAGAATGAATCCACCGGCGAGACCCGCGAGGAGGTGAAGAAGGAGTACAACTTCAAGTGCAACATCACCATCAACGTCAACCACCTGTCGGAAGGGTTCAGCGTCGCCTTGGACGAGGAGCGCGAGTACGGCGGCGCGTTGTTCAAGGGAAACAACCGCGTGTGCAAACTACCGCCGTGGCTCAACGTGCAGATGGTTCGATTCTTCTGGAAGATGCCGGGCGCGAACGATCCGTCAGACGCGACCGGCCAAAAGGCTAAGATCCTCCGAGCCGTCACCTTTCCCGTGCTCCTCGACATGTACGAGCACTGCACCGACGAGTACAAGAAGGAACTCGATCCCGCGCGTGCCGCTAAGATCAAGAAGGAGGAAGCGGATGCCGACGCGAGATTAAAAAGCGATCCACAGGCGCAAATCACCGCGGAGGTCGCTGCAGGCACCGCGGAGGCTGCGAACGCCGCGCTCAAGGAACACGAGACGAAGGAGGAGACCACGGGGGCGCCCGATGCGGAAGATGCGATGGATTTGGACGACGTGGGATTCGAACCCGGGACCAGACCGACGGGATTTTACGAGTTGCACGCCGTGCTGACGCACAAGGGTCGATCGGCGGATTCCGGGCACTACGTGGCGTGGACGCGTAACAAGGACGACAGCTGGACGGAGTACGACGATCACCAGCCGAACCCGAAGAAGCTGGACGATATCCTGGCCCTCAAGGGTGGCGGCGACCACCACATGGGATACCTCCTCATGTACAAGGCTCAGTACATCTGAAAATAATAAGCGAATTTGGCTCGAAGAGAGCGATGCGATGCGAATGCTACACGATTTTTTCAGGGCGCGACTCATCACGACATCTCATCACTACATCGAGTCGCTCATCATCAACCCTAATCTCGGCTTCGGCTTCCCCTTTGGTTTCGTACGCGCGCTGAGCATCTCCGGACGGACCTGCGCCGGATCGATCTCCGGCGGCGACGCACCCGGGACGTCCGGCAACTCACCTTCCCCATCCCGAAGCTCACCTTCCTCCGCATCTTCGAACGCCTCGTCGTCGTTCACAGCTGTGCGCCCGGTTCGTTTAGCCTCGAGTATGAGGTCGTACGTCAAATGATTCGCCTGCTCTTTGACCTGGAGGTTGGTCGGGTCCCGCAGCACCCACCGTGGGAGTTTGTACGCGAATTTGTTTTGGTCGATGGACAGGGTCATGTCGGGTTTGGCGACGGCGATGTCGGCTCTGCTCTGCGCGACTTCGAGCCGCGCGCGCTTCAGGTCCCCGGGGCTTTTCCATGGCTTTCCGTGCGTCCACTTCGTGGGATGCATCCACTTCCCGGTCATCGCCTCTGCGGCTCGCTTGAGCGTGTCCCAGATTTCGCGGTCGCCGCCCTGCGACGGCGCGTTCGCCCAAAAGTCCGCGCGCTTCTCGTCGATGTCGTCCTGCGTTGGATTCGCGCCCGTCTTCCTGTCCTTGACGACGTACGGCTTCGGCCTGGCGAACTGTGGGTGGTGCACCCGCCGTGGGTCGTCGAGCTTCATCCTGCTTCCGAGCGCGCGTTTCCAGTCCTCATCGTGGGGCGGGCCGGCCAGGCATTCGGGTAAGTAAGTCGAAGGGAAAAGGTCGCGGAGGCACGCCCCCATCGCGGTGGTGTCCTTCCTCGGGTCCCTGACGAACAGCCGCAGGAGGGCGATGCGTGGCGCGGGTGAGTTCGGCTGAAACCCGCGCTTCAGGCGCGCGCCCCGTCGTCTGAGCATTATCCGAGCATTCATGCGATTTAACATTGTGATTATACAGCTCCCTAGCTACGTCGGAGGGTCCATCAACCCCTCGCGTTCGTCCCTCCTTCCCCGTCGAACGTCGTCGCGGCCGCGTCCTGTTGCGATATCGCGCTCCCGCACTCGCTTCCCGCGTCGTCGTTCCCCCCCTCATCGTCCCGGCTCCTCAGACTCATGACATCCACCTGGGAGTAGTCGAGGTTTCCGCCTCCCCCCCGCGCGGGCTTGTGCCGCAGGTTGGACGGGTCCCGGAGCACCCACTTCGGGATATCGTACCTCGCGCCGGTGGTGTCGTAACACTCCGTCATGTCCGGTTTAGCGACGATCACGTCCGCGCTCTCGATGACCGCGTACGCCAGGGTCATGTCCCCCGACGGCGTGAGCATCGTCTCGGCAGCCATCTTCAGCGCCTGCCAGATCTCGGCGTTGCCCCCGTACGACGGCTGGGTGTCCCAGAATTCCCGTCGCTTGTCCTCGAGCTCGGTACTCGTCGGGTCGTTGCCGTTTGAGTCGCTGATGCGGTAGGACGAGGGCCGCGCCGGACGTGCGTAGTGCGTCGCGCCGTTCACCGGATGCTTGGTCTTGCTCCGGATCGCTTCGTAGAGCAGCGGGTCCGACGGGGTGGACACCATGCACCCCATCTTCGTCCTCGAGTGTGTGTTCGCGGCGAGCGCGGCTGACTGGCGACACCTCGAACGGTGCCCGTGAAGAGGCGGCCGGGGCGCGGCGGCGCGGTCCCGCCGCGAGGTCGACGTGTGGGTGGCGCGCCTCGGCCTCTCGAAATTACAAGTAATATCTTCATCTGGGCCCGCTCTGGGCCTCGGAAACACCCACGTGGCCACCGATCTCATCTCCCGCCGCTCCACAACTCACGACGCATCCACCCACCGCGTTGAAGCCGACGAGGGGCATGGGTAACGTACAGGGAGTTCCATCCACGGGCGCGGATGGAGGATCATCGCCCTCCCCCGCGGCGGCGGCGGCGGCGGGCGCGGGCGGCGCGCCTCCGCCTCAGAACATGATGGCCGGTCAGCCGTGCGCAGCCGGGTTCGGATCGGACGACGGCGAGTGCCCGGTGCCCGAGGAGTACCGCGGGAGGCACGGCATCTTCGACGTGTATAACCGGCGCATCGACGGCTCCTCTTCCTCGGCGCCCGCATCGTCCTCCTCCTCCGCGGATCCGACGGGTTCGCAGCGCAAGGGATGGTTCGGCGGTTGGTTCCGCGGCGGCAACAAGTCTTCATCCCCGGGCGAGCGCAAGGGCTACGGGGACGTGGTCATCGACCCGCGCAACAACATGCCCACCACCGCGAGGCAGCACATGGCCCCGGGACAACGCAACGTCATACCCACCGAGCGACAGAAGTCCACCATCCCAAAGTCCGGCACCGGAGGCGCCACGTGGGTGTACCCGTCACCACAGATGTTCTACAACTCCCTGGCGCGAAAAGGAAAAGCGGACGACTGCACCGAAGACGACATGGCCTCCGTCGTGTCCGTCCACAACTCCATGAACGAGGACACGTGGCGCCGCGTGCTCACGTGGGAACGCCTGCATAAAGCCGAATGCCGCAACCCCATGCTCCTCCGTTTCCGCGGGCGGCCCGACGATCTATCGCCGTTGGCGCGCGCGCGGTGGTTACTCTCGGGGGGTAAAGACAAGCCGTTCGACAGGCACGACTGGTGGATCGACCGCGACGGGCGGCAAGTGCGGTACGTCATCGACTATTACTTCCACGAGGACAAGGCTGGGACGCCCGGGCAGTTTGACCTGGTGGTGAGGCCCGCGGCGGATAGCGTGGGTAGCGTGATGGACCGGTTGAAGATGCAGGTGTACGTCGGATGCGCCGTCGTGGGTATACCGTGCCCAATCACGGGAAATAACTCCGAGCTCGGGAGCGAAGCCAGGGCGCCCAACACCACCGACTGAGACTGAGACTGAGACTGACGCCGCGGATACTATTAATCATCAGTTCAGTGAAGAGTTATTCATTCATTCGTGTGACGGGTTAATAAGTTAATAAGTTACTCTCATCGCGTAATAGGTGCGTCGTTAACGAGGCCGCCGCGCGAGCTCGTGCGGCGGGTGACGTTAGCGACATAATCGTTGTGAGTTGACTGTTGCATCGTGAGGACGTGAGGCGTTCGGTGGTTAGCCGCTGGCTCGCGCGAGGCTTGTGTCGTCCCTCGACACCATCCGTTCACCCCCCGCGACGTCCCTCTGCTGGCTCCCGCCCGGCGTCGTCGTCGTCTGTTTAATCGCCAAGTCCAAGAACACGCTCGGCTTGTCCGCCTGTCCTGTACCCAAGGTGACGCTGGATCGCCGCGAGGCCCCGCGGGCGGGAGACCGGCCCCTCGACTGCTCCCTAGGGTTTAACCCTAACCCTAAACCTAAACCCGAACCGCCGCCCTGTACGATCTCCACGGGCAAAGTCTGCTGCCTGTACCCGACGTCGTTGTCGAGTAAAAACTTCCGCATGGCCAACCCGAGTAAATCCCTCGCGTTGCCCGCTCTCGTCGGAGGGAGCCCGTTGAAGGTGTACTCGTAGTACAGGGTAATCTTAATCTTGAGTGGGTCGGCCTGGTGCGAGTAGATCCGCGGGGTGATCTCGTGGAAGTCATCCGGATGGTCGTCGGCCCACTTGTGGAAGTACATGGGCAACGCCTCGAAGATGTGCGAAGGCGTGGCGATGTCGACCACCCAGGTTTGCTCATCCGTGAACTTCTTCATCCGCGTCAGGTTCACCAGCGGCTTTGTGCTCATCGACGCGTTCGGGTAATAAATCACCTGCCCGTTCCACTTCACCGTCTCGGTGGTCAGTATACCGATGTTGCGAACGGCGTGACGCTCGTTGTCAATCAACACGGCGTCGCCGACGTCGAAGGGGTGGATGACGAAGATGAAGATGACGGACTCGAAGAGTTGCTTGATGCTGTTGCCGAACATGAACACGAACGCCAGGAGCATGGACGACGCGGTGAACCACATCTCCACGATGTTCTGTTCGAATATGCCCAGCACCACGAAGACCAGCAAAAAGTACAGAGCCGAGAGGATGATCCGCTCGAGCGTGGCGAGGACGCCGCTGGCGCTCGCCAGACTCTTGGCCAGATCCCTTCGCCGTTCGTAAATCTCCACGAAGCGTCGCACGATCTGTTCCCGCCGCAGCACCCCGGCGTTGTCGGTATCCAACACCTCCATGATCTTCAAACGCACCTCCGTCGGTATCCCGAGACGGACAAAGAATTCATCTGTACAAAAAACACACTCTTATTAATCGCGTTAGACGCAAACATTAAGATAGGGTTCTCACCGTCGAGCGGGACGAAGCGGCGGGCGCCCTGGAGCTGCCGCATGACGGCGACCATTCGAAGCGCCGCCGTCTTGGCGACGGCTCGGTGCACGATGTCGGCGTCGACCAACTTGGGTAAGTCTCCCCGGACAAACGCTCGGTTGGCGTTTTTGACAAACTTTTCGGGTAATCGTAGCTTCTTGCGGCGAATATGCGAGCCCATGCGATGCATCCGCGCCAGGGATAAGTCCGCGGGTTCGATCGATCCCTCCTTCATGACGATCATGTCCGTCTTGATCGGAAGCTCATCTTTGGCGAGTCGGAGAAAGTTGGTCAAGCTGGCCATCTGCCCGTGCGAGATGGCCGAGCGGAGCTTCTGGAAGTGACGCGCGAGCGCGCCGGATCGGCCTTTACCCCTCGGCGACGTCGGCGAGGGCAGGCCGGGGGAGTCGTTGGAGCCGTTCATGGATCCGCCCGGGTCGTGGTCCTGGTGCCACTGCCGCATGTCCACGCTGCACACCGCCTGTAACCAAAACACTCTTCGTCATACCAATCGCCCATACGAGAATTACAAATAAACTTACCAGTAACGTCACCACGACGAACTCCTCCGCCAACGCCTTGACGATGGGGTTGAAGTACGCCTCGCGCTGGAAGTACACCTCCATGTACCGCGCCACGCCCTTACTGAACGTGTGTATGACCGCGTACGCGATGAAGCAGCTCGCGATCCTCGCCACCAACAGATGCACCTCCGCCCATTTTTGTTCCGGCGCGTTGGCGGCGTCGTGCAGGAGCAAGCCCCAGGCGACTCGCATGGTTACGTAGTACATGGTGGACACAAGCTGGTCGTATATGCCCCCGATGATGAAGCTGATGCGCTTGGCGACGACGTGCTTGCGGTCCAGCGCCATCATCACGAGGTCCATCGCCCAGTTGAGGATCATTCGCCCGCCGAAGAAAAAAGAGCATACGACGCCCCATCTCCACGGCGTCGCGCCGCCCACGCGCGTTACGATCTTGGACTCGCGGACGATTAAGAACGCGGTGCCGCCGATGCAGAACGCCGTCAGGGTTCGCATGAAGATCTTGAGCCCCGTCTTGAGCTGCGCGAGCTGCCGGGCCTCCTGCAGAGCCTCGGTCTCCTCTTTCTTCTCATCGTCGTCCCCGCCCACGCCGTCGTCGTCGTCCTCGGGCTCCTCGTCCTTGGTCCGGACGAGCGGCGGGAGGACGCGAAACGGGGATCGCTTGGAGACGCTGGGGGATTTGGACAGGGAGGATTCCGGCGCGTCGGCCTCGACGACCACCGCATCCAGCTCGAGCGGGCCCTGTTGGGGCGGGGCCATCGCAACGAACTCGCCTCGATTGATCTATCCGTCGTTCGTCGTCGTGGGCGTTGCGGCCGCCGACGAATGCGACCGCGTTGTGTCTCCGCGGGCACCCAACGGGTGAACGATGACCACGTGCGCGATACGCTCGATCTACACGAACGCCGCGTCGAAGGTTCGGCGCGTGCGCTCCCCGCGCGGTGCGTCTATGGCGGGTCCTTCATGGCCGCGTGGGTAGCACGCGTTTTCTTCGTGCGTCCCACGTGTTTTTCCCGGAAAGTTCTCGGACAAATCGAGCAGTTGGGTGAAAAGCGAACGACGGCCTCGGGGCGTCGCCGGACGCCGCCGCGCCGGTCACGATCGTGTCGCGCCCATCGATTGATGCCCGGTGCGATCGTCTCGGGAGCCATGTCCGCTAAGCAGGTGCGCGACCACGTCCGACGCCCCCTAAACCCTTCGTCAGTCCCTTGGCTGCTCTCGCCGTCCATTCGGCACCCTTTCGTCTGCTAACAACACCGCCCGTGTGATACACCGATGTCCAGGCCGCGAGGGTGTTCCTGGAACGAAGCCCGTACGTGTCGTGGGCCAAACAACTCCCCGCGTTCAGACACCCCGCGTTCACCGGCGTCGTCCACCCCGACCTGCCGATATGGGCGGGCGAACCAAACCCGCCGCCCGAGCCCGCGCCCGGATCTCACGCGTCGCTTCCACGCATCGCTCGACTCGCCAAGACCGAGACCGAGGCGCTGCCGGAGTTCCACGTGCAGACCATCTCGGGAGCCCGGTGCGGGTCCATCAAGGATGTCAAGGAACGCATCGCCGCCGCGTCCGACGCGGGCGCCAGCGCCATCCTCATGGTCACCGGCGACAGCGGACCCACGAAAGTCCTCCCACGGAAAGGGACAACCGGGCGTTTCGACTCCGTCAGATTGTTAAAGGTGAGAGTTTATTTTTACAAGTATTTCCGTATGGGCAAATCGAATGACATCGTGTTTTTATATACCAGGAAGCTGCGGCGATGCGAGCGCGCGGGGAGGTCCACGAGGATGTACACTTAGCATGCGTCGCTAACCCTTCCCTCGAAGGTTCCGCACACGGCCCGGGCCGTTTGCGAGCCAAGCTGGAGGCTGGCGCCGAGATGGTGGTGACGCAACCCGCGTTGATCCAATCGAACCATCGAGCGTGGTGAGTTTATTTTTATTTTTGGTTATTTTTGGTTATTTTCGGTTATTTTCGTATGGGCAATTCGAATGACGACGGCGTGTTTTGTTCACAGGTGGGACGCGGTCAAGGCGGAGCGACTGCATCTGGAGCTCGAGGTCATCTTCGGCGTGACTCACTTTAACAACGTCCGGTCCTTACGGTTCTGGCACGGGCTCTGCGGCGTGGAGGACGACGCGGAGGGTGCGGAGGAGGCACGCGTGTGGGAAGAGTATGAGCGCACTATGGACGCGGAAACCTTCGCGTTTTGGAGGGATGAACGATTGGACTTGGCGACGAGCGCGGCGCTGGCGGACGTGGACGGCGACGGGGTGCACCTGATGCCGGTGACGGAGGAAGGGTACGCGGGGGTGGCGCGGCTCGCGGATACCATCCAGGCGCTCGCATCCGCCCGGTCGTCGTGAGCGTGTCATGTATACATAACGTCAGCATAAAAAGTTAACTGGTCTAGTTTTTCGACTCTCACGGCCCTTGGGCGGGTCTCGCTCCCCTCTCGTTGGACACCCCGTACCTGTCCCTGAACTCGGTGTATGGCTCCGAGCTGTCCTTCATCACCGCCTTCATGCACACGATCATGACGATGGCGAAGAAGAGGTACGAGATGGAGGAGAGGAACCCGAGGACGTACACGCCTCTGTACGTGCTGTTGTC
>Ga0302114_10000122_pt1 | contig 57504 bp, 47 predicted proteins | sample AG5_Surface_MG_FD_203107 | JGI IMG/M metagenome (GOLD analysis project Ga0302114, IMG submission 203107) | Marine microbial communities from Western Arctic Ocean, Canada - AG5_Surface | ecosystem: Environmental > Aquatic > Marine > Oceanic | place: Canada: Western Arctic Ocean | collected... | reverse complement strand
GCGTCGCGGACCCGAGAGACGCAACCGCTTTCACGCCCCCGTAAGGACTCTGACCCACGGCGCCGCCCTTGAGGATAACGTTGAGCTCGTACGACGTGCCCGCGGCAGACGGCGTCCACTCCGCGCTGTACGTCCCGTCGTCGTTGTCGGTGATCGTCACCGTAGGGGACGCGAGCGCGCCGTTCGCGTCGACGACGTACGCCCGGAACGGGTCGCCGCCGGTGGTTTTCTCGCCGCCGTTGGAATCCCTGGCGTGAATCGTAACCTTACCGGCGCCGTTGACCACCGCGCCGTGAACCCCCGAGCCCGTCACGGTGCTCATACCCGCGTGCGCGGTTCCCGGAGTCACCACGCCGGCGAACGGGGAATCGCGAACTGAATCCCCAGTGCCGAGTTTGACCCGAACGCTGGACGGTCCGGAAACTAACGGGGTGTAAGCCACGTCGTACCTGTTCATGTTCGAGTTCCAGGTCACGGCGGGCGCGGGCGTGACCAAACTCACCGTATCGCACGCGCCGTCGCCCCCACGCGCCGTCACCGCCACCTCCACGGTCGGCGTCGACGCCGCCGCGGCCGTTAGAACGTTACCGTAGCGATCAGACGCGACGATTGAAAATCGAGCTTCGGTTCCCGCCGACGCCGTCTGCAAACCCACCCCAGTCGCGGTCGTCGTGCGAGCGTCCGGATCGTTCGCGACGATCGTGAACGTCTTCGCGGCGTCTGATCCGCCGATGCGACGTCCCGCGACGTACACCGCCACCGTGTACGTCTCCGCGATCGGGATGTTAAACTTGACGACGTGTTTTTTGGCGACCGAATCCCAGGAAATTCGAACCGCGCCCCCCGTGCCCGACGCGGACGAGTCGTCGGTGCTCGCAAACTTGCGATTGGACTCGAGCGACGGACGCATGACCACCACGAGGTCGCCGGTTCGATCCACCTCGACGGTGTTACCGTTCGAGTCCTTGAGGGTGACGTCGACGGTGGCGTCCGCGCCCGCCGACACCGACGAGCCGGGGACGGTCACCGCGGTTGAATCCAGATGCGGCGCACCCGCGACGATCGTCACGTTGAACGCGCCGTTAGTACCCACGACGTGGAACGCGTTACCATCCGGGTCCGTCTGCGTCACGCCTACCGTGTACACGCCGGAGGTTACTAGTTGGTACTCGTACGTGTGCGTGCCGTCGTTGGCGGTGGAGTCGTAAGTCATCGCGTCCATGCTCTTCACCGCGGAGTCATCCGAGACTCGCGTGACGTTCACGGCGTACGCGCTCGAGTCCTTGGTGATGACGTTGCCGTGCGCGTCGAGCGGGACGACGACGAGGTTCACCTTGGTGTTCGCGACGATCGTGGCGTCCTTCACGGCGCCGCTTCCGATCAACAGGGACGTCGCCGCGGACGCAGCGCCGACGGTGACGTTTGCGTCCTGGATGCACGAAGCCGCCGGTGTGAGTAAAGCGACGGGGTATCCGCCGCAGGACGTGGAGTTGCACGTGCTGTTGGAGACGCACAGCTGTGTACCGTCGATCTGCGCGGACACCGCGTACGTCGTCGCGCGGGTCAAGACGGCACGCGCTTTGTACCCGAACAGTCGCGTCGTCGTGCCCGGTACTGTCCTTAGAGGGTAGCCGCTCTCGTTGTACCCTGGGTCGGCGACTGTTCCCTCGAAGTTTCGCTCGACGCTCGCGATGACAAAGTCGTCGCCGCCGCCGCCGTTACCGTTGGTGTCCTGGAACTTCACCAGCAGCTCGCGGTTCTGCGTGTCGATCGTCGCGACGTTGCCGAACCTGTCGCGGAGGTCGATGTCCATCGAAACCTCCGTCCCGGCCGCGTACTCGTTAGTCGCGCCCTCTACGAAACTCGACAGCTGATCGGACGAGTCGCTCGGCCGCACGCCTTTGTACACGATCGTCGTCAAGCCTTTCGTGGACGCGTAGTTCACCGGCGGCCCGCCCTTGACGTGGATCGTGTACGGGCTGTCACCCAGGTGCGCCGCGCCGAGCTTGACGTGGATCTCGTACTGGCCCGCCACCGTCTTTGCGAATTTAAAATATCGCTCACCCGCGGCGTCGTCTCGGGAAATGACCAGCGGCGTGGGCACCGGCTCGCGGTACAGGTCGTGCTGGTCGCGGTACCCCATCGTCGCCATCCAATCCGTGCGGTTCAACCCGCCGCTCGCTGCGCCGACGCCAAAGTACTGAATCGTGGCGGTGATCTGAGCCTCGTCATCAAACACGTGCTCCAACCCGTCACCGGCGCGAACCGTAAAATCGACAATCTCCTCCACCACGGCGCTTCCCTTGCTCGCATCGTCCACGTCGAGCACCGGGGAGGTGACGATGTAATCCACCGGTAGCGCTCTCCTGGGCTCCACCCTGAACCGTTGTTCGACGGTGTGCGGAACGCCCCAGAAGGAAACCGAAAAGAAAAATAAGCCGCTCTTCCCCGGTGAAAACGCGATGGTGTAGTTGCCGTTACCGAGGTCCTCCGCGGTGCCGTACGTCTCCATGCCGTAGTTGGTTATGAGGTTCAGGTGGTAATCGTACGACTCCCAGTAGTGCTGAATCTTAACCTCGATCCCTTTCGCTTCGCCGCCGTTAGTATTGTTCAGCCCGCCGCCGTCCTTGCCTTGTACCAGCAGCGTCGTCGTCTGCTGAATCTGCACGACGCTCGGCACCGGGTCCACGACGGACCGCGCACCCAAACACATCGTGTCGACGCCCTGGGTTAACAACGGGTTGGCGTCGCGGCCCGGGCACGTGTACTCTTCGTCGTTTTTGGTGACTAACAGCCAATACGTCGCGGCGCGATCGGTTCCGTCGCCGGAGGTCACCTCGATCTCCACCAGCGTCGGGTGTTGTCCGTCCATGAGGAGCTTAACGCCGCTCGCGTCGCGCACCTTGCCGCTCGCGTGATCCGTGGCATTCACAGCGTTGACCCACCCGTCAGTCACGTCCGCGTTCAGGTACGAAATCATCGCTCCGGATGATGCATCAGTAACCCTCGGGTCCCCCGACCTCATGCGAACGCTGGCGCCGGCGTCGTTCACCTGCACGGCGATGTCCAGCGTAGGCGCGTCGTACCGCGTCTCCACCGTGTACCCCGCGGTCACGCCGGTGCCCCACAGCGCGGGATGGCACGTCAGCGTCGTGTTGATCACGTAGTTCGGGACGTGCGTGTCGTTGATGTGCTGCTCGGAAAAAGCGGACGGGTCGGCGCATTGCGTCAGGGACTCGGCGTCCGCCAGGTTCGTGAGGTTGGCGTACGTCGTCCTGTCCAGCTGTGTCGCCCACGATGTCTTGGCGAACGACGTGGACAGCGCGATCGGGGGAATGTCGTCCCATATCGGGTCCACGTCCTTGAAGTCCGTGAAGGCGACGAGCCTGACGCTGCCGTCGACCGCGACAGCCTGCGGCCCGGCGACGTCGTCGTGGCTCGACGCGTGGGCTCCCGGGGGTATCGCGCACGCCAGCGCCATCAACGCGAGCAGCGCCGATCGCGCCAGCTCGGCGACGGACGATGCGCGGGGTCTGGACGCGCCCATCGCGCCAGCCGACCGGGGGCGAGGGGCCCGATTACTCATCCTCCGGCGCCCTTCTCTCATCATCGCCATCGGTGCCCTCTCTTGGCGAAGCCTCGGGGACCGACGCGTGGGGTGACCCGAGACGTGCGCCCGCGCGAGTCGAGGCTCCCGGCTACGTCCGTGGAACCCGCTCCGCGATTGGCGCGTGAAGAGGAGTCGAGGACGCCCTGCTAGTCAGCGCGCCGCTCTGTGCCGACCGCGTCGCGCGGCGTATCGGAAACGGCACAGATGATTGCGAAGCACAACGGCAAAATCCTCGTAACAACGTGCATTTACGCTATTTGGGTCGAAGGCAATTGCCACGCCACGGTCTTTTTGGTGAGGATGCGGGATATAATTACAAACATACACCAAATACGATCCAAACTAACAACTCATACGGTTTTGGGCGCGGCCTTTTTCAAAGACTTTAAAAGTTGGCAACCCGGGTGCATCGATTGACAGTTTCCCGCCCCGACGCCCCTCACCCGCCGTCGCTCGTCGTCATGAGCGACGAGCTCGGGTCGTGGGTCGTCGCGCTGTACACCCCACCCGGCAGCCGGCCCGTCCACAAGTTCCGGCTCAAGGCGTGGGCCGGGTTCCTGCGCGAGCGCGGCTGCCTCACGGTCGTCCCAGCCGAGGATCTCAGGCGCAAAGCGACGCACGTGCTGCTGGTGGACCCGCCGCCTTGTGACGACGCGGACGCCGACAATAGGTTCGGCACGTACCTCGGCTCGATGCCCGCGTCGTGCGTCGCGGGCACCAGCGGTACACCGCCCAAGATCCTGCGGCAGGAGTGGATATACGACAGCATACGCGAGAAGCGTCCAATGCCCACCGACGCGTACGAGGTCACATCGCGGAACCCGGGTCAGTCGATGACCCGGGCGCCGCTGACCGCCGTCCAGCCGCGTGCGCCCGCGCCGGTGACATGCCACAACCCACCCCCACCTAAACCATCTCCCGACGTCCAGGAGATCCTCCGCGCCATCAACGACGCCAAGAATGACGCGTGCATCGACGCGTGCCAACCATCCAAAGACAGAGACGAGACATCCGTCGACGTCGGTACCCTCTCCGGGTGCCTCGCCGCGGAGTGCGCCGCCGCCGCGCGATCGCTCGATGCCAACCCACCGGCAAGTGACCTACGCACACGAACGGCGTTCCAAGCGTTCAGGCAGGAGGGGTACCCCGGGTTCGTGGGAAGGACCAACGTCGTCGAGGACGTCGTCGAGGCGGCGCTCAGGGACGAATGGGACTCGAGGGAAAAAAGTGCACTCGCCGCTGAGGACGCCCGATGGCTCCGACGAAGGGCTTCTAGAAGCGACGTGACGCTTCTGGACCTACCGGACGGGGTACTAGGAGAGGTGATGGAACGCCTGTGCATGCGAGACGCGCTCAACGCGGGAGCCGCGTGCCGTCGTTTGTTCCGAGTTGCCTTCGGCGAATTAAACGTGAAGACAAATGAAGATAAAACGTTACATCGCCCGCGGGTGTGTCCCGCCTGGCCGGACCGCACTGGCGGCGTGGGCACGACGCGGTGCGTGCGGGTCATGACCTGGAACCTCAAGAACAACGACCCGAACCCGGCGTGCCGCTTCATGAACCAGCCCGGCGCGGGCGCAGAGGACGGCGGCTGGCACTGGTATTCCCGACTTCCGATTGTCGCGCGGGTAAGTTTTACAATTTTACAAGCGCTCGTACGGGCAATTAGTATGACTGACACGTGTGTTTTGTGTACAGGCTATCCAACGCGATAAACCTGGCGTCGTGTGCCTCCAGGAGGACCTCGGGTGCATGGCGGTGGAGCTGATGTGCGCACGGGAGATGCGCGCGGCGGCGTCCAAGGGCGGCGACCTAGGTACTACGAGCGTCGAGTACAAGTGCTACCCTCCGCCCGTTCGAAATATTGAAGACGCGTGTATCGCCGCGAAGTCGCGCCGCGTCCTGTTGTCACCGTCCGACACCGACCCGACATGCGATCCCGACGACGTCGACGTTCTCATCGCGGATGCGTTGACCACGCGATCGCGTTGGGAGCAGAATTCGGTGTGGTGGAGGGAGGATACGTACGAGGCGGTGGACGCCGGTCAGTTCGAGTGGCTCGACGGGCGCACTCGAGCCCGGTTCCGAGGGTCGGCGACGCCAGGGACGGTTAAGTCGGAAAATTTAGCCGGGAGCTGCATCGCGTTCACGTGGGTGCTGCTGCGGCTCAAGGGTGACGAGCACGGCGGGTTCGGGCGCGTGAACCGCGCGTGGGACGACAAACGCAGTGGATCTCGTAAGTTTAGCTCGTTGGATCGGAGAATATGCGTGTGCTCCACGCACCTCGAAGCGGGCCACGACCAAAACAAAGACGTCCCGGCGAAGAGGAACAGCGCCGTGTGCGTGCGCGCCGCCGTGCGCAGGCTCCAGGCGCGGCACGGCCCGACCGTCCCGGTCATCGTCGCCGGGGATTTCAACATGCAGAAGATCCAGCAGCACTACAGGCTGCTCACGGGGGAGGGCGCGGGGATCTCCCGGGGGTTGAAAAACGTCACGAGCGTTTCGCCTTCGCGAGATTTCGACTCGATACCCGATGGTGGCAAAGGCGGCGACTCGCTCCCGAACGCGTCCACGCCGACGCCGCGTTCGTCCAAGAAACGCACCGAACGCGAGTGGGACCTAGCGGAGACGAACACGGACAGGTCGTGCGAGCTCGTGGACGTCTTTGACATGTTCGATCGCGACAACCCGGACGCCCGATTCGATCCGAAGTATCTCGGTGTTCGATCGGGCGGGCATAATGGTACCACCTGGCACGGCTGGAAGGGACCGAGGCACGCGGAGATGATCTCGCACACCATCGCGACGCACTGTAAGCACAACGCGCAGCTCGGGTTCTGGGATCCGAGCGAGCGAGCCGATGGAAACGGCGGCGGCGGCGGGGCGGGCGGCGGGTCTCGGCCTCCGAAGAAGGGTCGGAGAGACGACTTCTCCATGCTCAGCGACTTCTCGGGTGTCGGCGGAGGTTTCAGCGGGCAAATCGGCGGGGTCGGTCGCAAAACGCAGAAGATCGGCGCCGTGGGTCACCAGCGCCACATCGACCACGTGTTTGTGGCTAAAGGCGACGGCGTGAGGGACGACGGGCGTATGGACAAACAGTGCCGAGCGCGGTGCGTCCGCGCCTTTGTTCGAACGGATACGAGCTCGGAAAACTTCAGGTTACCCGGCGAGTCCAGGTGCGCGTGCGGCGCTTTCGCCGCATGGTACTCGTCACCGGCCGTACGCACGGGCGGCGGGTCCAGGTGCACGTGCGACGATGTCGACGGGGTGTGGGCGAGCGATCACTTCCCCGTCGTCGCCGATCTTCGGCTCTCATGGGCGGTGGGCGAGGGCGAACCGAGTTCGCGGGAGTTGGACTCGAACGGCCGCCGCCCCAACACGCCATAGGCATCACGCGTCTAATAGCGTAATAGGGCACACGCATATAGTTTATCAACGGCGTTGTTACAGCGTGTTAGTTAGATCACTAACGGTGAAAGAATGGTTAGCTTGGCGTTGTCACCTAGCGGTGGGTATGTTCTTCGGCATGGAGAGGTGCTTCGCCACGTGCTCGGACTGTTGCTTCGCGAGGTAGGTGTTGATCTCTTCCGGGGTCATCCCCGCGTACGGGTCTCCGTCCGGCGCGTTCTGCTTGAGCAACGCCTCGATCTCCTGTGGCTCCATCCCCTCGAACGGATCGTCCCCGTCCGCGAACGACTTGCCCTCCAACGCCGCCTGCATCGCGCGTCGGTTCTCGCGCAGATCCGCCTCCAGTTCCTCCTTGGTCTTTATGCTCTGATAGTGCAACCGTGCCCTGTTACCCGCGAGGAACAGCACCGCGGCTCCGAACGCCGCCCAGTACAGCTTCTGCCAATTCTTCATCGGCCCTTGCTGCCGCCCGTCCGACAGCACCGCGCGCTCCCACGGGAACATCGAGATCGCGATGGGATTGGCGGGTTCCGCCTCCGCCGCGGGGTTCTTGTTGACTGCCGTGGCGGCCGGGTCGGCGGCGCCCTTGCCGGGCTTGGGTGGCGGGCCGCCGGATCCTGAGGCGGAGAAACCCCGGCCGGTGCCGCCGGCGCATCGGCCGGACACCAGCCGCGACAGTCGCCTCGCGGACAGTCGCAGCGCCATCTCACTATGACAGTTGGCAGTTTGTTCCGGCGGTCAAGGTTATAAAAATATCATCGAGGTGACGACGGGCCGGTTGTTCACACTCGGTGGCGCGCTCTCTCTCGGTGGTGTCGGAAAGCGAGATGGCGCCGAAGGTCAACTTCGAGCTGGCCGCCAAGCGATCGACGGACAAGCGTCTCCTCCACTACGATGTCGACGCCAGGTGAGCGTCGCCCCTTGGCATGCCCCGACGTCACGACGCGACGACCGTTCCCCGGGGATAAAAAAGATACTCCCCGGCCCGAACCGTTCCAACGACCACCCCGGCCCTGACCCACCTCTCATCTCATCTCCGAACAAACACCAGGAACGTCGCCATCGTGGGCACGGGCAGGCCGTTCCCGCTGGAAGTCTCCCACGCCGCCATAGGCAAACACTCCGAAGGCCTCGCGCTGTACTTCGAGACCATCAAGTTTTTCTTATTCCTCATGCTGGCGCTCCTGCTCTTCTGCGGGCTCTCGCCGCTGATGCACAGCGCGAACAACAACAACCTGAGCACCGACTACACCGTGAACGTGCAAACGTCTAACGGCAAATACAGGGCGCAGACGTGCACGCGCGAGACCGCCGCGTCCGCCATCGTCGGCACCTCCATCGGCGCGCCGTGCAACGATCCGCTCACCGCGTCATTCTACTCGTGCCCAACCTTGTGCGACGTGCTCGTGGACACTAACGCGGACCCGGCGACCCTCGGGGACCTCTGCGCGCAGCACCTGCCGTGCAAGAACAGCGCGTTGACCGCGGCGGAGAAGGCGAACTGCTGCGAGGAACGGTTGATGCCCGAACTCGAAGCGGGGAACATGCCGGCCGGGAACCTCGCGTGCGGTCTCTTCGTCTCCGTGCTGACGCTCCTGTTCTGGACCGCGTTTTACCACAAGAAACAGCTGGAGAACGCGCAGCGGATCAATCGCAACGCGGTGACCGTGGGGGACTACGCCGTGCTGGTCCAAGGTCTCGGCGAGAACACGCTGACGCGGGCACAGATGGCGGAGTACATGTCGCACTACGGAGAAGTAGCCTCGGTTTCCTTCACAAAAAACGTCGGCTCGTTGCTCAAGGCGGAGAAGGACCTGAGCGAGGCGAAGATGCGATTGGCGGAGCTGAAAGCGTGGAACGAGCACGGCAAGGCGGGCGGCGACGGTGGCGGGCGGCCCGGCGCGTCCTTCCGCGCCATGTTCACGCGTTCCGTCGACTACTCCGACGCGTCCGTCGCCAAAGCCGAAAAGATGTGCGTTAAACTGAAACAAGACGTCGAACGTCTCGCGACGCTCCCGGTGGTCAACAACGGCGAAGCCTTCGTCACCATGAACTACGAAGCGCACGCGAACAACGCGTTCATCGACCACAGACGCGGGTACGGCGAACTGGCGCTCGATTACCTCTGCGGCTGCTGCGGTTTCACGTGGGGAGCGCCGAGGTGAGTTTCTTGTTATTCTCGTACGGGCAATTAGCCTGACGTCATGTTTTGTGTACAGGCTCGGCGGCAAGCGACTCGCGATGGTGGTGCCGCCGGAACCCGACGACGTCAACTGGGAAAACGTCAACATCCGCGGGAAGGACTGGTACGTTCGCAGCGTGCACGCGTGGCTGGGGCTGGGCGCGGGCCTGGGCGTCGGCGCGGCGATTCAGATTGTCTTTGAGCAGTTACGCGAAGATGCCCGAGCCGAGGTGATCGACGCGGATATTCGAGCCGCCGCCGTCGGGGAGAGCGTCACGGACGACGGATCGATCGGCGCCCTCACCGCCTTTTCCGGTTTCATGATCGTCGCCATCAACGTCTCACTGCAGTACCTCGCCAAGGTGCTGACGCGGTACCAACGGTTCCACACGAGGACCAACTTTGAGGCTTCGCTGACGCTGAAGATTTTCATCGCGCAAGTCGTCAACACCGCGATTGTTCCCATCACATCGTCGCGATGCGATCGCGACGTGGGAACGGAGGGCGAGTGCCTGTGGTACGCCCCCGGTGGCTTGATCGAGTCCGCCTTTTACCTGCAGCTCTTCAACGCCTTTCTCCCAGATTTAATCGCGTATCTGGATTTCGCCGGAAAGTCCAGGGAGGCGATGGCCAAACACGCCAAGACCCAGGACATGGCCGAGCTGGCCATGGAGCCGACCGAGTTCATCCTCGCGGAGAAGTACGCGGCGACGCTCAAGACGGTGTCCCTCGCCGTCATCTACGGCCCGGTGCTTCCAATCTCCTACTTCATCGCGCTGTGCGGTTTGTGCATCACGTACTGTTCGGATAAGTACATTGCGCTGAGAAGGGCGCGAAAGCCGGTGCGAATGAAGACGCAGGGCACGCTGTACGTGGTGATGGGCATGCGCGTGTTGGCGTTCACGCAGCTGATGATCTCGTACGACCTCTGGTTCGGAGAGGAGAAGAAGGCGGCGGATTGGTTCATCGGCGCTTTGGTTATTTGGATCCTGTGGATCCTGTTCCTGCCCCTCATCAAGGCGTGCATGGGCATCGATCGCGACGAAGCCTTCGAAGACGGCGGCACCGGTGGCATCTCCTACCACACCAACATGGGCAAGGGCGACGGCGCTGCGCCGCCGCTCCCACCCAGGCCCGAGGACGACGGCGAGTCCGAGCTCAGCAAGGCGGACAAGCTCATCAAGTGCCAGCTCCTCAACGTCAAGCCGGAGGATTACGAAAAGGGACGGCTGGACATGTATCATCCGCCGTTGCCCGCGGACGCGTCGCAGGGCACGGTCGGGAACCTGGTGGCGGAGTACCGACTCTTCGACGCGCCGACCAAGGGAAACCCGGACTTAATGCGGGGACAGAAACCTCGCACCGGCGGTTTCAACGTAAACCCTCCGGGTCACGCGCCCAGGCCGCAGGCTAACATGTTCTCGTTTTTAAATTTCGGGAACGCCGGCGGCGGCGGAAACGGATGGTTCACGTCCGCGCATCAGCCCGCCCCCCAAGGGCCGCCTCCTCCTCCGCAGTACCAGCACCCGGGCCATCCCACGCCGCAGTACGCGCCACACGGAGGGGTTCAGATGCAAATGATGCCGCCGCCGGGAGCGCCACCGGGCCAGCACGTGGTTTACATGCAGCCGCCCCCGGGTGCCCCTCAGGGGGTCTACATGCAGCCGCCGCCAGGTGCCCCTCAAGCGGTCTACATGCAGCCGCCGCCAGGTGCGCACTACCCGGCGCCGCCGCAGCAGCAGCAGCAGCCGGCTGGGATGTTTCCCGCCCCGGGGCAGATGCTCATGCAGGCGGCGCAGAGGCGCGCGCCCGCGATGTTCGGCACAGGACAACCCACTGTCCAGCAGCACCCGCCGGCGCCGGGGCGGTAGACGAGGGCTTCGTTATATTATCTTATCATGTTATTACACAGTTATGAAAATCTTGCTAGTAGCTGGGCGCGTAGCTGGGCGGCGGTTTCCTCCTCCGGGGGGGGCGCCAGTTCCTTTGGCGTCAGGAAGAGTTCCCACATTGACATGGGTAGCCACCGCTTCATCTGAAGCGAACTCTGAAAGTGACTCATCGGAAACGGGTCCATGAGCTCCATGGAGAGTCCAATCACGGCGTTTCGAACCAGCCATCGGTGCGGGGGCAGCGCGGTGTACGCCTCAGGGCTCGTGGGATCATCCTCATTCATGGGATAGGTTGCCCGGTCGACGCCCTCGCCCGTCCCCTGTCCGTGGTAGATGATGAAGAGATTATTGAGAATCCTCGTCACCACGTCCCGCGCGGACGGGACGAGGCTTTGGACACTTCCGTGGTACGGTGTCATCCGAACGTGGTCCACTGCATCGGCACCTTCAAACGGGTCGGATGAGATGAGCACGTCATGGTACTCTTCAAGCCCTTCATCGTCGGAGTCATCGGGAATCGCCGGAATCTTGCCCACGACGCCGCATCGGAAGTGCCCCGGCTGGTTTATGAACTCCACCTTCAGCCCCCCGCGCCTGGCGACCGCCGCCATGACGATGGAAAGCGTGATCGGGATACCCACCCTGTTGTGCAGGACGCAGAAGAGGCTGCTGTTCATGGGGTCGTAGTAGCCAACCGCGACGGAGGACTCCGCTCCTTTCAAACCCAAGCCGTGCTCCCTCGGCATCTGGAACTTCGGGTGAAGGAGATGCGGGTTAAGCTCGTGCACGTTCGTCGGCATCTCGTCGAAGTCCATGTCCGCGACGTGATTCGCGCCGTCGTTGGGGTACTCGCCGCAGAGAAAATTTGTGAGAATCGTCAGCGCCTCGTGAAGTACGCTCGGGTCCTCTGACTTTGGGTCCACGTTTTTTTCTTCGAGCCTTCGCTTGAACTCTGCGCCCATCCTGTCGAGCGCTTCGACGACGCTCTCCTCCGGGAACAGCGGGCGGTCGGAGGGATGCGCCTTGAGGCTCGAGCCGAACGATCGGAAGTCCCGGCGAAGCACCCAAAGCCACTTCTCCTCCGGATGCAGCGTCGTCGGATCCGATTCGACGACGTCCCCGAACAAGACATCGGCGGCGCCCCAGTTGCGTTCAGAGCTGCACAAGTACGGATCGACGATGCCCGAAATCGCCGCGGCACATCGCTCCACCAGCTCCACACATCGCTCGTGCCCGGGGATGTGAAAATCCGGATCATCCAGCGCCTCTTTTATCGTCGCGAACGCGCGACGCTCGCCCTGCATCACGGCGAGGTCCGCCAGCCATTGCATTTTCGAGATCTCTCTGGTGTGCAAATGCGGCAAGCTCTCCAACCTGGCCATGATCTCTCCGTAGTAGTCCGCGAGGTCGGCATGATCGTGCCGCGCGAGCTCCGATTTGGTGTCCACGACCGTGCGCGTCTTGACCCACTCGCGAAGGCGGAGAGGGACCTTAACTTGGCCAAAGCCGCCCTCGCCCGCTGAGGCGAAGACGTCTGCGTGGCACGCGGTCAGGAACTTCATGGTATCCCTCCGGCGTATCCATCGCGACGCGACGACGTCGCAGATACGCCGACCGTCGGATCGCGGGAACTTCATCTTCTCGTCGCCGCTCATCCCGCATTCAAGCGCGCCGATGTCCCACCAACGCTCGTCCATGTTCCCCTCGCAGATCAGGCGTCTCCACGTCTTGCACGTTCGAAGGCAGGCGCCGAGCTCATCCGGACGCAACATCTGGAATACGCAGACGAGAGTGTCATCGGTGAGGTCGGCGAACGACGGAGCGTCGTCGGTCGCGGATCGGGACCGCGTGGCGACCATGGCGCGTGTCGGAAGTGCCGTTCAATGTCGAGGCTGCGAGGTAACATTCCGACTGTGGCCGATACTTGTATTTTGCTGTTGGCTCGATCAGCGAGCTGCACAGTGGGAAAATCCCGAACCCGCCGAGGGAGCCGGAAAGAGGTCCGGGGCACGACCTCACATTCCCGGACGCGACGAAGGGTGCGCGCGCGCATCGACACCCGCGTCGACCGCACACGCCGCGTTCGACCGGTCGAGAACGCCGCCGAGTCACAGCGCGAGGGGCGTCGGTCGGAGGCTCGCGACTCTAAATTTAGGAGCAGAGAGCCGGAGGAGTCAGCTGTGGTGAGATGAGCGAGCCCGCGTCGGGTCGCGCGTCGCCCACCCTGGGCGACCGGCTCACCGATGACTTCAACAAGGTGCGCATCTGCTCGAGACCACGGGCACGTCATCGAACCTACACACGGCGCGCGCCATCCGGCCTGAACGTCCGCGCGTCCACGCCCCGAGCCCCCTCCCCATCGGAAGGACCCGTTTGGCTCTCCCCGGTTAATGCATCTCCCTTTTTGGGCACCGGCGCCGCGTCCGCCCCGTCCCGTCCCCACGTCCTGACCGAACGCCACGCCACACATCCCCCGAACCCCATACGCAGATCATCGCGGAGCTGGAGAACGACCCGGCGATGGGTAAGTTCAAGGAGGAGTACGAGAAGGTCTTCGGCGCGCTGGTCAACTCCAACGACAGCGAGAAGAAGCTCATCCAAAAGTGCCGCGACCTCAACGCCGAGATCGTCGCGAACGCCGCGAAGGTCCAGAGCGCGCTGAAACTCGCGGACGAGGACCAAGGGACGATCGATAAGCTCAAGGGCGAGGTGGAGAAGGCGTGGAAGATGGTCGACGCGTCCAAGGAGAAGGAGACGCGCGCCAAGGAGAACGTCCAGGCGCTGAAAAAAGAAGTCGCCGATCTAGGTAAAGCCGCCGCGCAGGGCGGCGGCGGCGCCAAGCAGCAGGAACAGCTCAAGGACATGATGCGACAGCGCGATGAGCTCGCGGCGGAGAGGGACGAGCAGGTGAACCAGATCGTCATGCTGCGCGAGGAGGTCATGGAGGTCACCGAGCGGCTTCGATCGGCGGAGGCTGAGAGCATTCGAGTGGAAAACGAGCTCCAGATTCTCCGAGACGACGCCACCGCCGCTAAAGCCGCAACCGATAAGGAGACCAAGCGCAAGGAGAAGATGGAACGGGACGTCAAGGAGCTCAAGACGTTACTGGAGGAGAAGACGCACGAGATCAAACAGAAGGCGCACTCGCTGAAGGAGGGTGACGAGGCGGTTAAGCGCCTGGAGAAGCTTCTGAAGGACCAGCAAGGCGCGACGAGCCGGGCGCAGAAGGACTACAACGGTCTCAGCGATAAGCTCACCAAGCTGCAGCGCGACCTCACCGACGCGGTTCAGTCCAACGCCGCGTTGGCGCAGTCCAACGCGAACGCGCAGATGGAGCTCAAGGCGAAGGATGACGAGATTAACCTCGCCAAGCTGGAAGCCGGGCGCGTCGACAAGGCGAAGGACGCCGCGCTCGGGAAACTTCGCGCCGCGGAGGCGGCGCGGGAGGATGTCGAGAAGAACCGCGACGACCTGAAGCGAACCATCGCGGACCTCGAACGCGACATCGACGCCATGCGCAAGCAGGGTGAGCTGGAGAAGAAGAAGCAGGAGGAGCTCATGCGCGAACGCGACGTGCTGACCAAGCTCAAATCGCAAGCGGAATCCGCCACGCAGAAACAAGCCGATTTAGTTCGAGTCACCGAGAACAACAAAAAGACGCTCGAGCAGGAGATCGCGGGATACCGCTCCGAGGCTTCGAAGCAGTCTAAAGCGATCTTCGCCCTGGAGCAGGAACGTGAGAAGGTCGCGAACGAGGCGAGCGCCACGACGGCTAAATTTCTGGAAGCGTTGGAGGAGGTTAAGATGCGCGAGATGGCGATGACCGATTTACAAAAAAGCATCGCCGACGGCAACGCGAAGCTCAAGGCGCAGCAGTCGATGTACGAGGCGGTGCGCACCGACCGCAACATGTACAGCAAGAACCTGCTGGAGGCCCAGGACGAGATTGCCGAGATGAAGCGCAAGTTTAAGATTATGAACCACCAGATTGAGCAGCTCAAGGAGGAGATCGGGACCAAGGATTTGGCGCTCGTCAAGGAACACTTCGATCACATGAAGGTTGAGAAGGAGAAAGAAAGCCTCCGGTTCGAGCTCAACAAAGCCGCGATGAACATCAAGGAGACCGAGTCCGCGATCGAATCCCAAACGCTGGAGCTCCAACGACTGAACCAGATCATCAACGAGTCGGACGCGTCTATGAACAAACAGTCCAAAGAACTCGCCGGCGTCGTCAACGATCGCGACGTCCTCGGCACGCAACTCATCCGACGCAACGACGAACTATCGCTCCTGTACGAGAAGATCAAGATCCAAGGTTCCATCCTCGCCAAGGGCCAGATCCAGTACCAAGACAGGCTCAACGAACTGAGGGTGTTGAAGATCAAGCTCGGGGATTTGAAACGCGAGCTCGGGGTCTTGAAGCATTCGGTTGGATCCATCGACGCGTTGAAGCGCGAGGTTCACAGACTCGGGAAAGAGTGCCTACACGAGCGCACGAAGACCAAGGCGCTGACTGAGGAGCTGGAGAACCCGCTGAACGTGCACAGGTGGCGGAAACTGGAAGGCGCCGACCCCACGGCGTACGAGATGATCCAGAAGATCCAGGCGCTGCAGAAGCGCCTCATCGCCAAGACGGAGGAAGTCGTGGAGAAGGACCTGCTCGTGCGCGAGAAGGAGAAGCTGTACAAGGAGCTCAAGGCGATCCTGTCGCGGCAACCCGGGCCGGAGGTGGCGGAGCAGGTGAGCGTGTACCAGCGTCAGCTGCGGGAGAAGACGCGGCAGATGAAGGCGATGGCGAGCGAGCTGAACATGTACCAGGCTCAGACGAGTGAGTACAAGTACGAGGTGGATAAACTGACTCGCGACCTGGGCGACGTCAAGAAGCGGTACTTTGACCACAAGCGGCGGCAGGAGGCTGACCGGGGCGCGGATAGGGAGAACATGGGGGGTAAACGGCAGACCGCGCAGGCGCGCGCGAGCAGCGGCCCGCGCTTCACCGGCGGCGGCTTCGGCCTCAACTGATGTTAAGTGTGCACGCAGCTTTCATCAAGTCGTCGGAGATATAAATTTAATCTGTGATACAAAACGACTACACCTCGAACGATAAAGCTGGTACACGACCCCGCCCTATGCGGCGGGGTCCACATAACGTCGCCCACAACCCCCCTACGCCTTGCCACTCACGGCGCTCTCCATGGCCTGCGTCACCTCGATGCCGATCTGCGCCGACGCCTTCTCGTAGTCATCCTTGGCGTTGACGAGCTTGGCTTGGTAATCCGCCAGAGCCTTCTTGACCGCCTCGCCGTCGAGCTGCTCGAGCGGGATGGCCTCCACGGCCATGACGTCGGTGACGGAGTTGGCGTGGACGAACGCGAACCCGCTGCTGACGAAGTACTGTTGATTGAGTTTGGGCGGGACGGGGTACGGCGGTGAGTCACCGGTGGTCGTTGGGTGGAAATAACAATCTGGCCGTGGCGCCATACGGAGCTTAGGGTTTGTTTTTGGGCGGATGATGGGTGACGCGCGGAGACGCGCAATCGCGACGCGACGCGACGCGTGGACCGTCCAACACTTTGCGGGATGGAATAAAAGACGAGTCGACGCACCTTCTTGGTCTCCTTATCGTCCATGTTGACGGCGACGACGCCCGGCCTGAGCTGCGCGACGGTGGGCACGTGCCCGGGGAGCACGCCCATGTCGCCAGTCACCGCGGGAATCTGGACGCTGTCGACCTCGGCGCCGTCCATCTCGATCTCGTGCGGCATGTAGAAGTTCAGCGTGAGCTTCGCGGGCGGCGTCGCGGGAACCTCCTTCTCCGGCTTGAGGAAGTCGGAGGGCACGCTCGGCAGGTCCATCGTCGACGGCGCGTTCTCCCTGAACTTGTCGAGGAACTCCTTCACGGATTCCTTGGCGCTCTCGGTGGCCATCGTTCGCTGCGATCCGCCGACGGCGAAGACGCGGGTGGCCTGCGAGGAGGCACCCGCGAGGCCGGCGAGCCGCTGTGCGACTTGACGAAGAGCCATGTCGATGTGTGGGTGTCGGCGAACCGCGTGTGCAGTGGTCGCGCGCGACGGCTAGTGGCGCGAGTCACGCGACCGCGGAGGCACGGATTAGTCCAAACGGGGAGAATATCTGCGAATCGCCGTGGAGTAAGTCTCGCCAAAAAGCCTCTCCAAGAAAAGCCACGACTGAAAGCCACGACTCGCTCACTCTCACCCTCGCGACGTCGCCATTTCGACCTCGAGCGACATGTCGGTACCCGATACGAGGCAACCGATCTTTGATCCCGGCATGGACGTCGCGACCGTGGTGTTCTCCCACGTGCAGTGCGTCAAGACCCGCGTCAACCTCGCCCTGGTCAGCAAGTTGTGGAGGGACGCCTCCAAGCCTGCCGCTGCGTACCCTCTCGAGTTTGACTTCGGGTACGAGTGGCGATCTAATCATGTCATAGGCCTGCTGGACAACGACGAAGCACTGTCTCTACCCTACGAGAGAGTCGTTGGACTTCTTGGTGAAGCTGTGAACTCCGTACTATGTTACTGCGCTGCTCGCCGGGGGAGTGTAAGACTGCTGAAGTGGGCGCGAGAGAACAACCTTGATTGGGGTGAGGCCACGTGCTCTGATGCAGTTCTTAATGGGCACTTGCCCGCTCTCCAGTACTTGCACGAGAACGGGTGCCCTTGGGACAAGTGGACGTGCTCTAGGGCAGCCATGAATGGGCACTTGCCCGTTCTCCAGTACTTGCACGAGAACGGGTGCCCTTGGGACTCGGACACGTGCTATTGGGCAGCCTCAAACGGGCACCTCCCCGTTCTCCAGTACTTGTACGAGAACGGGTGCCCTTTGAACTCGCACGCGTGCCTTCAAGCAGCCGGAAATGGGCACCTGTCCGTTCTCAAGTACTTGTACGAGAACGGGTGCCCTTGGGACTCTTTCTTCACGTGGCAGCACGCCGCCCATAACAAACACTGGGACTGCCTGCAATGCATGGTGGACATCAAGTGCCCGGGGTGGGAGTTATACGCCGAGAAATACGCGAAGCACCTCAGATGAATTAGTACTTTAGCACGACGACGTCGTGATGTGATCGAATACACATCAAAGCTACGAACGCTCGCCACCCGCCCGCCGCCTCAGCGTCGCCGCCGCATCCTCGAAAGAGAATATCCGCGATCGCAGTTAGCAATGTCAGAGCTGTGCAAATAGGTCGTCCACGATCATTTCGCCCGTGCTATTACCTAATTCAATTCGTTTTTGTATGTCTAGTAGGCATGGTTCTTTTTTCCATTGAAAACGCACGGACAATCCGAGGACTGACAGGACTGTAAAAGTAACCGTCCGAGGGAACCTCTTCCACAGTGCCGAGCGCGCAGCCAGCGGGACGTCCGAACGAAGGCACCCTCCAAGCGGCGCAAAATATCCACCTCATCGCAGATGGGAAACGTTGTGCGAACCCTGCGTATCGGCCGTTCACGGCGCACGCTGCGTACCGTCAGTGTACAGTGCGACCTGCCCGACACCCCCGACGCAGATCTCGACGCCGAGCCCGAAGAGCTCATGTGCCCCGACCTGCCCGACACCCCCGACGCAGATCTCGACGCCGAGCCCGCAGAGCTCATGTGCCCCATCACGCGAACCATGTTCCGCGACCCGGTGATGGTGGTCGAATCGGGGCACACGTACGAGAGGATCGCCATCTTGTCGCACTTCAGGCGCAACGGAGGAGCCAAGGACCCGCTGACGAATCTCGCCCTGAGCAGCGCGAAGGTGATGACGATTTGGGCGATGCGAAACGTGGTTCAGGCTTGGCTGGACAAGCACCCGGGCGTGACGCCAGACGGATGGGACAGTCGCGAGCTTCTGGAGCCGTCGAAGGACGACGAGACATTCGACGACGTCGGAGTGCTCCGGACATGGCGTGCGATGTGCCCTGAACTGCAGGAGAGGTGGCCGGGGGCTGCGCGACCGGAGGACTGGCGCGGGGTGACGATGGAAAACGGCCGGGTGGTGCAGCTAAAGTTGGTAAACTTTGGCCTGACTGGCGCGTTACCGGCGGAGATCGGGCAGCTCACGTCGCTGGAGTGGTTGAACCTCGACGGCAATCAGCTGACGAGTGTGCCGGCGGAGATTTGGCAGCTCACGTCGCTGAGGGAGTTGGGCTTCCACAACAACAAGCTGACGAGCGTGCCGGCGGAGATCGGGCAGCTCAGGTTGCTGAAGTGGTTGAACCTCGACGGCAATCGGCTGACGAGCTTGCCCGCGGAGATCGGGCAGCTCAGGTTGCTGAAGTGGTTGTACCTCGGCGGCAATCGGCTGACGAGCTTGCCCGCGGAGATCGGGCAGCTCAGGTTGCTGAAGTGGTTGTACCTCGGCGGCAATCAGCTGACGACCGTGCCAGCGGAGATCGGGCAGCTCACGTCGCTGAAGTGGTTGCACCTCAGAGACAATCGGCTGACGTGGTTGCCGAAGGAGATCGGGCAGCTCACGGCGCTGACGGAGTTGCGCCTCGACGGCAATCAGCTGACGTGGTTGCCGGCGGAGATCGGGCAGCTCACATCACTGATGGCGTTGAACCTCGACGGCAACCAGCTGACGAGGGTGCCGGCAAAGATCTGGCAGCTCACCTCGCTGACGAGGTTGTGGCTCAGCGACAACCAGCTGACGTGGTTGCCGGAGGAGATCGGGCAGCTCACCTCGCTGGTGGAGTTGATCCTCAGCGGCAACCAGCTGACGACTTTGCCGGCGTGGATCTTGCATCTCACGGCGCTGACATACTTGAACCTCGAACGCAACAAGCTGACGAGCCTGCCGGCGAAGATCGGGAAACTCAGGTCGCTGGAGTGGTTGAGCCTCGACGGCAATCAGCTGACGTGGTTGCCGGCGGAGATCGGGCAGCTCACGTCGCTGAGGTTGTTGAGCCTCGACGGCAATCAGCTGACGAGCTTGCCGGCGGAGATCGGGAAGCTCACGTCGCTGGAGTGGTTGGGCTTCAGGTGGAATCAGCTGACGAGCGTGCCGGCGGAGATCGGGCAGCTCACGGCGCTGAGGGAGTTGTACCTCGGCAACAATCGTCTGACGAGCTTGCCGGCGGAGATCGGGCAGCTCCCGTCGCTGCCAAAGTTGGTCCTCCGCGGCACTCAGCTGGATGACGACGTGACGTGGGAAGTTCCGTGACGAGTAATTGCGGAAAACCTTAGCACGACGACGTCGTGATGTGATCGAATGCATATCAAAGCTACGAACGCTCGCCACCCGCCCGCCGCCTCAGCGTCGCCGCCGCGTCCTCGAAAGGATCACCCCCGTCGTCCACTCTTTCGCCTCCGCCGCCGACTCTTTCGCCCCCTCGCCCCCTGTCCTCGCTCAGACTCGCCCTCGCCGCCGCCAGGTCCCTCGCCCTCGGACTCGTCCTGCGCACGAACGCACCCTCCGACGCGCCCACGTCCCCAAGCTCCTCCGCATCCTCCTCGTTGTTCTCACGAGTCACTCGCACAGCCGGCGGCGGCGGCGGGTGAGTCGACTGGTCAGTCCCATTCTCCACAACCACGTCCACAACCTCCGCGGTGACGTCCTCCGCGCGAACGTCCGCGGAGTCGGAACGTCTGTGATGCATTCGTTCCGGACGGGAATCGACCCCGGGACCTCCCCTTTGTTCCGACCTGGGCGGCAAGTGCCAGTCGAACGGCATACCCGACGGCGAGTGCGTCGCCGCGCCGACGCCCGGGACGTAAGCACCGCCCCGGCCGCCCTGCGACTTTGCGATGTGAAACCCCCAGTTGTTCTGCGTGTGCGCCCACCCCGCGGTGGCGATCGTGGCGATCGCGGTGACGGTCCACGACGCGGCGGGGGAGTAATGGAACTTGAGCCACGACATGCACGAGACGTTGATCAGAAACACCGGTACTCCGCAGGTGAACATGCGAAACGCGTGCCGCCAGTCATCCTCGCACCGCGTCTCCCAGTGCCTCTCGAAGCTCCTGTGCGGCCGTGGCGGGGAATCGCCTTTCTTGAACTCCAACGCGAATCGCCTGCACCGGAAGAGGTAGTCCGCCTCTTCCTCCTCCGACACGTACGTCTTACCGTTGCGCAGAATGCTGCACAGCATGAACGAGCACAGCACCATGCTGTTGAGCATGAGCGCGACGACGAGCGCGGTGGTGGCGGCGTACGCCACGATGAGCCCTTCGTTCCGTTCCGGTGTTTCGTTCGGGTCGGAGAATTGAAGCTCGACGAATGCGACGACGGCGAAGCCGCCTATGAGCGCGGAGAGGTTGGAGATGGATTTGAGCTGCTCCGATTTCTCCTCGACGTCGCGGCGGTTCTTCTCCGCGTGCCGCAGCCAGACCCACCGCGCGTTCTCCAGTACGCGTTGCTCGATGTCCTCGCGTCGCCACTTGCGGTTCTCCTGCCGCCACAGGTGCTCGAGGTGCCACCAGTCTCGTTCCTCGACTCGGAATTCCATGTCTTGCGACCGCCACTCGCGGTCTTCGCCCCTCCATTGGCGCTCCTCCTCGCGCCACGTGCGCGTCAGCGACGTATCGAGCGCGCCGAGGAACGTCTGTGTGTGTGGGGGTCGGGTGGTGAGATACGGTGAGATTTGGTCAGGGGATGCGGGGCTGGGACGCGTTGGGACACGTCGGCGACACCACGCGCGCGTGGAGGTGCCGAGCGAAGAGTTAAGTTTTCATCGGGGTTGACAACGGTCGGGGCGTCGGTAGCGGGGAAGGGACGCGAGTCTGGTCGCTCGCGGGTTATCGCACCTGTGCGACCTCGGACGCGAGCTCGCCCGCGTTGTTGTACGGCATGTCGACCAGGCGTGGCGCGGGCCAAAAGTGGGACGTTCAGGGAAGTTGCCGTGAACGGAAAGGTGTTTTGTGGGCAAAACCAAAAAAGTTGAAAACCAAAAAGTTTTTGGCAGATGCATCGATGCTCGACGTCAGTCCCCCGACGCCTCCACACTTCAGGGATCGATGTGAAACTTCGCGAGGACGTAGCTGAGACCATGAAGCGTCGCTCCATGCCCTCATCACAAAAAAAAGAATAAAAATGACGCCACTGGGAGTCGAGCCCAGGTCTCCACGGCCACAACGTGGGATTCTAACCACTAAACTATGGCGTCTTTGTGCTCTTGACGAGCAGACGGACACTGACTATTCAGTCAGATAGGTTGTTGCCTTCAATCGGAAACCTTGCAACCAGTATTCACTGGGAGTAACGTTCTTGAAGTAGGATTAGTCATTTCGAGCGATTTTGGAAATATATACAGCATTTCCTTGTTAGAATCCCACGTTGGGCCTTGGAGACCTGGGCTCGACCCCAGTGGCGTCATTTTTATTCTTTTTTTTGTGATGAGAGCATGGAGCGACGCTCTATGGTCTCAGCTACGTCCTCGCGAAGTTTCACATCGATCCGTGAAGTGTGGAGGCGTCGGGGGGCTGAGGGCGAGCATCGATGCATGCCAAAAACTTTTTGGCAAACAACCGAAAGATTGTCTTTCAACGTCCGGTCAATATTCGCACGAATCGACCCACTTCGCTTTCAATTCCATCGGCTCACCACACGTCCCGACCGTTGGTTGAACACGCGGTGCAACCCAAACACGGATAGAATCCGATTTGATTCCTCGAGACCCAGCGGGGAGATTGTGCGAATCGACGCTGACGTGGACGTGATAATTTTAGACTAATTGCCCGTACGGATCTTGAAATTGCATCGCGGAATTGGCCTCCCGCGCATTTACGTTTTGACAACCACACCTCTCCTCAGTCACCTCCGACCGCGGAAAAAAGCAAAAGAGTGCCGTCAGCGGGACCCGGAGGTCACTGCGGTCGCGCGCCATCGTCACCGGCGCACGTGTGACGAGTCCATCGGGATCTGGTCTCGATCCGCGCGGTTCACACGACGCGCGCGGTAGCCCGGAAACGAGGGCGATACTCGGCAACGAGCGGCGGCGTCAACGTCCGCGTGAGTCATACTCGGAAACGAGCATCGCAACATGGAGCTCTCGACGCCGCAGCCCGTCGCGGGTTCAAAGGACGACGAGGAGTTCGGCGAGGATGAGATATTCAACACGTTGAATTCCCACGACAGCGACGAGCGGGTCACGAGCGAAACGGAGTCGGAGGAGCATGACGTTGAGGTGGAGGTTGAGCTCGAAGACCGAGGGGAGGCCATGAGGTACGAACACCTTCACAAACGCCACGTAGATCTTCAGACGACCGACAGCGGCGACCCTTCGAACGCGCGCCCGATCCACGTCCCGACCCATCCCACGCGCCTCCAAACCCGCTCACCCAACGCACCATCTTCCATCCGACGCAGGCGCCTGGACAAACTCGCGTCGTCCATGCCGCACTTCGGCACGTCCCTCCCGCGACCAATAGAACAAGGCATCCGTGGCCATCGCAAGGGCAACTCGCCGACCGATTCGGGCCACGACCACTTCGACGCGGCGGGACTCGGCCTCGGCGGCGTCTCCGCCGCCATCAAGAATGTACCCGCGTCGATGCCGACGCACGAGCCGGGGTTCATGCCGCCGCACATATACGCCAGTACCTATTCGCACCATTCAGGCGGCGGTCTGATGGACGCGTATGCGCACCAGGGGCGGGGAGCGGCGGGGATGGGCGTCGGCTTCGGGGCGGGATCCATGATCGACGGCCGCGGGCACACGCTGAAGGGTCGGGCGGCGCTCAAGGCGAGGAACGCGTTCATGCGACAGACGGGGTTCTTGGAGCCGGACACGCCGAGCGAGATGGACCAGCAGCCGCCGGATAGGATCGCGACGCCGGCCATCGTGGTGGACGCCAACGGCGCCGAGTGATTTGGTTTTGGTTTTTTTTGGTTTTTGGTTTTTTCAAATTCTCAAAGGCGCGTCTCCGAGCTTCGTCGCCAAAGCCGCGACTCGTGCTCGGGGATACGTCGAGGAGAACGGTGTGGGTGAACCGACGGCCATGTTTGACGCACGCACGCACCGTATTAGCGCGCGTGTGTCGGGGGTTTGTCGCTTCGAAAGTGGGGATCAGATCAGCGACGGGGGGCGACATCGGGGATGGGGACGAAAGTGTCCAAAGTTGACCCGCGCCGCCGCCGCCGCCGCGACGACGACGAGTGAGTGAGACGGTGAGATTTGCGTTTACGAATACTAGAGAGAGAGTCAGAAACGAACGACGGGGCGCGCGTGCTCGCGCGCCGACTTGTAATATGTACAGCTGCGCACTTAGTGACTAACAGACCATGACAGCGAAGTACTATACATACAGTGTCTTTCGCCCTGGGGATTCAGCGTCACTTCGCAACCCGCCGCACTGAGCTCGTGTATCGCAGCTGGCACGCTCGTCAGCTGATTGTACTCGAGGTGCAACCTCTTCAGCGACCTGAGTTTCCCGATCTTCGCCGGCAGACTCGTCAGCTGATTGCCGCCGAGGTTCAAGTCAAACAGCGCCGCGAGCTGCCCGATCTGCGCCGGCACGCTTGCCAGCTGATTGCCCCAAAGGTGCAAGTCCCTCAGCGCCGCGAGCTGCCCGATCTCCGCGGGCAGGCTCGTCAGCTGATTGCCGCCGAGGACCAACCGCTGCAGCGAGGTGAGCTGCCCGATCTCCGCCGGCAAGCTCGTCAGCTGATTGGCGCCGAGGTCCAACTCCCTCAGCGCCGCGAGCTGCCCGATCTCCGCCGGCAAGATCGTCAGCTGATTGGCGCCGAGGTCCAACTCCTTCAGCGCCGCGAGCTGCCCGATCTCCGCCGGCAAGCTCGTCAGCCGATTGCCGCGGAGGTGCAACTCCCTCAGCGCCGCGAGCTGCCCGATCTCCGCCGGCAAGCTCGTCAGCTTGTTGTCGCCGAGGCGCAAGTACCTCAGCGACGCGAGCTCGAGCCACAACTCCTGCAGCGCCGCGAGCTGCCCGATCTCCGCCGGCAGTGTCGTCAGCTGATTGCCGCCGAGGTGCAACTCCGTCAGCGACGCGAGCCCCCCGATCTCCGCCGGCAAGCTCGTCAGCTTGTTGCGAGACAGGCACAACTGCCTCAGCGACGTGAGCTGCCCGATCTCCGCCGGCAGACTCGTCAGCTGATTGTGGCTGAGGTTCAACACCTCCAGCGACGCGAGCTGCCCGATCCCCGCCGGCAAGCTCGTCAGCGGATTGTTGTCGAGGGACAACATCCTCAGCGACGTGAGCTGCCCGATCCCCGCAGGCAAGCTTGTCAGCTGATTGCCGCGGAGGTGCAACTCCCTTAGCGACGCGAGCTGCCCGATCTCAGCCGGCACCGCTCCTGTCAGGCGGGACTGCACCAACACGAGCTTCACCACTCGGCCGTTTTCCATCGTCACCCCGCGCCACTCCTCCGGCCTGACGTCCACCCGCCAATACCGCTTGAGCTGCGGCCATGTCTCACGTAGCACGCGCAACGCGAGGAACTCGTCGCTCACGCGCCCAGCGAGACACGGCGCCCACGGAAGGTGGAGCTCGTTGTGGGCCCACCGGAGAACCTCGAAGCTCCGTCCGCAGGCGTACTCGCAGAGGTGGTCTTTGTTCCCTTCCCCTATGAGCTGCAGCGCCCGCTCCCTCCCCAGGGATCGCACACGATCATCGTCCAGGACACGAACGAGGTGGTCGGCGAGGACGCCCTCCACACCCTCGAAGTCGAAAGTCCGGGGCAAAGCCCTGAGCAGGGAAAAAGGCTCTTCGAACGTCGAGCTCAACGCCAGTATGTGGTGAGCTTCGATGTGCTCGATTTTGGAGAGGATGAGCTCCTTGAGCTCCACGGGAAGAGCGCAAAGGCCGGCGTGTAGATCGAACATTTCGCGGCGATACGAGCACCACCGCAGCCGAGAGTGAGAGAGCGGCGTCGTTGTTAAACTTTTTCAAAAGTCATCAGCCAGTCCGAGAAACAGCCGAGACACACGCGCCCTTTCTCGTAGGGACCAGTCCGAACGACACGGGCGACCGCCCGAGTCGGGTGAGGAGGGGAGGGTCGAGGCCGCGCTCGACACCTCACGCCCCACGAAGCATGCCGGACACCGACACAGACGGTACGCCCGAACCCTCGACCCCACGCGCGCGCGTCTCGAGCCCGCGCCCCGAGATTGCAAATCAAAAGTAAAGTGCCCACTCATCCTTCGCCCCTTCCCGTCCCATGACAGGCGGCGGCGGCGGCAACGTGCGCGTCGCGGTACGATGCCGCCCGTTCAACGCCCGCGAGAAGCAGCTCGGCTCGCCGTGCGTCCTCCGCATGTCCGACAAGGCCACCACCATCGTCAACCCCACGACCGGCGACGAGAAGACGTTCACGTTTGATTACTCCTTCTGGTCGCACGATCCGACGTCCACCGCCCCGCCGTTCGCGTCGCAGCAGGACGTCTTCGACAGCGTCGGGAAGGACGTCTTGGAGAACGCGTGGAAAGGCTACAACGTCTGCCTGTTCGCGTACGGACAGACGGGCAGCGGCAAGTCCTACTCCATGGTCGGCGGCGGCGACGACGCTACGGAAGGAGTAGTCCCGAAGGCGTGCCGCGAGATCTTCGCCCGGCTGCGAAAGGGCGGCGGTTCATCTTCCACTGACGCGCAGGTGGAGGTGACCATGATCGAGATTTACAACGAGCGCGTCAAGGACTTACTGGACGTCGCCACGAACGCCAACCCGTTCGAGACGTCGGAGAGCGCGGGGCTCAAAGTTCGGACGCATCCGACGGCGGGATCGTACGTAGAGGGCTTGACCCCGTGCGCTGTGCGCGACTACGCGGAGGTGGAGAAGCTGATGGAGCGCGGGAGCAACGCGCGGACGGTCGCGGCGACGAACATGAACGCCAGCTCATCGCGCGCGCACACCATCGTCGAGCTGCGGGTCCGCCGGTGGGAGCCCGACGGGTCGGAAGTTTCCAGTCGGATCTCGTTAGTCGACCTCGCGGGGTCGGAACGATCCGACGCGGCGGGGTCGAGCGGCACGCGTCTGAAGGAAGGCGCCGCGATCAACAAGTCGCTCTCCACGCTGGGTAACTGCATAGCGGCGCTGGCGGAGCGAAGCGGCAAGGGAAAAGGGAGCAAACAGATTCCCTATCGCGACTCTACGCTCACGCTTTTACTGAAAGATTCACTCGGCGGTAACTCCCGGACGGTGATGATCGCGGCGCTGTCCCCGGCGGCGGTGAACTACGACGAGACGCTGTCCACGCTGCGGTACGCGGACAGGGCGCGGCACATCGTCAGCAGCGCGGTGGTTAACCGTAAACAAAACTTGGTGACTAACAACCCGCTGTTCGACGAAGGGAGCGGCGGCGCGAGGCCCCAATCGGCGATTCCGTGGGCCGATAAACTGGCGCACACGCGAGACCAGATGAACGTCGACATCGACGCCGCGCGGCGCGAGCGCGTGGCCAAAGAGGTGGCCAGCGTCCGAAACGCCGCGGGTGGTATCGCGACGGCTTCTGGAAGTATGTCCGGACAGCTCGAACGGGATCTAGAAAGCGTCATCCTACTCGCCAACGAGGCCAACATGCTCATCTCGGAATTCGACGTCGGGGTCAACTTCGTGCCGACACTGGTGGACGCCCAGTCATCCGCGTTGACGATCCGCGCGGCTGATCACAAAGGAAAGAAGAAGGCGGAGACGTCGCGGGATCACGCGCTCGAGGTTGCCGTGGACGTCACCTGGAACGAAACCGGGCGTAAGGTGAGTTTCTTTTTATTTCCTTACGGGCAATTTGACTGACTCCGTGTTTTGTTCACAGAGCACGTGGACCGCGGACGCCTTATCACGCCGCCTGGACGAATGGCGCGAGGTGTTCGCGCAGTGGTCCGAGGGCGAGCTGTTCACGGGCGAGGCGGGTGAGGCGGTGGAGGCGAGCGCGCTGGCGGAGGCGTCGCGGGAGATGCGCAAGCTGGGCACCGCCGAGCTAGCCACGGAACCGCTGGCGTACCTCCTGGACACCGAGACGTCCTACCCGGCCATCGTGGGACCGGACGGCGAACGACGGGGGACGCTGGAGGTGTCCGCGGTACCGTGCGATCGACACGGGACGCCACTGCCGGACGGTGACGCCGTCGACGACCCGCGCGAGTTGATCGGGACGTCGACGCATTTCCTCGTGAAAATTAAGCGAGCGACGGGGCTCCCGCGGACCGCCGCGCAGGCGGGGTTTCTGGACCGGCCGACCACGGCGGACAAGAACGAGCGGCCGGGGACCGGCCAGGTGACGGCGACGCTCCGCGTGCGGTACCACTGCGCGGGTTTGGGACCCGGGTGGGGCGCGGTGAGTTTCTTATTTTTGGTTTATATGGGTAATTAGTATGACGTCGTGTTTTGTTTACAGGTCCATGCGACTCCGTCCGTTCCGGTGGTTGCGGTGAACGAAGGCAAAGGGAGCGCGATGTTCCGTGGGTTCAGGGGTAATGCCGGGTCCTCCGTCGGCGGCGCGTCGGCGACGTTGCGTTACGAGCGGTCTCATTCGGTATCGGCGGTGACGAACGACGTGTTGAGCGAGTTGGAAGGCGGTAAGATCGTGTTCGACGTGTACCTGCAGCAGGACGGCGGCGCGGGTGCGGAGGCGGAGGCTGCGTCCGCGGCAGCCGCGGCGGCGGCGCTCGGTCGACGACGACGGATGGCGAGGGAGATCGAGCCGCCTTCGTTGGTCACCGGTCGTAACCAGGTTTTCGGATCCGGCGGTGGCGGCGATAAAGAGGTTTGGTCCGACGAGCTGGAAGACAAACCCGGGATCGACGCGATCGAGGAAGGTGCCGAATCCGACGGGGAGAGCGGCGAGTCCGTCTTGAGCTCCGGGGACGAGGGGGGTGCCGAGGGGGGTGCCGAGTCCAACGACGACGAGATCGAACTCGCGAAGTTGCCCGAGTACAGAGACGACGGCGAATATTCCGACGGGGGATCCTTTTACCCTTACGAAGAGGACCCGTACTACGAGTCGTACGACGAGGAAGATGATGCGTACGACGACGAGGGCGAGCGCAGAGGCGCGAACAAGGGCATCATCAACGCCGCGTTCCGGCGTATGTTCCGTAAGGGCAAGAAGGGAACGGAAGATTCACCCTCCGTCACGCCGGCGCGGGGGCGGTCCCCAGACGAAAGTTTCAACGCCGCCATCGTCCCCATCGAGGACGGCGTCAAAGGGGTCAAGCTGTTCGACGGTGACGAGGCGGTGGACACGCGGTCGGCGGTGAACTCGACGCCGGCGTCGCCCAACCCGTTCGAGACGTCCGTGGAGGATAACGGGTCCCGCGGGGGGTCGGGGCGAGCGTCCCCGTCGATGATGTCGCCGATGCGTTTGCTTTCGCCCCTCGGTTCGAACAAGGTTGAGCCGACGAACGTCGTGGACGTCCAACGAAACGACCGCGAACGACGACGGCGCGAGAAGAAGGAGAAGAAGGACCGAAAGGAGGCGCGGAAAGGTGAACGCGAGAAGATCGCGCGGCAACCCAGGGACTTTGGCGCGACGACGGCCACCGGCGCCGACCCCGGCGTGTACGAGCAGACGCCCGAGCCCATCCAGCCCCCGGCGCCGAGGGCGAACCCGATGATCTTCGGAGGCGGGTCCGCTTTGGGCGGAGGAGGTTCGATCGCGGGGACGGTACCCGCGAAGAGGGATTGGTATAAGGAGCTTCATTCCGCGGAGGATACGCCGGAGGCTGACCGCAAGGACAGAGGCTGACCGCGAGGACAGAGGGTAGCGGCTTCGTGAAATGAAAATTGATTTCCGCACGCACCCGGAGCCGATGCCGAGGAGGGTCGGGCGGTATTTCGCGTCGTTGCTGCCGACGGTGATGCCGCAGGTTGGAGAGTGATTGGGCGTGAGCTGGACGACGAGGATGGACACACGACGACGAATTTCTAGACTTACGTTTTCATCACGCTCTACCAAAGTGTTTCAACAACGCGACTATCTTCTCGTGCTTTTGGTTCACGGCAACAGCCAACGGCGTCCGACCATGATTCGGGGCTTTATGAATGTCTGCACCGGCTTGGATAAGCGAGACCACACATGCTTCGTGTCCATTTAGAGCTGCCATGTAAAGTGGGGTACACCCGTCCTCCCTCGCCAGGTTCACATCCGCACCCGCCGATATGAGTTCCATGACACATGGCGTGTGACCTTTCTCAGCGGCGAGGCACACAGGCGTAACGTTGTGGAATAATGTGCCGCCGTCCGCAGAATTTGGTGACGAGGGCTTGTTCACATCAGCCCCTGCTTCAATCAGTGCCTTCACCACCGCCGCGTGGCCACGCTGAGCGGCGGTGTGCAGAGCTGTCATTTTATCTGAAGTCAGAAACTTGTTCACGTCCACCCCGGACTCCAGGCAGGCCCTGACCGCGGGCACGTTGCCGTGCCTTGCCGCCCAGAAAAACGGTTCAGCGATCAGGACCTTCCTACCAAGCTTAACAAAGTGCGGCTCGATCTTCTCCTTCAACGACCGAACGCCACCCACGCTCCACACCGCGTCGTTGTACGCCTTGCTCACCTGCGCCAAGTTGAGCGTATCCTCGAAGTCGAGCTTGGGCAGTATCTCGCCATAGAACACGTCCGGCAGCTGCACAGCGACGGCATCGAGGATATCGAGGGTCCCGCGACGCAGGTACGTCACGGTATCGGACTCGTACACGTCCATCTTTCTCTTCGCGACCACGGCGCCGTCGAAAGTGGCGGCGTGGGGTGCCTTCGGTCGTGGCTTCCAAGAGAACGAAAAATAACGAGAGTTGACTGATTGATCGTTTCAAAACCGTTCTACTCATCACACGGCCACAGCCCGGGGCGCCGGGAACGACCCGACCCCGCCGAAGTGCACCGACGCGTCACCACCCGCCCCCGCGCGTATCCTTTCCAACTGAGTCGACTTTCTCCGACACTCCCGCCACTTTCTCGCAGACGCGTTCCTCTGTCCGATATATTTCTCACCCATCGACGCGTACACCTTCGCGGTCATCTCGTACGCCTCAGCCTCCTTCGAGTGCGCACCCAGCGCCGCGCAACACGCCGCCGCATCCTCCAGCGGCACCATCACCTCATCCCACGAATCCAACGAGTCGTCCGTGTGGTCCGCACGGCACGCGAGCTAGAGGGTAGCGGCGTCGTGAAAATTATGGAAATTTGATTAATTATTTGGCTATTCGGCGGCGCCCGCGGTGGCTTTGTCGGCGGCGGCGCCCGCGTCGTTCCCAAAGTTCGTCGCCTCGGCCCACGCCTCCTGCGCCTGCGCGTAGTCCTCCTCGCTGGCGAACGCGCCGAGGTTCCGTGGTCCCGTCTTCATGTCCCACATCTCCCCGACGTTGAGCACCTCGACCCACGATTTGGGGTACGTCGGGAAGGAGGTATCCGTATCCTCCGGGTGTCCGTTGCGTTTGATCCCCACGCGTTGTCCGCGGACGCAGCAGACGTACCCGATCTCCAAGACGATCTTCCACCGCCGCTTGTCTCCCTTATCCCGGGCGGCGGCGGCCGCTTTGTTCGTAGTGCTATCACCTTTCGCGGCCTTCTCGATTTCTTCTTCGTCCCTCGGCGTCTCTGAATCAGATGCGGCCGTCTTGCCCCCCTTCGCGGCCGCCCCGGGATCGTGCCCGAGCCCCGCGCCACCGAACGGGGATGTGTAGTGGTACCGCTTGATCGGGTCTGGGTACGGTGCGCCGTGCCGGACGCGGATCCGGACCCTGTCCCCGGGCTGGACCCCCCGGAGTCGCCTCATCTCCTCTTGAAGCCGCTTCTGCTCCGCCATCCGCGCGTTGGCCATCTCCATCGCGGCGGTGCTGAGATCCTCGACGCCGCTCCCGTAGCTGTCCTCCATGGCCATGAGATCCTCGAAGTTAGCCTCCCAGCTATCGTCGTGCGTGGGTGGGGACTTGGCCTCGGTGCCCTCGGTTCCCTCCCCGGCGCCCTCGGTGCCCTCCCATCCGCTCGACGTGCAGTCCCCGTACGGGTCGTGGCCGTCGTCGTCGTCGTCGCCGGCCTTTCCGCCGGACGATGACGCGTGTCGACGCGCCGCCGCGAACGACGACGCGGTGTTGATGCGTGTGGACGTCGACGTGAGAGCGCCGGAGAGCGCCCGAAGCGCCGCCGCGCGCAACATCGCTCTGGCGTGCTCGGTGGAGGAGAAGGTGCCCTCGTGGAGATCTCGTCCACAAATCACCGATGAACGTTGACCGTGGTGTGTCTTTCGAATGCTCATTTATCGATCGACTTTTAGATCCGATTTGAAAGCGTTGTTGACCCTGAAATCTGAGCGCGCTGGGCAACGCGCCGCGTTTTTTCGTGACTTTGACCAGACCGAGGATTACGCTCGTAATTGGCACATGCCCACAGACCTCCGCGCCGTCCACGTCCATACCAACGGCCGCGATGTCCGAAGCTTTGACGACGCCCGCCCAAGGGAAGCCGGCGGGCATGAACCAAGTCGCGCCCGTCACCCCCGCCTCCACCGCGCCCGGGCCCAAGGGAGGATACGGCCTCTATCCCCCCACAGCCAGGAAGCAATTATTCGAGGTTGCCTACGCTCCCGACAAGGATGCGGTCATTGACATCGAGCGCCCGAACAAAGTTCTGAGGCACGGGCTCCCGATCAAAGCATCGTGCTGCTGCTGCTTCGGAGGCCAGTGGGACGAGGCGTACGAGTTCTCCGCGCCCGTGTCCAACGTGTGGTACAGAAGGCTGATTCGCTCAATTGGATTCGGACCCGCGCCAAAGTACGAAGGCACCATGTACGACATCGTCGACGAGCTGCAGCGTTGCCAGCACATCTCCAAGATCCAATCCCAGCATCTCTACGCCTTGGTCCGCACCGCGATGGGGTTCCAGTACAAGGCGGAGAAGAACATCGCCAAGCACAGAGCCGGCATCTTCTGGGGCGCGGTGTGCGCCATCTTAGTGCCAGTCGTCGCCGTGTTGCCCGCGGAGACCACCGCCGGCTTCGGCGGCTACGGCGTCATGGCCATCTCGCTCGTGCAGAGCCTGTGCCTCGGCATCGTCATATTCGCAAACTACGTTCCAAAGGCGGACTTGATGCGCGTGCACGCGAACCACATCAAGTCGGAGGTGTACCAGTACGAAGCTCTGGGCGGGGTGTACAGTAACCCTCCCGATTACCAAACGCAGTACCCGCGGCTGATGCATAACTTGTCCGAGTTTCGGCATCAGACGGCGATCGACGAGGTGCCGGGGCGGGTGAAGCACAAGAAAGGGACCCCACTGGAGAATAAGTCGGGTGGCAAGTGAGGAGATAGTCGCGTCTGTACCATAGATAGTCTTAGAGAGAGAGTCGTTGTGAGGAGGTCAATTCATCTCAATTCGCCTTTTTCGAAGTTGTGCGGGCGGATCACGCACCCAAAAAGGCACAATTCTCGCACGGCAATTCTCACATCAACGGAGAGCCACCACCCACCATGCAGCGGCAGCAGGGAACCTTCCTGACGAACGACGGCGTCCGCCTCGCGTACGAGTACGCGGGCGTCGGCTTCGGCAAGAACAACACCGGCGACTCCCCCGTCGTCCTCGTCCACGGCTGGAGCGGCAGCAAGCATTACTTCGACAACTCCTTCTCGCACATCCTCGCCGGGCGGAATCGCCCGCCCATGGTGGTCCGGTACGACCTTCGCGGCCACGGCGAGTCCGAGAAGCCGAGCTACGGGTACATGGTCGCACGTTTCGCCGCGGACCTTCGCGACCTCCTCGATCACCTCGAGCTCGACAACGTCACCCTCGTCGGTACCTCCATGGGATGCGCGGTGATCTGGAGCTACCTCTCGCTCTTCGGCGAAGGGCGGGTCAAGGCGGGCGTGTTCGTGGACCAGGCGCCGCTGCAGAACCGCGCGCCGGACTGGGAACTCGGCAGCCGCGGGTGCTACGACGTGCCGTCCCTGACCAGGCTCCAGGAGCTGCTCAAGTACGATTACGTCGGGTTCGCCAAAGGTAACGCGGAGTCGTGCCTGAGCACCGACATCGATCCCGCGCTCGAGAGGCTATTGATCGCGGAGACGTTGAAGGCGCATCCGGAGGGCTTAGGGCAGATCATGGCGGACCACACCGCGATCGACTGGCGCCCGTACCTACGGCGCATCCGCGTCCCGTGCCTGGTGCTCGCGGGTGGGAAATCGCAGATCTTCCCGGTCGAGGGCGTCAAGGAATGCAGCAGACTAATCGAACAGAGCACCACTGTCGTGTTCGCGCGAGAAGACCATTGGCTGTACATCGAGGACTTCCTCAGGTTCGCCGAGCTCGTGTGCGATTTCGCGTACAACGGGGAGCTCACGCAGGGCGACGGCGCGCCGCCGGAGATGCCGCCGCTGCCCATGCCGGAGCGGCGACGGGGCGGGGCTGGATCCAGGCCGGGCACGTCCGCGACGGTCGATTCGAGATTTGTGCAAGACATGCTCGATCTCGCAACCGCGGACCCAAAGGAGTACAGCGCGCCGCCCGCGCGCTCGCCGTCGTCGCGGCCGCCCACGAGTACCACCTCGCCTCGGCTCGGCAACGCCATGGGCCCGCGGGTGTCGGGGGCGAAGGCACCGTCGCGGGGAACCACGCCGGTTGGTCTGCCGGGGACGTACAGAAAACCCGATTTGAACTCGATGGACACCGCGGCGCTGGAAGCGGAGTTGGCTCGGCGGGGAAAACCGATTCACAGAGACTTCAGCAGGCCGAGCTCACGGCCCACGACGGGGGGTAGCGTGCGGGGGATGGATCCCGCGGATCAGATGCCGACGGGGATGGATCCCGCGGATCAGATGCCGACGGGGATGGATCCCGTCGCGGAGGGTCTGCCGGGGTCCAACATGCCGACGGCGCCGTGAGAGCAAAAGTTGGCGATTTATTTTAATCATTTACACCCGCCTACTACCGATCGTCGCTAACTCTGATCAAAACGCATCGCCGTCGAGAACCACCGCGCGCGCCTGGGTCAAGATGGCGGTGTTCATGCGGAGCTCCGTCTCGTCCATGAAGTCATCGTGCGCCATCTTCTTCCGCTCGCGCTTCTCCGTCATCTGCGCCTCCAGCGCCAGTCGGTTCATGACGGCATTCGCCCTTCGCTCCGCGGCGGCTGCCTTGTCCTTCCTCTCCGCCGTATGCGTCATCGCCGCAACCTCCCGCGCGTACCGCTCCCCTTCCTCCCGCCGCTTCGCCGCCTCCTCCGCCTTGATCGCCAGCTGCAGCTCGAGCATCTCGAGCTGTGCGGACGTGGCAGCCGCGCGCTTCTGCGCCGCGAGCGCATCCTTATGCGCCTGAGCGGCATCCTTCTCCGATTGAACTCGGAGGTTCCGCTCGTGCTCCTCCCGTTCCTTCGCCGCCCTCGCCGCGGTCGCCTGCTCGCCGGCTTTACCCGCGCGCGCGGCGATCTTGGCGTGGAACGCTTCGAGCGCGTCAGCGCGAGCCTTCTCCTGCGCCTCGAGCAGGGCGTCGTACTCAGCCTGCTTGCGAGCGTCCTCCTCTAATTCCCGCCGCAAGGCAGAGGCTTTGATGGCATCCTGTTCGCGGTTAAAACGCATCGTGACGGCGGCATCCTTCTTGAGCTTCTCGAGCTTACTCGCCTTGTCCACCTTCTCCTGGTCGAGCTGCCGCGTGATCTCCGCCAGCGCCGCTTCCTCTTCCAGCCGTTTCGCCTGCTCAAACGCCGCCTTGCGAAGCTCGATCTCCGCCATGATCTTCTCCTGCTCCGCTCTCACCGCCGCATCCTTGTTTCGCTGGACAACCTTCTTGACCTCCTCTTCTTTCCTGAACCGCTCGACGTCCGCGGCGACGGCGGCGGCCATCGCCGCCTTCTCCTCCTTGGCGCGCGCTTTGCGTCGCTCGATCAGAGACATCTGCGTATCGAGCTCGGCTCGTTGCGTAATCTTGTTCCGCTTCTCTTCCAACTTGATCTGACTCTGCTGCCGGGCGTACACCTCCATCTCGAAGCGTGACATGACCGCCCAGTCCCGGTTAGAGGGCTCGCCCACCTTGCGGGTGACGCCGCCCTCGGATGGCATGCCGGTGAGGGACGCGGCGTACTTCGGGATGGACGCGGTGGTCGACTTGCCGCCGTGTGAGGTTCGGGCGGTGGAGTTGACCGTGACCGATCGGGACGACGACGACCGGGGCGCGGGAAGCGACGGCTTGTCGCCGGTGACGAACATGTTCTTGTCGTGGGTATCGAGCACCAGGTTGCGGGTCTTCGCGGTGGAGCTCGCGGACATCTTGACCTGTGCGGAGGATCACACGGAGGGGCGGTGGAACGAGGGTGAGTCATCGGGGTCATCGGAGGAGTACGGATTGGGAAGTTCCAAATTTAGTCCGGGGGCGGATGACCGCCGGGGTCGGTCGACGGCGGGTCATCGGCGATGCGCGCACCTTGTTGGCGAGCGTTCCCTTGAGAGTCTCGGCGTCGAGCTTGGCCTGGAGCCGAGCGCGCCTGGCCTCGTCCATCGGGGGCATCGTGCGACGCGGTGTTTTGTGGGGCGCGTGCAGTGCAGTTCGTTGTGGCGCCCCACGCAAGTCACAACGTCTCTTTGTTGGAGTTGACGGCAGATTGGCGCGCGCGGCGCGTGTCAGCAATCGTCTCCCCTAGCTAGAGAGTCTCTCGAAAAATGCGGCACCTCATTCATCACTACGACCAGCACACTACACATGGGCAAGAGCAGACGACGGAGCAAGAAGGGGGCGGTGGACGAGCCGATGACGGTCGCACAGCCGTCCGGGGGCGACGGCGGCGGGTGGCTCACGGGCTCCGCGATAACCGAGGCGATGGCGGAGGACACCGATGGGGGAGGCGTGAAGGACGCGCAAAATGCGGCGGCGCCGTCGCAACGGGCGCTCACCGCGGGCCTCGGCAAGCTCAAGAAGCGGACGGTGCTACGGGGCGTGACCAAGCGAAAGAACAAAGCCATCGCGCGGGGTATCTCGCACGCGGACAGGAAGGAGGTCAAGGCCAAGAAGAAGACGGCCAAGCGCGGAATGCGACTCGAAGGGAAGCAAATCTATTAAGAGACGGCGCCTCCACGAAACTTAGTTAGCATCATACGGCCGTGTAACCATCATACGTAACTCACTCTCAGAGCACCGCCCCGAAGGACTTCGTCCACTCCACGTACCGCCTCGCGTGCGCCTCCGTCTGCGTCGGCCGCGTCGCACTCAGCGCCCCGACGATGTCATCCCCCGTGATCTCCCCCACCGTCACCTCGTCCTCGCCGAAACCGGCGGGCTCCAAATCATCGTTCAACCGTTCCATGAGCCGCCGCAGCGGACGCATCGCACCTTCCTTGCACAGCAGCATGACGTCCGCGCCCGAGTACCCGCCCGTCTTGGCCGCGAGTGCCGCCAGATCCACGTCGTCCGCCACATCGTGCGGCTCGAGGTACCGGCTCATCATCCGACGCCTCGCGTCTTCCCCGGGCAAACCGACGTGGATGCGCTTCTCCAACCGGCGCAGCATGGCGGGATCGAGCTCCCACGGTAAGTTCGTCGCGGCGAGTAAGAACACGAGCTCGCCCTCGTCGCGGTTCAGGCCGTCCATCTGGACCAGCAGCTCCGTCTTCAGGCGCCGTGAACTCTCGTGGTCGCCGCCGCCGGACGATGATCCACCCGATCCTCCTCCGTCGCGGGCGCTCATGACGGCGTCGAGCTCATCCATGAAAACCGTGCTCGGCGCGTGATGCCGCGCGAGCTCGAACAACACGCGCACCAGCTTCTCGCTGTCGCCCCGCCACTTGGACACCACGCTGGACGCGCTGATGTTGAAGAACGTCGTGCCGCACTCCGTCGCGACGGCTTTGGCCAGCATCGTCTTTCCCGTCCCGGGCGGTCCGTAGAGAAGTATACCCCGCCACGGCCGAAGTAAACCGTGGAAGAATTGCGGATACTTGACCGGCATGACCACCGCCTCTTTCAACAGCCGCTTCGCCTCGTCGCAGCCGCTGATGTCTTTGAACCGGACGTCGGGGTTGGACGTGTATATGTCCCGCGTGATGACGCGCGCGAGGTCGCGCAGCTCGACGCTGCCGCCGAACGTCGGCGGCGGCTTCAGCACCCGTTGCCTCTCCTCCCAAGCCCCGGGGATCGATCGATGATGCGTCCCGTCGTCGCCGTCCGTGTCGTCCTCCCGCACAGCTGTGTCGGCACCCTCGGCACCCTCGGCACTGGATTCTCGTGTTTCATGTTTAGATTGATGCCCGTTCATGAACCCGCGGTAGCCGCCCGCGTCGAGGTGCGATTCGCTGTGCGTTTTGCCGAGGTGCTCCGTCCCGCTCGGCGCGACGTCGCCTCGTCGCTCCGCGTCACGCTTCGCGACGTAGTCCATGGCGTTGCTCAAGGTCGTGCCGCCCGTGGGTTTAGCGACGCCGTCGGAGGCGTACCGGCGGAGTGAGGGGTGGCCGGGGGGTACGTCGAAGTCGCTCGGGAGGACGTCGCCCGTCGCCGACGTTGATGTAGATGCCCGTGCCTCGTCGATGTCTGTGCCCGTGATGCCGGCGCGCGACGCTTCTCTCTCCGCGGCGATGCGCGCGGCCCTTCGCTCGGCTCCCGCCTTGGCGCCCGCCATGCCCTTCGTTGCGGCGAGCGCCGCGGCGGAGCTCCCGGGCTTCGGGTCGTCCGCCCTGCGCGTCAGCTTGGGTCGGAACCCGAAGCGCTCTTCGTGCAGAGCTTCCCACTCGGCGAGTACGTGCGTCAGGGACGCGTTGTCGGCGGCGTCGAAGGTCTTCAACGGGACGCCGCCCTCGCGTTCCAGGGCGCGCGCGCTGTCGGGCATGTTGTGCTCGAGGAGGAACCGCTGCGCGAGGACGAGGACGGAGCGCTTGCGGTCCTCCGCGCGACGCGCGTTCGTCTCGCGAGCCTGCATCGGATGAACAGATGGGCACAGATGGGAGTGAGTTCATAGGGCATCTAACTGAGTGGGGAGCCGAGATGGGGAATCGGGGGCGAGATGGGGACGAGACGCGTACCTTGCTCGTGTCCTTGACGGACTGGAGCGACATCGCGACCGTCGGGTCTCGACGCGCGATCCGCGCGGCCGCGAGTGCGTCCACCGACCCGTCCCAGAAAGAAATGACATTCGCCTCAAACTCCCCCGGCCGCTTTTGGCAACGGAAAATTGACTCACGCCCGAGCCCCATCACTTCCACCCGAGCGGCGCCCCGGGAGAGAGACGGCCGTGGACGATGGCGGAGGAGGACCCAACCCCACCCGCGGACGGCGACGTCGACGCGCCCACAGCGGAGGACACCGAGGCCAAACCCCCGCCGATGGAGCCGCTGACCCCCGAGATCCTCACCGCGTTCTACACCAACCTGGACACGGTCGAGGACCCCGACGTCGCATCCGACGACCTCGCGACGGCCCTCGGCGTACCCGATCGCACCACCGACTCGCGCAACGGCTCGCGCGTGGACTTCATCTTCAACACCCTCGACTTCGCGCGCGATGCCGGGTACACCCCCGCGCAGACCATCGCGGTACACGACATCGGCCAAGCCATGCTGAACGCGTGCGTCTCGACCGCCACATCCTTCGCCGACGCCGAGGCACTGTTCCAATCCTTGCTCCTTCCGAAAGTCTCCGCGGAACCCGACCGCGAGGGCGGCCAGTTCTCCGTCACGGACGTCAAAGCCGTGTCGGACTACTTCGCCAAAGGGTTCTTCCAGCACTTCAACCTGTGGAGGTTCGTGTACTCCGAGGCGCAGGAATTGGACTCGCATCAAACTCTGGTCCGTCTGGAGACGGCGTTTCCGGCGAGGGCGCTACCCGACTTCCTCACGGAAGAGGCTGACGACGCGCGCAGGGTGAAGGAGGCGGAGGAGGCGGAGGCGGCGCGCGTCGCCGCGGAGGAGGAGGCGGCTGCCGCGGCGGAGGCGGAGCGCCTGCGTCTGATCGAGGAGGAGGACGCGAGGGTGAAGGCGGAGGAGGCTGAGTACGCCAGGCGTAAGCCGGCGACGTTGGCGGATGCGGTGGAGCACGCGGTGAAGACGGCGCTGGCGCAGGAACGGGGCGCGCTGGAGGCGGAGTACGCGACGCGGGAGAAGCAGCTGCGGGAGAAGATAGCGGTGCTCGAGCAGCAGATGAAGGCAAAGTAGAATTCAGCTCTGAGCTAAGAGAGAAACAAAACAAAACTGGAAAAAAACACTCGAGTCGTCATCACTCGAACCCGGGGGTTGACGGAGGATCGAACCAGCGGCGGGGCATCGGATCCTCCGGGATGTCGAACCCCGGCGGGACGGGCTCCGCCTCGTATTCACTACCCTTCACGCTTCCCGTGGTCATGTTGTACACGGGGTTGCCGAACCGCGTCATGATGTTCATCACGTCGCGGTCGTTTTCGGGAAAGACGAAGGTTTCATCCGTGTATTCCCGCCTGTGAACGCCCGTCGGGTTCTTGTCGTGTACGTGTATAGGGTCAGTCTCACGTCGCTGATGCCATCCGGCCAGGACGTCGCGGACGCGCCAGAACGTGGAACCCGCGATCCGGTGCGCGCGCTCGGCTTTACCTTCGTTGTCGTCCGCTGCGATCGGCGGTTGCGAGAGCAACGCGACAGTCGCGGCGGCGAATTCGTCAATCTTTCGGAACCTTTCGGAAGAACCCTTCGAGTCGTCCGACGCTCGCGACCAGGTCATCGCGTCGTGCGTGTCGAAGCACAGGCCGTTGACCGCGACGGGGTTGGGCTCGCCGGTGGCGAACTCAGCGGCGAACGCGAGGGTGTGGTAGCCCTGCAGCGCCTCCTGTAATAAGAGTTGAACAAAACACGACGTCAGTCTAATTGCCCGTGTGTGTACGATGATTGAAATAGACGTACCCTCACGTCGTTGACGACGTCGCCGGCGTATGTGACGACATCACCGGCGCCGTCGTCGGAAGGGACAAACGCGTGCGACGGCGGCGCGCACCTGTACACAAAACACAACGTCATCAGTCTAATCGCCAATACGAGAGTTGAAATATACGCACCGATTCACGATCCGCCTCGGTCCGTCGACCGACCCGAGCACGTGCGGCAGCGCCCTGGCGACCAAAATGAAACTCGCCCGGAGTTTCACGTCGAGCTCCTCGTCGATCGGCTCGCCGTATACCCGCCCGGGCCGGCAGTGTTCGTGGTTCCGCACGTGCCCGGTGTTGATGTCGGTGTACAGGAGGTTAACGAGCGCGTCGATTGCGAAGAAGCGACCGGCGCACTCGTGCATCAGGGTGACGAGTCCGTCCGCGTCGGAGAGGTCGCCGTGCTTCACGGCGAGGTGAAGAAGGGCTTCGCGGCCGAGCTTGGGACCGAGCGGACTCGTGATTTCTTTACGAACCAACTCGTCGTCGAAGGCTCGAGCGGCTGTGAATACAAGTAAACGTCATTCGAATCGCCGAAGTGTTTATGCGAGAATTGAAATAATGACTCACCGTTCAGGTCGTTGACGTTCGCGCGGACGTGCGCCAACACCACGACCCTGTGTCCCTCCTGGAGCAACGCGGTGCACACGGGGCGGATGAAGTCGCAGTCCTCGTCGCACAGCACGAGCACGACGCCCTTCTTCGAACGAGTCTTACCCGCGTCCTCCGGTCCTTCGCTTGAATTTGTTTTGATTGAAACATCCCCGTCTTCGTCTTTTCGTCGGAGCGTCGCGGGGTCGGCGAAGGTGGGCGACGGCACCGTCTGCCTGACGAAGAAGTCGCTCACGGGCGCGTGCGGCATGTCCGGGTCCACGTTGTACGCCGTGAAGTCGGTGATGCCGCACGATCGAAGGACGTCTCGATCGGAAAAGGCGCGTCCGGAGAGAAAGTTGGCGGGGGACACCACGACTCGAAACGCGGCGTCGGCGACGATCGCGGGGGTTCTGGAAACTTTCAAAAGTCGGTCACCGCCGATGAAGCTCGTCGCGGCGGTCGCCACCGCGTGCCTCGGCCACAGCGTGTTGAACGCGACGCCGGTGTCGCGAAACTCAGCCTCCAGCGCGATGGACAGCAAAGACATCCCAACCTTACTCGCGGTGTCTGTAATAGGAAAAACAAGACGTCAATCACTCGAATTGCCCGTGCAAGTACAGGAATCAAGATGAACTCACAGCAGGCGTGCGGCGCGAGCCACCCGTGATCGGGAAGCGCCGCGGGTGCGATCGTGAGCACGTGCGCGTTCTGCGACTTGACCAGCCACGGCATGCACGCGGTGGTGACGATGTACGCGCCCTTGACGTTGACGCCCATCATCTTGTCGTATCGTCTTCTGTCCGTCTCGGCGACTGTCTTAGGCCAGTGCGTAGACGCGTTGTTTATCACGACATCCTGTAAAACAAAACGCTAATTGCCCGTACAGTACGAGAGTTGAAAGAAACTTACGATGCGTCCCCATTTTTTGGTTATTTGGTTCAGGGCGTAGTCGACCTCGCCGCCGTTGGTGATGTCGCACCTGACGCCGATGACGCAGTCCTCGTCGTGGCGCACGGCTCTGCATCGTTCCCACGCCTCTCCGATGGTTCCTGGGAGCGACGGGTTGGGGTTCCAGGAGGTGGCGAGCAGTGCGACGTTGGCACCTCGCTGTACACAAAACACGACGTCTCAGTCACGTTGCCCGTACGAGAATTAAAATGAACTCACCTGCACGAGTCGTATGGCTATCGCCTCGCCGATCCCTCGGCTCGCGCCGGTCACCACGACCACCTTCTCGTCGAGTGAGAACGCGGCGCCCTCGAGGAAGGCGTCCCACTCCGGGCCGAGCTCGGCGCTGGGCCGCTCGCCGACGTCCCGCGCGACGACGCGGCAGCGTTCAAGCGCGGCGTCCAGGGGCTTCTCGGTGCGTCGTAGGCACTCGAGCACGTCGAGCTTCACGGGCGGCGGCGCGTTCGGGTCGTTCGTGTCAGACTCGCGGTCCAGCTGGAGCTCGCGGATGAGCTCCGGCGTGATCTCCACCTCTGTGTCCATGGTGGGGTCCATGACTTGACTCTCGCGCGTGCGTGTGTGCGCGTGTGTGTGTGGGAGCGGAGCGTCTTGTGGGTGGAACTCGATACGAGGTTCCGATGAAAAGAGTGTCCGATACGAGGACGTCCGAGGCTCGACACGGTTCGGGAGGCGAAAGGGCGAGTCAGCACTCTCGTGGACGTTACGATCGAGGGCCGCGAAGAGTCCGTCCCTCTCTCTAACTGACGGTCCCTTCACTCGGACGTGACAGTGTCCGGCCCGCGCGTCCCGCCAAGTCGTGATGGTGGACCCCGCCAAGAGCACCGCGGTCATCGAGTACCTCGAGGAGCGCGTCAAGGCGTTGCAGGTGGAGAACGACACTCTCAAGCACGAGCAGGAGACCTTGCGTGTCGAACTCGAAAGAGAACTCGTCGGCGACGAGAACGAAGACGAGCGGTACCAGCGCGAGTACGAGGAGACGTACGGGCAATTAGAGGAGGAGACGGAGGAGGATGTACGCGTGCGCGAGAAAGATGACCCGAGTCAGAAGAAGGTGAAGCAAACGCACGAGGTGATTCGACGCATGGCGGACGAGGGCGCGACGACCGAGGAGATCTTCGACGCCGTCTACGACTTTTACTTCTCGCGGTTCGACTGAGAAGAGATAACGGACGCTCCCGTCTTATCGGACGCATCGAAGGAGCCAAGACTACGCGTCTCTCTCTCTCTCTCTCTCTCTCTCTCTCTCTCTCTCGCTCGCTCGCTCCACACCGACCGACCCCCCCGCGCGCGTCATGGAACATCCGACATCAATCCCGGATCACCTCGGGGACGTCGAGCTTCGCGGCTTGTGCATCGAACAGGTGGCGCAGTGGGTGACGATCTTACGAGAGGAGAACCGGGCGCTCAAGGCTCGGCTCGTGGACTCCGACAGGCGACGGAAGTACACCGCGACGGAGATGGCGTCGTATGAAGAGACGTGCGAGTACAACGTGGAGCTCACCAAGCACGTCGCGCACGTCGAACGCGCCATCAACGACATGGCGAACGAGGGCAAGACACCGGAGCAGATGCTCATCGCCGTCGGGGAGATCGCCGCGACGCACGCGTGCAAGCTAGCCAAAGCCTTAGAATAGGACACCTGTCACCTCGAATACTAAGTACGTTTCTTGTCAACCTAAGCAGCCAGCCTACCAGCGCCGGTCCCCGCGACGCCCGCCAACATGTCCATCACCTTCAACGCCGCCGCCTGCTTCTCCTCCGTCGTCCGCGGCGGGAACCCTTTACCGAACAGGCGCTGATACTCCACGAGCGGAAAAAACGAAAACGAAACGACTCGCCCGTCGAAGACCCGCCCGTGGAAAAGGTGCGCCGCCACGTTCGACGTCTCGACCCGCGCGAACTCGACGAACACGCAGTCACGAACCGGCGCGAGCTCATCGTCCGCCCCAAACGCCTCGTCGCTGACGACGTGCGTGGACAGCACGTTGCCGAGCTCGACGCACTCCGCGCGCGTGTCCTCCGCCGCGGCGACTCGCTCGTCAGCGGTCATGCCCCTCGTCAGCACACCGCTTAGCGAGAGCACGCGCGTCGGCGGCGCCAGCAGCGGCGTCACCCGCGGCGGGACCTCGTACGTGCACGTGCGTTCACTCGTCGTACGTTCTTCGTCGTTGCCAACCCTTGGAAGGGCGTCCGGCGTGGCGAACGCGGCGACCAGAAGGCGCCCCTTGAGGAGATACCCGTCGAGCCCCGCGACGGCGTTCGCGCCGACCACCTCGCCGTCTTCGTACTCGATCCACGCGTCCCCACGGCACCGCCCTTTGTCGTCCAGCTCGCACCGCATCGCACGTAACACCCCAAAGGACGAGACGATCTCGAGCAACTCCAGCTCGGTCAACGTGGAAGGCTCGATGTTTCCGATGTACACCTTCGTCGGTGAATCCGCGACTTCATCGGCGACGACGCTCCGGAAACCCTTCTCGAACACCGTCTCGTACGTCCCACTCCGCACAAGCGGGTTCGTCTCCGGATCGTAATCCTTCGTGCGCCTGAACAACACGTTACTGCCCCCTACGCGTATCCCGTTCAACGCCAATATCACCGGCACGTCTTCCAAACACGTCGTCTCAACGAAGCCGTAGCCTTTATCGTTCAAGTACACGTGCTCGACGACCCGCGTCCCGGGCGCCCTGCGCGTGTCCAACGCGCCCTTCTTATCCAGCGGGTAGTGCCACGGGCATGAGCGCGGTGACTCGGTGCGTATCCGGTCCTCGAGCTCAGCCGCGAGGACGTCCGCTGACGTGGCGTCGATGTTGCCGACGTATAATCGCCGGGAAATCTTCGTGGCGTCGCGCCAGATCGTTCGGTGATGCGACAAGAGCGCGTCGATCATCGCGCCGTTCATCCCTTTCTTCTGCCGCGCCTCCGCGCGGATAACGTCCGCGGCGTCGCCGCCCTGCGTGCCCTTCAGCCCGAACCCGGCACCCTCGGATCCGCCCCGGCTGCCGAAGAAGGTCATGTGCGAGCCGTCGTGTTGATTGATGATCATCTGGGAGCCGTCGTTGGGGTCCCCGTGTGGGTGTTGGAGGTGCCGCACGCCCGCCGGGTCCGCGACGCTGTCGGTGAGCGCGGTGACGGTGGCGAGGAGCGTGTCGTTGAACGCGGCGTCGTGCGTCGACGCGTCCTTCTTATTACGACTTCTTCGCCGAGCACCGTCGTCGGATGAGGAGGACGAGGATGAGGATGAGGATGACGACGACGAGGACGAGGAACGGCGCCTCCTGCGTCGTCGCTTCTTCTCGCGTGAGTTCGAGCGACCCCGGCGATGCCGCCTGTCCTTGTCGCGTCCCCCCGCGTCGCGTCCTCCGCCCTTGCGTCGCTCCCTGCTGCGGGATCTGGACCCGCGCTTCTTGCCGTCGTTGCCATCTTTCGATCGGCCGCGATGCCTTCTGCGGCTCGAGGAGGGTTTCTCGTCACGGTCGTTCTCATCGTCGCGGCGCTCGCGGCTCCGGCTCCTACTCCTGCGGCGTCTCCGGTCTTTGTCGTCCCTCCGCGCGTCGCCCATGGTGACCGCGGCCGCCCTCGCGCGCCTTCCCAGTGGGAAAACATCAATCGGGCTCGAGTTTCACAAAACTTTGGCGGGGCCGATGATGTTCAAGGATTCGCCTCGTCGAGCCCCTTCACACACCGTCGCGCGCTCCGGTTCGCAACGCACGCCAGTTCGCGACGCGGAACCTTATTCGTTAAGGTCCATCCACCGACGCGCCGCGCCGCTGCCGATCCGATCGACCGCGGAGTTTAGGGTTAGAGGGGTCAGATCACACAGTCGGCGCCGCGAACGGAGGTGAACGATGTCCGGTCCCGCGGGTTGCTACCAGAAGGCGGTGGAGGAGGATGACGTGACCGCGCTCAAGTTTGGCGACCTCGGCCAAGGGGAGAAGTTCCTCGGGTGCCTGTCCATGGACGAGGTGCGGATCATCCAGGAGTCCAAGATCAACGACGACGAGAACGACGGCGTGGAGACGACGACGACGCAGACGCGCACGTTCCAGAAAACCCTCGAGTTTACCAGGCGATTCAGCACGGTGAAGACACCGGAGCAGACGTCCATGCTGCGCGATCTGTTGATGGGCGAACACGCCGTGCAGATGCACGAGTACGAGTGCGCCGCGTTCAGTAACCTCCAGCCGCAGGATGCGCACGAGGCCAAGACGCTCATACCGAGCCTCGGGGCGAAAGCCGCGGAATCCGGCGCAGATCGCTTCTCCGAGCCCGAGCTCGCATCGATGGTGGACCAGTCGGCGAACATTCGCAAGTTCGACTGATCATAAGCACAACTCTTAGTGCGATCGGTATCATAGCGGGACGACAACGAGTCGCGGGTGTAACAAAGGGTTTAAAAGTGTAGCGCAATGTAGCGCGTTCGTGTCATTGTCACGCGGCGGAGAGAGGGTTAGGGTAGTAACCGCACCCATCGCCTCCGCCGATCTAAAAACTAATCGTCAAAGCAAAGTCCCTTCCCTTCCCCCCAACCAAACCGAACCCAATCGCCGTCGTCGCATCAATCAGAGGCTCCGTCCTTCCTCCACGCGCATCTCGATCTCCTCCAGGTCCAGCTCGTCCTCGTTCAGGTGCAGGTACGGGTTATCCACCACCGGACGGAACATGTACCCGGTGGTGAGATAAAACGCCAGCGTGGCCGCTTCAGCCGCGAAATCCGCCAGCCACGTCAGGTTGTACGCCGCCGTGGACTTTAAGAGGAAGACGATGATCCGCGTGAAGTAGATGTACGCGACGACCATGACGTAGAACTGTCGGAAGAGGATGAGCTTGTTCATGTTGCGAACTTTTTTGCCGTCGGTCATGGCCGCCTCGCGCAGGTGCTTGATGCTCCACACGATGGGGAAGAGGATGGCGCAGCAGCAGACGATGTCGAGGAGGTGGAAGAGGTCGCGCCACTCCAGCCAGCCCGCGAGCGCGGGTCCATCGGCGTCCACGATATCCGCGGCGATGTTGGCGAACACCTGGAGTGGAATCACGAGCATCAGCATCTGCTTCTCGCGTTCGTTGAGGAAAGGCTTGAGGAAGCTCCAGCCGGTGCCGATCAGCACCACGATGGTGAAGAACATCAAGCCCTTCGCCGCGGAGAAGATGTAGAACGCGACGTTCCACCCGTCCGGGTCGCCGTGCACGCGAATCACGTGGTACATGAAAGCCTTGGACAGCACGCTCAGCGTCTTGATGCACACGAGGAGGAGCATGAGCCAGTGAATTCGCTTCACGCTGCCGGGCTGCGTTTGCTTCGCGTTGAAGAGCACCCACGCCCACACCACGCCCGCGGCGGCAAAGGTGAAGAACGCGAACATGTACATCGTCGGCAACGGTTTCTCCCCCGCGCTCAGGTAGTCCTTATCGCCGTTGGGTAAGGTGTTGTAGAGGTCCACGGTGATGGTGAAGGAAACCGCAGAGTTGGGCACGCACTTGGTGTAGTAGAGAGAGTACTCGCCCGCTTTACCTTCCGCGATGGTGTAGGAGAACTTGTACTCGTCGCCGTCTTTGGACAGGTGCGACTGCATGTCCTCGAAGGTGAAGAGCACCAGGGTGTGGTCGAGGTCGTCGAGGAGGCATCCGCCCTTCGCGATGTCGTTCTCCAGCGCGGTGTCAGCCTTGGAGGCGGTGATGAAGAATCCGTAGCGAGTCTTGTCCACGGGCTCGGCGCCCTCGACGGTGAAGAGGTGCACCGGGTGCTTGATACTGATCTCGATGGAACCTGATCGGGGATGGAGGGCGGGGAAGTGTGTGGATCGGTCAGGTGGAGATCGGGGTCATGGCCGCGGTTGTACCGGAGATCTGCGTGCGCTTGGGGATAATTGACGCGGTGGGGGGAATTCCACGGTATCTCTCCGCGGCGCTCACCTCCTTGCTCGAAGCCGAAGTCCATGGCGATGGGGACGAGATCGCGGCCGTCCCGCTCGACGGGTTCGACCTGGATGCGCGCGGACGCGGTCCCGGCGAACGCCAGGAGCGCGACCAGCGTCGCCAGAATCCGAGAGCGCGTCATGGTGGCGATCGTGCGCGGGCGCTTCTGACCCGGGTGGGAAAACCCGCGTCCTCAATCGGCTCTCCTCGTGAAATCAATCCGAGGAGACCGTTCGAGGACACAGCTGTGTTTCAAGCGACTAGGCGCCTTTGAGGGTCACAGTGACGGGCGCTTTAGTGTGATGGCGGACCTGGCATCGGCGAAGAAGACCCTGGATGGGCTGGTGAAGGCGTACGCGGCGGGCGATGCGGCCAAGACCGCGTCCCTCATCGGAACCCTCAAGGTGCGGGCGCCCAGATCTCGTGCCCGATGAGAACCCTTCAAAAGAAAAGATCGGTTTTGACCCCCGTCCGTCCACCCGCATCCATCGACCCGAGATCTGACCCTCGTGTCCAATTCACCCATCGCAGGTGGCGATCACCGCGTTCCCCGCGCTCCCGCCCCTCTTCGAACAGACCCCGACCGCGACGGACGAGCTCACGCTCGCGCGCGAGGTCCTCGAGCACGCCACGCTCTTCGCGGTGTCGCAGCAAGACGACGCCGCGGCGGAGCGCAACTTTAACCAGCTAAGGCCGTACTACTCGGACTGCGCCGGCATGATTCCCCCGTCTCCACGACAAGCGCTGCTCACGGGCCTGAACCTCCTGAGGCTCCTGGTGCAGAACCGCATCGCGGAGTTTCACACCGAACTGGAGCTCATCCCGCCCGAGGCGCACACCGACACGCACGTCGCGTTCTGCCTCGATCTCGAATCGTCCCTCATGGAGGGCGCGTACAACAAGATCCTCGCGGCGTCCACGGCCATCCCAACCCCGGACTACGCGCACTTCATGACCATGCTCAACGCGACGGTACGGGACGAGATCGCGGCGTGCATGGAACGGGCGTACAAGCATCTCAACACGAACGACGCCGCTGCGCTACTCGGCGTGAAGCACGGGAAGGAGCTGGACGAGTTTGCGAATGAGAGGGGGTGGGTTAAGCGCGGCGACGGGACTGCGTTCGTGTTCCGGGAGGAGACGGCGCCGCCGAACGCGAAGGATATCCCGAGCATGCAGCTGATCAACCAGACGTTGTTGTACGCGAAGGAGCTGGAGAGGATCGTTTAGACGGAGTGAGTAGCGCGTCGGTAGCCAAAGTTGATGATTGATTTGAGACGAATCTGTGAAACTTCTTTTACGCTTTTCCTTCGCGGGGCCCCGTCAGTTCGTTCCGCGCCTGCGGCTGGGTTGGGGACATGCCCCCGAAACGGAAGAGGCGCGGGTCCGCGGGTGGAAACGGCGTGGCCTTACCTCCGTCTCCGGGCTTGCGAAGTGACCTCGAATGCACCGTCTGCGGGTGAGCCCCGCATCATCATCCCTTCGCGCCCCACTTTTTTTGTCAACAACGACGAGGCGCTGACGCCCCTTGAACCCGACAGGAATCCCGCGACGATGAGCTGCTCGGGCTGCGGTGGGTTCTATTACTGCGGTCGTGAGCATCAGGAGATGCACTGGTCCGACCTCGATCACCACGAGAGCTGCGAGAGGACGAAGAAACAGGTGGCGCGGACGCAGGAACTGAGGCAAGACATAATCACAGCCTTTGATTGGGGAAGGCTCGCGACTGAGATGCTCGACGAGAACGTCCACACCAGATGCTCGCTGTTGCAGAGACTCGGCGCACATCAGGAGTTTGGATTTCGCAGAGAATGCCCGTGCCTTGCGAAGGTGCCGTTTGGAGAGCTGTTGATGAGCTGCATCCGGCGAGATGACAAAGAGATATCTGAAGACGAACTGAAAGAGCGTGTGGCGTGGGACCATCGATGGCTCCACTGTTGGCTGGCGAAGCATCGTGAGACAGAGATGGAGGAAAGTATGAAGCGAGTTCGCGAGATGAAGCCGCCGCCTGAAAACTGGGAAGGTATGATCAAATATCGGCTCGAAGGGCTCATCAACAAACGAAAGCATGGCTCGGAATACTCTGAATATTTTCGCTCGGAAACACCGTTTGCTATGTACGTGCACACCGCCGCCACCATCGATTACGCACTGCGGAAGCTGGTCAATTTTGGTAGCCAACATAACGATCGCTTCGTCACTGTCGATGTGTTGGGTGTGGAGAAGGAGATCGATCAGCTGAGTACGACCTGTGCGGCGTTGCATTGGCTGCACTGTATCGACGACGAAGGCGATATCGTGTCACCGGGTGGAATCCACCTGAACTTCGTTGGACCGGAGGTTCCGTGCGATTGGAAACTCATCGATCCCGCTGCAGGTTATTATCCCGGTGTGGTCTCCGCACACCTGCACAAAGGATTGTATCACGACTTGACAACGGATGATTTTTGGTCCTCCTGGGATGGCATTCGCATGATCTTCATGCCCAACGCTGGAATAGCCGCATTTACATCCTGGCAGCCAACGCTGAGGACGATCGCGAGACGTGTGGGTGACACGTCGGTGATCATCACCGACTACACCGAGGAGGCGGCTCTGATGGGTCTAAGAGAGTTGAAGAAGATGGTTTTGCGGGAGAAAGTCGCGGATGCGTGGGAATTTTTGGAGGTTCGGGTGAACCCTTACCGGCAGCCGGTGAGTTGCAAGACCAGTGACAACGCGCTGCCGTCCTATGCGAACGGCTTCATATTCGGCATGATTCCGAGGATTCCTAAACCCCCGAAGGTCATCAACTTGGATAGCGATAGCGAATAGGCGGGCTCGCTGCATTTGAGCAATAAATTTTAGAGGTGCCAACGGTGCCAACTGTGCACAAATCAGCTCCGAACGGAGATCACTCGTCGCCGCACCCGAGATGGCCGCGGTCGCATCGCTGCGTCTAGCGGCGACCGCGCCCCGCGCGCGTGTCGTCCAAGGACGCGCATCCCCGCCGCGAGCACGTCGCGTGGCGACCCGCTCGTCGCGTCACGTCGCCCGCGCGTCGTCCGAAGAGACGCCCGCCGATCGCGAAGATGAACATGAGGAAGAGGTCGGAATGGACGACCTCGTGGAGTTGGAGATGGGCGGCGTGAGCGTCTCCCCGCGCGGGTTCGTCGCGTTACTCGTCCCCAAGGGTTCCTCCGGGTCCATCCCACGCGCGCCGAACCCCGTCGATGAGCTCCGCGACGCGGAACCCGCGGTGCCGCTCGGCCCACTACGAGTCGCCCAGACACTCCCGCTGCTAATCTCCAACAGACCGGAAGATCGCGACGGCGCGGTGAGCGAGTGGGCGCAGGCCATGCTGCAGCTGACGCAGGACCCACCGATCGACATGGGCATCCAGCTGCCGTACAGCGCCCTGGACGAGCTGACGGGTAACGAGGGGAGCATCCTCGGCGCCGTCTTCCTCGGCGAGGTTGGGTTCGAGGGAGATGGAGACGCGGCGTCGTACAAGTTTGAGTCGACGCTGCTGGCGGGGAAGGAGTTCGATCAGAGCACGTACGACCTACGGGGCGGGCAGGAGGAGGCGTGGCGGGCGCTCGCGCTCGCGCTGAGGTACGCGCCGTACGGCTGCAGGATATTCGCCACGCGAAAGGCGCTCGCGGGCGTGGACGCGAACGCATTCGGCGCGGCGGGTGACGGCGGCTCGTCAATCGGAGCGGCGGGGACGGGATTAGCGTTTGGTGACTTGCGAGCCGCGTTCCCGATGCTGCAGAGCGCGAAGGAGGCCCGGGCGATCGCGGCGGAGGCGAGGAAGCGGTACCTCATCGACCCGTTCATGGCGGCGGCGGAGACGAGCCGGGACGAGGACGATCCATTGGACGAGGACGAGGACGAGTGACGACGAAAGATTTTCAATCGCGTGTAATGTTAACAAATACCAAGAGTCGAACCCTCCTCAGCGCCGCTTCTGCCAGGACACGAACGACTGCAGGGTCTTATCCGCCGGCGTCACCGACATGTCCCCGCGGCAGAACACCCTGAACGAATCGATGCCAAACTCGCCGACGCCGTACACCTTCTTATCGGGCTCGTGGCCCACGTCGAAGGCGCCGACGTCGCTGACCATTTTGGCGGACACTTCGACTAGGCTCCGGAACCGCGTCGGAAAGAGACCGAGGGGACGGATGACTGCCAACACGTCATCCGGTTTGGCCCGCAGCGCGTGCGTCGGTGTGGGGTACTTGGCGAAGAACGCGGAGATGGTGTTGTGCTTGACGTCCCAGCTGGAAACCTGCGTGAGTGGTGAGCGGGACGGACGAGTGGTCAATTAGTCAGCGACCAAACGAAAACCAAATTTCTATAATCTTCAAACTAACGCGGTCTCGTGTGTGAACACTTACCCTGGACATGAGCACGCAGGCGACGAGCAGCTGCCACGCGTCGTGCGCGTAGTACTCCTGCAGCAGCTGCAGGTCGGACGGCGGCGGCGGTGTGCCCACCCTGGATCGAACCCAACGCTCCCAATCGTCGACTGCTTCAACCGCCGGTACCTGTTAAAAAACACGACGTCAGACTACTTGCCCATACGACGAGAATTAAAATAAACGTACCCCGTCTCCCCATCGACCGACAGCCTCCTTCCTCCATCGAGCCCGCGTCGCCTCTTCGCTGCGCGAACCTTTCGGCATGTCGGTCACCGCGGACGTGCGCGCGAGCATGAGCGCGCGCGCGTCCTCGAGCCACTGCCTCGACGCCTCGAGGGCTGCGTCTTCCGAGTCCCAGTAGCTCGCGTCTCCCGCGGGGCCCGTCGCGATCCGGTCGACCGCCGCGCGCGCCTTCCGTCCACGCTCGCCGGTGCCGTCCTCTTCGTCGCCGAGGAGGTCGACGGCGGACCCGTCGTGCTCGGGCTTGGCGTTCAGGAGCCGCCCGGACCGCCTCGAGGGCTCCGTCGGCTCGCGCTTCACGCGTTTCCGGCCGGGTGCCAACTTGGAAGAAGTCGAGCTTTCCTTGGGCGGGGCAACCTTGGAGGCGAGGTCCATGACGCCGAGACGCGCCATGTACTCGCGATTGCGGGCGACGTGCGCGAGCCTCTGGCGCTCGTAGTCGGTGAGACCATCGTCGTTAGCGGCGACGGCCATGTCGAGTGGACGGCGAGGTTCAAAATGGCCGTAGATCTATCTCTCGGGAAAAAACAAGCTGAGCTGTCGGGTCGCAGACGATCACATTTTTTAAAGGCTCATCAAGAGATGGGTCTCGGATTAAATCGGATTAAATCGACGCGCGTTCTCGCGCTCGGCGCCACTGCGACGACGTTTCTCTGCCTTCCCGGGAGGTGGTATAGCGTACCCCTTTACCCCAGGTTGCGTCACGTAGTCGTCGCATCGTTCGGGCGCTCGATTGCCAAAAAACGCGCCATTCAATTCATTCATTCATCGCCAAAAGTCATTGACATCATCGACTTTGCCGCTTAGAGCTCGGAGATGAGCTTGAGCATGTTGTCGATGCAGGAGTCCTCGGGAAAGTCATCTCCCGCGGGATCGTCCGCGCCTCCCTTGTTCTCGGACACCTGGATCACCTTGACGACGCCGTCGACGACGTACATGCCGAAGCGCTTGCACCGGTTGGGGCCGAGCTTACCCACCGGTCCGGGGTTGTCGAGGGTCATGCCGAGCGATGTGGTGAGCTCGGAGTTTGGGTCTCCGAGGAAGGAGATGTTGGATCCGGCGATCTTCTGGTCCACCGCCCACGCGCTCATCACCGCCGCGTTATCGACGCAGTACACGAGCACTTCGTCGATTCCGGCAGCCTTGAGTTTGTCCTGTCCCGCGAGATATCCCGGGACCTGGCACGTGGATCAGGTGGGTGTGAAGGCGCCGGGGAGGCCGACCACGATGGTCTTCTTGCCCGCGAGGCGCGAGGTGGTGTTCACCTGTGTCGTGAATGGATCGTGGGGCGATGCGATCAGGTCGGCGTGGCCGCGAAGGGTGCGAGGCGGGGACGATCGAGTGGAGCGAGGGGGGATGGCGACGCGATTCTTGATTGTTCTTTTTTCGGTCCCCCGGGATCGCGCGTGTTGACGGGGGGTTCAGGGGGCGGAGACGCACCTTGAAGTCGGGGGGGAACTGGTCGTGGAGGTTCGCATCGGGGAACTTGTCGCCGACCGCAACCATCTTGCCTGATTGTCTGATGACAGTCGAGACGTTGAAGTGATCTCGCCCGGACCGTCGATCGACCATTTTAGGGCAACCTTGATCGAAAGGTCACGGCCACGTGTGGGAAAGTAACAACGCGCACTGATGAGACGTATTTAGCGTCAGTATTTTTATTTCCATATAGGCAATTAGACTGGCGTTGTGTTTTGTTTACAGAATTGCGATTTCACTCCTGCACCTTCTCCTCCTCCGCCGGTACCTCCGCGCCGTCCTTGGCATCCGCGGCGGCGGCCGCGATCTCAGCGGCCGCCTCCGCGGTGGCCTCAGCCGCGGCTGCGATCTCGTACGCCTGCGCGGCGGCGGCGGCGGCTTGTTGCGCCGCCGCCTGCGCAGCCTCAGCCGCGGCGACCGCGGCGTCCGCCGCGCTGTTAGCAGGGGTCTCAACAGCAGCGGTTGGCTCGACAGCGGGCTCAACAGCGGGCTCGGCGGCGGCGGTGGGAGTAGGATCCTCCGTTTTGGTTTTGCCGACGAAACTGGCGCCGTCGAGTGACGGACCGACGCGCAGCTCGTGCGCCTGAAATTCCTTAAAGTCCGCGTCCCTTCTCGCCAACTTTTCCCTCAGCTCGTCCCGTTTCCGCCGCACCGACTTCGCCGTCATAGCAGCCCCTTCCCCGTCCATGCCCTCGAACATCGCCAGCGCTTCGTCCACCTGTTCCAGCGCCTCGGGATACCAACGCATGGCTTCAAACTCACGACCGATCCGGTAGGAACACCACGCGACGTCGTGGGTGTACACCGGCCACGGCGAAGGACCTGTGAACAAAACATTCCGTCAGTCTCAGTCGAATTGCCCGTACAAAGATTAAAAGAAACTCACCGTGCGCGTTCTCCTTGCGCGGATCCTTCAACGTGTGCTCGTACCGACGGAACCGGAGCACCTCGTTGATTAACATGGACAGCGCGCCGGGATGCCGGCCTTGGTTCGCGAACGCGGCGGCGTCGCCCAGCACGCCGTCTGGTTCGCCCATCACCCGCCTGAATCTGTCTCGGATCTCGCGGACCGCCGCGTCGTCCTCGTCGGCGTTCGAGTGCACTTGGCCGAGGCGCACGAGCGAACCGAACTGCGCGTTGATGGCGTACAGCGCCATGTGCTTCTTGTCGTCGTCGTTCAGCGAAATCTCCGCGGCGCGCGCGAACATCTCCGCCGCCTCCTTGTGCTTACCGTGCCTCGATAATAACACGCCACCCGCGTGAGCCTCGTCGCGCTTCGGGGACGATTTGCCGCGGTAGCTGAGCATGACGGCGCGCTCGGTGTCGTGGTTCGCGAGGTCCTTCGCGGTGAACATGTGCCCGCGGTCCGCGGCGAGGGCCATCAGCGCCTCCCTCCGCTCCGCCGCGTCTAAAGGGCCGTCGGCGTCGGACCAAAAGTCCGTCATCGAATCCGTCATCGCGACCAGCTCGCTGAATAAGCCGTACGCCTGCGCGTGTTTGTCCCCCTTGAGCACCTTCTCCGGGTGGAGAATCTCCTCCGCGCTCGGGTCCGGGCCAGGGTCCACCGCCTGAGCTTCGAGCAGTGACGCGACGTTGTACAGGGAGTTGAGATAGTCCTGGTGATCGTGCTGGAAAAACGGTGGAATCGTTCCGTAACGCGTGTGCCCGAGCTCCGACATGCGCTCGTGCGTGAACCTCCAGTACGCCTCGATCGCAAGTTCGAACGCACCGCACTTGGCCAACGTATACGCGTCGGACCACAGCTTTAGCGATTTCGACCCGTGCGGTTTCAAAGGCGATTTAGCATCCTTGGTCGCGTGCGGGTGCAGGTTAGTCCGAAGCCGCGACCAAACGGGTTCGTGCTTCGCGATGACATCCGCGTTCGACGGGTCGATGCATGACGCTGGTGTGGACTCCGGGACCCACACCTCGGAGACCGCCATGTCGCCGTACGGGCACCCGCGGACCTCTTCCCTGATCCGTTTCGACGCGGATCTCGCCAACTTTCCGCGGGCGGATGTTTGGATTCTTACGGCGGATGCCTCGTGCTCCGGGCCGTAGGGTCCGAACGTCGCGGCGGCGGCGACTGGGACGGCGGCGGGCGCGGCGACCGGCACGGCGGCCGCCGCCGCCTGTTGTCGTGCGGCCATCTCGGCCATCTGCGCCATCATGCGCATCGCCTCGGCTGCTTGCGCCTGAGCCGCGGCTTGGGCCTCGGCGGTCTTGGCGTTGGCCTCCGCGACGGCTGTTTCCAACGCGGCGACTCTGGCGCCGGCTTGTTCTTGCGCGTTTAAGATGTTGGCGAGGGCGGTTTGCGTCTTGGCGACCTCGTCCGCGGCGGCGGCTTTGGCCGTTTCGTCCGCGGTCTCTGCCGCGGCTTTGGCTTCTTCCGCGTCGGTTTTGGCCTTTTCCGCCGCTTCGGTTTTGGCGTTGGCCTCGGCGACTGCCGCTTCCAGCGCGGCGACTTTCGCGGCGGCTTCCGAGGCGGCTTCGGCGAGCGCAGCCTCCAGGCGTTTCACCTCGGCGTCGGCTTCGGCCTTCTCCGCTTCCAACTTGGCCTTCTCGGCGGCGTCGGCTATGAAGTTCAAGTTGAGGACGACCCCGGCATCCGCATTTGGGGCTGCTGACTCCGCTGCTGCTGATCCAGCCTCTGTGCTCTCGGGTGCAGCCTCGGTGGTCGCGTCGGTGGGTTCGGCCGCGGTGGGCTCATCCGCGGCGGTCGTTTCCGGCTCGGTGGATTCCGCATCGGTCGCGGTCGCGGGCTCGGAGGGTGACATTTCCGCGTCGGGCTCGGTCGCATTCGCGTCCGCCTCGGTTTCCTGCTCGGGTGCGGGTTCCCCACCCGCGGCCTCGGGGGTCTCCGTGTCTTCCGTGGGTGTGGGTTCAGCCGCGGCGTCCTCGGCGGTCGCCTCCGGCTCGGTCGTTGCCTGGTCCGCGGGTGGATCAGGCTGGGCGGGCGGTGCCGCGGGGTTGGCAGGCTCCTGGGGCTCCGATTGGGGCGTCCCGGGCTGCGAGTTTTGTTTCATCTGGCCCCGGAGTTCCTTGTTGCGCT
>Ga0302114_10000119_pt1 | contig 57962 bp, 45 predicted proteins | sample AG5_Surface_MG_FD_203107 | JGI IMG/M metagenome (GOLD analysis project Ga0302114, IMG submission 203107) | Marine microbial communities from Western Arctic Ocean, Canada - AG5_Surface | ecosystem: Environmental > Aquatic > Marine > Oceanic | place: Canada: Western Arctic Ocean | collected... | reverse complement strand
CGGTGAAGAACGCCTGTCGGACCAGCTCGTACTCTTCGTCCAGCGTCTCTTTGCTCAACTCTCCGTGAACCCGCGGCAGCGCCTTCGTCCGCGAGTGCCACGCGCTGTAGTTGCTGAAGTTGAGCTCGATCTTTCGCGTGGTGTACGCCAGCTCCGCCTCGTCGCTCGCACGGCCGCCGTCGATCAGTGCGACGACGAAGCGCCTGTGGTTCCAGCAGTGAAAGTTCCGATCGTCGACGTCGAGCATCTGTCCGATCAATCCCATCTCTTGACGTAACGTATCGTCCCGGCGCCCCGGGGTGTCGATGAGCTTCTCTATGGTCCATCGCCTGTGGTGCCAGGAGGCGTACCCCTTGGGGTTCTTGCGCAGGGTCTTCTCGGTGAGCGCGAGCTCGTCTGTGAGCGCCGGAACGTACGTTCGCGACGGCGACGGTGACGGTGAGGGATCGGTCGAACTCGTTTCGCCCCCACCCACTGGTTCGGATCTGCCCACAGCTGTGTCGGCACCCCCGTCGGCACCGTCCTCGGCACCCCCCGTGCTCGTACCCGCATCTTCCGCGTACCCCAAACACCGGATGCACTCCCTTCGAAAGTTCCACGCCACCGCCACGTCCGGGTTGATCTCCAGGAGCCTTCCCACGACCGCCATGCTCTCCGCGGTGTGCACGCGATCCCGCCGGCGCCGAACGACGTCAGCCTGGAGCGCGCGCAAGGCCTTGACGCGGGGTAAGGCAGCCTCACGGCGTGACGCGGCCTCCTCCGGGGTCTGCCGTTTCCGTCCGTGCATCGTGCCCCTTGATGCGACGCGCGCGCGGGCCCCTTGTGTTGGGGTGGATCTCCACAAGTCATTGATGTCATCTCGGGGGGAAAACATAAGAGGAACTCGCCGCGCCCCCGCGTTCGGGTCGCGGGTCCACCGAGAAGGAGAGAGAGAGAGAGAACGGAGAGGCGCGTTCGCGATGTCCGCATGGACGGCCGCGGTCGTCGGGTCCGGCGCGACCGTGCTGCGGTCGTCGTCGTCTTCCAGGCGACGACGCGACGCGTCGGGGGGCTTAGGGGGGATGAGGTTGGGGGGATCCTCCGCGAGGCGACTCGGGTCGGTTCGCGACGCGCGCGCCGGGCACCGCATCGGCGTCCGCTCGGCGGCGGCGGCATTCGAGCCCCCGACGGGCGGCGGCGTCGCGCGTGATCGCGAAGAGGACGTGACGCTCATCGAGACGACCCGCCCGGACGGCGCAGTCGCCCGAGTCGTCTACAGCACCACCGCGCCGGTGGACGTGTACGAGCTGGAGAAGCTGTGCGACGACGTGGGATGGCCGAGGCGGCCGGTGAGTAAGGTACAGGCGGCGCTCGAGAACTCCTTCTGCGTCGCCTCGCTCTACCTGGAGATCGCCGAGGGTGCCGAGGGTGCCGACACAGCCGGCGAGGAACGAGGGGCGAACGAAACAAAAACAAACGGGGGGGGCATGCCGGGGGTATCCTACGCGGACGACGCCAACCCAACGGGCATCGAACGCAGGCGGCTCGTGGGCCTCGCCAGGGCCACCAGCGACCACGCATTCAACGCCACCATCTGGGACGTCGTCGTGGACACCGAGTTCCAAGGGCAAGGCCTCGGTAAGGCGCTGGTTGAGCAGATGGTGCGGACGCTGCTCGCGAGGGATATCGGAAACATCACCCTCTTCGCCGATAACAAGGTGGTGCCGTTCTACAGGAGCCTCGGGTTCGTGTCGGATCCGGAGGGGATCAAGGGGATGTTCCTCTACCCTTAGGCGCGTTGAATATATATAGGCGCGCGTACACATCGAGTTCACGTCGAGTTCACATCGAGTTCATCACATCGCCAAAGCTTTTACATCCTTTCACCAAACCACGTCAGCTTTTGTTAGATCGCGATCGATCGGGACCCCTAATCGTCACAACCGAGAGCAAAGGGCGTTTAGATGTCTCTGCGCTGCACTCTTCTGCGAGCCGTCAATCCCCTTCGTCGTACCCGCATCGCCCCTCGCTCCTTCGCGGATCGCCCGGTAGTATTCGCATCGAGAGCCATGGCCTCCGACGCGAACGCGCAAAAGGTGATTTTGGTGACTGGTGCCACCGGAAGAGTCGGCAAGGAGGTCGTCGCGAGGCTCGCCAAGGAGCCCAACGTCGTCGTCCGCGCCGCCACGAGGGACAAGGGCGACTACGCCAAGTCCCTCGGCGCCCACGAAGTCACAAACTTCGACCTCACCGACAAGTCCACCTGGGCCCCAGCCATGGAGGGCGTCACCCACCTCTTCAGCTCAACTCAGGACAAGTACATCAGCGAGCACATGGAGTTCGCCAAGTGGCTCGGCGAGGACAAGGCCATGAACGAGCGCATCAAGCACGTCGTTCGCATCTCGTGCTTCGGCGCCGACACCAACACCAACCAATACGACCCGGACGTCCACGTCTCACGGTGAGTGCCGAGAGTCACCCTTCCATACTCAAATACCCGATCACCACGCAATTACTGACCAATCACCCCCATGTATGTACAGCGCCGCCGCGTCCATTCCCCTCATGCTCCAGCACTACTGGTGGTCCGAGGAGTGCTTCATCGCCGCCGGGTTCGGCGACAGGCTCACTTCAATTCGAGGTAACTTTTACATGAACCACCTCCTGAAGAACGAGCTCGACTCCATCCGCGCAAACGGCACGTTCGCGTCCCCGCTCGGCGAGTGTAAGAACTCATTCGTGTCGTGCAACGACATGGGCGAAGCCGCGGTGACTTGCCTAGCGCAAGGCGCGGAACGACACGGGAATAAGTTTTACGACGTATGCGGCGCGACTTCGCAGTCCATGGCGGACGTCGCCGCGACGCTGACCAAGGCGCTCGGCACGGACCTCGCGAAGGAGGTCGTCCCGGACGTCGCGGGTAAGACGGTGACGTACGTGCCGCAGGATCTGACGCAATTCGAGAAGGACTTTGGCGCCACCAGGGCTGAGTTCTTCGAGTACTTGCAGAACGGGTTTTACAGCAGGTGCTCCCCGGACTTCTACAACATAACCGGCAAGAGGCCGCTCACTTATTACGAGTACCTCACCACGAAGGGCGCCGCGGGAGATACCGGCCTCGCCGAGCTGTTCTCCGCCCAGGGTGCCCTGTTCACGAAGGGCAAGGACGAGTTCAAGGACCTGGCCAACGTGAAGAAGTAAGACGAACGGCGAAAGCGCCGAGAGAGGGGAAAGCGCCCTCTAAACTCTTATCATCACCCTTTATCAGTGTAGTGTACGTTCTCGAGTTGAAATGCAACGCATCATCTAAAAGTGCAGTGCACCAAAAGTGCTCACTCTCACACGCCCTTCATGACGCGGTCGTACTTGGAGCTGAACGACTCCAGCCCCGGCCGTGCATGTTCCGCGGGCCGCGTCTCGACTTCCCCCTCGACTTCCGTCTCGGTGTCGCTCGAACTGTCCTCCTCGGCGGGGACCAGACTTAAGTTATCCCGCCTAGCCCTCGCGCCGCCGCCGCTGCCGAGCAACTCCCGCGCCATCCGCACGTCCCCATCCTTGCTCATGCTGATCCTCGCCCCGCGCGCGAACAGTTTGTCCGCCGCGGCGCCGAGCGCGTCCGCCGAATCGTCCGACAGCGGCGAATCCGTCAAGTCGTCGCCCGACATGTAAGCGTCCCCGTCCCCGTCGTCGCTGAAGGGCGAATCCGCCCGCGGTAACGGTCGCACGCCGCGTATAGCGGACGGCGGGAACGCCTTGCCGTCTGGGGAGAACGCCTCGTCCATCGCGCTCTCCGTGCTGCCAAGTATGTTCGCCAGCGCGGATTGAATATCGGAATCAAAGGCGTCCCAGTACCACCGAAGGAACCAACGCTGAGCGACTCGCTTCCGCGTGAGACATCGCTTGAGCTCCTCCACTTGCTCCTTCTTCTCCTCGACGCACTCGATCCAACGGTGGATGTACCCGCGCAGGTTCTTGACCGTCATGCGCTCGACGTTGCGCGCGACGATGCGGTTGACAAAGCCGCCCCACTGATGCGACGCGCGCCACTCGCGGAAAGCCTTCGCTCGCAAACGAAGCGACAGCCTTGCCGCCATAGCCGTCGCTCGGTCTGAACGCACGTGCGAACGCCTGGCGCCGTCCACGGCGTCGAGCCACGTGTGCCACGCGGTGGCGACGCCCCGGTTGGTGATCCGCGCGCAAATCGCGCGCGCGATGCGAGCGCGGGCGGTGTACTGGACCCACGACTCGAGCGCCCTCGAAGTTAGATTTTGGGACATCTTTTTGGCAACCCGCGTGAGCAAACGCCGCATGCGGTGAATCTCACCCACCGCCTCCACCCACCGGTCGAACGCGGACGCCAAACGCCTGTTCTCCCACCTGCCCATGATCCGATCCAGCTTGGTCACCAGCTTGGACCGCTGCGACGCGAAATCTGTCCACCGGCGGAAACATTTGAACAGAGTTTTGGATCGCCACGCGCTCAACACCTTCGTCACGGCCGTCCTCGCCGCCGCCATCTCGTCGCACCTGTCCGCCCACGCGTGAAAGGACTGTACCAGATGCCGCGCGTTCCACCGAACGACCGCCTTTTGTAACACGAGCTGCATTCGAGCCTTGGATTCGATCGCATCGAGCCAGCCGTCCCACGCGTGTCGTAACGAAAAGAGCCGCATTCGTCGAACCACCCTCTTCAACGTCCGTCGGCTCTCAACGCTCCACGACGTCACTCGCGCCCATCGCGCGAACCCGGCCGCCATCTGCCGCTTGACGAGCCGCGCCGCGACCTGCCGGACCAGCATACCGGACGTGGACACCGAGAAGGACGCCTCGGCGCGCCACTTGTCCCAGGCGCGAGAGAGCGCCAGTGTTCGCCATCGAAGCGCGATCTTGCCGACCACGGACGCCGCTCGTCGCATCTCGTGACTCCAATCGAACCACCTGTCGAACGCGCGCGCGATGACCCGCCGGCTCCACCGCCCCGTGACCCGGGCGAGGATGACCCGGAGACGTCGAAGCTCGGCGGCGTGGCCGTGCCACGTGGCAAACGCTGACGCGATGAACCGATCCCGCCACCGCGTGGCGACTCGCGTCAACAGCGTACGCGTTCGTTTGAGCTCCATCGTCGTGGTCGCCCACTTGCCAAACGAACGCGCCGCGCACATGTTCTTCCACCTGGCACCCACGCGCTCGATGACGTCTACCGCGCGGCGCATCTCGTGGGACCAGTCGAACCAACGGTCAAAGGCGCGCGCGGTGTGCCGGCGGCTCCACCGCGCGGCAACCTTGGCGACGAGATTCCGTTGCTTCGCCAGGTCCCGGGCCGCTTCCCACCAGCGATCGAACGCGGACGCGACGAGCCGACGCTTCCACCTACCCGCGACGCGGTTGAGTAACGCGCGTTGCTTGCGAAGCACGCCGGCGTGCTCGTGCCACGCGTCGAACGATGATTGGATAAGTCGATGGGTCCACCGGTTGGCGACGCGTGTCAAAAGCGCTCGTTGCCGGACGAGCTCCGCGGTTTGTTCGTTCCAGCGCCGGAACGCGGCTCGAACCTTCGCCTGCGCCGCGCGCTCCATCGTCGCACCGATGATGCGCTTGCGCCGCGTAGTCTCAACGTGCGTCTCCACCCACCCTTCGAACGCGGAGACCAGGTACGATTTCCGCCACCGGTCGGCGACGCGAGAAATCAGGGCTCGCTGCCTCTTCATCGATGACGTCCATTCGACCCATCGATCAAACGCCGGCGCCGTGACGCGCAACACGAACCGCGCGGTGACCTTCGTCATCAGGTATCGCCGCCTTCGCGCCTCGGTGGCATCGACGCACCACGCCTCGAACGCGTTTCGTGTCGAACGATTCGCGTTGAACGCTTTCGCCTTCGCCTCCAGTCGCCTCATCGTCGCCGCCGCCGCCGCCTTGTTCGCCCAGCCGTAAAAGGCATCCGAGAGCGCGCGATTCGCCATGCGACGCACGACGTTCGTCGTCAACCGGAGCATGCGCACGCGCTCGTGTACGTCGTGTCGCCAGCCCTGGAACGCGCCGTCGATGAGACGCCTGGAAAGTTTCGCGACGAGCCGGCCGACGACGACCCTCGCGCGCTTACCGTCAACAGTGACATCGCGCCACGTGTTAAACGCTCGAGCCGTGCCGCCGGCGCTCACGCGCGCGATCACCCGTCGCGCCGCGACGCGAAGCCGCCTGCGCTCGAGCACCGACGACCTCCACGCGTTGAAAGACCGGTACAGTTGGAAGTTACCCAGGCGCTTAGCCACCCGCCGCATCGCCACCCGACGCTCCTCGCCCTTAACCTTTGTATGACCCCGCCACGCCATGAACGACATCTCGGATATCTTGTAAACACTCCTGGCGAACATCCGCGCCACCAAACGTCGGCTCTTACCCGCGTCTTGCGTGTACGCTCGCCATCGGTGAAACGACGCGGCGAATATTTTGCGTCCGACTCGAGCGGCGGACCGAGAGACGAGTCGTTTGACGCGTCTGTCGGCTCCGACGACGTCGAACCACTCCGTCAAGGCGCCGACGAGGAAGACGCGCTCGCGCTTGGCGATGAGCCGCGCCGCGGACCGCGCGTGGGTTCGTCGTCGGAGCCTCGCGTCCTGGCACGCGTCGAACCACTCGCGCGACGCCGCGGATAGCATCCGCCTGGCTCTGCGTTTTGTAAACTTGGTAAAGTTTCTGGACACGCCACGGTCGCGTCGAGTCGTCACCGCCCAACGCCTGAGCGCGGGACCGAGGGCCCGGAGCCTCGCGCGTGAACCCATCTCCTTCGCCGCGGCGTGCTGCATCGACTTTTGGCGCCACGCGATGCGCCACGAGCGGAACGCGGCGGCGCACGAAGCGTTCCTCCACCTCGACACAAATCTCGCCATCCGCAGCTTAATCGCCGCCGCCTCTTCAGTCTCCTCGCGCCACGTGTCGAACGCCCTGGCCATCGCGCGTTTCGCGATCCGCGAGCCCACGCGAAGGAACAGACGCCTGCGCCGCGTGAGCTCCGCGGCGTGCGTCTTGAGCGCGGCGAATCCCCGGGTCTGTAGGCTCCGACGCCGACGCCTGGCGAACGCCCGGGTCAGCGCTCGATCCAAAGTTTTGTTACCTTCCATCTGCTCCTCCATTCGGTTCCTGTACCCGTCCGCCTCGTCCCGCCGCTTGACGCACTCACCCACGAGCTCGTCCACCTGCGTCTGCGCGTACGCCCGGAGCCGTTCCAGCTCCTTCAGCGCCCAACCTCGTAGTTCCTCGGACGCGCGGTGCAAGTCCGTCACCTCGCACTCAACCGCCTGACGCGCCTGAACCTCGCGCTGCAACGCCACCGTGAACTCCTTCGCCATCACGCCGGACATGGCGTGAAGCACACTGGTGTGTTCCTTCACCGCGTTAGCGTCGCCGGTCCCGCCTTTACCTCCACGATCGCGGCCGGGTGTCTCCATCTGATACATGTCGTTGCGGAAGTGGGTCTCGCGCCGAGCGGCTCGGGGCGGAGCCGAAGAGTTGAACGATCGTCCGGATGCCACGTCGTCCACCGCCCCTGGGGAGAAGAACTCGTCTTCTCCGTCCCCTCCTACTCCCTCGGCTTCTTTCTCCGGTGACGCGAGCGGGTTGAGGGGCTCGATGAGCGCGCGGCTCAACCCCGTGCGTTTCAGCGTCGGCGTCGAAGAGATCGTCGGAAGAGGCGACTTTGATTCTTTGGAGGTTCCGACGCGTACCATGGTCACCCGCAGCTCGAACCTGTCCAGGCGCCTGTGCCGGAGTATGACGGCGCGATGCATCCACGGCGTCGTGAGCTTCTCCGACCGCGCGTCCATGATCCATTCCTCCCACGTGCCCATGTGCTCCGACGCGAATCGCAGCCGCCCCGCCCCGCCCTTGCGCGTCGCCTGCAGCATCCGATCTTCAGCCATCGGAGCCCGAAAGCCGACGAAGTCGTCCCGGCCCACGACCACCTCGAGGTGCGCGTGCGGCCACTGTTTCTGCAGGCCGGCGACGTTGGCGTTCCGGCCGGAGTCGGCGTCGACGACGAAGCGGTAGAGCGGGCCGTGGCCGTCGTCGGCGTCCGTCTGCGTCACCACGTACGGACGCGCCGCGCCGATCTCGTGCTCGTGGCCGGCGAGTAGGACGACGATGTCGCCGGAATCGAGGCCGGCGCGCGGCGATGACTCGAACACGACCTCGGCGTTCGTGGGCGCCGATGCCGGGGCGGACCCGCGGGGCACCATCGCGCTCATCGTCGCTCGGATCGATGTTTGGACGAACGCGCGCTAACACTTAACAAGGTCCAACCGAGTCCGGAATCGGCGTCTGTCCTCCTCTAACCGACGAGCCGCGCCACCCACGCGTCCCAACGCCGGGTTCGCGCCACGCGCCGCCTTCCTATGAACCCCCCCCGCGTTGACCGGGGGCTCACGCGGTTCAAACCCCGCGCGATGCGTACCACGCCGGGCGCTTACTTCACTACTTTGATTCGCCCCGTCGAGCGACCCGGCGTGTTCGCTTCGGTGGCAGGCGGGATTTGGATTGGTCGAACGCGCAAAAAGAGTCTTAACCGTAATTAAGAACGTCTCATCATATGGGTAAACAGTTACGTTACAAAATTCAGACGTCACTCGGGCGATCCCTGTTGATAAGCGGAACAATCTCAGCCGGGCGCTTCTCCTCCAGGTCCTTCCACAGGGCGTCGTACGCATCCTTGTCGGGTCCTTCGCTCAGGACATCCTTCCCTTCAAGTATCATCCGCCTCATCTCGCTCGTCTTCTCCTCGCTCAACCCGTTCTCCGCGTGCATAGCGTACATGTGCTTCTCCATCAACTTGTACGTTTTTCTTCTCTCATCAACCGACATGGCTTGAAGCTTGGGCACGATCTCGCCGAACAGGTTCGCCATCAACGCCTTGTCCGTGTCGCCGCCGACGGGGTTAGCCGCCGCGATCGCTTCGTACATGTCGATCCCGCCGAGCGCCTTTGAGAGCTTACGCTCTGTTTTCTCCCGCTCGAACCTGGCGTCCTCCTGCTTCTTCAATTCCTCGACCTCCCCGAAGCTCTGCCCTTGCTCTCCGTTGACCTGGCCAACCTGCACGCAGTACCGGCACAGCCCGATGTCCGTGGGTGATCCCGGGGGTGTGTACCCCGGCGGATTGGACCGGACGTACCCGGCCGGGAGGCACGGCAGGTGGCACATGTGCTTGCACGGTAAGATCTCGTGTCGTTCAAACTTTGGATCATCCTTGCGCACGCACCCCGTCATCGGCTCCAGGCACACGCCGCACGGCAATTCGATCAAGCCTTCCCGCAGCTGCGAGAGCATGATCTGGTTCTTGCTCGTCCACAGGTAGCTCTCGCACGCCTCGACCATCTTGTTCCATCCTTTTTTCGTCGACCGAGTAGCGCCCGAGACGGGATCCTTGATGTTTCCCCCGCCCTCGCCGCTGATGGTCTTGCCCATGTGCGCCCAGTAGACGTCGACGGACACGTCTTGGGCCTTGGCGATGACGAGCGCGTCGAAGCCGCGCTGGATGTACGCGTGCGCCTTCTCGAAGCGCACGTGCCGCCCGTGGCCCAGCGCTATGTTGGCGTTGAGTTCTAGTTGCATCCCGGTGGAACGCGGCCCGAGCTGCTCGTATCGCGCCACCGCCTTCTCGGCGTACTCGACGGCGAGCTCCATGTGCGCCAGGTGCTTCTGGAACTCCCCGGCGCGCTGCTCTCGATCCGCCGCGGCGTACTCGCGCGAGTACGCCGCGTACGCGTCGTCAGCCTGAAGCTTCACGGTGCAGAGGCGACAGTCCTCCTTGTGGTCCTTGTAGTGCTTCTTCTGGCACTTGCGGTCGCAGTACCGCACGCAGTCGCGGTTGTCCTTGCACCCCGAGCACTTCATGAGCTTCGAAGGGGACTTACCGCAGTTGGAGCACTTCGGTTTGGGTGCCTTGTCAGCCATCGCGCGATCGATGCGGTGGGGGTACGCGCGCGGCTGAAGATGCGATTCTCGTCGAGGGCTTCGGGTAAAATTGGTTATCGAAATGTCTCTAAAAAAGATGACAGCTGTGTTTTTCTAAGAGTAACCGCTCATGCCATGGTGTCCTCGAATGGATCGTACGTGCTGTTACCGTCCTTGTCCAGCAAGTTCAACGACCGAAGCCGCCTCTCCTGGTAGTACTCCATGCTGTCCAGCCTCGCCTCGATCTGCGAGAAGTACCCCATCGCGTCGGTCAACGCCTGCTTCTCCCCCATCGATACCCTCGCCGCGAGCCTCGCGCGACGTCCGATGGACGTATCCTCGGCAACCTTCCGATCATCCTCCACGCGCGTCGTGTACCCTCGCAGCGCCTCCTCGCACCCGTTGATCATCGTCCCGCACGCCTCCTCCTCGTTCAGCCGCGACACCGGCTCGGAGATGAGCCCCCACGCCTCGGCGCGGAAAATCGCCTCCAACAAAAACGCATCCTCCCCCTTCAAGTTGAGCAGACGCATGAAGATGCGCAACTCGGGTTCAGGGTCCTCGAACGCCCTCAGCACGAAACTCGGCGCTTCTTTAAGTCCACCAACCTCCAACACGTCCATCTTATCGAAACAGTTGAGGTCAGATTCGGGAATCGCGATTGGTCCCAACACGTACCCTGTAAACGTAAACAAAACACGACGTCAGTCTAACTGCCCATATGGAAACAAAAATAAACTTACCGGGCCTGGACGCGAATGCGTCAGTGAATCCGTGGTCAAGCGCGAGCTGGTTATCGATCTTCCGCGGGCCGTAGTTCATGTACACCTCCGCGCCGGCGGCGAGCAGGCCCTTGGCGCCTTTCTCGGTGCGGAGTAAGATGGATCCGCCGCCGGATCCGCCGCCGCCGAACACGGATGCTATGCCTCCGTTGTTGAGCTGTAACAAAACACGCCGTCATTCTACTTGTCCATACGAAAGTAAAAATAAACTCACCGTCCACGTCTGCGAGGACAAGCCGCTGTGGTTCACCATGTCCAGCCCTGGGACGAGCGCGATCGTCGCGCCTTGGTCTATCGGGTCCTGGCACCTGCTGCGGAGGATACCGAACGCCCAGATGAAGCTCGGTTCATCGAATGCGTCGGGTGGAAAGGTTTGTGGATTGACGTCGAATACCGAATCTTTGAGTCGGGTCCACGTGCCTCTGACGTACGAGTCGTACCCGGCGGCGGTGTCCAGCAGCTGTGTCCCCGCTAGCGCTCCGACTTCCTCCGCGGTCCAGAAGAGGGGCGCCTCTAGGGTCGTGGGCAGCGCGGCGACGTACGCGGCCCACTTGGATTTGGGTCCGACGGCGCGTTCGTGCAGGAGCTGTAGGGCGAGCGCGATCCAGCCGGCTTCATCGGACACGTGCGGGCCGACGGGTGACTCGAGCGCGGTGTCCACGGTCATCCAGCATGATTTGGGGATGGACAGCACGGCGTCGCCGCCGCCGATGTCCTCGGCGGCGACGAGGCCCCATCCACGGCCCCCGGGTGCGTCGTCGACCAGCGCGGGCGTCACCTTGCCGACGTCGACGCCCTCGGTTTTCAGCCAGGCCCAGAGCGCGTCGAAGTCAGCCTGCGTGCGTGAATCGACGGCGGCGTCGACGGCGACCGCGTTCGCTCGCGCGCGGGATCTTCCGAGAGAGGCGCGACGGTCGGTGGCGGAGGCGCGCTTCTTGCATCGCGGCGCGACGCCCGCGTGGGCGGACGCGAGGGCGAAGGTCGACATCGAGAGTGCGGGATCCGGGGTCGAGCGATCGTCCTTATCCATGTTTATTCCGATCCCGAGAGCGAAACTGGAACAAAACGCATATGAGGTGTTAACCATAAATACAAAATGCAAAATAAGCAGTGGGCAAACAGTCACCTGCGTGGCGAATTCCTCCGTGTTCGTCAACTTCCATGAACTTCAAAAAGAGCGCGAAGTCTGAGTGTCAGAGAAGTCCGACGGCGCGACGGGCGTGGGCGAGGATGGGTAGCCGCCACGAGACGCCGGAGAGGCCGAGGACGTGGTATCCACCCGTAACCCATTCGATCCCCAGCGCCTACTTCGGCAAAGATGCCTTCAAACCCACGCTGGAGCCCGCCTTCGTGGCTCGATCGGCGCGAAACGTTGGACCAGCCGAAGGCTCATTCATCGACGGTGCGCCGAGGGTCCGCGTCGTCGATGACCCGGCGCCTTCAAAGACGTCAAAGCACGTGGAGTTCATCCGGTCGTTACGATGCCTCCCACGCGAACGAGAGGAGGACGCGGCGGCGCGAAGGGCCGAGACGGCGACGCGAGGACCGTACGGCTTTCCAGTCGGCGATGCCACCACACTCTGGAATCGCGACCCGACCGGCGCGCCCGTGCACGTCGGCGCGAGGCAGCACATCCCGATGCTCACGCTCACCCCGGACGTCACCGCCCTCCTCGGCCGCATCGCCGCGGAGGTCACCACCGAGGCGAACGAGGCCAGGCGCCTCCGAGCCCTCGAGGAGGACGACGACCACTCCGACGACGACTCCGACGACTCCGACGACTCCTCCACCTCGACGACGCGCTTTTACAAGAAGGCGCACCTCGCCGGCGTCCTCTCCACCCGCGACGTCAAGTACGACGATTACACCACCACACACCCTCGATACACCACGCGCATCACCCTGGACTCGGTACGGGATCCGAAGGAGGAGTCATCACGCGTCCATCAGCGTGCGTCCGCGTCGGCGTCGGCGGTGTTGATTGAAACATCCGTCTTGGAGGATGGCGCGGGTGAAGATGAACGCGGCTCCGACGATGATTCCTCGGATGACGAGGACGTCTCCTTCGCGGCGAGGCTGGATGAGGCGGCGTGGCGCGGCGGCTCCGCTGACGAGGTGCTGTACGCGAGGTGCGCTAAACGCGTGGCGCTTCGACCGGCATCCGTGCTCCTGATGCAAGCGGCGGCGGCGACGACATTCTCAACGGACCGGCGCGGCGACGAGTCCGTCTCGCCGTCCATCGCGGTCACCGCCGCGATGCAGCTGCCCAACGCCATGTTCAGGGTCACCCCGATCACGTTCCCGGCGCTGTCGCCGGTGCCTTTAGCCGGGGACCTAGCGCGGTGTCAACGGGAGTGGAAGACGGAGGCAGAGACGCAGTACGAGGTAAGGGACGTGCCCATCGACGAATGCGCCACCGGCTTTCTCACGCTCGACGACGCTAAGCGGCTGGTGCCGCTCACGGAGACGGACCCGAAGGCGTTCGAGGTCCCGATCGTAGGCGTGTGGGTCGCCGGGGCTAAGCATCCGGCGCACCTGGGCGTGTGGGCCGCGATGTTACGATTCGCCGCTCACGACGGTTTCAAACGGAAAGTCACCGCGGGCTCCGATCGATCCTTCGTGTTGGCGATGTATCCCCCCGGGATCAACGCGGTGCCGGGTAAACCTAAAGTGTACGACTGCGTGACTATCCCGGGAAGCAAGCCGTTCGCGCGGTACGTCGCGCGGGTGCGGTGTGCGCCGGGTGATGCCGGCGAGGCTCCGTTTGTCCCGATGGACGCCGCGGAGGGTACGAAGCTGGTGCGAGTCTCCCCGATGAAGCGGACGCCGGAGAAGGATGCCAACGAGCGGTACGCGAGCGTGCCGGACGACGACGACGATGATAACACGACGTACGATGGCGCCGCGAGTGAACGAACGTACGGCGGCGGCGGCGGCGGCGCGATGAGCGAGCGAGGCGCCGCGTCGCAATCGAGATCGTGCGACGAATACATGTCCCCGCTGTCAAAATACGGCTACCCGGTATCGAAGCAAACGACTTCCCCCCCGCAGGCTCCGCCGGGGTGGGCGGTGGGAAACACTTTAACGCCCAAGTACACCGAGTACGAGGTGACGGCGCGGCGCCACGCCGCGCTGCGCGCCGTCGCCGATGCGTCCCTCGACGCGTCCAGAAGCAGAGGCGAATCGTCCCATGTTCCGAGCGCGAGGGCGAGTATAGTCTCCGCCCGGGGGTACTACGGAGCCGCCGACGACGTGGTCCGGACGCAGCAGGCGCAGATAACAGAGCTGGCGAGCGCGGTGAAGACGCTCCGCGCGGAGATCGCGGCAACACGCGCCGCAGAGTCCGTCAGTGCGGCGGCGAGCGGCGGTGTTATTGACCGGGATAGCGTTGACCGGGATGCTACCGCGACTCGTATGAGCGGGGAGGGAGAGCCGGCGGAAGCGAGTGGGGTGCCGGACGTTCACCGGGGTGAGTCTCCTGTTGATACAGTCGAGGGGACGATTCAGAAGGAGGCGGACTCGGTCGGCAAGCCTGAGGAGTCGAGCGACGACGAGGAGGTGGAGGACAACGAGGACGACGAGGAGGAGACCGAGGTTGAGCTCAAGACCCCGTCGCCCGAGCCAGAGCTGACCGAGAAGGAGCGACGGAAGCTCGAGAAACGCGCCAAGAAGGAGGAGAAACGCGCCAAGAAGGAGACGAAGAAAGTGCGGCGCGAGGCGAAGAAGGCGAAGAAGAAGGGCACGATCGCGACGCCCCCGATTCCCGAGGACGAGCCCATGTTCACCGCCGGGGCGGAACACTTTCCGGATTCAATCGACGCTCCGGATTCAATCGACGGGGGGGATTCAATCGACGGGGACGCGCCGACGCCGTCACCCGAGCCCGACATGCCGCCGCTCAAGGAGGACAAGTCACGGCTCGCGGCGATCGAGGCCAAGTACCTCGGAGACATCGACCCGAACGAGCTCGAGCTCGAGACGAACGCGCTCAAAACTTCACAAACGTTTACGCCGACGCCGGAGGCCGAACCCCCCGAGGGATGCCCTCCACAACCCGCGCGGACCCACCCGCGTGGCACCGATCCGTACGTCGAGCTCGATGACGTCATCGACACGCACGGCGATCGGTGGGCGGACCCGATGCCGGGGCTGCACGACCCCGACGGCGTCCACCCGCGATCCCCGGAGCTCGAGTTTTGCCCAACCGGGATCCCGCTGGGCGTCGGCGGGGGCGTCGACGTCGACGCCACGGACTCCGACGAGGACGAATCCATCGTGCATGACTTGCTCAAGGCGCAGCTCATGACGCCGCCGACGGAGATGGACGACGAGACGGCGAAGCGTAAAGCCGCGGCGCACGAGGCGTACACGGTGGGTAAAGTTGCCGTCTCGATGGACAATCTCGACGAGACCGAGGGATTCCGCGCCATGCTAGACCGGGCGACGAGGCTGGACCTGAACCCGATGTACCCGATCATAGACTACACGGAGGAGGCGGAAGGGAGCGGGGATGAGGACGAGGAGATAGTGGCCAAGTACGTCGCCGCGGGGATAGGCGCGGAGGAGGACGGACCCGAGGTGTCGGAGGAGGGAACCGAGGATTAGTGAGAATAATTTAGTTTGACGGTACAGATTAAAACGGCCTTCCTCCAGGCGACGGGTGCTGAGACGAAACCTTCAACCCCGTCTCCGTGTGCTTCACCGCCGTTCCAATCACGTCGCTCCCCGCCAGCCCAATCTGCGACCGCCTGAGCTTGAAGAAGTCCTTGTTCGCCTCCTTCTCTTTTTTGTTCATCGCGGCGATGAACTCGTCGTAGGAGATCTCTCCGTCGCCATCTTTATCCATCTCGTTGGCAAAGGCGTCAATCTCCGCCTCGCTGAGCTGGTCCTTGCCGTCGCCCGAGAGCTTGAACGCGGCGCGCACCTTGGGGTGGCGCATGACCTGCCTCAGCTCCATGACGTCGATCGTCCCGCTGCCGTCCTGGTCAAACTGCGCGAAGAGCTCTCTTCTCGGGTCGGGTTTAGATCCGACGTCCCAGCCGAAGTGTTGCAGGTGTTCCATCCGGCGGTTAGCCTTTTGGCCATCCATCTGGAGCTTGAGCTCGGCGAGGTACTTCTTCTTGGCGTCCGGGGCGAACGCGCCGGCCTTCTCGCCCGGCCGAACTTCGTTGAACGCCATGCCCGTCGATACTTTCCGGAAGCGGGTCTCCACGCCAACCTCCTCCAACTTTGGCCGCTCCTGGTTGGGCTTCAACGCCGGCGGGGGTCTGGACTCGGTGGTGAGCCTGGTGCCGTAAGGGAGGTTGGAGTAGTCCACGGGTCGCGGCGGGCGGTCGGGGTGTTTCCATCCGTTGCCGAAGAACCCCGGGGGCGGGACTCCCTTGACGCGGTCCTCCGACTTCTCCGTGGTTCCCCACGGTTCCTCAAAGTAAATGTCGCCGCGTGAGAGTTCGCCTTTGGCGCGTCTGGTCTGGAACTGGACGCCGTCGGTGAACGTCGGGGGCTGATCGTCGCGCGCCCACGGGGAGGTGGACGGGGGTAAACCGACGGGCTCGCGGTACCTGGGAGTGCAGGGTTGAAGGGCGGACGGAGGTTAGTCGCGTATGGGTGGTGGGGGAGCGGAGATGGTCGAGATGTCGATTCGCACGCGTGATCCAAAAAAGTCAACGCGCGGCCCAGGGAGAGGAGACTCGGCGCGGGTTCGAAACGCGGGGACGAGACGCGTGCTGCACTCACTTCCCGTGCCATCCTTCCCTGCCGAGATCGCGGAGGATGGGCGACGGCCTGTTCGCGTCGGACTCCGTGGGGTTGTTCGTGCCACGGCCCCGGGCGCCCGCGACCGGCCGGACGGCCATATCGTAGTTGTGCCCGACGTTGCGGATGCCGGAAGCCATCTCTGTCGTCTCTTCAGGTCAAAACGCCGTCGTATCGGTTCCGTGAGGAGTTCGTTCGCGTTCCAAGGCTCTCGCGGCGAACGGTCACGAGTTCAGACGCGTGTCAAACGGCCGGGGGCGCGCGCGTCCTCTGCGGTCCGTGCGTGAGAAGCGCGGGAGGAAATGTCGATTCCCCGCTTCTTACCCCTTCCTTCCAGTTTGGGATGATTTTCTCGATTGACACGTGAGACAAGACTTCCAAACTAAAAGCTACGTGCCGGCCTCCTCCACCGCTTAAGGCCGCCGCTTGTGCAGCCAAATCTTCGGCTCCGTCCTCGCGCGTATCGGCGGCCACCGCATCGGCACGACCGCGAGCCCGACGTACCCCTCGATCGCATCGACCACCTCGTACCCCGGCACTAAAGCCTCGCCGCTCACGAAGTAGTCAAAGCCCCTCTTCGTCGCCAGCTCCCTCGGACTCAACCCTTCCTCCTTGGAATACACCCACTGTGGACCGCCGTGTCCGGACAATCCCCCGCTACTCTCGCCGAAGCGCGACACGCCGGTCATGGCCGCCGCCGCGTCGATGTGCACCGTCCCGGGCTCGAACCGACGACCCGAAGGTTCCGCCGCGTGCAGCCTACCGAACGCGACTCCGCCCGGGTAGTTGGCCTTGGCCGCGACGGCAAACGCCACGTGCGCCCCGACGCTCAAACCCCACATCAATGCCACCGCGGTCAGGGGTAGGTAGCCGCGTACTACACGGCCACGTGCGCCGCCGCCGTCCGTCTTCTTGTGCGCGGACGTCAGCGCCTTGACGCACCGGTCAACAGCGCAAGCCTGTATGAGTTAAACAAAACACGCCGTCAGGTCATACTAATTGCCTATACGAGAATCAAAATAGACGTACCGCGCACGCGTTGAATAAGGGCAAAGCCGGAAAGATGAACCTGAGCTCCTTGTGGGGCAGGAGCGAGTACGTTGCGACGAAGAAGGAGGCGCATACAAACACCGGTCGTGCCCTTCGCTCCAGCACCGCACCCTGGTAGTGAAACAGATGGGGGGGGGACGAGGGGTGAGCGACGGAGGGGGAGGGAGCAATTTTTTGGTTTTTTGGTTTTTTGGTTTTTTGGTTTTGGTTTTTTTGGGTAACGACGGGGGAGTTTCACGGAGCGGAGGGTGTTTGCTCACCACGAACGATAGGGGATACGCCAGCAGCAGCGACCTGGGCAGCGCTGACGTTAGGTACCAGTGTCCCGGTGACGTGCCCCACTCCGCACTCCTGTTCTCCACCGTGTTGAACCACAGCACCGAACCCTCCGGCCACATGAGTCCGCTCAAACCAAAGATATTACCAAAGCTCCAAAGGTCGGATCCACCGCCACTCGGCAAAGGCGGCGCCCACGCGATCGTATCGAACACGATCGTAGTACACAGCGATACGAACAGACACCGTATACCCCACCAAACCGCGCCGAGCACCGTCTGCTGGCGCGTGACCAGCATGTGTATTCCAATCGGCGCGAGAAGAAGCGCGACGTCGCACCTGTAAAAAAAACACGACGTCATACTATTTGCCCGTACGTGAAATAAAATGAACGCACCTGAAAATCACCATCGCGGACGTGATGAGCGCCACCGCCCGCCTGGACAGGTATGTGACCCGCTCGTGACCCCCGATCGCCGCCGCCGCCTCGAGCCAATCGCCGGCGCCGAACGTGGTGAGCACCAGCGCGAATGTGTTTGGTAACGTGCGCGAGGCGTAGAACGTCGGATGGAACTGCGTGGCGGTGATGAGCGCGAACGCGAGCGCCGCGCCTTCGCCGAAGTGGACTCCGATGGCACGTCGGAACCGCGCCGTGGATGCCACGACGAACGTTGCCAACGCGATCCGCGCCGCGATCTGCCCGGCCATCTTAGTATCGGCATTATCCATGAGCGCCAGTAACCCCGACGCCTTGAGCGGCCACACGACCGCGGCGAGCACCGCGGCGCCGAGGAAGGTTCGGGGCACCACCCCGGGGAACTCGTGGTGATCGAATTGGTCCCAACGGAGTCCGTGGTGGAGGAAGTCGTGCGTGGCGTGGAGGTTGAAGCTCTCCTCGACCTTCGTGTACGGGGTGAGTAGGACGTGTGTCGTGGCGACGGCCAGGACCAGGAGGTCCGGGCCGATATCCCTCAGCCACCGCCGCGCCCCCATGGGTGGTGGGCGCGAATTCAATGTGTTGAAAACTCCGAGACGATTCGGCACCCTCGTTCACTTTCCCGCGCCGGAGATCTGGTCGGCGGCGAGACGATGGGGGACCATGAGGCGACGCTGTCGGAGTGCGTCCGGCTTCTCTCCAGCGAGAGCCGCGAGCGCAAGTTCATGGGCATGGTCCTGGTCACCAAGCTCGTCCACGGCCTCGACCAGGATGCACTCGTCGCCGTCGCGGAAGCCGATGGGTTCGCGCGATTCCTAACCTCCATGCTCCGCGCCACCGCCGTGGTCAACACCGCGCAGGATGGATCCTCGGATGGCGAGGGAGATCTCGACGACGGTCTGTTGGACGCGATGGACGCGAAACCACGTGACGGCGAGACCAAGGAGACCAAGGCGGAGCAGGTCACCGCATCGCACGCGCTCGCGCTCGCCGTGTGCGCCACGCTCGCGCGATCCCCGCGGGTCGCCGCCGATCCGTCGTTCCAGGAGCGCCTTCCCCTCTTCGCGGCGGCGATGCGACGCACGGGGCCCCGGTACGCATCGCTGCCGATGAGCGCGGTGGGCGACGCGTGCGAGGCTTGCGCGCAGGTCATCGCGGCGGGCGGCGAGGAAGCGGAGCGAGTCGCCGGATCACTCGGCCTCATCGCCGCGGCTGCATCAGCGGTGACAATCTCAGTCGCCGAGAAATCGAACGCCTCAGAGGACGACGCCGATGACTTTGAAGAGGTATCATTCGGCCCGGACACCGCGATCCTCCGCGCCGTGCAGCTACTCGGGCAGCTCCTCGAGTCCACCGCCGCATCCGAGCCCGTGCACAGCCGCGACGGGTCCGCCCATCGTTCAAAGCGAACGTTCAAGGGTGGCAAGAGTAAGCCATCTGCGCGGGTGACAATTGCAATGCCAAAACGGACGCACAACCCGATCGCTCGGACCGTCGTGCGTTCCGTCCCGTCACTGGCGTGGACACTCGCGGCGAGGTCGGGACGGCCCGAGCAGATCGAGGCGTTGCGTTGTTTAGTGCTCGCGATGTCGTTTCTACCAGCCGCGCGGCCGGAAGGGAGCGATTGGCCGGTCGAGCTCGCGAGGGTTGGGAAAAAATGGAGCGAACTTCGAGTCGTTGTAAGCGGTGAAGGAAGCGGCGGCTGGCTCGCGGATCTGCGCGGCGGGCTGAGCGCCGTGTTGAGGTCGAAGGCGACGCGTGAGATGCGGCACGCCGCGTTGGACCTGTGCTCGGCGGCTTGCGACTTGGTCGGGGCCGAGTGGCTCTGTCGCGACGACCTCGGCGTTTTTCAGGCGCAGTCGGAGAGAAAAGGGAAGGGGAAGACGTCGAACAAAGGGAACAAGCCGGCATCCGTGCCGTTCTTCCGCCTTTGCCTCGAGCTGACGCGCGTGGAGACCGCCGTGCTCCTCCACGACATGTCCCGCGACGACGCCGCGATGCGAACGGAGGCTCGGAAGCTCCTGCCGGTGCCGTTGGTTATCTTCGAGCGACTCGTGGGCGCGTTGGCCTCCGACGCTCAAGCGGCGGATGAATCCGAGGATGGCATCTGTCTGTTGTCCGCGGAGACGGCGCAGAGTGCGGTGAGGGCGCTGTGCGACACGGCCGGCTTGCTCTTGGAGTACCTGGAGAACGTGTTGGATGACGGGACGGACGTGACTGGTGATCCGGATACGCGGTTGGCGGTGACCCGAGCGGTTGGATCGTTTCTCGCCGAGCTTCCCGACCCCCACGCGTCTCGGCTCGATTCCATCCTCCCAAGGCTCTTGTCGCACCACGCGACACCCGGCGCGATGTGCCCGGACCAGGCGTCACGGGCGCTGACGACGCGGTTCATGCTTCCGTACCTGTTGCAGAGGACGGAGGACCCGCACGGGTTGGAGGGTGAGTTTCTTTTTATTTACGTACGGGCAATTGGACTGACACGTGTGTTTTGTTTACAGCTTTCGAACGCGCCAAGGGACCGGCGGCGTTGGCGAGCTTAGCGGAGCGGGTCATTTCTGGAAACACCTCTGGAGACGACGGCACATCAGATGGAGCTGCGGAGATTGACGCGCAGGAGGCTGTTGGGGTGGTCGCGGCGGTGTGCGCCACGCTCAGGAACGCGATGGAGGGTACCGAGCGAGGGCACGCGGAGGAGGCTTTGGCGGTTGACGCCGCGAAAGCCTTCGCCGACGTCGCCGGTACGTTGAGCGAGTGGGCTGAGCGGGTTTTAAACGATCGGACGGTGGCGTGGAGAGAGGGTGGGGACGTGGAGGATGGCACGTTTCTCCGCGGGTTGCAGGGTTTGAGGCGCGACGGGGTTAAGGGCGCGGGTGCGCCCGGGGCGTGGCGGCAGATGCTCGATTTCTTGAGGGCGTTGGTACCCGCGGAGACGGACCATTTGCTGATAGGCGCGAATTCGTTCACCTCGGGGGGCGGCGCCGGTTACCTCTCACATTCCGACGGAGAGGAAGACGATGACGAAACGTTCGATGGTGAGGACGCGCCGGTGTTTGACGAGGATCCGGAGCTCAACGCGCAGGTGCGGGCCAAGTTCGAGGCGATGCGAAAGGAGGGCGCGTTGAATGTTGATTGAGCGCGGTGAATGTTGATTGAGCGCATTGTAGTTGATTGAGCATTGTAGTTTATTGAACGTCGCCACCGGTACGAGTCTACAAGTACTCATGTCTACTCGTCCACTCGTTTGTAGTTTCGGTAGCCGATCACTGCGTAGAAAGGGTCGGAACTGGACCGCTTCATGAACTTCTTGAGCTTACCCATCAAAGAGTCATCCGGGGTGACGCCAACCTCCGTGATGACCTCCGCCTGCGTGAACCCGCTGACGCACTGAAAGTACTGCTTCACCAGCTGCGCCCGCGAAAATCCGCTCCCGTCTCGCCACGCCGCGATCGCTTTCTCGTAAAACATGCGATTCGAGAAGGAAACTATGAACACCCCGCCCGGTTTTAAGACGCGATACACCTCCGCGAAGACCTCCTCGGGCCTCTGCAGGTACTGCACGCTCACGCAGCACACCACCGCGTCGTACGTCTTGTCCTCCGCGGCGAACGACGGGTCCACGTTGAGGTTCTTGACGAAGAAGCGGCTCAATCTTTTGTTTTTTCCGAGCTCCTCGGCGTTCAGGCCGTGGCCCACCACCTCCGAATACTCCACCTCGGGCGGCAGGTGGCTGATCCACGAGCTGCACATGTCGAGCACCTTACCCCCGGGCGGGATACGTTCGCGGTACAGCTGCGTGAGCTGCGCGAGGAACTCATCGTCGACGTGCGTGCACAGCCTCGGTTGCGAGTACCAGTTGCGATCGTCCACGGTGTTGATCTTACCGCGGTCGCCGCGGTCGAGCACTTCGCGCCGGATCGTGCCGCCAGCCTCGGCGGCGCATCGCGTGGACACGGACGACGACGACGACGCGCGACGACGCGTGGAGCGGCGACGCGTGGAGGGCGCGACGACGCGCGACGAAGACAGACTGTAGGGAGACGCGGATGACGCCATGTGCGCGCGATGCAAAGTGACGTCACCAATAAATTTAGTTTTTACACGTAACAACTCGGATTTTCAGTCGCGAGCGCCTACGCATGCGAAGAGGTTTCCTCCCAAATATGATGAACGCTTCCACCGCCGCCTCTCTACCCACCCACACGCACGCTTAACCCTAAACTCACTGCACGTACTGGGTGTTCCGTAGGCTGGTAGGCGCCGGAAACGGCCCAGGGTCGAATTTCCCAAACGACTTAACCGGCAAACTCTTCGGAGCTCCGCCGCTGCCCGGTTTCCACGCGCCACGTGGCGCGTCCGCCACCCGGGCCGCCGCCACCTCCGCCCGCCTCGCCTTACCCGCCTCCGGACCTCTTTTACCCCCCGGGTTCGGCACGTACGTCTGCTTGTCGGGCCGTTGTTTGATTCCCGGCGGCTTGAACGCTTTGGGTTTTGGCGCCAAAGGATCCGGTTTTTGCGGCGGTAAGGGTTCCTCGAACCAGTCCCCGGGTGCGTACTCGTACGACTCGCCCGCCTCGTCGAATATGCCGTTTGGCAAGGTTTCGCTCTTGCACCCGCCGATGGCGACGAACGGGCCGCTCAGCTCCAGCGCGGCTCGCGCGTCGGCGATGATCTTCCGGTTGAGCATCTTTGACGGTTGGTACTCGTCCGGGGGCAGCGACGGCGCCGTCTTGGCCTCCTCTTCTTTCCGTAGCTTGTTCGCGGTGGACAGCGCCGCGAGCTTGTCCCGCATCGCCTCGTTGTAGTCCTTGGGCGGGGAGAGGGGCTTGACCTTGTGCGGCGTGCGCCACGGGCGATCGGGCGACGGCGGCTTTTGCTTTGGTTTCTTCGGTGCCTCCTTCGGTTTCGGCGTCTCTGTTTCGGCACCCTCGCCCTCGGCACCCTCGCCCTCGGCACCCTCGGCACCCTCGCCCTCGGCACCCTCCTTCTTCTCCTTGGTGTTCACCCGCACCTTGACGTGCGCCGTCTTCACCACGCGTTGTCGGACCACGACGGGCGACGAGGGCGGCGCGTTTCGAATCGATTGGCCAATCAAAATGCCCGGCGCGTTGTACGATCCGCGTTTCATGGGTTGGGTGTACAACCCGCGTGGCATGGCGACGAACTTGCCCTCCTCGCCGTCTCCCTCGTTCATGTTGGCGTGGTGCGGTCCCATGCGTGGCTTGGGCGCCTGCGGGTTCATGCGACCGGCGGGGAACCATCCCTTGGCGGATACTCTCTTCTTGATGGCCTCCAGTTCGCGGACCCTTTGTTCTTTGCCTGGGATCTCCGGGATGCCCGGGTCGGGATCGATGTACGGTTCGTCCTCGCCGAAGCGCTTGACCTCGACGTCGAACCAGCTGTCGTTGTTCTTGCCGCTCTTACGCTCGCCCGGGGTCATCTGCAGGCCTTTGTATCGCTCGGGGACGGCTGTGGAGAGACGGAGGGTGGAGGGTCAGGTCAGGCCTGGGGTTGAATTGCGGGGGCGAAAGAGCCAAATCGAGAATCTGGGGCGCGCACCGTGCTTGGACTGGTATTCGGTGCCCACGTTGGTGGATCCGGAGTAGGAGAAGACGCCGTGGGTCGCCATGTCGTTGTTCGCGCCCGGGGTCTTCGTCTTCTTCATCGTAGAAGCCGGGGACTTGGGCCCCACCGCCGGGCTGGCTGGGCTGCCGGGCTCACTCATCGTGCGCCTCCCGAAATGGCAGTGTGGACGCTGCGAGCGGATCTGAAGATTGTTGGTTTTTGGAAAATTATTTATTCAATAATGCGACCGGTGACCCTGCCGCTACGGTCCCACCACCTCACGCGTCGTATCGAGCGTCCTCCGCCACTTCGTTTCATCGTGGGCTAAGGGCCGGTCTCGATCGAACGCTTTTAGATATACACACTCCTCACCCGCGTCCCCTCGCTTGGGTCCCTCTCCGATTGACGATTAATCAATCGATCATCAGTTTTCCCGCAGGAAGGACTCGAGGTACTGCACCTCCTCCCTGCTGCCCGTGTAGAACGGCACGCGCTGGTGCACCTCGTCCGGTTGGATATCCAGCACCCGCCCCCGCCCGGTGCTGCCCATCCCACCCGCCTGCTCGGCGATGAAACTCATCGGGGCGCACTCGTACAAGAGGCGAAGTTTACCGTTTTTGTTGACGTCGTCGCCCGGGTACCCTGTGAATAAAACACACGTGACGTCACTCTAGTTGCCCATACGATGATGAAAATAAACGTACCGTAGATGCCGCCGTAGAGCATGGTGCGGTGGAAGTCACCCACGAGGCTGCCGATGTAACGCGCGGAGTAAGGTTTACCGTCGTTCGCCTTGCCGCCCTTCTTGATCGCGTCCATGTACTCCTTCAGTCCGGGTTCCCAGTTTACGAAGTTACCCTCGTTGAATGAGTAAATCTTACCAGTCGCCGGAATCTTGACATCCTCGTGCGACATGACGAACTCTCCGATGGACGGGTCCAGCGTGAATGAATAGACGCCGTGGCCGACGGTGAGGGTTAAGATGGTGGACGACGAGTACATGCAGTACCCGGCGGCGAGTAAGTTATCCCCGGGCTGGCACACGTTCGTGATGCACTTCTCCTGAACCACGCCTTCGTCGTCCGCGCCCCAGTCGGGAACGCACGATTGGTCGGATTGGTAGATGCCGAAGATGGAGCCGGTGGAGACGGCGGCGTCGATGTTGGATGAGCCGTCGAGCGGGTCGAAGACGACGACGTAGTTGCCGTTGTACGTCTCTTCAACGGCGACCGGGACGTCCTCTTCTTCTGCGGACGCGATGACGCCGGTCCGCCCGCTGATTCGCAAAACTTCGCAAAAGATCTCGTTTGAGACGACGTCGAGCTTCTTCTGGTCCTCGCCCGAGGCGTTCCCGGCGCCGCCGGCGAGGCCGGTCATGCCGGAGATGCCCGCCTTTTGAACCAGGCTGGAGATCTGTGGGGAGACGGAGATGGTGGGATCGATGAGGGGAGGATCGTCAGGGTGGTGTGTTCCGTGAAGGATTTGCGAGGTTGTTAGGGATTTGCGAGGTGAAATGGGGGCCAATTGATGACACGATATCGGGCGCGCACCCTCTTGCAAGCGATGGAGACGGAGGATAGGACCACCGCGAGCTCCCCGTCGATCGTGTGCTCCATCTCCTGCCTCAGGAGCCACGTCGTGAGGTTGGTGCCCACGGCGGAGGCGCGGGTCACCACGCCACGCCGGCGGGGCTTCACGGCGGGGGCTTTTTGGATTACTTTATCGCTGCCGCCGGTGTGGGCGAGGCGCCGGCCCCGCAGGGTGGCGCGAGCGCCGCCGAGGGCGACGGGTGCGGTAGCGGTGGCGAGTGACATCGCGGAGGCGACGACGGTGAGATCGAAGACTCGATGGCACGGGCCCGTGGGCGCGCGCGCGAATGGCGGCCCGTCATGCAGGGACACGCAATTACCCTTGCTTGCTGACAAGGCGCGAGTGGATCAAGCAGTCACACCCGCGTGTGTCGACGATCCACTTGGCAGTGAGGAAAACTACAACGGATGGCTAGAGGTACGCTTAGATGGCGCCGTGTCTTGCATATCACACGCTTATTCTGGCTGTTAACAAACAAACGAATCTCTCTCCTCCCTCTCATCACACTACTCACGCGCATCAATCCATCACATGGGCCGGCCCGCGACGGACACCAAGTTGATGCAATACCTGTTGCCCGTCTTATCGGGCAAGTTGTGGCCGAGATGCGTCCCATCGACGGAGATGGCCTCGCCGTCCTTGAGGCACCGCACGTTCTCCCAGACCACCTCCTCGTCCCTGAACGACGGCCAGCCGTGCGACTTGGACTCCTTCTGGAAGTCCTCGAAGCTCCGGCCGCGCGGGGCGATGAACAAGGGCTTGCCAGAGACGGAATCGTAGTATGTGGTCTCCTTCTCGCGATCGACCTCTTCGAGAAAGTTGGTGGACTCCCAGTACCCGGCGTACTCGGCGTAGTGGCGGTTGAAGCTGCAGATCTTGTCCGCGGTCTTCCACTCGCAGTTCCATCGGAGGTTCTGCTGCACCGGGGTTTCCGTGGTGCCGTGCGCCTTGGGGGCCATGACGGACTCGTCAGCCATGATCGGGAGCTTGACTCCCTCGGGCACCGGCGCGCCCTTGCATCCGTCGCTGAGTCCCTCGGGGACAGCCTTGGAGGACATGGTTCGAGATTTGGAGGCGCGGCCCTGCTGGAAGGCGAGGCGGGCGGCTAAGGCCGGGGGAAGAACGGCGTTGGCACGAGCTGCGAATGCGCTCATCTGCATGGCGCGTGCGGCGATCAATGCTGTGACGTCATCGCCTTTCTTGGAACTTCAGAGTCTCGGCTGCTCGGAAATTTTGCTTGGAAACCTCGATGAAGGAGGGTGGTGCCGTCACCAGAGCCGGCGGCGTGGGGGCGCATGGAGGAGGGTTTCGACGCTTCGCACGCGCCCGCGCGCAAGAAGGCTGCGCTGGACTACGCGCTCGAGGGCGAAATCACCAACCCACACCTCCGCGCCTTCGCGGCGACGCCGCTGTGCGACGCCCTGCGGCACGACGTCCGGTTCGACTACTGGCGGCGATACTCCAGATGTAAGAAGGAGCTCATCGAGTCCTGGGCCGCGCTTCAACAGCTGAAACGATGCGTCCAACGCCTCTCGGGGCCCCATAAACACGAAACCGGGAAAGGCCTGACGTTCGTGGAGCTGTGCAGCGGCCGCGGGTGCCTCTCCATGCTCCTCGCGCACACGTTTCCAGATTCCATCATTCACATGTGCGACTCGGACGGGCGCATGAAGATTCCGCACCTATCGCACCCGAGCATGCGAAACGTGTCGTTCCACCTCGAGGATGTATTCCACGACGACGCCGCGCGAACCGTGAGGAACGCGGTCGTCAACGCGCATCTAGACGGGGGGTATTGCCTGGTGGTCGGTGTGCATTTATGCGGAGATTTAAGTCGCAGAGCGGTGCAGCTGTGGCGGGGATGCGGGGCGGACGCGCTCGTGCTGTGCCCGTGTTGTCTGCCGCGACGACGCCGGGCGGACGCGTTCGGGTTTCACGTCGTGGACCTGGCGAGGAAGATGCGGGTGGACGGGTACGGGCTTTGGTGCACGATGCTCTACGGGCTTTTGGCGGCGGGTGGCTCGGATTTGGAAGTGGAAAACGGAAAACAAATGATGTGTAACATGTGCGTCGACGAGGACGTGACGAGTCCGCAGCGTTCGTTTCTCACCGCCGTGAGGAGAAGGCCGGGAATTGGGAGAGGTGGTGAGAAGGTCGGTGGTGGGTCGAGGCACGTCGGGGTCGTTCCTGGACGGGGCGCGGGGAAGTGGAGGATAGTCGCTTAGCATTCAAAGACGAATTTGGTCCACTCGAGACCAAAGTTTGCTGACTCGACCAATTTGACAACTCATTCCGTCCCACGCCAAAGATGTCCACGCCAAAGCGTCCGAAGCTGTCTACGGATTTGGTGCCCGGAGCGTCCATGCCCGCGACGACGTCCATGCTCCACCTACCCCTCGAGATCCTCGCCGAGATCTTCTCGTACGTCACCAGGCGCGAGGCGGTGGGCGCCAAGGCTTCGTGTCGTATCCTCCGAGACGTTTGCAGGTCGCTCGAGTCGGAGGATCCCGGGCACAAGCTGCACCACCGCCTTCGACTCATGGTGGCGTGCTCGAGCACCGCGGAGGTTGTGGAGTTTTCCTTCCGCGGACAAACACCACCGAAACGCGTGGCGGTGGGACGCGCGTGGGCAAAGTCCGACAAGGTGAAACGATTCACAAAGAGCGACGGGCCGTGGCTTACGGGCATCGCGCTGCGCGGGGACAGGCTGTACTGTCAGTGCTACCACGAGCAAGGCACGGTGGTCCTGGACGGCAAGACGCTCAAGTACAAGCGCATGTACATTCCGCCCCAGAAGAAATGGGAGGACGTCGACCCCGGCTACGACGGATGGCACATGATGGACGACCAATGGCAGATCCAAGGCCCCGAGGGAATCGCGTGCGCCGGCGACAAGGTGTACACCACCTTCGCGGACGGCAAGGTTGGGTGCGTATACCTCAACGAAGAAGAGGCACGCGTGCCAAAGTCCCTCGCCGTTCGTTGGATCGACAGATTCCGCGACAATCTCAGCACGATGTGGTCGGGAGCGGACCCAATTTACGCTTTTTGCCAATCCGCGACGGCGCTCGGCAAGGGAGGGTACTCCGAAGTCTACGCGCGGCTCGGAGACGAGTACGACGAGATTTGGGACCAGTATCACCCACCCCCGGCTTGGAAACAACGCGGGCCGTGCTGGTGCCACGAGCACTTGATGGGCGCGATGCACGAGGAACACTACATGAACAACCCCCCGACCCATGATATCGAAGCCTACAGGTACGTGGCGTGGGGCTGCGACGTGGGCCCGGACGGAGCGCTGTACGTCGCCGTCGATCGCGAATACCACCTGCAGGAAGGTGCCGAAGGGAACTACACGACGCCGCCTGGTCCCTGCGCGGAACCGGGCTGCTCGCGGAGGAAGACGGGGGTGATCATGCGGGTGCAATTCGCCGGTGCTGGCGCGGGGACGGACGCGGCCGCGCCGCCCGACGCGATGATCACTCAGGAGTTTTACACCAAGGGCGAACACTTGGCGCGACCGAGTGGATTGACCTTCAACTCAGACGGCGACATGCTCGTGGCGTCGATGGACGGGTGCGTCAGTAAGTTTGGCGGACCGGGGAGCGCGAGGCGCGGCGAGTACCTCGGGGTGTTTCACAGCCTGAGGGCTCGAGATGAGCTCAGGGAGTTGATGCTTAACGATTTCAGGAAAGATTGGCCCGAGAATATGGTGGGAGTCTTAGAAAGAATGAAGCTGCAGCCGATGGACGTGTGGGCGCCGCGTGGCCAGGGCGGGAAGGTATTCATCTCGATTCACAGGTGCATGGATGCGGCGGCAGGGTTCGCACGAGACGCTCCTCTTACCGGCTCCCGGTTTAGTGTTCTTCACCCCGAGTTCGGGGTGATCGTGTGCGACGGGGCTGGGAACGAGATTGATTTCATCCGCGACCCCCACATCGCGGTCCACTGTAACATGATGACTGGCGAGTAAGACTCTTAGCCGACTTTTAAAAGTACTCCGAGTACGCAGTTTTACAAATCATCGAGAGCGGAGCGATCGGGTCAGTCGTCGCGTCACCGCCGTCCCTTCTTACCCTTACCCTTACCCTTACCCTTGCCCTTCTTCCCCGTGGGAGCCTCCGAAGCCTCGGTCACCTCCGGCACCGCGGGAGCCTCGGGTTCGATATCGTCAGCCGCGACGACGGGCTCGGGCTCGGGCTCGGGCTCGGGCTCGGGCTCGGGCTCGGCGGCGGGGGCGACGACCTCGACGACATCCTCCGGTGCCTCGGGCGGCTCGACGACCTCAACCTCGGCGTCCGCGTCCGCGTTCACCGCTTCGACGTCAGGCGCCGGCGTCTCCTCGACGACTTCAACCTCGGCGGCTTCGAGCATGCCGGTCTCGAACGCCTCCGCCTCCTCGTTCACGCCGGGCTCGTCTTCAACCGCCTCCGAGGTTTCAACCGCTTCTGTCTCCTCCGCGACGTATTCTCCATCCGTCTCCTCGTCAGCCTCGACGCCGCCCGTCTCCTCAGAGCCGTACACGTCCCCGAAGATCCCACCCGGCGAGTACATGGACTCCACCTGCGACGCCATGTTGGAGTACATCATCAGCTCCTGCAACGATTCGCACTCGCGACGTAAACTGGCGTTTTCCTGCGCCAGTTTACCCTTCTCCTTCACCAGGTGCTCCAGCTGGTGCCGGACCTGCTCCGCGAGTGGATCGGACCCGCCCGGGAGTTGTGACTCGTGGTGACTGGACGCCATCCGCTTCTGCAAGCCGAGGTTTTGCTTCTTAAGGGACTCGTGGTCATCCGTGAGAGCCTTGAGCTTTTTGGTGAGCGTGGACACCGCGTCTACGAGCTCGTCGCGCTCGGCGTTGACCGTTGTGAGCTCCCGTCGGAGGTGTGCGGTGGCGGCGGCGACGTTGCGGGTCTTCTCCGCTTGCGTCGGGGACTTGGCATCCCATCCCCAGTCGTCGGCGAGCTCGGCGGTGTCACCGGTCTTCATCGGGATGGCGGCGGGCCTCGAACCCTCGCCGGAGGTTCTCGATCTACTCTTCTTCCCGGACGATCCTGGCGAGCGGAACACCCTGATTTTGTTGTTCCCGTTGCCTCCGTTTCCGCCACCGGGGCTCTTGGACCCTCCCTTGTTCGGGGTTCGTCGGCCGCCGGGCGACCGTGGGTTCTTATTCCACCGCCGACTAGGCGAACTCGCGTCGTTGTTCAAACTCGCCTTGTACGCGGAGTTTGGTGAGAGGTTAGACAGCGGCGCGCGGTAATTGCCGTTAACGTTGTTGTGTTTCCCCGGGCTGCTTCGTCGTCTTCTCGGTGAGCCGTTCTTTGGGGAGTTGACGAATGCCATCTGGTCCGCTCGCTTGGACACGTTCTCCACTACGGCGGCGGTGTTTTCGATGGCGTTGTCGATGGCTGTGCCGAGGAAAGCCGCGGCTCGTCCGACGACGTTGACGACGTCTGCGGCGCCCGTCGCGGCCATGAAGTCGTGTACCGAGTGATGAGTCTGCGTTCATTCACGGTGAGGTGGTGACGGGCAGTGGCGGTCAGTTCACTTCGTTCATCGGCGCATCGGTGTGAGCAAAGGGGGATGCAAATGTACAATTTGTGGAAAAAACGGATCGCGGTCTCTCACCTGGTGGTCTCGGGTCGGCGTGCGTCCCTGCCCCGGGGAGTATCGCGAGGACCCGCCGCCGCGGTTGCCTGCTCCGCGTTGGTTACCGTTCACCATGTTCGTCACGGTGGACGCGACGGAGGTGACGGCGGATGCGACCTCGTTCTCGAAGGCGCCCCACTCGTCCCAGTCCTGCGCGCGTGCGTGGGATTAAGATGTGTCGCGTCAAGTTGAGTCTCGGAGGGTGGGACGGGGTGGAGGATCGACGGGCCGGGCGGGATGGATGGGGTCGTACCTGCAGGTTGGATCGCTTGGGCGGGCTTAGATGTTTGGCACGATTCATCGGCTGGGCGCCCGCGTTGTAGCCTGCGAGGGGACGGGGCGGGCGTCAGTCGTGCGATGGGGGGGAAGCTGTGCGTTTTTGGTGTCGGGAGAGATGGATGGAGGGGTGCGGGGGCGTACCGGCGCGCTGCTGAATGGGCTCGGGGGTCGGCGGCGATCGCGACGGCGCCGGCGCTCTGCTCATAGCCTGTGATGGACGCGGGGACGGGGTCATCGGTGGTCAGAGCGCGTCGGTGAGGCGCATCGGGGACGGTCATCTCGGGACGACGTCGTCGAGTCCAACGGTCGGGTGGGTGCCGTATCGAGGATGTCGAAATGGGAAGCCGCGTACCGTCGGTGACGGGGTGGTGGGGTCGCCGTCGGCGTTATCCGCGCGCGTTCCTGCGATGGATGGATGTGCGTCAGTCTCGTGATGTGTTCGGCGCGTCTCGTGGCGGATCGAAATGGTCGCATGAGGCGGCGTTCGCGGCGCGGACGGACCTCGGGAAGAAGCTGCGGTGTCGGAGATGCGCGTCACGCCGAGTTTTTTATTCGCGGCCGATGACGACCGCTGCCTGCGCAGGATGGACGAGCCGACCGTCGGCATGGTGCGTTCGAACCGTGGTTTCGACTTCACTACGGCACCTTTCGTCGATACACCGCGTCGATATCGCGCGGGTAACGTCGCGGCGGGAACTACGCTCCGTCTTCGGAAGGGAGGCTCGGTTTATTCATTTCACAACGCAAAGTTCCCCCAACCAACAGCTGCGCACAGCTGTGCTGGTCAAATAATCATATAACTCGGTCTCGATGTCGACACCGTCGCACCCGCCGTCAATGTACACACGCAAACGCCCCGTGTCTCACTCTCACTCACATCAGAGCTCGTCACGCGGTCCGTTCCTGTACACGGGCGCTCGGTCCGCGAGGAACTCCTGCAGATCCTTCACCATGGACGTGCTCCCGACGAACATGGGCGATCGCTGGTGAATGTTCTGCGGGACAACCTCCATGACGCGCTTCTCCGCGGTCTCGCCCCACATCGCCATCCCGCCAGCCTGCTCCGCGAGGTACCCCATCGGCGCCACCTCGTACAGCAAGCGCGCCTTGCCCTGCGGCGCGGACGCGTCGGGGGGGTACAGCCAGATGCCGCCGTAAAGAAGCGTCCGGTGGAAATCGCCCACCAACGCGCCGATGTACCTGTAGGAAAACGGGCCTTTGTCCTTGTCCGCGCCTCCGAGCTGGAGGTACCGCACGTACGCCTTCATCTCGGGCGCCCACTTGTCGACGTTGCCGTTGTTACCCGAGTAGATGCGCTGGCCCGGGTCCGGGATCTTGACGTCGTCGTGCGAGAGGACGTATTCGCCGGTGGCGGTGTCCAAGGTGAACCCGTAGACGCCGTCGCCGCACGTGAGCATCATGACGGTGGAGGAGGAGTACATGACGTACCCGGCGCATACGAGCTCCTCGCCGGACTTGCGCGCGTTCAACACGCACTTCTCCATGGCATCCTCCACGGAGTCCCCGTCGGTGATTACGCACTCGCCGGATGAGTAGATGCCGAAGATTGAGCCGGTGGTGACGGCGGCGTCGATGTTGGATGAGCCGTCGATGGGGTCGAAGCAGACGATGTAGTCGCCGGAGATGGCCTCGACGCGGAGCGGGACGTCTTCTTCCTCGGTGACGATCATGTTCGCGCGGCACGTCTCGCTCATTGCGTCGCAGAAGATGTCGTTGGAGATGACGTCGAGCTTCTTTTGCTCGTCGCCGGATTCGTTGCTGCTGCCGGCGAGGCCGGTGAGGCCGCTGATCGGTGCGACGGCGACGAGGTTGCTGATCTTCTTGCACGCGATGGCGATGTTGTTGACGATGATGGCGAGGTCGCCGTTGACCCGCCCGGCGGTCTCCTCGCGGAAGAGGAAGGTGTTCAGGGTGTCGACGCCGACGCGGTAACCCTTGCTGGACTTCTTCGTGGATTTCTCCGTCTTTGGCGGGGCTTCGACCGCGCGCGCGCGCGTGGTGAGGCGCGACGCCGCCTTGCGAGCGGCGCGATGGATTCTGGGGCGCACGGGGGCACCCCTGATGGCGGAAGACATCGATGAAACGGCGGAGGACATCCTCGGTGGAGGTAGCGCGGTGCCCAATGCGCCTCCAATTAACACGAACCTTGTCAGCAACGACGGATCAAGCCCGCGAAAAGGTAAAACCTGCACCGCGAAAAATCGTGACTCGGACGCATCTCGGCCGTGTAAAATAATTCGAGGCCCTTTGGTCTGTGAGGCCGTATCTTATTGCCTGGTTATTTGGCAATTCATTTGGCAATTCTTGGGTAAATGACCCTACGAAAGGACTCGATACGTCATGCACGGTTCCAGGGCCGCGACGAACATCGAAGAGGCTGCTTTTGTCTTGGGGTGCCCGATTTCCATCAACAGGCTGGCGGTGACTTTGCGTTTAGGGACGGACAAGGTTTGAGTATCGAGAAGTACTTTGAGAGGTAGAGAGCAACGCACGTAAGGGTATTGTCGTAAAAAGGATGCTACCGGGTGCACGAAAATAGCTACGTTCATCAGTCTCTCGTTCACACATCTCCCGTCTGCCCAACATAACCTCATCACTTTTTTTTTCCCTTGCTCGGGGGCTCCATGAACGAAGTGGTTTCCGTCCACATGTCGTTCCCCTGCGCCCTCGCCACCGCGCCGTGTCCCGGCTGCAAGTGCTTCGCCACGGTCTCGTTGGCGTGCAACTTTCGAGGAGGCTTGCCTCCGCCGCCCTTCGCCTTCTGGGCGGGGGGCTTCGGGGGCATGGCGCAATGAAACATCAGATGAGAATTTTCGTCTTTTTGCGAGTGTTAAATATTTTCAATCAGAACGAGCTGGCGAGGGGAGGAGGCCGTCGGTCGCCCCCGCCCCCCAGATGGCGTCGAGGAGACGGCGGGTGGTGTCCATCCCCGATCCCAGCGACTCGGACGATGACCCACCGGGTGGACGAATCCCCCCGACGACCGTCACGTCCGACAGCGACGAGGAGCCCCTGGCGACGCGCAGGTCGCGGCAAAAGTCCCAGCGGTTGGCGTCGACATCTCGGACACCGGTCGACACCAACGCCGGGTCACGCCGGGCATCGACGCCGAGGTCGGTCCGGTTCGCGGACGACGACGACGACGATGACGACGACGACGACGACGATCCATCGCCGGGGAGGAACACACGCGCACAGAAGAAGAGGGGCCGGGCGGTCATCGAGGACGAGGACGGAGACGGCACGAACGATGAAAATGGATCGGGCCAGATCCGGTCCTCGTCTCGTCGCCCGCAGCGCGCGAGCGCCGCCGCCGCCCACGCCGCCATGTCCGGCCGCAAGCTCAACCTCCAACGCGGTCTCCGCGATGACCCCGACTACGACGACGAGGACGACGAGGACGGAGACGACCACACGCTGGAGCCCGCGCGATGGGAAAAAGAACGGCTCAAGAATAGCCGATCGCAGCGGTCCCCGGCCAAGCCCCGCGGCCGCAACGTCGCGCGCCGCAAGTCATCCTCCAAGCTCCCGGTCCCGGAGTACACGCCTTGCTTTCAGGGCGGCCCCGGGGTCGACCCGCGGTTCTACGAGTACCGACCGAAGGTGAAAGTCGCCGGGGTCAACGCGGAGCGGGTGAGCGACGAGGAGGACTTCTCGAGCGACATGGAGGACTTCGTGTGCGACGACGACGACGTGGAAGAGGACGGCGGCGGCGGCGGTGACGATGTGGAAGAAGAGGACGGCGGCGGCGGTGACGGCGCCGGGAAGACCTCGGACGACGCCATAGAGATCAACGACGAAGACGAAGACAAAAACAAAAACGCGTCGGCATCGGCGTCGAAGGAGACGTCCTCTTCGGACGACGTCGATCCCCCGTCGCCCGTCGCGGTCCACCCGATCGTCGTCGCCGAGCCGACGTCCGCGAGGTCGAGGCGGCTGCGGGAAAGAAAGGAAAGAAAGAGCCGGGGCCAGGGCGGCGGCGCGGAAGAAGGCGATGAGAACGAGTCCGACGAAGAGGCGCCCGGTTCTCGAGGGAAGGAAAAGGGCGGCGCGTCGCCGGCGCCGAGGCGACGCGTCAGACCCGGGCACAATCCTCGCGCCATCCTCGAGAGCAGCGACGAGGAGGACGCTCCTCCAATGGAAAGCCCGGCGGTGCTCAAGAGCAAGAGCAAGACTCCCACGTCGGAGAGCGCTGAGCGGGGCGAGAAGCGGACGAGTTCCCGCATCAGCGTCGGCCGCGCTCGCAAGTCGGAGATTTGGAAAGAACACGTCTCGGAACTGAAGGAGAAGATGGGCCGCGAGGAGGCTGAGCTACGGGAGATTGAACGCGCGGACGACGACGCGGAGATTGAACGCGGGGATGACGAGGATGACGACGACGGCGTCGACTTCATCGTGTTTGACGAGGAAAACGTGGCTTTTTTTGAAGATGAAGAAGAAGAAGAAGACGAGGGTGGGACCGAAGCCGAACCGCACCCCGGGGAGATCGACGGAGTCAAACGCGCGCCCGGGTTGACTGAAGCGACGTCCGAGTGGGTCCACTGCGAGTGCGGGTGCGTCGAGGACGACGGGAGGGACGACATGATCCGATGCTGCAACGCGCGATGCGGCGTCTGGCAACACTCCGGATGCGTGGACCATATACCGGACTCCGCGTTCTTCTGCGCCAGCTGCGCGGAGCAAGGCGGGTACGGCGCGGACCCGCCCCCGCACAAACCATCGCGGTTAGGTGTCACGCGTCCCGCGCACGGCGGAAGGGCCTTCGTAGGGGTCACGAAGCCCAGGAACCAGACCGCGTGGTCGAATCGCATGGCCGTGGCGTTGGTCAGGGACGACGTGAAGACGGTGGACGACTTGCTCAAGCGGCACCCGCAGCCGCCGTCACGGGGCGCCATGCTCTCCCGCGCGGCGGTCGCGGGCGCCGCCGAGTGCGTCCGTGGTCTCATCGGTAAAACACCGAACATCGGCGTGCCCGTGGCGACCAAAAAAGAGATTGGACGCGCCATGCACAAGGCGCTCGCCGCCGGACACAGGCGCGTGATCGAAGCCATCCGATCCGCCCTCGGAACGAAACTCTTCATCAACAAACCAAACAGCAATCAACACGAGCCGTGGCCGCTCGGGCCCGGCGGGTACACCCTCGCGCACTCCGCCGCGGCGAACGCGAAGGGTGATCCCGGGTGCGTGTGGCTGGCGCTCGAGGCGATGGGCGAACCGCCGAGCCCCGGGGATGAACTCGACGCCTTCCAAGCCGCGGCGGCGGCTTCAGCCATCCCGCCGCCGCCGCCCGCGGCGCTGCACAGGCGCGCGATGAAGGGTCAAACGAAGGCTACGGCCGGTGCGAACGACGTGGACACGGGCGTGGAGGTGATCGACATCGACGACGAAGACGAGGAGGACACGCAGCCGGCGGAGGTTCAAGTCGAGGCCGCGTCGAAGGTTGGCGATGTTTTTTCCCCATCGGCGGCGACGACTGCGCCGCTGCTCGTCGGACCCGCGTGGATCGCGCATGGGCTGTTCTACTCCGATCGACCGGCCGCGGCGGTCTCCGATGAGGCTGCCGTCACGCCCATCATGCTCGCGGCGGGCGCGGGTGGCGGGTGGGAAGGGTGCGTCTCCGCGCTGCTGTGGAGCGCAAAGTCGAGACGGACGCGTGGTACGTTTCTTTCTATTTCCACATGGGCAATCAGACTGACGACGTGTTTTGTTTGACTCACAGGGATGACTGAAAACTTTGACGTCGCCGCAGCTATTTCACTCACCGACGAGGAGTCACAGTCCACAGCCGCGCACTACGCCGCGCAGTCTGGGGCGTACGCCACCCTGCGGCTCCTCGCCACGTACCACGCGCCCATCGTCAAGAAGGGCAACTACAACGGAGAGACGCCTTTGCACCACGCCGCGGCTAACGGCCAGGAGGAGGTCAGTTCATTTTTTAACTCTCGTATGGGTAATTGGTGTGACGTCGTGTTTTGTTTCCAGTGCATACGCGTGTTGACGGACGAACTCGGGTGCGAGCGGACGGTGTCTGATAAGAGCGGGTGAGTTTCTTTTCAACTCTCGTATGGGCGATTGGAATGACGTCGTGTTTTGTTCACAGGTGGATCCCGCTGCTGTACGCGGACTACGCGCACAGGCGAGGTGCGGTGTTGACGCTGATGGCGGAGGACCTTCAGACGCAGCTCGGCGCCATGCACGCCATCCTGGACTCGCGGGTCTCGCGATCCAAGGTTATGAAGGTGAGTTTATTTTTTCTTCTCTAACTGTCTGCCTATACGAACTTTGTGTTTTTCAGGTTTTACGCATGATCGCCACGGTGCCGCCGTTTTACGACGCGCTGAACGCGCACATACGCGCGCACGTCGCGTTACTCTCCGGCCCACTCGCGTTTCTACTGAGGAACAACACTTCAAACGTCGTGGACTTTGCGAACAGGCGGTCCTGGCTCGCGGACCGACTCAACGAGAAGCACCGATACTCCGCGTCGCAGTCGACGCACTCCGCTGATTTCGAACAGCTCGCGGTGAATCACTCCAACACCTGGGAGCACCTACGCGCGTGGGTGCTGCGCAACGGACACACGCACCTGACCGCCGCGCCGTTGGGGGACCACTGCTCGTTCCGCGGGATGCCCGCGCGTGGACCCGGGGTTGAGCGCGATATATTAGACAGAGTTGCGGTTGAAATCACTCGGTGAGTTTATCTTTTTAACTCTCGTACGGGCAATTAGATACTGACATCGTGTTTTGTTCACAGGGATGGCGAGAATAAAAAAGACGTGGAGTCGCTCGAGCCTGATGAGGGGTCGCATATCACGGATTTACCTGGGTCCCTGAACCCCCACATCGCGTTACTTCGCCCGTCCTTCGAGGACCTCGACGTGTACCACCCCCCGAACCTACGCAATCCGCTCCCATCGTTCGTAGAGGAGAGCTACGGGGCGCTGGGTTGGATCTTGGGGTACTGCGTGTTGCACCAGTCACCGTTTCCCGTGTCCTTCTCCAGCGCGTTTCTGAAGGGGATACTCGGTAAACCGGCCGGGTGGGAGGATCTGGAGGAGATGGCGCCGGAGGTTGCGAGGAGCATGGGAATAGTCCGGGACATGGAAAGTGGCGTGGAGAACCTGTGTCTGTCCTTCTCGGTCGAGGAGGAGGAGACGGTGGTTTCCGGTTGCGAATTTGACAAATTTGACGACGAATCTGGGGAAGAGGAGATAGATCCCACGGATCCGTACGCCAAGGCCACGCGCGCGTTGACGCGGAACCCGTCGGACGTACCGATGATAACACGGATCACGCATTGGGTCCGGCAGATGGAGCACTCGAACGAGACGATGTGGCAAAGCGGATCCATGCACGCGGACCGGGCGCGGGCGATGCTCGAGTCCGAGTTTCGCGTGGACCTTCGCGAACGGACGACGTGGGTGTCTCGCGCGGTGGAGGTGGCCGTGGCGAAGACGCTGGGGTTGCCACTAAAGTCGGACACAAAGGCGCGGTCGGTCGTCGACCTCACGGGCGAAGAAGGTCCATCGAGAACTAAGGTTGAACGAAGGCGGGTGGAGACTGAGTTGGTCCCGGGAGGGTCCAAGAAGACGGTGACGGATTCGAACAAGGACGAGTACGTCAAACTGCACGCCAGGCACAAGCTGGACCGCGTCACGAAATCGCAGGCGCTCGAGGCCATCCGAAACGGCCTGTACGAGATCGTTCCCCTCGAGTTATTGAAGCACTTCACCGCTCCGGAATTCGAGTGTCTGCTCGGCGGCGTCGCCGCCATCGACGTCGGGGACTGGCGAAGGCACGCGAGGTACGACGGGTACGACGTCACGTCGCCGCAGGTGAGGTGGCTCTGGCGTCTCATCACTCGTTTCACCCCCGACGAGCGCACGCTACTGCTCAAATTTAGCACCGGGAGCAGTAGGATGCCGGTCGGGGGTTTCGGACAGCTGCAAGGGATGGGGGGCGCGCATCCGTTTACGGTGGTGAGGACGCCGCTGACACGTGGCGCGGGTTCGGGGCGGACCGGGGCGTACTGTTTGCCCACGTCCGCGACGTGCTTCAACACGCTGCGCTTGCCGGAGTATCCGACGTACGAGGCGTTGGAGGAGGCTGTGACGATCGCGATGCGGCACGGGGTGGCTGGGTTCGCGTTTGGATGATTTAAACGGTAAATTGCAGTTTCTGTTTAGGTGGCGATGAGTCATCCCGGGGAAACTTATCCCGCATTTCGCTTTTATCACGTCCCGTTCCAGTGGTAACTAGACAGGATCGGAGGGGGAATTCAACATGTCAACCTTTGATATTTTATGAGACGTCATGATCACACGCGCATAACGTCATATTATTCATCATTGACTCTCGCCACGAGTCGGCGCCACCGCCACCGCCCGATTTGACATGTCTTCCCCCGAAGAGGCGATCGCGTCCGGTCGCCCGAAGAGGCGCGCCGCCCAGCCGCCGCCCGTCGGATTCGACATCGAAGGCCGGGACGCCGCCACCGGGTCCTGTCACTGCTGCGGAGGTATGCTGAGGCGCACCCCTGAATCCGCCAGGCAGTGCGGGAAGTGCGGCGCCCGGTACCACGCCTACGACTGCGGCAACAGGCGCAGAGACGCTGGGTTCACGGACTCAGATCAGTGCCCCAGGGTGAGCGTCCTTCCACCCTAGATACCCGCGTATCGACTCGTTATGGGCCCGTGTTCTACACCCCCGGCCCCGAACATTTGTCGAACTTTTGACACCTAACTTTCGCGGGCTTTTCTTCTCCCGAACCATTTTTTTCCGATTCCCACCCTCTCGGCCTCCTCGCCGCCGACGCTCACCGACGCTTTCCTCCGCTCCAACAGTGCGCCGAGATGTGCATGTGCACGGGAGGGCCGATGCTCTGCCACACCAGGTCCCTCCGCGACTCCCGCAGAGAGAAGCGCCAACACACCGTCGGCTCCTCCTCCGCGCCATCCACCATCGACGGGTTCCGGAAGTCCGCCTCGCCGACCGACTCTGAAGAAACACGAAGCCTGACCCGAATGAGCGAAGAACCCTCCACGCACGAGGACAGCGCCAGAGGTCTTCAAAGGCCGCGTGATGTGGACTCCGCCGAGGACAGCGACGGGCCACGTGAGGCCAATCACAACGATTCGGCACCGCATGGAGCAGCTAGCTACTCGCGGTGCGAATATCTCCCCGCCGACCTTCGCTTCGAGAACGATGCGCTTCGGGTGGAGAACGAAGCGCTCCGACAACGATTGGCGGCCGGGCGCGGGTCCACCGAGGTCAAGGCTCCCGAACCGAGGAGGATCGAGGAGATGATAAGCAACGGGGCGAGCGGCAAGGTTGATTACGACGCGGACGGCGCCGTCGAGATTTTTTTCCCAGAGGAGGCGCCCGACGGCGATCGGGAGCCGCCTTTCAGCTGCTTCAACGCCTCGCACTCGATGTACATCGGAGACGCGTGGTCGGTGGAGATCGTGCAGGCGTATCGGGAGCGTGTCGCGGCGCGAGGGGGCTTCGACGCCGGTCCACTCACGGAGACGGCGGACAAACGGAAGATCTTCTGGAGAAACGTCTGGTTCTTCACCCGAATGGCGATGATCCTACTTCTCTTGTATTGGTCCATATCTTGGAGCATCGCCGAAGGGGATGTGATGTTGGCCGCATATTTGGTGATGTATGTCGTTTGCACCGTGTGGGCGTACCACGGGTATCGCAACCTACTCGCGTACGGCCGCATGGTGCTCGCGGACCGGACACGCAAACGCAAAAAGGCAATCGCGGATGCGGAGTCCCCGGTGTGAGTCGCGAGATTAGCGTGCATTTAGCACATGTGCACGGTGATGAGATCGTCTAGCGTTAGCGTCTTACATCAATCGTCCCGTCGCGTCTCTCGGTCGAGTTTTTCGTTCATCTCTCCAAATAAAAGTAAGAGCGGGCTCCGCTACGCCCAGTCGTCGTCGTCATCCTCCTCCTCGCTCTCATCCTCGTCCTCGTCGTCGTCGTCGCTGTCCAGGACGTGCTTTCGTTTCACCGGCTTCGCCGCCTCCACCGACGCGCGCTTCGGCCGAGGCTTCTCGCCCCCCGCGCCGGGCTTCAAGAAACCCAGGAGCGACTTTTGCCCGCCGGTCGCCGCCGGCCTCGCGGCGAGCGGCTCGTCGTCGTCGGAGCTATTATCGTCGATCGATATCACCTCCTCCTTCTTCTTCTCCTTCTCCTTCTTGGGCGCACGTGGCTTGGCCGGGGCCTTCTCCTTCTTCCCCGGACCCGACGAGTGCGCCGCGAACCCCGCCGGCGCCTCCTTGGCGACGGTGGCGGTGGCCCGGCCGCGGAACACGCCAGCCTCCTCCTCCTCCTCCTCCTCAAACAGGCCATCGTCGTCGCCGCCGTCGTACTTTGCGTAGTTGACAGCCTTGGCGGACTCGCGCCGCGGCCTGCGGCCTCCGGCGTCCGTCCCCTGGGTCTGCGTCGGCCGCGCGTCGTCGTCGTCGGTGTCGGAGCCGACCTCGATGACCCCGTCGTCGTCGTCAGACTCCCTTTTCGCGTCCAGATGGTCCCTCTTGGCGCCCCTCGGCTCATCGGCTGGCGCGTCGTCGTCGTCGTCGTCGTCGTCGTCGTCGTCCGCGATGTTGCGTGAGACGATGGGCTTGGCGCCCTCCTCCGCGGCGACGGACTGCGTCCATAGGTCCGCCTCCGTCGGCGGTTTGTACGCCGCTTTCGCCGCCGCGACGCAAGCCGCCACCGCTGGATCCATCGGCTCCTCCTCGTCCTCCTCCTTCTTAGCCGACTCGTCGTTCTTGTCGTTCCCGTCGACGTTCTTGTCCGCCGCCGCCGCCGCCGCGACGTGTTTGAGGGCGTCGGGGAACGGGAGCGGCGCCTCCCCAGGGTTTTCGTCCACGGTGCCCACCCATGCGTACCGGCCGAACACGACGCAGCTGTCGAACCAGTCCTCCAGGTTCAGCCTGTCCCTGCTCTTGACGTTGAGGGTGAAGTACCGGGTTGTTTTGCTGCGGACGATGGTGCCCTCGAGCTTGAGCCTGCCGAGGGCGCCGTACTCGATGTACAGCACCGGGTTCTGGGTGTCGAGCTTGGCGAGGGAGCCGATCTTGCCCTCCTTGAGGTGCGCGAGTTGCCCGGGAAAGATGGTCATGTATCGGCTCTTCTTGACGCTCGATCGCTTGTGCACATCCTTGCAGTCGCTCCGTCGGAGGAGCTTGGATGGGACGAGCTCGCGCAGGGACGACGGTCGGACGCGTGAGAGCTGTCGGCCGTCCACGGCGGTGTCGAAGATCTCGCGGCTTCGTTTAGCCTGGCGCTGCTCCTCCACAGCGATCGCGTCGGACTCCTTGTCCTTGGACGATCCGCTTCCCTTCTTGGGAGGCATCGCGCGTGGAGCCTCAGGGACACAGCTGTGCGGAAGGGAACCCGAGTCCTCTGAACCCCTCGATGGGTACGATCGAGCGCAGACGTGACCTGCCGAACCCGCGGACGATCGCCTCTCACACCCGCCGGGCGCGTTGGGGTGTGCGAAGAGGGGGCGTTTGATTCAAAAAAATCGGTCGATCGGGTCTCAAAAAAAAAAGCGCAACGAGAGAGCCTCTCGGTCGGCGGCATTCCGCATTGGAGGAGGCGCGACCCCTCACGTGCATGAGCTGGCTGAGAAGAGGTGCCACCATGCTGACCACGTCTCTTCTACTCCGCGCGCCGCGCGTCGGAACGGCGCCCGGGCCCGTCGCGTCGTCGCTGACGCGCGCCTCTCCGCAGATGCCTGCGTCGATTGGAGCATCGCACCGGGTCACCGCCGCCACCGACGCGTTCTCCGCTGCGCGAGGCGGATTCGCGGGCCCGCTCCACGGATGGGCGCGCCGACCCGCGACGATGCGGTCCCTCACGACGATGGGCGCGGCGACGAAGCGGGGCGGCGGCAAGGCGAAGGGCGGGGGCGGCGGCAAGGGCAAGGCCAAGGCTCCCGCGCCAAAGCCCACGCGCCCGGGGCGGAAGGGTGTCGGACCGCCCGCGAGGCGAGGATTGAAGAATAAACTGAAGGACCAGGCGCAGAAGGCGGCGACGACGGCGATCCAACCCGACTGGGGCGACGACGACGACGACGACGACGATAGTGACGACGATGAGCTCGCGGCGTTCAACGACGACGAGCCGGACATCAACCCGCGCTCCCTAGGCGACTTCGAGGACGACGACGACGAAACCGACGGAAGGTACTCGGACGAGGAAGACGACGGCTACGAGGAGGACGACGAAGGCGACGCCGACGAGGGTGGCTCGGACCTCTCCATGGAGGTGGACGACGCCATGTTCAAGTTCATACCGGAAGAAGAGAGGGAAGCCGCCAAGGCTGCCTACCTCCGCATGGCAGCCGCCGGGTCGAGCCCGCCGGTGTCATCGAGCTCTTCGGTCTACGACGGCGAACTGCAAGCCTTCGAGGACGACATCGAGGACGACATCTACCTCACCGACGAGGCTGACGGACTGACCAAAGCCACGACGCAGCAGGCCAAGGGCGCGGTGGTCAAGTCCGTGAAATTCATGCAAGCCTGCGTCCGCGTCAAGGACTGCCCGCCGCCCAAGCACCCGGAAGTCGCCGTCATCGGCCGGAGCAACGTGGGCAAATCGTCCCTCGTGAACATGCTCACGAACAGAAAAGACGTCGCGAAGACGTCCAAGAACCCGGGTAAGACGCGGACGATCAACCACTTCGAGATGATCACCGGCGATGGAACCTGGTACTTCGTGGACCTGCCCGGGTACGGCTTCGCGAACGCCCCGGAGGAGGCGCGACGGCAATGGGCCGAGTTCACCCGAGATTACCTCCTCAACCGAAGTAACTTGCTCTCGGTGATGCTTTTAATCGACTCCACGGTCAAGCCGCAGCGGTTGGACCTGGAGTGCCTCGAGTTCCTCGGCGAGCACTCCATCCCGGTCACGGTGGTGTTCACCAAGGTTGACAAGAAGCGAAAGGTCAGTAGCGGTAAGCGGGCGGATCCGGAGGAAAACGTGGAGGCTTTTTGCCGCGAGGTGAGCGAGTACTGGGACGAGCTGCCGCCGATGATCTTCACGTCCAGTAAGACTGGGGACGGTAAGCAGGCTGTGCTGAACCACATCGCGACGTTGAGGCAGTTCTTCCGGGAAGGGCAGAAGGGTAAGCCGCGGAACAAGTTCCTCGAGGACGTGGCTAAGATGAAGGACGAGGGCGGCGGCGGCGACGACGACTCACCAGAAGTCACCACTCACTTGGCTTGAATATAATGTTAATCAACGTGTGAATTAAAAGGTAGTCTACACGGGCCAAACCTCCCATCTCACTGCGGCCGCGAGTTGAACACCGTCTTGCCCTGGCTGATGGGCACCCCTTGCGGCCGGTAAAACGTGGACTCGACGATTGGCAGCCGAGCGAATTGCGGCTTCCCGTGCTCCGCCTGGTCGATCCCGTGCCCGATGGAGTGCGCGGACGTTCGCATGGTGCCAAAGTCTCGCTCCCACGAGATCTGCGTCGGGTTCTTGGAGTCCCTTCCCTCGATCATGGAGTCCCGCACCGCCGTCGGGTAGGCGTCCTCGCCGTCGAACACCGAGTCGTACAGGAGCGGTTTTCTTGATCTTCGTCGATCAGATCCTTCGGCCTGATCTTCGTTCGCCTCGGTACCCTTTGTGTAGCCGCTCGCCGCGAGCTCCTTCTCCATCGCCGCCTTGGCCTTCTCCGACGCGATGGCCTGGTGCCGCGCCTCGCTCTTCAGCGCCTCTCTCATCTGCTCCGTCCTGAAGTCCATGGAGAACTCGTCGCGTTTGCTGTAGTCGCTGGTGCCGAAGCCCCGCTTGGGCTTCTCGGGCTGGGCCTCGGCGTACTTGACGCGATCGACGTAAGGGACGCCCTCGAGGAGCCAGTTGTGGGTCTTATCGAGGTAGACCTCGGGGTGCTGCGGGCGGGGGGGGGAGGGATGAGATGAGATGACGGTCGGCGACGGGGTTTGGAGGGGCGAACAACGCGATTTTTGTGCCGATTCGGGAACTCTCTCAAATCGGGGAATTTTGTTGGCGCGCGGGAGCCGGTCTTCTCACCTTGGCGCCGTAGGAGCCGGTCTTCTGCGGGTTGGCGACGAACTGCCTGCCGTGGAACCTCGGGTGGAGGGTTTCCTTGACGGGGTAGGGCAGGGGCTTCTCCTGTTGATCGTGAACGGGGAAGGCGGGGTCAGTGAGGTGGGTGGGTGAGATTGGCTTGTCGGGGCGCCTGAAATGGATTCTCCGGGGGTTTGTGGGAAGGATCGCGCGGTGCGATCGGCCGCGGACGGGTCGCGCACCTTTGTGCCCACATCGATGTACCCGGCGTCGCTGAAGACGCCGAGGTACGCCTCTTTCTTGTTGAGGTTGTTGTTCATGGCTCCGAGTGCGTCTCTCACACTGGAAGGCGAGAGAGGGAGGATCTATCCGAGGTTTCGGTTCGGGGTGATCATCGGGTGCTATCGGAAATTTAATTACGAATTGTAACTGGACGTAACTGGACATCATACGACGGTAACACCAAATGTGTGGATCCCTCTAAAACTTATTAGTCTATTTCGACGAGAGAGACAGGAACTGAAAAAAGAACACCGTCCGAGAAAAAACCACGACACACCAACACTCGCCCCCGCACCGCCTCACCATGCAGCTCAGGAACGGCGAACACGTGCTCGATGCGTACCGTCCCACCTTCGATCCCAACTTGGATATCGCGACCGTGGTCTTCTCCCACGTGCAGTGCGTCAAGACCCGCCACAGCCTCGCGCTGGTGAGCAAGTTGTGGAGGGACGCCTCCAAGCCTGCCGCTGCGTACCCTCGCACGTTTCGCACGTTCGACCTCGACGCGTTCTCGGACATGTATTTTTGGACGTGGACGACTCGCGTCATAGACATGATGGACAACGACGAAGCTCTGTCTCTGCCCTACGAGAGAGTCGTTGGACTTCTTGGTGAAGGTGTGAACTCCGTATGTAATAAGGCTGCTCGCCGGGGGAGTCTAAGGCTGCTGAAGTGGGCGCGAGAGAACAACCTTGATTGGAGTACAGACACGTGCTACTACGCTGCCTGTAATGGGCACCTGCCCGCTCTCCAGTACTTGCACGAGAACGGGTGCCCTTGGCACTCGAACACGTGCTATTGCGCCGCCCGAGAAAAACACTGGGACTGTCTGCAGTACGCGGTGGATAACAAGTGCCCGGACTGGGAGGAATACGCCAAGAAACACGCGGAGCACCTCCGATGAAATACCACTCATTCGTTCTAACTCCTGCTAATCATCCTTCGCCTCCGCATCCCCCTCCCCTTTTACCACGGGAACGAACCCTTCGTCGTCCTCATCCCGGTCGTCCCCTTCGTCGAACAACGTGAGCTCGTCCCCAGAGTCCGGCGGTTCGTCCTCGATCACGCTCCCGCACCTCGCCACCCGCCCCAGCACCGTCTCCGTCAGCTCGCACCGCTCAAGTGCCACGTCCGTCAGATTCTTACCAATCACGGAGACGAACACGGCGGCGTGACCGTACCGAGGGTCCCCATCAGCCACCACCCGCGTGACAGCCGTGACGTTAGAATCTAACCCCAGCGTCGCCGTCGCCCTCGCCAGGAGCCCGACCCTGGCGGCCGCCGCGAAGGACACCGACAGGATGATCCCGCCGTTGTCGAAGTCGCACATCCTGGCGCACTCGCGGAGCATCGCGAGCTTGTGCGAGTCACCGGAGAGCGCGTCGAGAGTTCCTTTATCGATGACCACGGCCGCCGTCGCGGTTGATATCGCCGGCATGTCCCGGGCGTCCGCCACCTCGCATCGCACCGTGCGTCGTGGTGTTGTTCGATGATGTTGTGTACTCGTGTGTGCATCGTCATCGCCTGTACCGTCACCGTCTGTGCCGAAGCGTTCGCGCATCGTTTGTAGGATGCCCGGGTCGACGTCTGTGAGCACGAGGTGGCCAAAGCGAAAGTCGTTCCACAGCGTGTGGCCCATCGATGAGCTCCCGCAGCCGACGTCCACGACGAGCCCGCGGTTGTTCGCGGACACCTTGATGATGTCGTCTCCATCCCCATCGTTGTTGTTGTTCCCGCTCGTCGACGCCGCGCCCGCGTCGTCGCCCGCGTCGTCCCGTCTCGCGGCACCCGCGGAGGCACGGTTGACGAATGGCAGTACCGCGGCAAGCGCCTCGTCGTGCCCGCAATGCCACTCCCTGTCGAGCTGTGACGAGTCCTCCCTGTACACCTTGGACCAGTGGGACAGGTAGTAGTCTTCGTTTGGAGTATCGAAAGACGCGTCGCCGCCCATCGCTGGATCCAACGCCGCGTGACCGACCCCTGAAGGGCCCCGTGGAGCGCCACCGCCGCGACGCCTGAAGTGCGAGAGTTTCGTGATGAGGGCTTCTGTTCTCACGCAAAACGAGGACACGGGAAATTAGGGCGGCGATCGCATTAATCGGAGCGCGCGCTCGGAGAGAGGTGAGCGCACCAGCACCGGCACCATGGCGCGCCTCTTCCTCGACCAGGAGCCGCTGACCCAGTACAAGGACCGCGCCTTCAAGGGCAGCATGGACGACTACCTCGACCGCCTACGGTCCTCCGCCACCCTCTACGTCGGCAACGTGTCCTTCTTCACCAGCGAGGAGCAGATCTGGTCCCTGTTCGCCAAGTGCGGCGTCGTCAAAACAGTCATCATGGGCCTCGACAAGCACAAGCTCACCCCGTGCGGGTTCTGCTTCGTGGAGTACCACAACCGCAAGGACGCGGAGCGATCCGTCAAGTACCTCAACGGCACCAAACTCGACGATCGGGAGGTTCGGATCGACTTCGACTGGGGATTCCAGGATGGACGGCAGTTCGGCCGCGGTAAGAGCGGCGGGCAGGTGAGGGACGAGTACCGCAGTAACTACGACGCGGGGCGAGGCGGGTACGGCGTGCTGATCAAGAACGAGCTGGAGACGTTGAACGAGAAGGCGGACGCCGGCGCGGGCGAGGGCGACGGATTCAGGGGTGGCGGCGCCGGCGATCGCGGAACCTCGGGCGGCGCCGGGGGAGAGGACCCCGGGGGTGACGACGGGCCGGGTCCGAAGGTTGGATCCAAGCGCGGGAGGGACGGCGACAGCGACGAGGAGATGGAGAAGGAGAACCCGAGGTTCCGCGGCGACGACAGCGACGAGGACTAGGCTTGGATCTCCTTAATAATCCACCAGACTTTTTTATGTTAACCGTAAATACGCGCTACTCGATACTGTTTGCATGTCATTCGGAAGGGCGACTCGAAACTATTTGCGACTCGTTCGGCTTGGCCAACAGTTAAGAAGGGCCAACTCCAAACACTCCGCCGCCGACACCCCGCCGACGGACCGCACAGTACGACCGCACGCGACGCGGGGTGGGCTTCGAAGGTTTCGCACCTCGGCGCCACACGCGTTCGTGTATCGACCCCGGCGGGACCCGCGGCGACCTCCACGCGCGACGGCCACACCGGCGCGGCGCGCACACTCATCCCCGGCGGCGTCTCCGTTTGCAGGGGAGGTTTTATAAAAAAAGCGGCGAGGGTACGAATACGCGACGCGCACCATGGGCAAGGGCGGCGGCAAGGGGGGTAAACCCGTCCCGGTCGAGCTCCGCCAGCCCGGCCTGATCAAGAAGGAGATCGTCTCCACCTCCTTCTCCTTCTACGACGCGGAAGAGGCCAGACGCATCAGCGTCAAGCGCATCAGCAACCCCGTGCTCTTCGACGCCCTCAACAACCCCGTCCAAGACGGCCTCTACGACCCGGCGCTCGGCCCCATCGACAAGAAAGGCTCGTGCGCCACGTGCAGGCTCAGCGCCATGCACTGCCCCGGGCACTTCGGCCACATCGAGCTCGCCGTGCCCGTGTACAACCCGCTCACGTTCGGAACCGTGGTTCGGCTCCTACGATCGATGTGCCTGCACTGCCACCGATTTAAGATGGGAACCGACAGGGTCGGAGCCTACTCGCGCAAGATGGAGCTCATCCGCGCGGGGGACCTGAACGCCGCGGCGGAGATATCCACCACAGGGGTGTCCAAGCAGGTCCGCGAGGCGCTCGGTAACCTCGAAGCCGACGGCCTAGGGTTCGAGGTCGGAGACGTGGACACGACGACTGGTAAGTTTATTTTAATTCTCGTATGTGCAATTCGACTGACATCGTGTTTTGTTTACAGTGTCGCGGGTGCTACCGGTGACGCACCAAGGCCGCCGCGCCGACCGCATCAAGTGGACCACCAACTCCATGGCGGCGTCGCGGGACCTGATACGCGATTTCCTCGGCTCAGTGCCCGCCAAGTGCGAAAACTGCGGGTGCTGCGCCCCTAAGATCACCCCCGAGGGCGCTAACAAGATTTACAGAGCGTCGCTCACGGGGAAACAGCGCGAGGCGAACGCGGCGCTCGACATCGACCTGGACGGCGAGCTCGCGGACCTCGCGGCGCCGGGCGAGGACGCGCAGGAGGACGGGCGGGAGTTGGCGGGGCAGGAGGTGGCGCCGGATCCCGCGAATGACAAGAAGAAGAAGAGGCGGAAAAAAAAGGATGCGGGATCTGACTCTGATGAAGGCTCGGACTCCGATTCCGACTCAGAGTCCGGCTCCGGCTCCGGCTCGGGCTCCGACTCCGACTCGGACGAAGAAGAAGACGCGACGAAGAAGAAGACGCGCGTGGACACCGCCGCCGCGATGTCGTCGAGAAAGCAGGTGTTCATCACGCCGATTGAAGCTCGGGCGCTGCTCAAGAAGCTGTGGAGCCGCGAGTACGACTTTTGCTCCATGACGTGGGCCGCCGCGCCCCCGACGTACGGCATGACGCAGGGCGCCAAGGACCCGATCGTCAACCGCTCGGATCCCGCGCGGTTCTTCATGCAGACGGTGCTCGTGACCCCGTGCAGGCTTCGGCCGCCCAGCAAGATGGGCGACATGATGTTCGAGCATCCCCAGAACACGCACCTCAACGCCATCATCCAGGCGAACCTCACCCTCGCGGAGCTCTTCCGGAAACCCCCGACGGTCCCCGAGCCACCCGAGGTTCGCGCGCAACGTGCGGTGCGCGCGTGGCTCACACTCCAGAGCGGCGTAAACAAGCTCATCGACTCGTCCAGGGAAGGACCCGGCGAGGCGGGGATGCCGGGGATCCGGCAACAGCTCGAGAAGAAACAAGGTTTGTTCCGCATGAACATGATGGGAAAGCGCGTGAACTACGCCGCGCGATCGGTGATCATGCCGGACCCGTACCTGAAGACGTCCGAGATTGGCGTTCCGCCCGTGTTCGCCAAGAAGCTGACTTTTCCGGAGCACGTCACGGAACACAACGTCGAGCTGATGCGCAAACTGGTTGAGAACGGCCCGGAGATTCACCCGGGCGCGAACGCCATCGAGGACGAGCGCGGCCGCGTCATCCACCTCGACAGGTTCACCGCGGAGAAGCGCGCGGCGATCGCCAAGACGCTGCTGGCGGCGCCCGCGGCGGTCAGCGGCGCCGCCGCCGCCGCCGCCGCGGGGATCAGAACCGACGGATCCATCGCCGACGAAGGGGACGAGGTCAAGGCGGCCGCCGCCGCGGCGAACGCCCAGGGCGGTGAGCGTACCCGCCCGTTGGCCAAGAAGGTGTACAGGCACCTCCGCGACGGCGACGTCCTCCTGGTGAACCGGCAGCCCACTTTGCACAAACCTGGCATCATGGCGCACACCGCCAAGGTGCTACCCGGCCAGCGCACGATTCGCATGCACTACGCCAACTGCAAGACGTACAACGCGGATTTCGACGGCGACGAGATGAACCTCCACTTTCCGCAAGATCACCTCGCGCGCGCCGAGGCGTACGAGATTGTCCGAGCGGATCAGCAGTACACTGTGCCCACCGATGGATCTCCGCTGCGGGGCTTGATCCAGGACCACATCGTCGCCGGCGTGCAGCTCACCAAACGTGACACATTCTTAAACGCCGAGGAGATGCAACAGGCGCTGTATTCGGCGCTCGTCGATTTCGCGGATGAGGATAAGGGTGGCGGGTGCGTGCAAGGGCACTCGATTACGATGCCCCCGCCGACGGTGATGAAGCCGAGGCGGCTATGGACGGGTAAGCAGGTCATATCCGCGGTGCTCGACCACGTGACGCACGGGCGCCCCGCCATGACCATGAAGCACGGGTGCAAGGTCCCCGCGAACTACTGGGGCGGCGACGATTCCGGCGAGGGTGAGTTTATCCTCCGTAAAAACTACGTATGCAGCGGCATCATCGACAAGAACACCTTTGGCAAATACGGTTTATTTCACGCCGTCGCCGAGCTGCACGGCCGCGTGCTCGCGGGCGACTTGCTCTCCGTCTTCTCCCGGCTCCTCACCGTGTGGCTTCAGAAGTGGGGCATGACGTGCGGCATCGACGACCTGATCCTCACCCCCGAGGCGGAGGCGGGCCGCGCCGCGGAGCTGGCCAAGGCGAGGGGCGCGTGTCGAAGCGCGGCGGCGCAATTCGCCGAGGCGGATGAGAACGTCCCTGACGCGGCGTTGCGGCAACAGATCGCCGCGCGCCTCGCGGAGCGGGAGGGCGCGGAGGCTATCCTGGACATGCGCTCCTCCGGCGCGCTGAACAAGATCACGTCCGCGGCGGTGACCAAGTGCCTTCCGCACGGAACCAAAAAGCCGTTTCCCAAAAATTGCCTGTCGCTCATGACGCAGTCGGGGGCGAAGGGCTCCATGGTGAACTTTTCGCAGATCGCCGCGTGCCTCGGTCAGCAGGAGCTGGAGGGCCGGCGCGTGCCCCGCATGATCTCCGGGAAGACCCTGCCGTGCTTCCAGCCCTTTGACCTATCCGAGCGCGCCGGTGGGTACATCCAGGATCGATTCTTCTCCGGCTTGAGGCCGCAGGAGTATTACTTCCATTGCATGGCTGGCCGCGAGGGTCTGGTGGACACCGCGGTGAAGACGGCGCGGTCCGGCTACCTCCAGCGGTGCATGATTAAGAACCTGGAGACGTTGCGGGTGCACTACGACCACACGGTGAGGGACTGCGACGGGTCCGTGGTGCAATTTGCGTACGGGGAAGACGGCTCGGACGTGACTAAAAACTCGTACGCGCAAAAGTTTGAATTTCTCGCCGACAACGCCGAGCTCGTCAAGGCTAACCTCGTGGATGCCGAGAAAGGCCGCGCGAAGGGGATGTTCGCGGAGCTCGAGTACGATACCCCGGGGACGAAACCTGCGGTGCCCTCGATGGCCACGCGGCCGCAGGGGAGCACTTTGGGCACCGTTCCGGAAAAGTTCAACGAAACATTGGACAAGTTCATGGGCGATAAACCCACCGGTTACTTCGCCGGAGAGGACGAAGGTACCCAAACCGAGAAACCAAACAAGAAACCAAACAAGAAGCCGAGCAAGGCTGACCTGAAGGCTGTCAAGGGTGTCGTCGAGCGTAGGCCCCCGGAACGGAAACAGAGTCTAGTCGCGGAGGCTGGCGTGACCCGAGACGAGTTCAAGCGGCTGATGAACTTCCGCTACCTGAACCAGCTCGCGTCGCCGGGCGAGGCGGTCGGGTGCATCGCGGGCCAGTCCGTCGGGGAGCCGTCGACGCAGATGACCCTCAACACCTTCCACTTCGCCGGTCGCGGCGAGGCCAACGTGACGCTTGGTATCCCGCGTCTGCGAGAGTTGCTCATGGCCGCCGCTAAGAAACTGGCGACTCCGGTGATGACCCTGCCCCTCCTGCCGCACGCGCGCACGCGTGAGCAGGCGACGAGCCTCGCCAGGCGGCTCCGACGGGTCCGCCTCGCGGAGCTGATCCGTAAGCTCACGGTGACTGAGAACCCGTGCGGGGTTTCGCACGCCGGCACCGGCGCGATGGCGAGGACCTTCACGGTGTCGATGAAGCTTCGAGGCCCTAAAGCCGGCGACGACGACGAGGACGCGGAGACGAGCGCCGACGTCGGATCCGACTCCGACTCCGACTCTGACGACATCACCGCCGAGGACGACGACGGCAAGGTTTCGTTTACGCAGATGGCCAAGTCTTTCAAGAAGGAGTTCACGAAGAGGCTCTACGGGCTGGTCAAGCTGGAGCTTCGTCGCCGCGGCGCCAACCCCGGGCGCATCGAGGTATCCAAGCCCGAGAAGGCTGACCGTGGTTCCCCCGGCGCCGCCGGCGATGACGACGACGACGAGGCCCCCGGCGACGGCGCAGGCAAGAAGAAGAAGGCTGTCGAGTCGAAGAAGGACGAGAAGGAGGATGGCGAGGATGGATCCGACGACGATGACGAGGACGAAGAGGAGGGCGCCAAGACGGAGGACCGAACCGCGGCGCGGGGCGACGACGGCGAAGGACACACCGACGCCGACGCGAAGGAGAAGAAGGAGAAGGTGGGTCACGTCAAGCGCGTGAAGACGGAGGGTGAGGTCAAGGCTGTTGACTCGGATGACGACGCCATGGATGAGGATTCGGACGAGGATTCAGACTCGGACTCGGGATCTGACGATTCCGACTCTTCAGACGGTGAATCCGGCTCCGACAGCTCCGATGGCGACGAGGCGCACGAATCGCCAAAGAAGAAGAAGAAGGCTGCCGCTAAGCCCCAGGGCACGCGCACGATCGGCGGTGACCTCCTCGAGTCCCTCGAGGACATCGTCGAGACCGTGGAGATCGACCGCGAGGCCCGCACCTGCACCCTTCGGATGTCCCTCAAGCTCACCGCGCCCAATCTCCTCGTCTTGGAGCTCTGCGAGAAAGTCGCCGCCGAGACCATCGTTCGATCCGTCCCAGGCATCGATAAGACCTACGTCGTGGGTAAGCTACCGGAAGATGACCCGACCGGTAAGGACCCGCTTCGCATCCAGACCGACGGCGTCAACTTCGCCGCGGCGTGGGCCAACGACGACCTCATCGACTGCCAAAAGCTCACCACCAACGACGTGTACGCAATGTTGCAAACCTTCGGGGTGGAAGCCGCGAGGCAGACGCTGGTGCAAGAAGTACGGAACGTCTTCGGCGTCTACGGCATCGCCGTGGACGCCAGGCACCTCACCCTCATCGCGGACTTCATGATGCAGCAGGGCAACTACAGGCCGTGCAGCCGAGCCGGTATCGAAACGTCCACGTCGCCGTTTCTCAAGATGTCGTACGAAACAGCCGCCGCGTTTTTGGTCGACGCGACGATGAAAGGGAGCGAGGATACGCTGGAGTCTCCGTCCTCGCGGATCGTGATGGGGCGGGTGCCGGACCTCGGGACCGGGTCGTTCGGGCTGAGGTACGACATGAAGAAGGCGGCCAAGATGGCGGAGGAGGCGAGGAAAGCCGCGGGGAAGTTTTGACGACGACTATCATAGAGTCAAATTTTCACGAAGTGTAACGAAATTTTTTGGTTATCCGATGCGTTTCATTTTTCTCGGTCGAGCCGAACCTTGGCACCCCTCTCTTCACAAAGCTGCGCGCGACCGCATCCGTTGGGAGTAGGCCGAACCCGCGCGCCTGACTCGCATCATACAGCCCGACCTACCCTCGCGCGTCGAGCCCAGCGACGGCGCGTGGGACCGCGGCCTCGACGCGGACTTTGCCAAATTGCAGATCTCCACCGAGATCTGACGCGCTTCGTCACCATGGGACCCCGCGCCACGAGTATGCGTGGAAAGTATCGCCCCCGAGAGATGAGCGGAGAAAAGAATGAAGAATTCAACATGCTCGAGGCGCTCGCGGAGCACGCGCCCGACGTATTCAGGCATGAGCTAGTCGCAAAGCACCTCGACACCACAACCACCAGTCTCCTCTGGCAGGTGTCAAAAAAGCTAAAGTCTGCGGTCGAGGCGACTGGGGTGTTCAACGCCGGGATCTGCGAACTGGAGGGGTGCGAACCCGAGGTCATATTCAAGCTCAGCCTCTCGAACAAGATGTACCTAAACGGTTCGCACGTGGAATCGCTCGAGCCCGGTGAGCAGCCCTCTTACTGCGGCACTGGGACACTCTTTCACCAGGTCAACCCCGAGCTTGTGACGACCGTGGCGCTGGCAAAGTGGGCGAAGGAAAACGGAGCCCCGATGAACTTGAGGTTCGCCCAGCAGGCCGTTGCGGTTGGAAACATCGATGTGGTGAGGTGGATGGTCACCGATTTGTGGCCCAGATTCCCGGTCCTGGATCAGAAGATGGCCTCGGTGGCCCTCGCCAACAACCGCAAGGATATCTTCCTGGAGCTGCGCGCCGCCGGCTGCCCAATCGACGACGGGTTCGTGTGCTTCATAGCCGCTCACGAAGGGCACTTCGAGCTGATGAAGTGGCTGCACGAAGACGAAGACTACCCTTTGCAGGATGTCGATTTGACGCAGGTGCAAGATACACGGATCATGCGCTACCTCGAGGACAACCACTACACCAAAGGATATCCAGTGGGCCATCCATTAGCTCATGCGCACGGGAGAATGAACGGCTTGATGCTCCGAGCCGCTCGCTTCGGAAACCTCACGTTCGCCAGGTGGTTTGTGGAGGAGATGAACTACGACATACCGTGGAGCGGGCTGCACCTGGCGTTTGCGCTGTGGGAAGATAACCCGTGCCGACGAATTGAGACTTTTGACTTTGGCTTCGCCGCGTGGGCTCGGAGCCGCGGCTGCCCCGAGCCAACCGAGGAGGACTGGGCAAAAGTTCACGCGGGACGGGGCAAAGCCATCGACAATCATCCGTACGAACAATACTACACCTAGATACAGACGAAGACGCAGATGTAGACGTGACGACTAGACTTTAGGCTACCCTTTCAAGCGACCATAAACTAGCTAGACTACAGCTTGCTAACCAGACCCGCGCCGCTGACCGCGGGGTCCCGTAGCCTCCATATCGATCGAAGCTCCTCATCGTCCTCCAGGCAACCTTCGAACGCGAGCGACAGATCCTTCACTTTCTTCGCGTCCGCCGCAGCGAACAACGGCTCGAGCAACGACGCCGGAATTGAAAAGTTGAGGTTAGGCACCACGGACCCGTCCGCGCCAAGCCGCGCGTTCGACGTCACCAAACCCAAAAACGTCCCGTGCCGTGGACACACCACCGCGCCGCCGCTGGCGCCCGAGTGCACCGACGCGGTCGTCTGATACATGGCGGGCGGCGCGGTCGACCGATACATATGAGCGCCCTTCGACCCGCGCGTGGCGGCGCCCGGTTTTGTCCGACGGTTTGTCCGACGCACGATCGCGGACATCACCCCGGGGTACACCGCGGGTGACCCGTCGACGTGCCCCGCGTGTACCGCGTTGGGTCCGATCCTGGCGTGCCCGACGACAGCAACCGGCGCACCGGGGGACGTTTCATCGTAGTCTTCACGCGAGGAGGAACGAAGTTTCACGGGGACTAGGCGCTCGGCGTCGGCGGGTGAGAGTTCCACGGCGAGGACGGCGACGTCGAGCGCGCCGCGGGACACGTACACGCACGTCGCGTCCCTCCACGATGCACTCGAATGCGAATCTTCAGAGGACCCGCGCTCGTCTCCTCTGTTGGGGAGCCTGACGCGGATGGCGTTCACCTTTGGGCCTTTTCCATCGCCCCCCGCAGCCTTCGCCGACGGGTGCACGACGTGCGCGTTGGTCAGTATCAACGCCCGTCGTTCACGTCCTCCCGGCTCACCGCCGGTGTTGAGAACGACGCCGGACGCCCACGACGCGCCGCGGTCAGTCTCGATCATCACCACCGATCGGGAACTGTCTTGAAGCGGTGAACTTTTTTGTTTGCTCGTTACTGTGTTACCGCCGCCGACGCCTCCTCTGTTTTTGGTCCCATCACCGCCGCCGTTCACCAGGTCCCCGAGCGCGCCGCGTATCGACGCCATCGTCAGCACCAACGGCGCAGCCTCCGCCGTCCTCCAACGCGACGACTGCGTAGATCCAACGCGAGATCCGCGGAGTTGTCCGCCCGCGCCAGAAACCGTCCCCGACTCGTACCGCACCAGCGGCGGCGTGAGCACCCCGATGACGCCGCCGCCCCACGCGTCCAGCACCGGCGCACCCTCCATCCCCGGCATCACGCGCACGTCCGCCAGTAACACGGGCGGGGAGCCGTGGTTGTTAGACCCTTTCGTTCCCCACGCGGCGGCGACGTGCCCTCCGACGACGGAACATGAAAAATGCGACGGCGCCAGCGCCGCGAACGGTGACGCGCACGCCACGAATGCATCCCCCGCGTTCGGTACGGGCGCCTCCATCCACCATCCCTCGCTTCCGTTGTCCCCACCAGATCCTCCCACGGGTGCGTCCAAGAGGACGAGGCCGGTCACCGCCGCGCCGAGGTTCTTCCGCGATGAGTGCGGGAAAACTCCACCCGACGACCACCCGGATGAGTGGATGGCACCGAGTCCGTCTGTGCTCGCCAGGGCGTCCACGGCGTCGGACGCGTCGCGCGGGACGGTTGCCGCGAGGACCCTAGCGCGGATCCACCCGCCGGGGCTTTCGCGACCCAGGCGCACGTGCACTTCCGCGCCCGGAACGAGCGGTGATGATGATGATGGCGACCCACTGGTGGCGCTGTCGTCGAGGAACGGGAGGAACAGCGCGAGTGGCGCGATGAACCGCGTTCGCTCGTCCGTCGTCGTCCGTGGATCATCCCCCGGTGGTCTCGATGCGGGCCTCGGGAGCTTCAGCGCGGTGGCCGATATCGCCACGACGGGCGCCCC
>Ga0302114_10000118_pt1 | contig 58002 bp, 38 predicted proteins | sample AG5_Surface_MG_FD_203107 | JGI IMG/M metagenome (GOLD analysis project Ga0302114, IMG submission 203107) | Marine microbial communities from Western Arctic Ocean, Canada - AG5_Surface | ecosystem: Environmental > Aquatic > Marine > Oceanic | place: Canada: Western Arctic Ocean | collected... | reverse complement strand
TCCAACGTTTTTTTTAACTCGTTTAACTCGTAAATCTTGGTTTACCTCTTGACACTGAATCCAAGGGTATTAACACAAAACAGCCACGCTTTACCTACGAGTATTCAAGGTATGTTTTAATTGTCTAATTCAGATGGAACCGATCAATTCCGTACGTTACCAGTCAGAAATCAGCACGTCGTTGGTGACACGTTAACCGCATCACACTATCCGAGATTTCGACCGTTCCCAAACGAAACGTGTGATCGATCCGTGCGCGTCTACAGTCACGGTTTTCTTTTCGTATTAGCCGTTAACCGCATCGGCTGCGCCGGACGCGCCCCGGTTTCGTCCCAAGCGCCGCGCCGCGTGGCTATGCCGACCACCTGGGAACGGACGCACCACGCAAACCCCGACGCACGCCAACACCCACACCACACACCCACTCTCCGGTCTCTGGAGCCTTAAATTATTACGAAGGTATTTATATATAACGAACGAAGCAGAAGGTAGGTACATAGATACCTTCGAAGGTAGCTTCGAAGACATCTAAACCTCCCTTGATTTATTTGCTTACTTTTTCGTTTCGCCGGCGCACTTCCTATGAGTATTCAATGTGGGACGTGTCGTACACAAGCAATCAGTTACAACCCCACAAACAGCATTTGCTGTCAGGATCACAAACAGCAAACAGTCACCCATACGTCCTACGCCAATTGTGGGACTCACCCGGCCTGGCAATGATTCATTCTACCACGCGCGCGAGCGACGGCGCGCCGCAGGAGAATCGCGGCAACATGCTTGAACATGCTTCAACAGATGACACCGAAGGTCATTCATGGCCCATGTCAAGCTGCATTTCGCTAAAAGGGCAAGCGCTTCCGGCACACACCTTTTCCCCGACCTCTCAATCGTCACAATTCAATTGTCACAATTCAATTGGAGGCCGTCCGTGCGGCGTACGCATTTCTTCGTGACCATCATGCGCTTCACACTTATCGGTGCAGACCCCGGCGACTAAGATTCAGCATCAAGCTGAGACAGTGGGCGCAGAAGTGCATCTCCGTCATGCCGGTTCGCCAACGTATCGACAAGCACAGGAGTCCCGTCCAGCTCTCACACCCGCATGAAACGTTTGAGATGCTCATGTGAGACTCAGTCAGAAAATCTCTGTATGAGAACATACTTGGCCTGTCTACTTAACCATACGTTTTAATATGACCAAATACCCATACGTAAAGATTCGAGATGATCGGAGGCTCAAATACTATACCATACCGTATGCTATACGAATACTTGACCCTATACTATATATACTATGAAGCAAAGGTACCACATATATATTTTAATAAAAACAGCCCCTTCTTTCGCGTCTATCTTTACGGGTGAATAATTAAAGAACTACTGTAGCCACCTATTTGTTTCCGTGGGTTACGCCAGGTGACGGAGAGGCTATTAAATGCTCAAGAACAACATGGGGCTCTACTGACGGGCCCTTTGCTTGAATCCAGCTCGTACAAGTGTTTTGGTCGCGTTTGTTCGATTGACTCCGAGGCTTGAACTTGACCCGGAAAGTGCTTGTTTTCGCAAAGATAAAGCGAAAGCAATCAACGTTTCGTCCTCATCAACAATTGTCTGATTCCAATGCCGGACTACGGCAGGCATCAGCTCTTCTTTTGTGCCGCCGTTCTGCACTTCTCCAAGTTTGTATAAACGCCGATACTTCCGAAGCGATGGAGGCTGGGGAAAAGAAAAGTTTGTGTGTTAAAAAAAAAGTTAATGAAGCTGACTGCTTACTTCGAGTTTCGATAGATCGGCACGGCTCTCGTTCATATTTGTGTCTTCAGAATTGGCCTAGGGCGGAAAAGAAAATCGCTCAGTGTCGACGCGCATGCTTACTACAGTGAAAAATGCCGGGATGCGAATGCTGAACGAAAGCGGCGCTTGCGTAGCTTGAGACCAGTATGATCCTCACATTTTCACCTATGTCATCGTCGCTTGAAATCCCGCCAAGTTCTCTCTCAGTGCATTTATCTGTAGTGGTCTTAGCTTCCTTAAACAACGGCTTTTCTGTCCAGGCACGGCAGCTACGACGGCGAGCCTCCGTGTCCATATGCTAGTATCGTGTGGCGGGCGGCTGTTGCAGATTTATAATCCTAAGATTACTTCCAGCAGCACATATATGAGTGATAATATGTTTTCAGATGTTCACCCGTGAAAGTACATATTATTTAATATGATCTTAAATAACTTTATTTATATATTACGTACTTGTACGAAGGTATTCTGAATTTCATCAGGGTGTGACACTTTTTGATACGATGCATAACGATTTTATATAATAACGTAATAAAGACTTCATCATTACGATCCACACAATCACTCCAGTGGGCAAACAGTATAAAGATTCCGCTTATGTTCACGTAAGCGACTTATCCTTAACTATAATCAAATTAAGTTACGTTGTTAAAAATGTCACACCCTTATGAAATTCAGAATATCATAATATACGAAGACATAAGATTATTGATATATTAAATATATATATTATTATGTAATAATAAGCGATAATTATATAATTATTACAGTATTTAATATTATTATATATTATTAGTAGTTGTGAATCTATCATTATTGTACGCGTAACTCTTATTTAATATCACAACGTTTGGACGGATATCCGGGCCTTGTGTTTCCTATGACTCGGGCGCACTCGGCCGCCGCTAGCATCTGGGGAACGTTCGATCAGAATTTGCCTTCCCTAGTTGAAGAGTTGTTTACTTGAAGGAACTATCTCGCCAACGATGCCAGCGCTAGTCCTTTTTGGACGCTCTTGGCTTGTCGCTTCAGATGATCTGCCCATCCCGATGCTATGTTTAATGGCCGTGCACACAGTATGGTACAGTTATTTCATAATTTGACATGGTTTGAAACGCTGGCCGACTTCTTCTCATTTGCGCAGGTGCACTGTGGTGCTGCTTGTGTACGAAAGTGAGTAAAAACTTGTTTTCCGAGTGCTCCAAAAGCCCTCTTGACTCGTGTAACAACAGGGGCACACCAGGGACTTGAAAGTCGCTGTGATGCCGGGAAAACGGCGTTGGCGTGGCTATTTGGAACGTTCTTCTGCTTTCTTTTGAGCATTTGTCTTGAAGGGCTCATTCTTCGGCAGTCCCTTAAGGGTTGTATTCTTCAGCCAGGAGCGAGGCAACATGTCAATGGCCTTCTGTACCTACACTTTGTAGTTACGGTAGGAGATATTGCGTTCACGATTTTCGGTACTTTTCTTGATAATCATGTTGGAAACTCATGTTATGTTCGTAACCATGTGCATACAGCCATCGTTGTCGTGATAGTTGGAAACTATTTCATCATTGCTTGCAACTTTTTGGGCATAGCTTTGATATTTAGTGTGTATCCAGACCTTTCGTCTGAAGAGAAATGGAATAGATTATTCACCTTTCTAGGATGTTTCCTATGCCTGCCAAAAACGAATGGACGTGAGCGTGATAGTCAGGGCTCACTTTCGCACATCGCAAACTGCTTTGGTGAAGTATTTCAAGGCGCAGATCTTGTCCCTAGCGACATAGCAGCAGGTCTCGCGTTGCTTGCTCTCCAGCACCGTGCTATGCTAGAGAACGCCGTGTTGGGTAGGAGGGCGCCGCACAGTGCGTTACCAAATGATACTATTTCTGATGGCTCCTCAAAACCTTGGGCAAGCGAAACTTTTCGATCGTCCTTCTTGAATGATGCAGAACGTTCAACACGTTCAGAAATTCCGAGGCAAGTCTTCACAGATATTGACAGATGTGAAGATATCTTTGTCATGGAGGAGTCTTTGAGCGACGTGCTTGGTGAAGCCGCGCACTACGCACGCTGGGCACTGGCTGCATACGGGTGGTTGCTGTACACCTGGGCAAATCCCAGAGGTGGTCTTGCTTTGGTTTGCTCAGTGCAGGGCGCTAAAAGCTGTTGCTGCTACACTGCATCGGATGTTTCGATCGGTAGAAATGAATGTAGAAGTAATGACGGAATACATATGACTGATAATCTTGATCGTTCGGCCCTAAAGGTTTGTGCCGGAATTCGAGATGACGACTTGCTTTATGTCTCTTCGACTAATGGGTATGACACAATTGTTTGATAGAGCCACATCTCACTTGATATATCACCTGATGGATGAAAATAAATGTTGCACCTTACGAAATGGGTTGGGGAGCAGCCCTACTTTATTGCAAGAGATTCAGCGCGACGTGCTATCGTTGTCTCAATCAGGGGCACAATGTCTATACAGGATTGCATAACCGATTGCATGTACAAGCCCGTTTTGTTAAATGCAGATACAATCGGGATGCCTCAATACACTGGATGTCAACTGCACTGCCATGCCGGTGTGGTCACAGCGACGAACTTCATCCTGTCTGACTTGGAAAAACATGGCATTCTTCATCGCATTTTACTAGGGGACGCGTGCTCACATGGGTCCAAAGGAAAGCAAAAAGATTGGGACACGGATGTTATATTTCGCCCTGAAATTTTAGGTGGACATGAACGATGGCCACTGGTGTTGTGTGGCCACTCTCTTGGAGCAGGAGTTGCGACTGTACTCTCGCTGCATTTACGCCAGGTATTTTCTTCTGTTCGGGTCTGGGCTATTGAACCTCCAGGCGGGCTTATGTCCGCTGAACTTGCTGCTGCTTGTCGAGAATGGACAATCAGCACCATTCACGGATCAGATTTGATCACCAGACTGTCAGGGCCTTGCTTGCTAAAACTGAGACGTGACCTTGTTGACTCACTGGTCAGGTGCAAAGTGAACAAGTTCACACTCTTGTCGCGTCTGTCCTGTAGTCCCGATCTCGTTGAAATTGATGATTTTCTTTTGAAGCCAGGAGATGGAGAACATGAAGCCGAGGCTCTTCGACAGGAATTCGAGCGATTTCATATGCAACAAATTAAAGAACGTCCGCTCATGGTTGCACCTCTTTATCCACCCGGGCGCCTGCTGCACCTGCGTCGTATTTCGAATGACAATTGGAGCCGGCCTGCCCTTGGATACGAATACGAGGCTCGCTGGGTATCTGCGAATGATTTAATGGCTCAGGGCTTAGTTGTTAGCAGGAACTTCTTTACTGACCACTTCCCGGACAAGGTGGTCGCAGTCTTGTCTGAGCTCTCCACTACGATACATCACAACGCCCCCAGTCTTCTTCCATAGCTCTTCCAACTTGAGCTTCACCCATGGATATGTTTCTTGAGCACCAAGGGCTGGATATATTCACAATTTTATAAAACAGAAATTGGGCATGAACTCAAAAGACGCAACAGTGATCAACTCAGTGAAATTTCGAACCGGTCAAATAGAACCTTTCTGCCTCACCTCACTTGTGAACTGGCAAACAGAAATATGATTCAGTCTGAGAAAGATTCGCGCGTGGCGAGCACGATGCCATTGTCACGCTGGCAGCAAAGAACGACTTGTATTTCTGCGAAACCGCCTGGTCAAGCGAACAACTACAAATAACGAGATGTGTATTTTATTCCTCAAACAAATAAATTAGAATTGCAGTCTAAGATAGTCTAAGCAGTAAACTTTTATTCGCGGTTCGCGCAGAACGAGCACCACCCATTTAAGGTCCTCGGGGTAGCAAGTCAAATATCGGTGGACATGCTCTTCCCCGTTGCTTTAAATTGAAGAGTCAGTCCAAAGCTTTTAACTATTCTCGCCTCCAAGCCCCACGACTTTAATTCGATGCTCAAATTCCCAAGGTTTCCAAGAGGCCATTTGCGAGACGAGGCGGAGCTCATCCTTAGCCTGCGCAAGTAGCTCTTCCATCTGTCCGCTTCCGATAGTTGCTTCGATATCGCGCACGCCTGCTGTTTTCTCGATGATATCGAGCCGGCGCTCATATGTAGCCTCCACAATCTTCCGATACCCTGTTCCTTCGGGAATTTGCATCTTCACTTGGGCAAGCACCTTCCTCACAGCAGTTGCCAGGGCTTCCCTTGCGTTTGGTAGGGCCTCAATTCCCACTATACCGGTCGTGTACTTGTTTGGTATCATCGCGGTAGATGAGTAACGAATGCTCATAGAAGGTATCGGCCTCCGGGGGCTTGATCGTGCGGTCGCAGCGGGCGAAGGAGTGGTTCGCTTGCTCGTCAGCCCATGATTATTCTAACACTTATGTAATAATAATAAGACTCTTTATTTATTACCTTCGTACATATCTACAAGTAATTAAACACCTAATAATAATATAATAATAACCTTATTATTACTTCAAGGTAGATCACAGTGATGATTAGGGCTGATAACGATGTTAATATGTCTTGAATTTCACTTTCGTTCGTTAGCTCCAAAGTTAACGGTAGGTGGTAACTTATCAGATCATAAGTTATAATCGTTAGGGTGATCGCACCTGGTTGAAATCCAGAATATATTCTGGATTATTTCAACCACCCGCGAACGATTAAGTACTATAGAAATGCCCGAAATATATATATATTAATGTGATTATTACATATTATTACGTTATGATATCATATGTGTAACAGATGGTAACAGTCAACATTATTTGGACAAGGTTTAATAAGAAAATCCTTTATACTTAAAGTGTGTGCGCGGGTGGTAGAAATCGAGATTACCATCGAAGTAAGGTATTTAATAATAAAATGTAATAATAAAAATCTTCAGGGACCGAGCAAACAGTATAAAACGTGATTGCGTGGGTCCGTTCCCAGGTGTATCGGCATAGCCACATGGTATGTACATACGGACTCATTAATTAAAACATGATGTATATGAGACTGATGAGGGTACGTTACTACATACGTACGTTTATTTATCGGTTGCTTGGTCGGATGAGATGATATGATATTGACATATATTGACATGTTTAATTATATATCAAATGTGAATTAAATGAGTTATATTAAATATAAATGCCCTCACGTATGAGTAAACATCGTCGGACAAAACATCTACACGTGACTCAAGAAAATTGGTTTATTTCGTCGAATGAAGGGACCAACTGTACGTAGCGCTGAACCAACGATTCTGAGTTATTAACGATGTCAAAATTTGTGACAATGTATGGGGAAAATAAACCTTCGACCTTGATTAACGATACCAGGTGAGGTGGAAATTTTTTTCGTGAAAATCCCGTAAGATCGGCTATGCCGAACGAACGAATGAAGGTAATATTAAATATTATAATATTATTATTAAAACATGCATGGGGTTGATTGATGTTGATTGTGTATATGGCCTAACTATTGCCCCCGTAATCGAGCGAGGGTGAGGTATTTAATAAACAAGAATACAATATCGAATACATAAATAATAAGATCTAGATATATTATTAGAGCTCAAAATTCAAAAATCTTATTCGTATATATTGTTCAGTGCCAATTGAGCTGTCCTTGAGTTATTAAAACAATACCATTTTCATCGATTTTCCCAACATCAATCGTTGACTTTCGGTCGGCAGCGATATTACCATACGATCTCTGGTCGGTTGCATATACCGACACTTGCTACGCGCCAAACATTGAGGGTCGCGCGTGTTTTTTTTCCGATAGCGCCTATTCAGGCCTAAGCAGGACGGCGAGCGGACTGTGCATATATATATGGTTAGAGTAGGCATATATTATGAAACTCTAATGAAATAAATTTATAAAAATTTTTTCCTTGTTTTGTTCTGACAACGGACAAGACACCTTGCGCCTGGGCTCGCTCGTCAAGAAGATCGGCGGGCATTCTTGTTGTTGGACATACACTTCTTCCGCAAGACTTGAAAGCCGCGCGAAAATGTTATCAGGGTTTTCCCCTGCTGCACCGTTAGGCGACCGTGGTGCCCAGCCCCCCACTGTTCGACCACGCCTTTATCGGCGCACGATCTGCCACGGCACCCGACTGCATACACGCGCGGCCGCGTCTCAAGACGCGGATGTCGTGGTTGTCGGCTCTGGCGTTGGCGGCCTCACAGCGGCGGCGCTTCTGCAGTACTATGGCAAAAGGGTGATCGTGATTGAGTCCCATTATGCTCCAGGAGGCGCCGCACACGGCTTCCAACGCAAAACAAACGTGGGCGAGTTCAGTTTCGATACTGGGCCATCTTTCTTTGCGGGACTCACCACCCCAAACGCACTAAATCCCCTGGCAGCAGTGTTGGAGCTGCTAGACGAGTCTATCGAGACAATCAAGTACGATCCACTTGGTACGTTTCATATGGAGAGAGGCAAGCCAGGGTTACGCCGACATGCGGATCTTACTAAGCTTGTAGCCGAGGTTCGCCGATTCAGCCCAACCGGCGCTGACGAGCTCGATGCGGCGGTGCCGAAGATTCGACACTTGTATGACTCGCTCAGTGGCCTACCCACCTCAGCACTTCGTGCTGACTGGAAAATGGGCATCATGATTGTATCAAGGTACATGAAGGCATTAGCAAGGCTCGGTCCATACGCTTCCATCCTACCGAATCCAACCATACGGCTCCTTGATTTTCTTGGAGTAAAAGATCCGTGGATGCGTAAGCTTGCAGACCTGGAGTGCTACCTCCTTTCCGGAATGGATGCATCAGGGACAGTTGCGGCGGAGTTTGGCGCTGTTTTCGGCGCAAGTGATGATCTTGGAAATTCTGAGTTTCCGAGAGGTGGTGCCAGAGAAATCACCAATGCACTTGTCCGCGGTTTGGAGAAGTTTGGGGGTGAGCTGAGACTAAATACTCATGTCGAGCAGGTAATTGTTGAGGACGGGTGCGCTGTCGGCGTGCGGATGAAAAACGGTGACGAGCTACGCGCGCCTGTTGTGATCAGCAACGCCTCTGTGTGGGACACGTACAATCATCTAATCCCCGTAGGAACTGTTTCATCGAAGGAAAAAGAGGGCGCCATCGGCACTCCCCACTCTGAATCATTTATGCACCTTCACTTGGGTATAAAAGGTGATGGAATCAACCTGGACAAGCTAGGCGGGCACCATGTCGTCGTTAGAAATGAGGATGAATCTATATCCCAACCGGGTAACGTATGCATGATATCCATCGCATCAGCATGGGAGCCGAGTCTGGCACCCCCTGGTTACCACTGCATCCACGCTTACACCATGGAACCATTCGCAGGATGGGAGCGTGGACCAAGATACAAGGAAAAGAAAATAGAGAGATCTGAAAAGCTTTATGAGGCACTTGAGGTGATCATTCCGGACATTCGCAAACGTGTGGTACTTGAGCTTATTGCCTCCCCTTTATCACACCAGAAATGGTTGCGCCGCTATAAAGGGACTTATGGTGCAGCTATCCGCGCACCAGACATGTTTCCGGGCCCGCGGACAGGCGTAAAGGGCATGTATCGAGTCGGAGACTCGTGTGCGCCCGGAGTGGGCCTGCCTGCTGCAGCAAGCAGCGGTGTGATTGTGGCAAACACACTTGTTGGAATTTCAAAACACTTTGAGCTTATGGACAAGGTAGATACAATCGCGGAACGTGCGGGGAGGAGGATATAGAAGGCATCATCTTAAACGCATTGGAAAGAATGCCAAACCAGGCTATGTGGTGGATATTATCGTCGCCGTGCGCGCATATCGTAAGGTGCATTGTATCGAACAAGGAAATGTGCTCAGTTGGCAAGTGCAGTCCGTCGGAAGTTTAGACATTTCAAAGTTTCACACTCACTGGCGAGACGGGCAGATGTTGCTCGGTTGGTACCGGCTCATCTCGCCAACACCGGTCGCGCACGTGACGGGAAACACAAATCAGAACACGCGCTGTATCGGTGAATCCAACTGAATCACACGACTTGAAAACCTGGCCTCACAGCATTGCGCACAGTTCCCTGATTTCTTTCCCATTCCCTTGCGTCAAAACCCTGAGCCGCATAGACAGCTGATGCCGGTCTACGCTGGGATGCACTGCGCCCAGTCCTGATTTGGCGCGCTCATAGTGTTGCACCATACCAAGGATTTCCTTTGTGCTCAACCGCCGGCACTGCTCTCGCTCCAGTACTTGACTTCCATCCGCACCACATTCATGCCCTAGTGACTCACTCAATCGATAACTCAGCTGCACAGCTGTGCTTGTGGCTCCGAGATACACTGCGCCGCTTCTTACAATGTCGCTGGCGTCTCTAAGGGCGGCACATAGCCTAGTCTCACCCGCCTTGATGTTCCCCCGTTTACGAGGTCCAAGCACCTCGTGCATATCTGTTGGACCGAATAGCGCGTTGTACTCGTCAACCACAAACAGTACCTTGCCACCAGACTTCGCGCGACTCTTTGCGTTCTCTATGACGCGAAGTGCCGCATTCACGGCGATTTTTGGCTCCCTATCTATCGAATCGAGGCCTTCCCTTACCGCGTCCACATCTGCACCGTCACGCTCATTCGCTACTGCCAGAGCTGCTTCGGTCCACTTCAGAAAAATACGTGCATGTTCTGGGGTGTCCCACATCCCGGTGCTCTCATTTCTTTGATAGCTCGACTCAATCGTCAGTTTTTGCGCGCTCGGGACGTAGAGAACATGCCACCCTGCCTTTCTCGCCGTTGCAACAAGGCGTACGCATGCCACTGTCTTGCCAGCACCCTGCTCCCCGTCAAGGAGTATCGAACTTCTTCGCTGGATCTTATCCCACAGCTTTGCGTCGGAGTCTCTAACCATCATTCGTCTGGTACCCGAGGCCGCAAATTCCTCGTCAAGGCTCTTAGGAATGCCCTCGGGCACCATTTCTGATTCTGCTATCTCATCGAGGGTCCAAAATCTGCATGGACCATCAAGTTCAAGCGCAGTGTTATCGTCGGCGGTTGAAGCTGAAAGATGGAACGGCGAGCCAATGTTAATATCGTGCTGAGTGTCGGACATAAGGTCGGCCATCTTGATGCGGCTGTACCAGTCGCCCCCATCGCTCAAACGACTACCCGGACTTTCACCGATTGACGCATCATCGTCGCCTTTGGGTTTGGTCGTCGGTGGTCGCTTCGGCAGCCATTCCGTGGATCTATCATGGTTGTCAACCTCTGCTTCTTGATCCGAAGTATCTGTTACATCATCGTTGCTACCACCACGGGGCGAGGCGAACAAATCGTCCGGGTTGTCTCGGGTTACGCTCAATACGGTCGCCGAAGTGCTGAACGCAGTTCTCGCTTTTGCCACGCACGGCACTCTGCTGATGGAAGAGTACAAGGCGGCTGGGTTGGAACCGACACAGTAATTCGTTAGTTTTGCAGTGACTCCTGTGAAGACACGTGTAGGGTGACACAAATTCGTATGCAAGGTGGCGCGGAGCGCTCGGCCGACTTGCGTTCGGCTGGTCATGTCGTCCTGTTCTGATCTCGCCCTTGTGATCGGGTTTACTCTTATTTATTTAATGAGACCTTCGTTCGAAATAGTTCTTCCCCGATAGATCCGAGCCATAACATTTTTTTTTAAAGTTCACATTCGGCATATCCGAAAGATCTTACACATACGTACGGGTTTCCTTAATTATTTGGAAAAATTGTGACAAGCTATCTGTACTTTTCACCTGGTTTCGTTATGGACCATACATGCAATCAAGCTCTATTCGCTCCTTCTTATTATTAACATCATTTTTATTATTCACGTTAGCGCCATATTCCACCCGACTTTTTCCGACCGTCACTATTATACGTCTTCTGATTGGCCCGGCATCATCTATTCGTCTTCTGATTGGTCGTCAGCTCGATCATTTTCAAAAGTCGTAGACAAAATCACCGTACGATCGCCGTTTGTCACTTTATTTCTGACTACAACGCTGTGCGACGGCTTCCCGTTTTTTGGACTACGACTGTTCCGCAGCATGTCCTTATCGTTGCACTTGGCGTGCACATAGGCGTCGTCCTCACACGCACACCACTTCTGAACGAAACACGACGCTGACGCGTCTTCCTAGGAGGCGGTGGTCGACGTCGAAGTTGACCGTGCATCGATTAAAAATCAGCTTCAAATCTAAATATGTGCACTTCTTCATCGAAGCGCATCGATCAAATCGTCTAAAAACTTAGTCCCGAACCAGCCGACCGCGTCGTCGTTTCTCAGTCATAAATCGTGGGTCATTCAATTCAAAAGGGAGGCACTTACGCAATTTTAAATTTCACCTTCGAAGGTAAAATACAAGTATGAAGATATTCTTCGTTCGAAGATATCACGCACTTCTTCGTAAAATTGTTCAAGAGTTATTACAAGTAAGTAAGAGTTACATACGAAACGTCCTTCGAAGCAAGGAATAAATTATAATACATACATATGTTTCGAATTAATAATTAATAATATAATAAGATATAATAATAAGATATTAAGGTGTTTCGATGTGTTTATTTCGTATAATATTGTAGATCTATTATATATCGATAAAATAGACCTATTCGATAAAATAGACCTAAAGGTATTCGATAAAATAGACCTATTCGATAAAATATGACTAAAAGCCCACACAGGTTTGGTCACGCAAATTCGCGAAAGAACGAAAGGCTACCGTCGCAGGACGTTGTACCGCATTGTTCTGAGCTCGATATCGCATTTACTCATTTCTTTTGGAGCGAAACATGATTTCTGCCATCGCATGGATTCCTCTAGGTGTAGCGGCCGAAGTCCCTAAATATGCACTTCCTGAACCTGGGATCGCAGCAGAGGAGGGTTTTGGACACAACCGCCTTGTCTTGGAAGACAACGAGTCAGAGGAGTGGGAGGAAGTAAGCTCAGAAAACACGACGGAAGATGAAATGGCTGATAGCGCGCCGGTATCTTACGCATGGCCTTTAGATGTTTCTGCCCAACCGGACGTCTCGAAAGTTCCCATAGACGGCGATGGTCTTGACATGGCGATGGCAGAGCTTGACATGGAAAGATATGACGACAACGACAACGACGCAGACGTTAAAACCGCGAGGCTATTCGGAGGAGAAAGTTCCATGTTTCATGCACACAACGATGAGGATGCATACATGACTGTGAAAGATGACATGGACAGGGAGGTGGAGGACTTCCCAGATGACTTCACCCTGCGATCAACTGATCTCATCATTCTGGCGGCACGCACAGATGACGACGTCAGTCATCTTGAAATGTACGTATATGAGGAGCCTGTATTGAGTGGAACCGATGAAGGCAACTTGTATTGTCACCACGATTTAGTGCTACCAGCGTTTCCACTGTGCATCACATGGATGAACTGCCCTTTATCTGGCCAGGAGGAGTCTCATTCCAACAGTGTTGCCGTGGGCACCATGTATCCAGGGATAGAAATCTGGGATCTAAACGTAATCGATGCGCTGGAGCCGAAAGCGACACTTGGCGGTTATCAGCATGAGTTGATGCAGGACGATGCAAAGCAGAAAAAAAAAATAAAAAAAAATCCCAAACATTTAAGGAAGAATCTAACAGCGACAAGAAAAAGCGGAAAGAAGAGCCCAATTCCCGTCCTCCGTAGAGACAGCCACGCTGATGCCGTACTTGGACTGTCCTGGAATGCCCAACATCGGAACGTGCTAGCATCGGCTTCAGCGGATCGCACAGTGAGAATCTGGGACCTCTCCACTGAGTCAACACAGCAAACTTTGTCACATCACTCGGGCAAGGTGCAAGCTGTTGAGTGGAACCGATTCCAGCCAAGTGTCTTACTCACTGGTGGATTCGATGGACTCGTCACCTTGGTCGATGTCCGAGATTCCAGGAAAGCCGCGATGGTGTGGAATATCGGCGCAGATGTAGAGTGCGCTTTGTGGAAATACAGTGAGCCTACACAACTTATTGCATCAAGTGAGAATGGCGAGGTGATTTCATTTGACTCTCGAAAAGGCAAAAATTCTGAACCTGTTTTTAGTTTTCCCGCACATGAAAAAGCAACAACATGTCTCAGCCTCTCTTCGGGCGTTCCAGACCTTCTCGTGACGTCTTCAATGGATAAAACTTTAAAACTGTGGGACATTGCAGCTGATGAACCGTCGTTGGTGGCACAAAATAACCCTGGAATCGGATCTATATTTACTGCTGCTTTTTCATCGTCTGTACCTTACCTGGTTGGATGTGCTGGTTCAAACGGGCAAGTTGCTATTTGGGATGTTCTCGGTGAGAACATCATAGCAGAAGGGCCTCACGGGCAGATACTGGAAAAATACAATCGAGCAGCTGCACTCAAATCCAAACCAGCAGAATGACTGGAATCAGTTTTTGGTGTTTATTCTGCGGGAACATAATGGACATCAGTCCTGTCATCAAAAACTATGTCATTTAAGATCTTAATAACCAATCCTTACATGCAGGGGCTACGCCGATACACCTGGCTGGGAACAACACGCAATCACGTTAAACACTACTACCGTTGGTTTCCTATCTAGAAGATTTTTATTAATAATAATTTTAAATATGATTAATCTTAATAATAAAATAAAAGTCTTTAATATTCATTCAGATAGAGCGAGAGCCAGCGAGCGAGGTTGATATTGCTTGTACGAGGTACCTAAAAGTAATAATAAGGTTTCGTTCGAAATTAGTGCAACCCTTTTTTGCTTACGAACGTTTTGCCCGAAGTGCCTTCCCCGAGTACAGGCGAGCACTGCCGATAAGAACGGCAACACGCTTCCTGTTGCTCATTGCCATATCTTATTGCGTCTTTCGCTTCACATATTTGGAAAATGTCACTGGGGATCGCACCCCATCAAGTCGGCGCCTTCAGTCTTGCGAAGAATCTGTCAGACTTGATGCCCTCTGGAGAGGACCTACTGTTCGAGGAAGAGCTACTCCGTGCACCGAACAATGTTCAACTTTGGTCACGGTATCTGAACGCGAGAAATGAACCAGGTTGTCCTCGACGTCCGCTCATATTCGAGAGGGCCATCCGCGTTCTCCCCGGAAGCTACAAGGTATTTCTTTTCTTCTTTTCCTCGCAGAAATTAATTTGGTATCGCTAACAAATGTTCGCGCAGTTATGGTACGCCTATCTGAAAGAACGTTGTGAAGCTACGCGCGATCTCTGTATAACAAGTCGGGCGTACGAATCCTTGATCATCACTTTTGAGAGGGCTCTTGTCACCATGCACAAGATGCCGAAAGTCTGGGAACTCTACATGGGTATCTTGATTAAGCAACGGACTATCACCAAAGTAAGACATGCATTCGACAGAGCTCTTGCGGCCCTTCCGTTGACTCAACACGATCGCATATGGAAGATGTATCTAGTAAGTTTGACAAATGAGCGTGACAACGAACGAGTTTAAACTTTACTTTGTTTCACTCCATAGGCCTTTATCAGGAGGGACTTTATACCTATCGAAACAGCTCGCCAGATTTACAGGCGCTATCTGAAGTTCGAACCAGGACATGCGGAAGAGTACGTCGAATTTCTCAAGGCCAGGCATTTGTGGAATGAGGCTGCAACTTGGACTGCAAAAATTTTGAACGATGACACTTTCCAGTCGCTTGCAGGTAAGACAAGGCACGATTTCTGGGTAGAGTTGTGCGAAATTGTGACTAGGCACCCTACTGAAATTGAAGTAATAAATGTCGATGCTACACTCCGAGGAGGCATACAAAAAGTGGAGGAGGAGGCAGGGAGACTCTGGACATCCCTTGCTGACTACTATATCAGGCGAGGCCTGTTTGATAAAGCATGTGATGTGTATGAGGAGGGAATCACGTCAGTAAACACAGTGCACGACTTCTCTTTGGTTTTTGATGCTTATGCACAATTCGAGGAAAGTATACTAAATGCAAAGCTCGAAGTTATGCGTGATGAGGTCAAAGATGAGAAAGAAATTGGAGATGACGGTATCAACTTTCTAATCTGCGATACAGGCGATGATGTGGACTTACGACTCGCCCGTCTTGAGACACTTGTAGGGAGGAGGCCTGAACTTATATCATCAGTGATGCTGCGGCAGAACCCCCATAATGTTAATGAATGGCAGAAGCGTGTTTCCATTTTCGAGGGTGATCCTGAACGACAAATTCTAACTTTTACTGAGGCAGTTCGGTCTGTTGATCCGCTACAATCCGTTGGAAAATACAACATGCTATGGGTCGACTTTGCCAAATTTTATGAGGGTCACAATGATATCATAAATGCGAGAGTTGTGTTTGAAAAAGGTGTCCGGGCATATTATTGCAACGTTGATGATCTTGCCTCTGTGTGGTGTGAGTGGGCAGAGTTCGAGCTGCGCCAGAAGAACTTCTCGGGTGCACTTGCCTTACTTCGTCAGGCCACTAAGGAGCCGTCAAAATCCACCAGTGAGGTGGTGTCTGCGAAAGGCATGCCGCTACATGTGCATCAACATGTTTTCAAATCATTAAAGCTTTGGACATTCTACTGTGACCTGGAAGAGTCTGTAGGGTCTTTCTTATCTGCTCGTGCTTGCTATGACAGAATGATCAACCTCCGCATTGCAACTCCACAGACAATCCTGAACTTTGCGACATTTCTCCAACAAGGAGGATTCTATGAAGACAGCTTTCAAGCCTATGAGCGCGGGGTCAGTCTTTTCCAATTTCCCCATTCTCGAGATATTTGGAAGACATATCTCCACGAAGTCATCAAACATTTTGCCGGAAATAAAATTGAGCACACGCGCAACCTGTTTGAACAGTGCTGTGTCGCTGCACCAGCAAGTGATGCTAAATATTTTCACCTGGAGTATGCGCGCTTGGAAGAAGATTTCGGCGGTGCACGGCATGCTATGTCCATATATAAACGTGCCTGCAAGCTTGTACCTGATGAGGAGAAGTTAGAAGTTTACGGGATCTACGTCACAAGCGCCATGCATTTTTTCGGGATTGATTTGGTGAGGTCGATATACCAGACAGCGATTGAAGAAGTCCTTTCCAAAAGTCTTGTGATTGATTTAAGCATGCAGTACGCTCACTTAGAAAGAAAATTAGGGGAGATAGACCGCGCGCGCTCATTATATGTTCATGCCAGTAGGATTGTGAACCCGACAGAAAAATCTGGATTCTGGGATGAATGGAATACGTTTGAAATTCACCACGGGAACGAAGACACCTTTCGCGAAATGTTGCGAATCAAGCGAACAGTCAGTGCTAGTTTTAGCCAGATGCATTTCAATATGGTAACCACTGAAATTCCTTCAGTCGCCATCACGACCAAATTGGGAGACACAGAAGGAGATCGGATCCCGGGACTGGTCATGTCTGCGGTCCGATATACTGATGGTCAAGACGCGACAAATTCGGGACACCAAGATACCTCTTCGAAACGTGGATCTTTGGTTTCGTCCCATAATCCAGATGAAATTGATATTACTGTGGATTAATCAAGTTAGCAGCTGGCTTCAACTTTTTTCAGAGCAGAATACTATTCTTAATAAGGAATTAACATGGTCGATCGAAATAAAAGCTATTTTATGTGAGGACGACCGTGTAGTCGGCATCGGATGATGCTTTTGTTTTCTTCTTGTTCGTCTTGAGTTTACTATCCAATGGTTCGCGTATGTAATGCAAGCAACACACGCCTTAGCAAATTCTCGTAGTTCAGTCATTCAATATTTAAACCTGATGAAGTTCACAGTTTGTTTGATTGTTCTGACGAGCACTAACTGTGATATATGATATGTCGAGGATCCGCAGCCAGGGATATGTTAGTCCCTTGGACCAGGGGAATCATGACGCAGAGGTCAAATAGTTCAGAGTACGTATGTCAGCAATTTTGGTGCGAGAATTGAATTCAGATGCTGTCTTAGTTACTTTTTCTCAAGTGAAACAAGCAGAAAGCGCCCATGATATCCAGCGTCGGCCCCGTTCCTCAGGGGGTATGAGCGAATCATTTAAAGATACTCAGCTCGAAAAAGTAAAAAGCAACATCTGCCAAAAATCATCTTATATCACGTTTGAGTTGCTCAACCTAGCAGCAATATAATCCCCTCTGCAGCAGGTGTAAGTTTCCAGCTTACAGCAGTGAAGCGCACTTGGCCGAGTTGCCCCGTCGAATCTCGCGGTTTGGAAGAATCGCCTCTGAACCAATCTGAGTGAAGGCTTGATGCATTTTATCTGTTGCATGTATCTATCAGAAGTTTGTGCCTGTATCGCGTGTTGTGCATACTAATAACCTTTGCAGGTACCGTTTTTGTGGAGATCTGCAGCACCAAGATATCAAGATGGGTTTTTATTTTGAGTCACTCAGTGACGTATCGTCGCATCAGCATCAGGCAAGTTTTTCGGCAGCAAGTAGAAGTGCCTTTGGATCAACTGATTGAACACGATGATTTGATCTTTGATCCTCAGCCGGGCGTGATACGCAATAAAAAAAGTCGGATTTTGTTCTTCCAGCTTTTGCCAAACAAGTGCCGTAAAACTAGGATCAATTTTGGCTTGTTTCTGCAGAACACCTACCACTTCACGCTGATTCATGTAAAGTTGAAGGCACCGTTCGACCAGGTTCTGAACGAGCTGGATATCCAGGGAGCACAAGTTTTCGTGCAAACCGTTCGAAATTTCAGGTTGATCTGCGGATGTCCCCTTGACTTCAGCAAGGCCTTCGGCTTCGGCAGCGATGCCCTTCGGTCTTCCATGTTTGATGGTGCCGGATTCGGTCTCGATGTTGATTGATGTTGTTTTGCTCAAAACCAGACCTTTCGGCCTTGACATTTGAAGCTTGCCAACGTGTTTAGGACTGTACCTGTTGAAATGACAACATTTTTCAAAACTTTTCATTTTTAATACAGCGTCCTCCGTTGCGTCGCGTGACATGGTAAATTATCGATCACGAGTCGGTTCGACTATATGAGTGATAACAAGTGATAGACTACGAATGTGATAGCTGAAGGTGATGTCTCGATGGGAGAGTCGTAATTTGCATTACAATATGCTAGTTAGGGGACACTCTCGGAGAGAAAAACCCGATGACGCTCATGAGCGATGCAATCAAAGGGCGGCCTCAAAAAAAACCGCAGAGGGACATCCTCACATGCAGCCCAGCGCGATCGCCTTTCCGTGGGCACTACAGGCAAAAAACACATCGACCCAACGTGCTTGGCGCGTTGCGCGTGGCAGTATTTACGACCGACCGCAGTTACGAACAGGGAGTCAACTATCGATATGCAGAGCTGGGTCAAGCAAGGACAGTCAGTTTCTGGCCCACCCATACATGATCTAATAAGATGATTCCGAACTTCCCTCTCTAGAAAAAGAAGAAAAATTCCATGATAATATGTCAACAGCTTGCCATGCTTCACCAGTACCACTCGTGAACCCGATCCAAGCTGTGCTATGATTAGGCCTTAATATCGTTCCCATGGACAAAGGAACCGTCAGTACTGGAATGTCCATTTCATCTACAAAGATAGAGAGGATACCAAGATCATCGCTGACAAAATGCCCTAGCTTCTGAGTTGATCCCTTCAAGTTGCCTGACTCAAGTGCTGCAATAATATGATCGTAGCTAGCAGTTGGCTCAAAGGATATCCGCACAATATGTACGTCTCCGTCAGTAATGTTTGGAACATTCAAACTGAAACCCAATTGCGTGTCGTGGTGAGCATCATTCGGATTTGCTCCATTCGTGTGTACAGCGATATGATGTCCAAAAGGCTCACAATTTTCAGGGTTATGCCATGTGTCAAACTCCACAGCAAGGCTATGTCGTAAGCCTTGATAGCCTATACCAGGTCCATGATCTCCGACGTCTGCGGCGGATGGACTTTCGGCTTTGTCGTCGCGAATGACGAAAGCAAAACCATCACCACCGATTAAAGAGCATTTCCGATGCATGTGTGTGTGGACAGCTTCTGAGAATGACCGGGATACTTTATAGACATCTTCGCAACGCTCTGTAGGCTCAGATAAGATAAAACCAAAAGAGCATTCCCAGTGTGCCTTCACGTTTTCCCTTTTATCACCCCACAGTGCTCCCGCAGTGTGGCTTTTAGCCTGTGATAATCGAGCTGCAGAATAGCAAGTCCGATTTCTAGTTAAATCACGATTATTAGCATTAGATTTGTCACTGACGGGGCTAAAAGTCATCAATGAATGTGTCCCGCCAGCATCCAATCGCACAGGTCCTCTCATCGCATCTGACCCGAAACCGTTTCCTGATCGAGATAGAACCAAAGATGGTTCAGCTTGACTGACTTGTTGCGCCGAGTTGCGACCACCATAATCCTGAACCCACCAGCCACCGGAAACACGCCAGCTTCCACCTTGCCATGATCGTTTTTGGTGTATTGTAAAACGTTCGGTGTCATTCGCGTATTTGTTGTGTGTAATGGGCCAGCCTTCACCAGTCTGCCCCTCCCAGGGAAACCATACCTTCGGGCAGGTCGGGACTATTGGCTGACTATCATATTGCCATTCTCTGGAGCAAGTGCATTTCTGGTCTATCCAGTCTCCCGATACATCATAGATATATTCATCAAGTGGATTCCAAGCTCGGTCCAACAAACCATCTGTGTCCGTAATATTCTCAGAAGTAATCAAACCTAGCGAGTTCCCCGGGAGCTTCTTTCCATGTAGCCTGTGCATGTTGCCTCTCCACGTCGAGCCTGTGCAATATGGGTAGATTATGCGTTCCATGCCTGGCATAAGCGCAATCGGCATGAAAACTCCTCCATTCCACAGCTCACTGACATGCCCTTCCACGATCACCGCGTTATCTACCCCTGGCTCACCTGGGCTGTCGACGATTCTGCTCGCGGATCTCTCTTTCCAACCTTGCACTCGGGCCTGATACTGACTGGTGTAGCCGTAGTGAATAGTCTGTTTCTGCGTGTAGCTTGTCAATTGAGAAACCAGGGTCGTGGGCAGCAATGGAACGTTCACTTTATCACCCGTAGTGCTATCGATGACTGAAATGGAACCCGATTCAAGCTCATGTATACTGTAAGGGCCTTCTTCTTTGCCATATACCTTAACTACCCATTCCCGCCTCTCCTGCAATCCAGGAGGAGGTGGGGGCTCCAGGAACATGCGACATTCACCTTTTGCATGGTCTGTAAATCTCGGTACTCCAGGATGATTGACACGCTCGTACCACGTAATGGCCTTATGCCCTTTGCCGTCCGTGCCATTTGAAAAAGCACTCCAGTTTATCCACTTGTCAGGGCCTTGAGTACGAACAAACTCACAGGTCTTATCCATCCCTGTCCAGCCGTTCCCGGGAGAGATACAATCATATGGCAATCCCGTTTCCAAAGCTGTACACGTGGAACAGTCACCCCCACACACACCACATCCATCAACAACTAAACCCGAACCGTGTACTCCATCACAGCCAATGCACGTAGATCCGTTATACCCTAAACCTTGACATTCCCCACATTCATCAAACAATCTGCGGCCAAGAGGGGTAAAGTATGCAACGTAATTCATAGAATAGGGGTCAAATGGTACACTGGCCGTCTTGTCGACGAGTACATCGTTGTAACAGTCATGGTCGTAGGCTCCCGAGCCACTGCAAATGCAGCAGTGATCGTAAAGCTCTCCCGAAAAAGCAATTCCATCGCATCCACTGCAAGACGCGTTCACCAAGTGTGCGTTGCTGGAATTCTTTTGGTCCAGGCATTCAAAACAACCATCAAACGTTTTGCCACTATTTGGCACACCGTCGCAGCCACAACAACCGCCCTCGCCAGCATCACAGGCCTCTAGGAATTCTGCAGGCTCACTACAACCACTTCCAACGTCACCAACCTCACCTATGAAGCTCAAAAAGCGAAAGTCGGAGGATCCTGCACATCCGTCAATCAACTTACCACTATTCGGGATCCCGTCGCATCCGATACATGTTCGGTTATCTCCAAAGCAAACTCCACACTCATCAATTTGTAAGTTGCTTCCTCCGCAAATTATGCAATCATCCAGAAAAAGCCCATCAATTGGTATCGGCTCACCAAGACGGTTTGTGTCTGTGGGAACACAACCTGCACAGCTGCTGTTGTCTCCATGACAGACACCACATATATCTCTTGGATTTGAAACGTTGCTCGCTACGTAGATATCGTTATAGCACGAGCTATTATCGTCTGCAATGAGTGGATCTCTCATTGCTCGCCAGCCTTGTGTGAAATGCTCTTTGGCTTCTGTGTGTGTTTGGTAAATTGCTTCAGCTCGAGCAAAAGGTGCCGTCCCTGTGCGGTTCGAAAGATCGAGTTGAAAGGATGCAACTAGCCCTGCCACGTCCCTCATCATTCTTTGACCCGTCGACCACATATGCTCAGCAAATGCATGGCTCGCTGGAGGGCCGTTGAAGATAGAACCAGATAGTGCTTTCCAATGTGGCTCACGATTTACGCACTCACAACAAAAGTTGATGAGATGTGGTCCAAATGGTGTTCCTGCACAGTCACAGCACCAGCTACGCTTCAGAAGATCTTCTGGCGCACAACCCATACCGGAACAAACCCCACACCTGTCGAGCTCATTGGCTGAGTTTGCTACACCATCGCAACCAATGCAGCCGCCTGTAAAGTAGTTTTGTCCCCCCTGGCGTGAGAAAAGCTGGTCTGTTGGATCTACACACCCCCCGCAGTCGTCAATAACACCACTGCCGTGCGATTGCCAATCGTTACCGTTGCTCGCATCTACCCTGCAACTACTGCAAGTAGCGTTGAATAGAAAAGATGAGCCGAACGGGTTTCCGCACCGACCGCACGCGTCCAGCACCAAACGCGAGTTAGGATTCCTGTCGCATCCTTGGCAGCCGGTGGCATCTCCGTCACACAAGCCGCAAATGTCGTACTTTTTATTATAATACGCGCCCGTGCCCGAGTAAATCACCGGAGACTCGGCAGTGAGCGCAGAGAGCTCGATGGCGGCGTTCGCCCGATGCGATATGCGCGATAGAAGGATCGAGAGAAACAAGCTGACAAACCTACGCATATAACTCGCTTGAAAGCTGCTATCTTGCAACTGTCAGAGACGTTTATGAAGGCTCCATGCGCGGTACACTGAATGTTTTGTTTGCGTCAATAGGCATGGTGTCTAAGTTGCGCAGGTAGAGCATTTCGTGGAAGCCAGCATTTCGAACGAAGTAATAACGAAACAGAACGAAGTATACCATACGTACGAGACCATACGTACGAGTATTGTATTTTCATATTTATTTAATAAGCTCTACAATTACGCAAGTATATCTGCTTATTATATTATTATTAATATATCTTATTATTATTATTAATATATCAATCAAGATTATTATGATATTTATAAGATCTTATTATATATTACCTTCGAAGGTACGAACGAATGAACGAACGAACAAAGTAATAAGTAGTAATAATAAGATAATTCATCAAGAGTTTATTTATTACCTTCGTACCTTCGAAAACTTACCTTCGAAGGTATTTACGTGTTGAATTCGAGGAAGAGTTTGTTCCCAGGTGTATCGGCATACCCCTGACTTATTAATTAAAACATGATGAGACTGATGAGGGTACGTACTACATACGTACGTTTATTTATCGGTTGCTTGGTCGGATGGTATGATGTGATATTGACATGTCTAATTATCATATGTGAATTAATTGAGTTATATTGACCTCACGTATGAGTAAACATCATCGGACAAATTTTCAACACGTGACTCAATAAAATTTGTTCAATGAAGGCTTCAAAAATAAGTAACGGTGAACCAACGATTCTGAGTTAACGATGTCGAAATTTATGACAATGTATGGAGCAAATAAACCATCGACCTTGATTAACGATACCAGGTGGGGTGGAATTATTTTTCGTGAAAATCCCGTAAGATCGCATATGCCGAATAATAATATACCTTCGAAGGTAATATAATAATGATAAAAATTATACCTTCGTTCGTTCGTTCGTTCGTTCACTGTAATATTACCTTCGAAGATAGATTATCAATCAAGCAAATGAAAAAGCTTATTTTCGCGTAATCCTTAATTACTACCGAGTGTCGCAGTGCCTGGAAAACGGAAAATGGGACCGCCCCATTAACGCATTGCCCAACGAGTCTCTGTGGCCGACATGACGCACGTTACGCGATCGTATTCTGATCAGCTTCGCTGAGGTTTTGACTCATAGTCACTTCTATTGCCGTAGAGAACTTCTTCCTTCTGAGTCGTTACTGTCGAAACTGCTTTTCTCGCAGATTCGGACGAATTACACGCTCACTATGTGCGACGCGTTCGTTGGGGAGCTTACAAAGATGTCTCCACCAAATCTAAATATGTTTCAGTTGAAAATGTCTCTCCGACTATCCCTGTTTGTTATTACCCCGGACTGTTTTCCAACTCTCAAACTTATCGACTTGTCAAGCTGGCTTGGAGTGTGTGCTCATCCTAGCTAGCTCCTTGCAAGTCCGATACCTATCTCATTGCACCGGCCTTAGAAAATTGGTACTAGCATGCCCAGCCTGCGGAGCGTTACCCTGGCTGGCTGCACAACTCACCAGTTAGATCTTGACATATCTCAGTGTCAACGGCTGCACGTGAACTCAAGCGCGGGCAATCTGAATTTAGATTTGAGGCCTTATACGCGTGATGTTGTAATTTGTGTCGACATCTATCGCCAAATAACGTGTGATCATCGCGTAATACTTTCTTTCGAGTAAAAGAAGCTAGAACACATTATGCAGTTCCATTTTTCAGGTTGGAGCCACTTCAAAATGCGAGGTGCGCGGCACATCTTTGAACAGCAACATATTTTGGCTTTTGGCGCCACTGTACACATGTACACGTCCTTGCCTTCGCATTGCCGAGTTCGAGCTATTGCGAAACATATACCACGTTTACTCATCTTCTTCGTCATCTTTCTTCGCTGGTTTTGGATTTTCTTCATCATCGTCAGGATCTGTTCCGGGTTCACCCGGGCTTTTCTTCCTTTCTTCCTCTTCCTCTTCTTCATCTGGCATTTCTGGGTCAGCGGGCATCGGATTCGGCATCGGTTGCTTGGGTTCTTTCAAATCAGGGAAGATATCAGGTCGACGGCTTGGAACGGCCCTTACGTACTCCTGTCATTTGCACGAAAACTAAGTTGAAAAGAAATCCACTCCTTGGGGACTTTGAAAAGATGCTTCACCTCCGGAAAGTCAAGCGCGGACCCTTCTTCTTCTGTATCAGGTTGCGGGCCTTGGACGATGGATAATGCGCCTAATGGCATGACATGGCGTGGACATGCGGTCTGCCGGATTTCCAACGCCACAAAGTAGCTAGAGCTGCAAGACGCGCCGCTTTCGCGACGCAGCTTGATGGCGGCGGGTTGGGTAACGAACATGTATCGGCTACCTGGCTTCAGGCAAATGTTGCGCGGCGCCCGGAAGGTCGTGGCTATAGTGCAATATACCGCCACGTAAGACATTACTCGATGATGTGTACCGAAATTCTTCTCGATTACTCTGCGACTGTCGTGAGCCCTTATCCTACTTATCCACAATACGACGCTTTCGCTTTATTATCATTTGCGTTAAAAAGTTTTGCGTTTAAAGTTTAGTGTTTTTTTTATTCAGATTAATAAAATCTTAAGATCTAATATCTTAATAATAATCTTAATAATCTAATTTTATAATGATAAGAACATATATTAAATAAATAAAGAACATAAGAACTTTTATATTTATTTATATAATTTTTGATAATATTTAATATACTACAAGTACTCGATCGATCTCGATCGTACGTTATTAATACCTTCGTATTATCATTATTATTAGTTATAGATACCTTCAAAGATATTTAATATTATTTCGTTTATCATATTATTTATTAAATACCTTATTATTACTTCGTTCGTTCGATTCGAAGGTAATAAGAGTTATATATATAATGTCAGTACAAGTATTTCCATCCAGCAGTTGAATGTCCATTTTTTTTATCATTATTAGACAAGGTGCCTGACAACAAGTAAACCCCCGGAGCGACCGTGTAAGGACCCAAGTTTCCCATTAACCACTGCAAGAGGTGCTCGGAGACGATCGGCGTGGAAATGCGTAGGCAGGAGAGACAAGCAAAACGTGCGCACACAAAGCGTTGCCACAAAAGCTCTCCACGCTCAAAGGCGGGAAAGGCGGCGCAAAATGACGAGCCAGGGTACGTACCCCCGTTCATATCCGCTTCCCGTATCGATTCCTTTTGCGTTTGATGTAGATGCTCAAGTTTTTATTGCAGCGATCCATTCCTTCCCTGTCGAGTACACTTTCTAACTAAGATTGCCCAAAAAGTTGCATGCAACGAGATGTTCGTGACGCTGTTTGTCCACTCTGGTCCTTACCATACGAAGAACAGTTATCAATGAAATTCAATAAAGTCCAGGATGCTTTGAACATCCTAGCTCGAGGCGTAATAAAGAAGTGCAGGCGAGAAAGGGCGGGGGGTGGCTATGCCACTTTACCAAAATGGACTTTGACTCGAAAAGGGCAGAGTGAAAATCCAGTACAGTTGTCGGGCATTGTTCGATCGCCTGTGTTGGATGGATATCGTAATAAATCAGAATTTACGGTTGGTCTCGATACTGATGGCGAACGCTCTGTAGGTTTCAATGTCGGGCTTTTCAGAGATGGTGTGACCGCGGTATCTTCCCCTCAGGACTGCCGAAACATCAGTCCGATAGCAAAATGTATTGCAACAGCATTCCAGCTGTTTCTTCGATCAGAAGCCAGGGACAGCCTTGAATCAGGGTCATGCCTTCTTCCTGCATGGGACAAACGACGAGCAGTGGGCTTTTGGAGGTTGCTGACGGTACGAGAAGGGGGCTTTGCTCCCAAGTCAGGTTCATGGTCGGATTGGGTAAGGCACTTTCCATCTGCAGAAATGATCACGAAAGATGACAACACTTACAGCAGTAGCGATAAGGCATTGGTGTCTAGCGAAGAAGATATAGGTTTACAATACCCCAAAATGCAAGCAAGCTCGGAAGTTATGGTGATATTGCAGGTGAGCATGTCAGGATATAATGCTTCAACTGCTCGAGCCTCGTGTGTACGTGCTGCTTCTGCTCTTCGTGAAGCTGCTTGTAATGCAACCCCTGATCCATTCCCTTTGACTCAAATCCTCATGCAAGTACATGAAGGTGTCTCGAATGCAGCGCATCCAGAGTCGCCCCTTTATGATGTGGAGACAGTAACAGCAGTCAGTGCTCAGAGAAATGTCATTCATGAGAATCTATGTGGGTTGTCCTTCTCACTATCAGCCTCTGCATTTTTCCAAGTAAACACGTGCGGGGCGGACGTAATGTACCAGCTAGTCAGAGAATGGGCTAGTCCCCATGGTCGAACACTGTTACTTGATGTATGCTGCGGGACTGGTACAATCGGGCTCACCCTGGCAAAGAACGTCAAAACAGTTTTGGGCATTGATGTGGTAGCGAGTGCTATCGAGGATGCAAGAGCAAATGCTTCTTTGAATGGAATCGACAACTGTGACTGGATAGTTGCAAAAGCAGAGGACGCACTCCCAGCACTCTTCAACGAATATGCGCCGCTCGTCATGCCAAAGAAAATAACCTATAGCAGTGAGCATGCTACCTCTGAATCTCAAGTTCCCAGCTCAGAGGTAAGTGATAGTGATGATGGATTGCCAATTTACATCGATGAAGGGTTACGAAAGACTTCAGTAAAGCCAAGGAGCCTGGATAAATGCGCCGAAGATTATGAATACGACGACATTGTCGCTATTGTGGATCCGCCGCGTGCTGGACTCCATAAATCTGTCCTTCATGCACTTCGTAAACAGACTTGTCTCCGGCGAATCGTGTACATCTCATGTAATCCTGAGTCGATGGCATCCAACTGCATTGAGCTATGTACCCCGCAGGGACCAGATGGAAATAGTGGGGGTTCGCCATTTACACCTACTAAAGCATTTGCAGTAGATCTTTTTCCTCATACAATGCATTGTGAAGCAGTGGTGTTGTTGGAGCGATGATAATTGACAAATTTTCACGTCCACTTGCATTTTGCACGCACGACCTTTAAAGTTACCTGCGCGACAATTATGAGCTGGTGCTGAAACTGAGTATATTGCTGATATTTCTGAAATGAATCTTCAAAAAGTCTCCCCAGCCAGTCAGCCAGCTGTTTCTTCGATATATATATATGTTTGTGGAGTATATCAATAGCAATATGTGTCATTTATTACATTATCATGATTCCTGCTTGCATAAATAATATGTTGAATCCAGTTCGTGAAATCCGAGGTCAACATATGCAAACACCAATAATGACATCGTTCTGATACTAAATAAATGCAGTTGAAACATGTATGGGGTTGTTTTTAATAATATTAAGCAAGTAAGGCACATCATTTTATTCGTACGTATGTAGATAAAACTAATAACTCTTAATTGATGAAGCGTCAGATCCTATCAGAATCGCACAATTCTCCGTTGTAGGTGCCTCCCTGGTGATTGAGAAACGATAGGAGTTCGCGGGAGGCTTGTTTGGGACTAGTCTGGACGGGCTCGAGATTGTAATTAGGGTTAATTACAATGATCGATGGAGCTTCTAAATAAGAGACCGCGATGGATGGTTTTGCGATAATTGACGTTTACACCACTGGTGACTAGACTGGTCCGATTTTTTATGTAAATTTCACGTCCCTGACTGTTTGCCACATCCCCCGGCTACATTATAATCGAAAAAACCCTTCGTAACACTTACTTACTAAAGTACTCGCCGTATAAAAAGTGTTTCCCTTCGTAACTCTTTACGAAGGTAAAAACTAACGAGTTTCGAAGCGAATTTGATTCGAATCCAAAAGGACAGCCCAATCCCCGACGTTCCTGCTCTCGATTCAAGCAATAAAGATGTCAGCTTTGCCTGTTCGTCCCATGATACCACCCGTAAACAGGAGCACAAGCGGCAAAAATATCCTTGCCTCACTGCCTCGTCGTGTTGCTACGGCAATAAGGGCTTCACCTCAGACGCCCTACAGCGGCAGTTGCGCGCTGACCACCAGCGTGATAGCATGCACGATGTCAGAAGCGCTAGGGGAAATCAATCAGGCAGTCGAAAGTGGAGCCGATATTGTGGAGCTTCGAATTGATTTTCTAAGGAGCTTCAACGCGGCTCGAGATATTCGCGTTTTGCTTGATGCTTGTCCGGTTCCCTGCATCGTGACCTACCGGCCGGCTTGGGAGGGAGGCCAATACGAAGGCGAAGAGGAACCCCGGCTTGCGGCCCTATGGACCGCGGTAGAATGTGGTGCAGCGTACATTGACTGCGAACTTCTTGCGGCCGGGGAATTTTTCGCTGCCGCTCCGGAAGGTACCCGTGAGCGCTCAGCCACCCAGATTATCCTCTCGAGCCACAATTACGAAAACGTGCCCTCAGAAGAGGAACTCGCCAAGATTCATGCACAGTGTGTCGCTGCAGGGGCAGACATTGTCAAGATTGCTGCTATGGTGAATGATGTGACCCAAGTTGCTCGGCTAGAAAGCCTCTTGGCCGGGGCGAAATGCTTCTCTGGGCAGGACACTATAGTACTCGGTATGGGGGAGGCAGGGCAGGTATCTCGCCTGCTAGCTGCAAAGTTTGGCAGCTTTTTGACATTTGGAGCTCTTCGTTCTGGCGCCGAGTCTGCACCAGGACAACCAACACTCGCACAGCTACGGGACATATATCGCTTGCCAAAGCAAAGCACCAAAACGAAAGTCATGGGCGTGATTGGGAACCCAATATCGCAGAGCAAATCCCCTGTCCTGCACAATATATCTTTGGAAGCGGCAGGCCTCGATGCATGCTATGTCCCTCTACTTGTAAATGACATAGGCGAGTTCCTATCAACACCTTTGTTTACAAGTGATTCTTTCATGGGTTTCAGTGTCACTATACCCCACAAAGAATTAGCAGTCATGTGGTGTGAGGAGCTTGACCCTGTTGCCAAGAAAATAGGGGCAGTCAACACACTTGTGCGACTGCCAGGTGGAAATTTCAAAGGTTATAACACTGATTACAGCGCTGCCATCACAACTATTGAGCGGGCATACGCAGCGCACCTGAGTGGGAACACGTGTGATACAGAAACGGTACTTCGTGGGAAAACGATTATTGTGGTAGGGGCTGGTGGTGCTGCCCGCGGCTTAGCATTTGGCGCGGCATTCAAGGGGGCGGGAAGAATCATCATAGCTAATCGCAGCTTTGAACGAGCTCAGGCACTTGCGTTAGCATGCGGCGGCGAAGCTGTCACGCTCGACGATATTCGTAGCGGGGCGGTGAAGGGCGATGTTCTTGCGAACACCACATCCCTTGGAATGTACCCGGACAGTGTTGATATAACCCCAGTGCCAAAGGAAGCCCTTCAAGCTGCTGGCTTTAAAGTTGTGTTCGATGCTGTGTACAATCCCCTTGAAACTCGCTTACTCCGTGAAGCCAAGGAATGTGGATGCACGCAAGCGAGTGGTCTGGACATGTTTGTTGGTCAGGCAGCGCAACAGTTCGAACTGTTCACCGGCAAGAAAGCAGCAGAAGCTTTAATGCGCAAGGCTGTTCTTGAAGATATGGGACTTGAATATGCTGTGAAGCTTTGAAAATGTTTCGTCGACTGCCTGCGGTAACAACTGAGAATATTCGTTCGCGCTGAAGTGTGTGCTTTGAGCGAAAATGTTTTAGTCAGGAAGACATGTTCATTAAAGGAGGAAATAGTGGTCACATGTCGGTGTCATTTTTTGTCACGCCACTCACGTGGTTGAAATACGAATCGCTTTGCTCGTCTTTCAAGGCATCTCAAGACAAAATATGTTGTCCCTATGAGCCTCACATCACCATTCCTCCGTCGATGTTGAAGACTTGGCCAGTCACGTAGGCAGCAGCCGGGTCTAAAGCAAGGAACTTGACCAAACCGGCAACCTCTTCCGGCTGGCCATAGCGTCCAAGTGGTATGGACTGCAAAATTTTAGCCTCAACAGCTTCACCGAGTTCGGCCGTCATATCAGATGCAATGAAGCCAGGAGCAACTGCATTGCAGTTTAAATTTCGACCTGCGTATTCTCGTGCAATAGTCTTTGTCAAGCCGATGACACCTGCTTTAGCAGCAGCATAGTTTGCCTGTCCTGCATTTCCAGTGACACCAACGACTGATGTTATGTTGATAATGCGACCCTTAACCGGTTTTTTCTTTCCCATTGCCTTAGTACCTGCCTGGCAGCACATGAAGACGCCAGTCAAGTTGCAATCGATGACTTCTTGCCACTGTTGCATTTTCATCCGCATCATCAACGTGTCGCGAGTGATGCCCGCATTATTGACAAGGACATTGACTTCACCAAAGGCATCAACAGCTTCTTTGAAAAGGTTGACGACGTCTTCTTCAACAGCGACGTTGGCTTGTACGCAAATTGCGTCACCTCCTGCTGCTTTGATTTCTTTGGCCACGTCCTCTGCAGGACCAGATGACGCGGCATAGTTGACGACTACACGAGCGCCGGCCTTGCCTAGTGCAAGAGCAATGGCAGCACCGATCCCGCGAGATGCGCCGGTGACAATACAAACAGGCCCTGGTAGAAAGAATATTACCAATAAACCAAACAACGAGTGTCGAATGCTACAGACCTTCAGCGGTTGCGGAAACCGACACACAACGTTTGGATGTGGATTTCGCTGCGATTTTCCGGGGCGCCGCATCGTAGCCAAGGCCGCGAGCGTAAAAAGTTGCACGTTTTTTGCTTGAACTATTGCTTCGCACATTCGCTGCGAAAAAATATTAAGCGTCAGGAGCTCTCAACCGAATCAGATGCCCGTCCAGGCTTGAAAAGTTATACAAGGTTGATCACCAACACTCACCTCGAGCCATACTAGGCAAGATGGAGGAGGGTCGACAAGGTTTGGAGAAACGTATGACGGCGGAGCGCGAAACCGATACGGCGGTGGAAGAAAGAATTGCAACAGTCGCCATGACTGATAATGTTTTCGGGTTTACGAGGCGCGCAAGGAGTTCACAAAGAAAGAAGTCACAAGGGAACGAGAGTTGATTCTGGCTTGGCCTATCCTGAGAAACCCCAACACCTGGGTGAAAATACGAGTCGAGCTTGTTACGTACGTACCTTACTTCTTCGTATTCGTTCGTACTTTATTTATTTATTACCTTCGTACAAGCAAGTACATATTCTATTAAATATCTGTGTTTCGGTTTTTTTTTTTTTGGCACGGCAGCGCGAGGCGCGCTTCAGGTTCCAAATAATGTTGACTGTTCGGTTCAACTCAAGACATATCATCGATCGTTAGCCCTCTTTACCAGTCACTAGATGGGCCTAGATTATCGCTTAGGCTGGCCGAACCTGCTGCTTGAAATTCAGAATACCATATCATGTTGTCATGATTTGCTTGCTTGCTTTATTTATTTGATGCATGGCATATTTTATTACTTCATCATATATATATATTATTGCTCGAACGAAAATGGAAAGATTAAATGTTACCAAGCAAGGTACCTTCGTAAGGTTTCGAAAGTACCTTATTCGAAGGAACGAAGGTATAGATATGCATATTCTGGATTTCAACCACCCAATCAAGAAAACTTAATAAGTGGAGGCAAGGTAATACGATAATAATTAAAATCTTCCAGGGACCAACAGAAGTAGTGTTTAACGTGATTGTGTGGGTTCGTTCCCAGGTGTATCGGCATACCCATGACTTATTAATTAAAACATGATGAGACTGATGAGGGTACGTACTACATACGTACGTTTATTTATCGGTTGCTTGGTCGGATGGTATGATGTGATATTGACATGACTAATTATCTCAGATGTGAATTAATTGAGTTATATTACATATATATATCTCTGTCATTATTCCATTTCGGTTCCCCACTCCCCGGTATTCTTCCCCGCCCCCTGTTATGCTCCGGCCGCTGGAGGATCCAGCGATACCGAGCGAGGCCGTGGTTGACGATCCTGCTCCTGGATGGCTGTGTGCGCGGCGAAGCCCTCACGTATGAATAAACATCATCGGACAAATTTTCAACACGTGACTGAAGAAAATTTGTTCATTTCGTCCAATGAAGGCTTCAAATATACGTAACGCTAAACCAACGATTCTGAGTTAACGATGTCAAAATTTGTGACAATGTATGGGGAAAATAAACCTTCGACCTTGATTAACGATACCAGGTGAGGCGAGGATTTTTTTCGTGAAATCCCCGTAAGATCGGCTATGCCGAATAAGCCCGAAATAAATATTAATGTGATAACGTGATAAGACATGAACAGTCAACATTATTTGGAAAAAGTTTGTTTGTTATTATTTAATAGAAATTCCAGATTACGAATCTAAAATCAGCCCGTATATATAATTTTTCCACCAAAAAATGTTTATTTGTTGAACCCGCGGGGGCCAATCAACTCAACAAATGAAGTTTTATTCAAGCCCTGCCTTATATATCCTGAGTAAGAAACTGAACCAGTTTCACCTTCTCGTGCTCCAAATTAACGAGCCCATCAGTCTTGGACCCATCAAGGCAGATATACATCGCAGGCAATGCTACTTTTGTTTGAAACTTCCGCTGGTTATTCACTCTTTAAAGTAAAAGACGAAGGCATCCTCGAAAATGTGGAGGTACGAGATAGGCAGCTTTTCTGGCCCTGGACGCCTGGCGCGAGCAGGTTTCCCGCCTCCCCTGTTGTCCACTCAACTTTTGTACGCATGATTGTGCTATCAACGTGATTTACTTTCTCGTCAATGTGCCCAATATTGAATGCCCGATCAGTCATTTAAAACTGTCGTTGTTGTTTTACAGCGGACCGCCTCGAAGCCCTAGGGCAACGGTTTTTTTTGCCAATTCGCCACACGGCGGCGGCGGTTTTTCAACTTGGTTCTCACACCAAAGATGTGCTTTTTTTCGCAGGACCTAGAGAAAGCTTTCAGCTCATCTGAGAAAGCCAAAAAGATTGTCTCCCTGGAGGCGTTCTATAAATTCGATAATACTGCAGAGGCCCTCGCAGCGACAGCAGCCATGGTCGACTCGAAGATCGGCAAGGATCTAAAAAAGTTTCTCAAAAAGCACGCTTGTGGTGAGACGCTTGCCCTGGTCGATGCCAAGCTTGGCGGTCTCATCAAGGAGAAATTAGGCATCGCTTGTATTTCTAATTCGGGCGTCATGGAACTGATGCGTGGCGTACGCTACCAAATAAATGAACTTATCGGTGGCTTCACTGACGCCGACATTGCTCCAATGGCACTCGGCCTCTCTCACTCTCTTTCCCGCTACAAACTGAAATTTTCCCCCGATAAGGTAGACACCATGGTTGTTCAAGCGATTGGTTTGCTGGATGAGCTCGACAAGGAGCTAAACACTTACGCAATGCGCGTTAGGGAGTGGTATGGATGGCATTTTCCTGAGCTGACAAAGATAATCCAAGATAACACGCAATATGCTAAGTTGGTGGTGCAAATGGGAGATCGTGCAACAGCTGCTCAACATGATTTATCATCTACGGGGCTTGACGAAGAGGTGGAGCAAGAACTCAAAGATGCTGCTATAATCTCTATGGGCACGGAAATTTCACGGGACGATCTTGACAACATCAAGCAACTTGCTGAACAGGTCATCTCGTTATCTGAGTATCGCATCCAACTTTTTGACTATCTTAAGAGCCGCATGCACGCAATCGCCCCGAATTTGACCGCGCTTGTTGGCGAGCTCGTTGGTGCACGCTTAATCTCCCACGCTGGATCCCTTATCAACCTTGCAAAGCACCCTGCAAGCACTGTACAGATTTTAGGAGCCGAGAAAGCTTTGTTTCGTGCACTAAAGACCAAGCATGAGACGCCCAAGTATGGTTTGATATATCACGCATCACTTATTGGCCAGGCTGCGCCGAAATTCAAGGGAAAAATTTCACGCGTACTTGCCGCAAAATGTGCCCTTTCCATACGTGTAGACGCACTTGGTGAATCAAACGAGGCAACCATCGGCATTGACAGCCGTGAGAAAGTGGAGGCAAGGTTGAGACAACTTGAAGGGAAGTCACTTGGTGATGTAAGCGGAGTTGTTTCTCCGACAGAACGAGCGAAGAAGACTGAACACAATCGTGTCAATAAGGATGCTCCTGCAATACTATCTCCTCCAAAAGCATACAATCCGGATGCGGATGCAAAACAGAAGAAAGACAAGAAGAAACGGAAGGAGAAAGAACACCCATCGGAAAGTCCAGCAAAAAAATCCAAAAAAGAAAAGAAAGAGAAGCGTTAAGTGTCAGATGTGAATATAAGTGCTAGTTCATCACAAAGGGCTTTGGGCTATGAACTGTTTTTGGACTTGCATGCAAAACATGATGGGCAGATGTGCCTTTGGGAAAACACCAATGTGCACGCACATCCCCTGTGAATGCGAAAAAAACCGCCTGGCCGGCTCAAGTTGGATAGTGCTTCACCAAACATTCATTTATGGAAAATAGGACGGGTGGGTGTGAGGGTAAATTGTACTGGTTGGAAAATTTTCGTGATTATAGAATTAGTTCCAAACAACCGTGCACTTTTATGCCCGCTGCCCCCTATATCTTTTATTATATATCCATGCCGCCTACATAATCCAATCAATGCAGAAACCTTTTTTTTGCAGTTCACAGTCAGTGGCAATCGTGCCAAAGTAAGATACATGTTCAACGGGTGTCCGCTGCCAGTTCAGCTAGAGGTGATCTCAACTCATCTTCATCGAGAACTCGGAATGGCATCTCAACTCCAACAACTGCGATGGTGCAAGTGTCTTTCGTGAGAGGCTCCGAAGTTGCCTCCTTCAGCGCGCGCAGCGCGAGTAAAATTATATCTTTTAGAGGCAGGTTGTCCATCTGAAAATGAAATTTTTCCAAATATGTTTTTGAAGCTTGTGATCTCGCCCCTGAAAGTGAGATGGAAAAATTGAAGCTGTCAGAAAAGTTTTGGATATAAAGGAGAGCGTCGAGTTTGTCAAAGGGCCATACCTATAGCGGTGGCGACGTGATCGTACAAATTCCCAGAGGGGCAGACTTGATACAGGTGACATCCTTGTGTGTCCCTTCCTGCGATCAGCAATCCAACCCCTGAAGGTCTTGATCCAGCTCTTTGCGAACATACCTGCAAGAACGCGACTAAATGGCATACGTGTGCAGAGTTAATGGGATCACGACGTAGTTCACACCTGCCACTTATCAGCGATTCTGCCGGCAAGTCTACAAACCTCGACCTGAGACTGGAAAGTGAAGGAATGGGATATGCAGTCCCTCCTCAGTGCTTTGATCGCTGCTGTTCCATCAGCAGTGAGTCCGGAAATTGCAACCCCTATGGCTTCATCCGCTCTAAAAATCTTCTGCTGCGAGGAGGAAAGTTCCGAAGCAGCTCGTTTGAGCGTGGCCAACACGACGTATTCTTTACTCTGCGAAAACCAGGTATTGAATGGGAATTTTTGGAAGGGTAAAAGTGAGAACACCTTGCAGCCTACAGTTGCCCCCCCCTGCTTCACAGCTTCCATCGCATCTACCGAGAAAAACAAGTTTTATTTCTAGGATCGGATCTTTCGCGAACTCGATTGAACACGTACATTCGATTTGGTGAAGACGTCCTTGCGGACTCCACGTGAGGATGTCCTGGAAATGCAAAGGAACTCGTGATTAACTTTTGCGGGAAAGTTTTTGGCCGTCTTGCCTGATCGTACTGGTTCCTGAACATTATCTGAATGTGGGGAACGAGTGGTTCTTGGAATGCTATGGGGATTGTGTGGGGCGCGATGGGCCTTTCGCGCGGTTGTAAATATGTACTCAAGAGGAACTTTCTTGTCCGGAAGAGACCGAAGTCGCGAGTCAAAACTCAAGCTCAACTATATAATATGATTCGAAGGTGCTATATATTACGCGTAAGAGTCTAAATAATAAACTGCTACGAAACTCTTATTACGTACGAAGAAGCTAATAATAAGTGTTACCTTTATTTGTACCTTATTCGCAGCTTATTCGCATCTTATTACTAATAAGTAATAATCAGCAGGCAGGCGAGTAATAATAACGACGTATTCTGAATTTCATAAGGGTGCGTGAGACATTTTTTTATGCATAACGATTTTATATGAACGTATAAAAGACTTTATCACGATCCACACAATCACTCCAGTGGGCAAACAGTATAAAGATTCCGCTTATGTTCACGTAATAAGCGACTTATCCTTAATTATATTAACTGTTATATAAATATATTATACCTTCGTATTTATACGAAACTTAATAATATCAAATTAAGTTACGTAAAAATTGCCTCACCCTTATGAAATTCAGAATACTCAAGTACACTTCATTGGACACTACTAATAATAATATATCATTCAGACACATATATTATTACTCATTACAATCCCAAATCAGCCCAAATATTCTGCAACCGACCGCGATCGGGTCCGACCCCGGTCAACGATGAGTCAACGATATGGAAATTGGATGAAAATGCAATGTATGGGCACATTTTTTTTATTTATTATTACGAATACGAAACATTATTATAGAATATGCAACATGTGACCAATTCCGCGAGTCAATGAAGAAAAGTACTGCCTTAGGAATTTTCTTCATTGACTCGGTACGATTGATTTAATTATCGTATATATGGTAACATAGTTTATCTTAATCAAATATACGATCCAAATCACGTGATTTGTAATGATTCCCATACAAAAGTGACATCGCCGCGCACAGGTGGGACAAAAGCGCGCAAAAAATCAGTCTCCATTTCACACGAATACGCCACTGTGGCGAATGCATTTGCCGTTGAGTTTGATTTTTTGCGCAGCTCGAGTGTTTTGATGTGACTGGAAACAGATTCTAACACGTTGCTCATATAAAAAACTTTGAAAACCGACAGCCTCCACTCTTTCGCTTCGCCATGGCCGAACGACGAAGACAGAGAGGACAGCCAAACCTTCCTGAGGGCCACCGTGACACTTGTATCAACTTAGATCTACATGACAATGAGCGGCGCTGGAAGTGGAAGCGCAGCAAGCTGCTTGTTTCCTTCAATATTGTTGTATGAGCAACGTTAGAGAATATAAACCCTCGATCACGAGGAAACATACTTGAAAACATACTTCAAAACATACTTGAAACATACTTGTAAATTGCAAAGGCGTACTTTATTTCATTTCCGTTGTCATATTATTATATTACATTTAATATTGGCATACTTTTCTTCATCGACTCGCGGAATTGGTCATGATTACGGTCCGATTACGTAATAACTCTTGAGGTTTCGAAACGTATTGTTTGGCTCTGCATCCACTTTGTTCTGGGCAAAAAGCGTCAACGGACACACAAAGTTTGGCGCTCTCGTCCGCTTTACTTGTGCGGTCGACTCAGTTGTTTCTGAATCACGCGCGATAACGTGAAAGACCCTCCAGATCGCACGCACTATCACGTGTGCTACTAATTGCTTGCTCTTTAAGACAGACCGACTGCTTCATTTTATTTAAAAAAAAAAGGGGAAAGAAAGCGCGGTTGACCGACATGAACGATTCTACCCTCCCCGGTCGCGGGGAAGACTTGAATAACTCTGAGCTCGGCAGTAAACTGCCACTGAGTGGGGCCAAGAAAGTCAAAATTCCCAAGAATAGGCCAGATGGAACTCATGCAGAGAACCTCTGGGTTCAGGACGCAGTCTCCCCGTCAATTGTGCACCCCAAAAAGAAACCTTCTGTGGGTGCTCCAGTTACACTGGATGACATCATTGGACTTGAAGCTGCACAACGAGTGCCCCGGCTAAGCTCACCTCGATCTATCAAGGCGTGTTTAGAGATGGGCGTAGATCCCGTCGATCTTGAGGTGCCGGTAGTGGACGATTTTCATGACGAAAAGCTCGACGCGTCAATATGGCTTCTCAAGTACGACCATGCACGAAAGAGGAGAGAGCAGATATTGTCCCAGCTTCAGACAATGCGCGAGAATTACTTGACAGAAGAGGTCCTAGAAGAATATCGTCCCTCAATTGGTGCTCTCGCAAAGTCAGAGTTGAACAATGCGAAGAGCAGTGGTTCAATGCAGATGGCTTATGGAAGCAAGACAAGCTTTGACGAGCACCAGCGCCGTCTCGAAAGGGTGCTGGAGAGAAATTATCACTCTGAAATTCAATCCATCAAAGAAAATGAGCGGAAATATGTTCCTCAATACAAGGAAGAGATGGAACGAGAGCTAAGAAAAACGAGGGACGCTCAAGCAGCCTTGGAACGAAGAAAGCAGAAGGAGGAAGAATGGAGAAACAAGACCCGTGATATCCTGGACTGGCAGCAAGCGCGGATCGATGCCAAAAAAATGGCTCAGGATGAAGATGACAAACGATGGGAGCATATGATGCAGGAGCGGAAAGAACATTTTGACAACACCAAGCGAGTTCTGTCAGACGCCTATCAAAATAAAATAAACCGGGCGAGAGCCGTTGCTAACGACCGGCTCAATCATAGAATAAGGGCAATACTGGATAGAGAGGGAAAAAGGGCATCGAAAATGCGTGTCGTTGAAGAAGACAAAGACCGAAAGGCCAGTGAGGAGCAGCTCCGAATGAGACGAAAAGAGGAAGAACGAATACGCGCGTACGAAGACGCCATGCGAACCCAAAAACAACGTGAAGAACGCTATCAAGCAGAATACGAATCCTCAATGCGCCTCTCAGAAGAAGTAAGAGCTGCAAATGAATTTCATCGCCAGATGAGGCTTACCGAGCGCAAGCTTATTTCTGAAGACAGAAAGATGAAATCCGAGATGAAGCAAAACCAAGATGCACTGTATAGATTTAAGCTCAAACAGAAAATTGATCGCGAAACAGTCAAGGTACAGTTCATAAAAAGACTTAAAGAAGATTTGAAGAACAAGGCTGTGAAATCAAACATTGCACAAGCTTTCAAGAAGGAACAGCAGAAAGAGCAAGCGCGAAAGATTTTACATGCTTCATATCGTCTCGGAGCAACACCTCAAAGCTTTACAAAAGGATCGAAAGTATATGGCCGACTTGGAATTGCCAGTCACGAGTTGAACGTGAGCTCATTTCTGGCTGAAAATACCTCACCAAACGCACACCATGAAGGAATGGCTGCTGACCAGTCTGACTAGTTGAATCAACGAGGGTGTTTTTTCCAGCACCGTATGAGCATTTTTGAACTAATTAAGCACAGATCATGGCCAACGATCCAAATCGAGCCGACCACCGCGTACTTGATGTGAAGGCGCAGTAGCTGCAACCACCAAGTGTGTACCTCAAGTTATCAAATAAGTTGTGGAGAGATCCACTCAACTGAGTTTTGCGGAAACTACGTTGTTGCAGAAGACGGTGAAAGTGATTTAATCGACAAAACATCCATAAATGTGTTGCTTCCTTAAGCAGCATTTCGACTTTCCAACAACTCAACTTCTAGTTTGAAGTCAGCACCAGGTGGTATTTCGCCCTCACCCATATCCTCGTACCCAACATCTGAAGGCACAATGATGACACGACGGCCTCCGACGCGCATACCGGCAAGAGCTTCAGGGATGTAAATTACAGGTGGGGGCTTCGGACCGCTTGTACCAGCAAATAAACCCCCGCCAGTCTCAACACTCGTGGTGCGTTTTTTGGCAGTTATTGCGGTTGCCTGGAAATTTATTTGAGAGTTCACAGAAATGCCAAGATGGGGGGAAAAAAATCTCACCTCTCGAGTAAGAGTAAATCTTTCTGTAGCACCTCGAGTCGGTCCACTTGATTTTCTTACTTCAATGTCCACAGTGCTCCCCATGTTGCCTGTGAGCAGAGTTCCGATTCTCGAGATAGGCAAATCCGCGAGATCTTGGAAACCATCTATTGAAATTATCACGTCATTCACTTGAAGGCCCGCCTTTTCTGCTGGACCATTGAAAACAGTACTGACGATGTAGAGTTCTTGAAGTGCTGGATCGAGCCTAACCTGAAACAATCATGTGATAAGGAAGTAATCAATAACTCTTGTCAGCAATAGTGGCTCGCTCACCTCTGCTCCTATTCCGACGACTGTTTTGCGGACAATGGGTTTGTTAAATTCAGAAGGTATCACACCGTATGTAAACTCCATGGGTTCAGCAATCGTCCGATTACCACCTAATGTACGAGCTTCACGAGTGGAAAGGGCGGTAAGACCCCGATATCTGCAAGTAAAGTGAACCACTGCGACTTTTCCCATTTCCAGTCTCTCTCCCCCGCCAAGTTGCGTGTCAAAATATTTTACTCCAACGTGAGATTCGGCACGGAAAAGAAAAGGTTCAGAAAGAGCGTAATCTGCCTCTGAAATGTCTGCTTTTTTCAACTGCTTAGTAAAACCGATAGCGTTTGCTGCCTTCACCGGAACAAAGACGGCCCCAAAAACACCCAAAGCGCGGCGCGAAAAGCTTTGGACTGGGAGTATTCGTACTGCATCAAGACGGTCTGCAACGCCTGGCTGACTGTCGGCACATGAAGGTACGCGTGAACTATTTGTGGATCGCGTTTGCGAGCCACAACGCGAGCCACAACGAAACTGCAGTGGGAACAACGCGGTTAGGAGTGGGAAAGATAACTGGGATGTCGGGAACATAGGCTCACGAGTTGTTGTGGTTCCGCCAAGCGTTTCCTTTGCCAAGCGGTCGGTTGCCATGATGTTGACAAGGTGTGCGCCTGCATGACCAGTTGTGGTGTCAACCTCTTCTCCCGTGCAGCTTCGATCGGTGCTTCTTTAATTGCGCGAAGAACGTCGTGTACCAGTCGTGTGTGTCGCGGCGAAAAAAAAATCAACCTCTTGTTCAATATTTAACTCTTATTTACAAGGAATTTTTATCATATTTGCATTATTATTGTATTCTGAATTTCACAAGGGTAGCCGGTGTGCCACTTTTAACGTAACTTGATTATATATATATATATAGTTAAGGATAAGTCGCTTACGTGAACATAAGCGGAATCTTTAGACATTTTGCCCACTGGAGTGATTGTGTGGATCGTAATGATAAAGTCTTTACGTTATTATATTAAATCGTTATGAATGGCACACCCTTACTTATTATGAAATTCAGAATATCATATATATATAATAATATAATATATAAATATATGTGTGTTCTGAATTTCATATAATAAGTAAGGGTGTGACATTTTTTTATGCAAAACGATTTTATGAACGTAAAGACTTTATCTTGACGCAATAATAAGCGACTTAATAATTATCCTTATTAATCTTAACTAATATTAATATTAATATTATTAATATATGTCATATTCAAGTTAAGTTGCTTGCGTTAAAAATGTCACTCCCTTATTACTTGCTTACTTACTTATTAATATGAAAATCAGAATATGTTATATATATATATGATACGATCGCCGGTCGGTTGTACATATTGACACGCGCTACGCGCCAAACCTTCTGAGGTGACATATGGCAGCTGCTGCGCTCACGGCGACGGTGAATGTTCAAGAATCTTGACGGAGTGTGGTATAATGTTATGGTACAATCAGCTCTTGAACACCATCTTGAGCAGGTTCCTCAATGAGAGTTGCGCATGTAACCTCCGTCCTGAGACGTGGCGCCGGTGGTTATCTGTGTGCCTAAGGAAACATCTGATGTTGCTCCGAGCACTGGCACTTTGGTTGCCAAATCAACACATCTCCTCCAGAGGCACTTCGAGCGCCCATAACGCGGTATTCTTGACGGAGAGCGACATCATTTCTCTGCTTTCCATGGTTACACATGGCATAACGAACAAGTCTCCCAGCAAAGTCTTCTTGAGATAATGGCTAGCTTCGCCAGTAGTGGACCGCCCGTGCACCTGTTGGTGGCGTCATAGATGAAGACTTTTGACAGATGTGTGGGGGGATGTCAGCCTGTGTTGACGCACTTCTCCCGACCGTGGAGGAAGGTTTCAGGACGTACTGTCAGTGAAGGGCCTACTCAATCTATCGCATAGAAGCTGATGACGTCATAACATGATACGACTCTCTGTCAAGATTCGGAAGGACACGGTGTCGCCGTGCGCGCAAGCAGTTGGCATGCACTCTTTCACAACAACACACCATTTTTGCACCCCATCTCCGATCTGCACCTAAATTCAGAAAGTTCTGACTATTTGCATGCGCGATCAGGGCCAAATAATTTCCTTGAGTTACAAACAGTCGGATCCGTCGGAGAGTGGCACTCTCGTTACATTTCCTGACCCGAAATATATTACAGCCGACCAAATTCGGGTCCGACCGAAGGTCAACGATTAGGGAGCTACTAGCTAGCTAGCTAGCTAGTATGAGGGTCTGAGTCTATATTAAAAACCGCAGTTTTCGAAGGTACTACGAAGGTAATAGCTAGCTAGCATAATAAGGTTTCGTAATTGCTATGCTGAGTTATTAGTATGATATAATACCTTCGTATATAATATAAGTGTTCGTTATTATATCTAATAACCAGCATACAGTATGCATCATCAATTGTCTTGGACCGCGGTGCTTTTTTTGGAACATTCGTGCGGAGACAGCTGTGTTCACACAAACTCTTTTCTAGCTAGGACCATCCCAGTAGCGGATATCTCTGACAACGGGATATCCGAAGCATCCACTGCCTCGGAAAGACTGGCACAACCACTTCTCTTAAAAGCGAGAAACAGGAGAGGCCCACGTCTTCAGCGATTGACGAACTTCCTGCCCGCTCAATCCAAAAGCGTAACGTTGAAAGGCCACGTTCCGTCAGAGTCTCTGAGGGAACCCACCGCCCGGAAGGAAACCCTAACACTGTCGCGATGTTCAGTGAGTTAGAATCACCGCGCCGTTTCTCATTCGAAGTTGATGTAGTGGGTTTTATCTGTCGAGAGAGTTTTGCTTTCTTGACTTCGACTGATGACTTACGTTTCCTTACGCGCAGAAAATACTTTCCAGGTGAGTACACGCTCAAATCGCATGGCCGAATCTACACTCTCGCAGCTTTCATCTCAAGTTCGTCGTCTTTCATCATTTGCAGAGCGGATTCCTTTCCATCCTGTATAGTATTGGAAGCCAACCGCTTCAAATTTGGGACAAAAAATGCCGGAATGGTCACATCAGAAGGATAACTGACAAAGACATCCAGTCATCTGTGCTTGAAATAATGGGCACGAATGTGAGTGGGGTATTGTGTTTCCTTACTCACGCTGATTGTTAACTTTCAACACACAGGTGTCCACCATTTTTATTGCCTGCCCTGGAGATGAAAAGCAAACCTTAGGAATCAAGCTACCTTTCTTGGTGATGATAATTAAAAACATGAAAAAGTACTTTTCTTTTGAAGTACAGGTAATCACGCCGCAGTCATGAAATTTGTAGCTCGCGCAGTCAAAGTTACCATCGAACTGCTAGAGTTTTCCTTAATATTTGCCGTGGTTTACGCTCAGGTGTTGGATGACAAGAATGTACGCCGCAGATTTCGCGCATCTAATTATCAGGTACAAGTTTTGCTGCCAAGTTACTGTCTGAGCAGAGTCTCACCTTCCCTTTGGGAATTACAGTCGACAACACGCGTCAAGCCTTTCATATGCACGATGCCTATGCGACTCGATGAAGGATGGAACCAAATCCAGTTCAACCTTTCTGATTTCACTCGACGAGCATATGGTAGTCAAACGCTCGCATCTTTTTTTTTTGCTTAATTGATTGGACTCACTTTAAATGCATCAGGAACAAACTATATCGAAACGCTCCGTGTCCAAATACACGCCAATTGCCGCATCAGGCGCATTTACTTTTCAGACCGTCTATATACGGAGGAGGAGCTGCCACAAGAGTTTAAACTTTTCCTTCCAATCCAGGTGAGTCAAAAGTCGCTGGACACGACAACTGGCAACTAACCTTGACGAAACACCCTTGCCAGAAATCTTGATCAATGGAAGGCGCGAATTCTACGCTAACGTGTTTGCGAATTAGCTGGAAAATAATAACAGTATGCTCGCTGTTCATAAAACTGCGGTAGGACATAAGCTTGTCGTCAATGAAATAGTAAGGCGAAGTTTTGCTGAAAGATATAGAATGCTCAGCTTGCATTCTGATCGTTCCCGCCGCAAGCATTCCTTGTTTCTAAACTTTTTAAAGCAGCCCCCTGCTGAAACTAGTAACGAAAATGAAAACATTACTCGATGTCATTGCTCGCTCTCTAGCTAGCTAGCTAGCGCTGTTTGATATGATGGTAAGGCTTCGTTCATATCCACACTACCTTCATTCGATGTCAGTAGTTGTCTAGCCAGCAGCAGCCTGATTGACTGGGAGGAAAATTTCGACTTCCCCCAAAAAACGGGCTAAGTGTAGATAGATAGTAGCTAGCCTATGTCTGTGTTAGGGTTTAGGGTTTACGTTGGTTTAGCGTTACATATATTTGAAGCCTTCATTGGACGAAATAAACCAATTTTCTTGAGTCACGTGTGAAAGATTTGTCCGACAGTGTTTATTCATATGTGAGGGCATTTATGCAATATAACTCAATTAATTCACATTTGATAAGTTGATATAATTTGACATGTCAATATAAAATATATGTCATAAGATCTTATATTACATAATAAGTTCCGACCAAGCAAGCGAGCGAAATCAACCAATAAATAAATAAACGTAACGTCGACGTACGTAATATATATGTAGCTAGCTAGCTAGATAGTACGCACCCTCATCAGTCTCATGCATCATGTTTCAATTTCTTATTTATTACCTTCCATTCGGTACCTTCGTACATGGGATGTAGTTTCGTCTAATAACTGATCACGCAGCAAATATCGAACTTTCGTACCTGAAACCTGCAAGCCATTGTGGTCACGGTTATAGTAGAAGAGTTATAGTAGAAGATACTCGTGAGAAACTTCAAATCGCTTCAGCTTCAAAGCAAGAACGGCCTGGCGACACCGTGCCGGCGTTATACGTTGGAGCGTATAGACGACCGTCACGAGCATCCATGGTCGTGTATGAGATTTTCGATGGCGCCGTTTCCACGGAGGTTATTGGCCACAAGAAGAAGGTACACTGTGTGGCCTGGAATCTTTCCGGTCGTAGGCTCGCGAGTGGGTCCGTGGACCAGAGCACAAGAGTATGGGACGTCGAGCACGGCTCGCGTCCAGGCAAAGAGCTAGAACTAAAGGGCCACAGCGATAGCGTTGATCAGGTATGCTGGGACCCGACGAGTGCTGAGAGGCTAGTGACCGTCTCCGGAGACAAAACCCTGCGAGCCTGGGACGTTCGTTCTGGGTCAAAGTGTGTAGCTACGGTCAACACCAGCGGGGAGAATATCAATCTCGCCTGGCATCCAGACGGTAGTATTGTAGCAGTCAGCGATCGAGATGATGTAGTATCATTTGTGGACACACGCAAGCACAGGGTTATAGGCACACAAAAGTTTCCTCTTGAGCTGAACGAAATGTGTTGGTCCCCTAGTGGTGGTGTCCTTTGGGTCACCACAGGGTTAGGTACTGTCGAAGTTCACTCGTGGCCATTGTCTCGTAGATTGCTCTCGATTAAAGCACATGCCGCCGGTTGTTACGCGATCGATATAGACCCATCGGGTCAAAGGGTTGCCCTCGGGGGTGCGGATACACTTGTTAGCTTATGGGATGCAGTAGATTATACCTGTCTTCACACCGTTACGAGATTAGACAAGCCAGTGAGAGCTGTCAGATTCAGTAAAGGTGGCGACTTCATTGCAACAGGATCTGAAGAAAACTTTATTGACATTTCAGACGCACAAACTGGGGAATGCGCCGTGAGATTATTGGCGGGAGCAGCAACAGACTCACTCGCGTGGTCGCCCACAGAATACATCATTGCATATGTTGGAGATGCACAGCCAGCCAATATAGACAAATATGCAAGGACTGCCGTGAAGATCTGGGGCGTGCCGTCGACAAGGATGGTGTAATATTTTGGGAAGAACTAGCTCTTATTGTAATCTGCACAGCCAGTCCTTCAAGTCCTCATTTCGCAATACTTTAACCACAATGCATAGCTGTGATCATATTCTCAGTAGCTTTCGCACACACTCAGACTGCAAGTAGCACACGAATTCTTCTCGAACATCTGAAACCGTGAGCTTTGTAGGGAAGAAATGGTAGCCAATATCCATAGGATCAACAAAGTTATTTTGTCATCACAAGAGACTGTCATCCAGAGGCAGTACTCAAGGCAAGGCGGCAGTACCAGCGGCAGGCACGTTGGGGGCTGAAGCGTGTAGAGATTGAAGGTACGGCGTGACGTGACAAGGAAAGGAAAAATTAGCTGGTAAACGTATCGACGCGTGCGAGTTGATAAACAATTACTTAAGGCAGGTAAGTGTTGATGAAAAATGTTTTCCGAGTTATTTAGTTGTTCAGATTTATTCCACTTTCCATTTTGATAACTCACCCTCCTGTAGGCTGATGATATGTTTGCGTGCAAGCCTCAACCACACAAAAGCTAGCACGGGCGACATTAAAACAACAAGGTGAAACGGCCCATCGATGTCAATCCAGTCTAGCCCAGCGTTGTTGCACATTATTTTCACGTCTGAAACAGAACATTTCTGGGACTCTGTTATTCCACCTGGTCCTGAGCAGCATTTTGATCTTGTTAAACTACCCATAATAAACAACGTCGCGGTTTCGGTCCATTTGTATCCCAAGTTGGAAACGGCATTGAGCAGTGTCATGTATGTTCCGCCCATCGCAATGTCACTTATTCTGGAATAGAAGGCCATGAAAGAGACAAAGTGGACAGTGCTCAAGGCAGTGTAAGAAGACATCCAGAAGAACAATACGATGTAGAATCCCCACGGGACTTGATCTGTAAGATGCATGTCAGTGGGCGCGAGCACGATAATTAATGAGGCTCCGGATGCTACCACTGCTCGCAACATCCACGTGGCCATAACGCAGTCTAGTGGCCGTTCACCAGCAGTCCAACTGGTTAGAAATAAAGGAAGCAAAATGTTAATGGGAGATATGCATGCTGATAATGTTGCCATGTGCTGCTTCGGCACGCCGCGTTCTAAAAGCTTAAGTTGTGTTAAGGTTTCCGCGGCTGAGAAAGCAATGGCACGGGTCATAAGAATGCAAGATAGTTTGATCACTGATGGGAGTCGCACAATAGCGCTTGCTTGTTGATATGCATCTTTCACACACCGATCAGCAGAGTTCTCTTGTGCACTTTCGCTCTTTTGGAGGACGCACGCTGCGCTAAGTAGAAATACAATTCCCCAAAAAGTAACAAAATGGCCCAGTTGAACTTCAAAATACGAGTTCAAGACCAGATAACCAGTAAACGCGATGAAAAAGCCCGCCGTCTGCCCGACGGCGTTACACGTAGACGCTATGCCGACGTTTTGTCGAGATAGCATTGATAGTGCCCATCCGTCCACTGCAATGTCTTGCGAAGCTAAGAGAATGTAGATTAAAAAGAATATTGTGGAGAGTACACGGATGTCTGCTTCTTGTTGGTAAATGAGGCGATCGAGGTGGCCAGCTGTGAATAAAAGTGACAAACCAACAGTGACTTGAAGAGGTAGAATCCAGGACCGACGTTGGCCAACGGACTGAACGTAGTAAGAATCAACCAATGGAGCCCAGAGAAACTTGAAACTAAATGGCCACGAAGCCAAAGAGAAAATGCCCTGCTCCGATAGTGTAGCCCCTTTTTCCTGAAGGATGAAGCTGACGCTTGCACTAATACCCATGGGAACACCTTGCAAGACGTAAAGCAAAACAAGGAGAGCGATGTTGCCGAAGTCACCATGTGGGACACGTTTCATCGTGGGATTGTTCATCTCAGTGCTCGCAATAGGATCCTCCATTTTACTCGAGGTTCTCGACATATTTGCACGAAAACAACGACACCTCCCACTTTGTCCAGTGTCGAAGTTTGGGGTGGGAATGTCGTCTGTTACCGAGACGCGCGACCCTAAGTGTTTGGCGCGAAGCGCGTGTCGGTATTTGCAACCGATCATTAATCGTCATTTACGTATTTATGATAATTCTCTGCCGACCGAAAAGTCAAACGATAGGGAGTCTGGTCTAAAAGTCTATCTATTAAACGCCCCAACAATATAAATTCAGTATGATAGGATATGACTCGATCGCACGCACAGGTAAATACTTTATTACCTTCGAAGGTACCTTCGAGGGTACCTTCGTAGTAGTTAGAACTTTCTGAATTTAGGTGCAGATCGGAGAAGTGCAAAAACGTTGCAAATCACTTTGGCAAAAACGTTGTTGGCTGCATTGACAATTGGCAGGTGATTGCGCGCGTCGACGGCGAATGTGCCAGAATCTTGACAGAGAGTGGTATCATGTTATGGCACAATCGGGTCTTGGACACCAGAGCGAGCAAGTTCATCAAGGAGAGTTGCGCGTGTAACCAGCAAGGCCAGCAAAGCACAAGGCAACATGCGATCCCACGAGCGAGGAACGAAGGTTTAAAGATATACGAAAGTATCTTGTACCAAAACTGAACTTGTGAGTGTAGACGCTCTGAGAGGAGCTCATAGCCTACTATCATCAGCTGGATACGACCCAAGCACTCGCAAGAACGTCGACTTCTCCTGCAGTTGTCTCAGTGCGTTCTGCGCGTTCTCGTCTGCCATACTCGCCTCAAAGTCCACATAAAAAAGATACGAGAACTGCATCGTCTTGTTGTCCTGCTGAGTCACCGGATTCCAACGCATCGGTCGAGACTCCACTTTGGTGAGGTTAATATCCCTCAGCGCGAAGCATGCCAAAGCCTTAAACAGGCTGCCACTCTCTTCTTTCATGGAAAACGCTATCGACGTCTTGTACGGAATGCCTGGCCGAGGGAGAATGGGCTCCCGCGCCAGAGCCAGGAACCTCGTCACGTTGCTTTTATCGTCCTGGATGTCCTCGTCAAGAACATCCATCCCGTACAGCTCCGCAGCTCGACGAGATGCCACCGCCGCGACACCCATCTGACCAGCCGCCGAAATAGCGGCCGCGGCGCCCGCAGTGTCGTCCACAGCCTCCTTTACCACGCCCAAGGCTGTGAGGTAGCCGTCGCACTGGGAAAGCGCCTGCGGGTGCGATTGCGCTCGCACGATATCTTCTTTGGACTGTCCCGGCAGCGCGAGGAGGCAGTGCCGCACTTTGAAATAAACCTTACGAAATGAATGGATGTCCGGTTAGCGACATTTCATATCGAGGCACAAAACCTGAGGTACTTACTTCGCCGACGATGTGCAGTCTGTGCTGTAAGATGAGGTCGTAGTTGCGATGGATGGAGCCGCCTAGGGAGTTCTCGAAGGGAAGGACTGCCCGATCTGCGGTCCACTGTTCCGTGGCCTCGAAAGCGTTTTCGAACTGTTCGCACGGGCAAGGATCGCAGGTTGGATAGGCTGTGAGCGCGGCCGCTTCGCTATATGCGCCAGGCATACCCTGGTACGCCACGCGAAGCTTCTTCTTGTCCCCCTTCTCGACGTCGTCGCCGTCCCCGAGACCCGATGCTGCGGTCGCCTCACCGGTTGCTGCCGCCGAGACAATTCTAGTGACGCACCGAAACTTCTCCGGCACCACATCTCCGAAGGTCTGCGCAGGGGTCGCGCCCGTGGCCCCGCCCGCTCCGAGGGAGGCGACCGCGATCAGCTGGCGCCAAGCCGAGGAGCGCGCGTGAAGCGAACGCCGCGGAATCGCAGGCGTGCTCGCAGGCACGGCGTGTCTCGCCCCGCGGTTTGTCGCCCGTGCGCAACATGACAAGCGTACATTCGCCGTCAACATCGCCAACGGAGGCAAACGCTCCCCGATTTGCGGCGCGGTATTTTATAGTTAGTTCGTATTCTGGCAGTCTGGATTTCAACCACCCGCGCACATTACCTGTACCTTGCTTGCTTGCTTCGAAGTGCAGTATATCTTCTGGATTTCAACCAATCAACTTGATTGTGTACACCCTAATAAGACTCTTAAGCGATCTCTGATCTCTGTTACGAAGGTACCATTTTTTTTTGGCACCCTGGGGGCGGTGACCTTGGCATGAGGGAGTGGCCGACGAGCCGCTTCGCGGCTGTTTAAACTCTAAATCCAGAAAACCCATCCCAAGCCCCCTAAAGAGACGGCGCGGACCCTAAAGATACAGCGCACCGCTCGTTACCCGCGCGTCAGCGGCTACGTGAGCGCGCCTCATGTAAAAAGCGCTCCTGTCAGCGCGTGGCGCGCTTAAGGATGTGTACGGGAAGAAATTGACTCAAGGATGACTCGTCCCGCCCGGTGCCAAAAATAAAAAAAATTGATAACAGTGGAGGCCCTAATAAATTATTCGATAACTTGTATACAAGTATGAGATTTTATAATGAAGGTTTTGATATATATATCCTGATCTTCACCCCTTATTATATATCGCACGGAACAGAGGGGGATAACCAAACTTGCTTTTTAGAATCTAAGGTTTCAGAGGCATCCCGCTCGTTCGAATTCTTCAGCCCAGGGCAAACTCGACGCTCACTCGCGAGATAAGCCCCTTCGACGAGCGCTAGGCCAGAGTTATTTTCGTGCTATGTTGGCTAGGGAAGAAGACAATCTGGAAAACAAATGGAAGAGGGAGACCGCTTTTCTGTGCTCAGCCGAGTTCAAAAACAACCTTCCGCCTAATCCGATGCGCTGGAAATTATTGAACTTGTCGACACGTCGTGATTGTGTTTCTCTAACTGGACCTGACTCTCTACACGCAGCATCAAGTCGTCAAAACGCTTTCAGTGCTGATCTCGGCGTATCCGTTGATCCGATCTTGTTAAGAAGTCTCAAGGTCTGCGGCGGGTGCCCTTCTATTTTATCCCAGGACGCCGCACTTCTTCACGAATACACACATACACGCTCCCACGCAACGACCCATGACAATTACAACGCGACAACAGCAAGGCGACCTGATCTCTCAAAGGCTTTATGGCTTATGAACACACAGTACATCTCCTCCATGACGCTCCCTGAACACTTGGGCAGGAGCGAAAAGGATTGGGCAAAGCACAAATACAACAGTTCGTTTGATCTCACGCGACACAACTCGCGTGTTGCACAAGCTGAGGCAGTTGCTGAATCGTTCAGAATAGCTCAGGGTCTACCTGTTCATGAAAAAGATACAGATGTGCACCCTGACGAGGTAATCCCAGTTTTGCCCGCCTTTGATCGCCGGCATGGATCGCACATCCATTTTACTTTTGATGAAAATCCAGCTACGGATATCGAATGCAAAGAGATTAATAGCAAGGACAATCCTTTTGGTCTGGTAGAAAGTTCCTTGGTTAAACCATATTCCATTGACCGAGCCAGCAGAACACCTGAAAAATTTGTCTCTTACATGGTTCCCACGTTTCCCTATGTTGATTCACCTCAGAGCCATAAATGTGCCTATCAATGGAGAAGTGAATATCAGTATAGAATTGCCAATGAACGCGACGTGAAGGTTGACACCGTGTGTCTACTTTTTGATACAGGGACGGGAGAAATGCGGTATGTGAAGTTGAACTCAAGGTTGTTACTAAGCAGAAGAAGCAAGCATGCTAAGGGAACAGCGGCGAGACCGATGCCACGACCTTCAAGTGTCACCGTCAAACGTGCCCCTTCAGACATGCCTGACTCGCCAAAACATTTAAAGATGAACAGGCGTTAACTCTTGCCATCATCATCAGTGTTTGGTTGTGGATTATGTTATTTTGACGCAGGGCAGGTCAAAATTTTGTGTCAAAAATGAACAGATCTATACACGAGATTCAAATTTCATTTCTGATTCAAAGGACGCACTGACCCTGTTGAAATGTATCTTAGTTGATATCATCGGATATTAGAACGCTTGCTAACAGGCTAACTCGCATACCAAATTAACATCTCACAGCAGAGAGTGCAGCGTAGCCAGACCCATATTGATAGGCATATACTACGGCAACGAAAACGCCCAGAACAGCTCCAGCCATGACTTGTAAAGGTGAATGACCTAAGACCTCTTTAAGTTTGCGCTCACTGATCGATTCGCCGTGGAACATGCCCTCCAAGATTTTGTTCAAAACCTCTGCTTGCTTTCCAGCGTGACGACGAACGCCAGCTGCGTCATACATGACTATGAGGCTGAAGGCGAGGCTAAGAGGAAACATCGTTGAGCCGAGGCCATACTGATATCCTATGGCGGTTGTGAGGCCAACCACAAGCGATGTATGCGAAGAGGGCATGCCGCCAGAGTCAAACATGACCCGCCAATCCCATTTGCCTTCTCTGTAGAATGCAGTAAAATATTTCATGGTTTGGGCAGTCAGCCAAGACCAAAATGCGCACATGAAAACGAGATTCCCACTCAATTCCGCGAATGCTGTCGCGAATGTCGCCGCTGTAGTACATTGCGCCAAAAACAGGGACGAAGTTTTGTATCTTGTCAAGCAGCCTGTCCGTGAAAAGAAAACAGAACTGCTCTTCACAAGTGTGCACTTGAGAAGCGCACAAACGCTTTTTAAGACTGCTTGAACGAAAGATGCGAGCATTGTATCCCTGAACATTTTGCTCTCGACCGTATTGAAGTTCGCTTGTGCAAGATCGACGGGCTTAAATGACGGTGCGTCGCGATCATCATATGCCGTGGCACCTCGCACGTACACATATCGTGCTCGCCTGAAAGAGGCAGACGCGGCGGTTTTTCTCCGCACCCCTTCGGCTTTCAAGTGCGAAGGAAGATAAGCATTGCCGATCCGTGACGAGAACTGTGGAGCTGAACGCGTGCCAGAAGTACACGAGGTAAAGTATCTGTTAGAAGCGAGCCGGCACTCCCCACGTGCGGTTGACATCAGAAGCGTTCGCATTTTCACCAACTTTATCCAGACGTCGTTTTCTGGGGGGCAATAAGCTTTGCTCTTAAGAAACGCTGAGAAAAAAGGAGAAGAAGAGGAGTGATTTGTACGTCTGCCGATCGAATGTGTGATGATGATGGATGGATAACTCGTCGCCTGCGGCACGCAATAACTTTTTGACGGGTTCTGTAGAGTCTGGCTTATCCACAGTAAGAGTAGTGCTCACCAAGAAAAACGTAACCTTTTGTTCGTACAAATTAATATGTGTGGTGAATATACATGCATGTAATAATAATAATGATAATGAAGAAAAGTTATGACGTACGAAGGTATCTATGAATTACGAAGTAATATTAAATAAGGTAGAATATGTAATAATATCATAACTCTTATTAATAAATATTCGTTCCTTGGAACTTTTTATTACATAAATATACCTTTATTTATATTAAGATCTTACTTTGTGAAAGATAATACGAACGAATGAACGAATGAAGAAGGTAATAATAATTAATATAATAAGGTATAGATATCATATAAAATATAATAAATATGAACGAACAGATCTTTCGTTGACCACTTCACATCGGCAACTCGTTGTTGTCGACCCAAGGAACATTTTTTCAGGGTAAAGCACCGCATCGTCGGAAAAGAGCCCAAGAAAATGTCTCGCTATGATGGAGCAATTACGGTCTTCAGCCCGGACGGACATCTCTTTCAGGTGAGCGCACGATCCCGACCCTTTCGGAGCTGAAACTAGCCCTCCAAAAAGTATTTTGCTCTTCAGAAGCCTGAAAATCGCCCCCAACGATACTTCAGGTTGAATATGCCATGGAAGCTGTTCGAAAGGGCACGCTTGCCGTTGGAGTGTGTGGCTCAGACTGTGTAGTCCTTGGCGTTGAGAAAAAGTCGACTGCCAAACTTCAAGATCCAAGAACTATGCGGAAAATACAAACAGTTGATGACAAAATCTGCGTCGCATTTGCTGGACTAACAGCCGATGCCCGCATACTCATCAATCGTGCGCGCACCGAGGCACAGAGCCACAAATTGACGCTCGAAGATAACGTCTCAGTTGAATACATGAGCCGGTACATAGGCGGAGTTCAGCAGAAGTATACACAAAGCGGTGGTGTTCGCCCGTTTGGTCTCTCAACCTTGATTGCAGGGCTTTCTCCAGAAGGAAAGCCGCAACTGTTCCATACTGACCCTTCTGGGACGTATTCAGAATGGCAGGCAAATGCTACGGGTCGTAACTCGAAGGTTGTCCGAGAATGGCTAGAGCGACATTACGCAATAGCGAGTGGACATGACGTAGTCAAGCTAGCCCTGCGTGCACTCCTTGAGCTCGTTGAGCCAGCCAGTAAAAACATCGAGATCGCGATCGTAGCAGAAGACGGTCTCAGCATCCTGAGTAGCGATGCGATTGACTCGTTGATCACAGAAGTTGAAGGTGAGAAGGTCGAAGTTGAGAAGGTTAAAAAAGAGACCGTGAGACTTCAAGCTAAACGAGCCCTTGCTGCTGCAGCAGCATCCTCGGGCCTTGAGTAGTACTACGAGACCCCGCTTTGAAATGTCATGTTTTTGAGAGTCATACTCCAATGAGTTTCTATGATCATCCAGCGAGTTGCCAAGATCTTGATATTGTCAATGGCAGGTTTACGCGTGCTTGAGATGTTGTTTTAAGAATCAGCGTGGCAAGAAGCAAGTTATGAGTCATATATCTTTGCTTCAGGGATGGTGGATAGCGCTAGTTGAAGCTTCTTTTACAAATACTTCAACCTTCACAATTCGCTTGCCAAAGGAACGGAACACTCATACCTACGAAGATACAATTTTGACATTCAACATTAACTTACATTTTCAGATCCATTACCAATTGTACCACGTACATTTCATTACATTTAGCTGTGACATTAATCAGAGAGCCAGGTCCATATATAATCGAAACTCATTGCAGCGCATAACTTATTAATAAACCCCAAGGGCTCCTCGATAACAGGCTGGAACCAGTCACTAACAGGCTGCAATAGTCAGTTAACTATCCGAGGAGAGCTTTGAAAGCTTTAGACGGGCAGCGAACAACTCGCGTGGCTCACTTTGTACTACCTTTAAAAAGCTCGATCCTGTCAAATCGATTCTGGCACGTCGCAGTGCAGCCCTGCCCAAAAATGCTAGTTCCTTCTGGCTTGCATATGCATCTTCGCGCAGATTCAACAAGAATTCTTGATTTCTCCTCGACTTTTCCTCCTCTGATGCCTTAAATTTTTTCCTTGCCTCGTGTTCAAGGTGAACGCCACCTCTAGCCCATGCTTCCACGCAAATTCGCTCCAGGTGGAAAATTGGCCTGTCGTCTAGGTAAGTGAGTTTTGAGATCTCAGAGATGACTCGCTTTCGATAATGACGGAAAGAGCCGACTATTGGATTTCCCTGCAGGTACAAGCAAGCGAGAGCTGGCATTGCCACGAGAATGCTAATGAGTTCATCTGAGTCTCCTTCAATTTTATTCTCTTGCAGATCCAGGCAAGCGAGAGACGAGCAGTTCAACAAACCCACGAGACTATTTATCCTTCTGATTCTACAGTGAGTGGCCTGGAGATTTGCAGGGAGAAGCCGTTATTGGAGTGTCAGTAGAGTCGTCAGATCGCCACCTGAATGTGGCGCGCTGGTCGCTCTTGTGAAATATTGAACCGAGGTCAGCGTGTGTTTGACTTGCAAGTTATTTTTGGAATCTCACCAAAAGAGTCTGCAGGTTGATGAGACTTCCTATGCTCTGAAGGTCACATATAGCATTGTGGGACAAGTTTAAAACAGTGATGGAGTTCGGCAAAGTGGACGACAAAGTGGTGATCATGTTCTGTTGCGCATACAGACATCGCAGATTAAAACAGTGTTCAAGCCCATCAAGACTCTCCAACCCATTCCCTTCAAGAAAAATTGATCTAACCGCCGTGTACTCATCCAGGTTCTGTATCTTGTCAAGACCTTTGAAGTGGAGGTAGAGAGTGTCATTCAGGGAAGGAATGCTATAGCCGCCATTCTTTTTGCAAACATATCTGAGCCAATCTTTTGTGATCTCCATGTGGTCTGTCGTTTATCGTCATAGAAGACAGGTGAACCCTCAACCAGCCGAAGAGTTGACTGATGATGAGTTTGCGTGTTATACGATGCGAATAAATTCGTAATGCTTGTAGCTCTCACTAGAAAACTGATTTTTGGCATTATCGCATTAAAATTTGTGCCCGCCGTTTTCGTCAAACGGGTTCTTTGACAAAAAGCGGCACACCACCTGGTATCGTAATTAAGTCTAACTCTTATTCGTTCCTTTGGATGAAATAAACCAATTTCCATTAAATTAAATTTATTCAGAACATCAAAATAATCATATTGTTATATTACGAAGATAATTAATAATTAAATAATAACGAATGAACGAAGGTATTTAATAATATATTAAAATGACAACGGAAATGAAAGTACACAGTTCAAAAACATTAAAGTGTTTTTTCAAGTGTTTCTCAAGTGTTTTTCAAGTATTATTATAAATAGTTTACTCGTGAACGATGGTTTAAATTCAACATACGACCGGGACCGCGCTTCGCAACGGCGCCGGCAACAACGCCGGCCGTGAGCACGGTCGGCCCTTTTGGGGTTTTCTTCGGCATCGCGACGGGTTTTGGTGCACGCGTCGCGCGTTTTGAACGCCCGTACACGAGCTGTGAAGTGATGTCTCGGAGCGACCGTTATTCTCCTCGATTTTAGTTACCTTCGAAGGTACTTATTAGTAAGAGCAGTTACTTTCACTTCAATTCGTCGCGCTTCGATTTTTTCAAATACACCATCATACGAAGGTAACTCATAATAAGCAAGGAAATACCCCTTGAAGGTAATAGATGAATACATACACCATCTCTTATTAATAATGGCTATCTCTTAATGATGGCCATCTCTAGCTAGCTCTAGCTAGCTAGCTAGCTAGCTAGCTAGCTAGCTATTATATATAGCTATTATATATAGCTAGCTAGAGTAGTATCATGAGACGATACTATATGTTATTAATCATGTCGTATCAAATCATACCATCCGATCGACCAAACAACCAATAAACAATATATCATGTAATAAATAAACGCACACGTCGTATTAGTACATATTTATATACTAGTCACATTATTTGCTGATAGCTTCACGTGTAAGACCACAAGCTATCTACTAGATAATATGACGAAACTAATACACCATTCCCCCTATATCGTTGACTTTCGGTCGGCAGTGGGGTTACCATACGAACTCTGGTCGGTTGCAAATACCGACACGCGCTACGCGCCAAACATTTAGGGTCGCGCGGTTTTTTTTTCCTATGGCGCCTAGTCTGGACGGCGAGCGCGCTGGACCACTTGCTA